>Ga0182745_1004482_pt1 | contig 11611 bp, 10 predicted proteins | sample eDN3rd30CKraftBY_FD_128523 | JGI IMG/M metagenome (GOLD analysis project Ga0182745, IMG submission 128523) | Enriched backyard soil microbial communities from Emeryville, California, USA - eDNA 3rd pass 30_C Kraft BY (version 2) (version 2) | ecosystem: Environmental > Terrestrial > Soil >... | reverse complement strand
GCGCCAGCTGGGCTGGAAGGGCGCGGACCACTTCGGCATCAGCCTGCACAACGCCATCGTCATGCCCTACATCTGGCACTACGGCACGGCCGAGCAGAAGGCGCGCTGGCTGCCGCGCCTGCAGTCGGGCGAACTGGTCGGCGCCATCGCCATGACCGAGCCGGGCGCCGGGTCCGACCTGCAGGGGGTCAAGACCACCGCCGTGAAGCAGGGCGACCACTATGTCCTGAACGGCTCCAAGACCTTCATCACCAACGGGCAGCTGGCCAACTTCATCATCGTCGTGGCCAAGACGGACCCGGCCGAAGGCGCCAAAGGCACCAGCCTGATCTGCCTCGAAACCGAGGGAGCCGAAGGCTTCGAGCGGGGCCGCAACCTGCACAAGATCGGCATGGAGGCGAACGACACCTCCGAGCTGTTCTTCAACGATGTGAAGGTTCCGCTGGAGAACGCCATCGGCGGGACCGAGGGCATGGGCTTCGTCCAGCTGATGCAGCAGTTGCCGCAGGAGCGTCTGAACATCGCCGTTCAGGGCATCGCCGCCGCCGAGCGCGGGCTGGAGGCGACCCTGGCCTACGTCAAGGAACGCAAGGCGTTCGGCAAGCGGGTCATCGACTTCCAGAACACCCAGTTCAAACTGGCCGAGATCAAGACCAAGCTGACCGTGGCCAAGGTCTTCGTCGACCACTGCATCGGTCTGCATCTGAAGGGTCAGCTGGACGCCGCCACGGCCTCAATGGCCAAATACTGGGTCACGGACATCCAGGGCGAGACCATCGACGAGATGCTCCAGCTCTTCGGCGGCTACGGCTATATGACCGAATATCCGATCGCCCAGCTGTACAAGGACGCCCGCGTCCAGCGCATCTACGGCGGCACGAACGAGATCATGAAGCTCTTGATCGCGCGGACGCTCTAACTCGAACAAGCTGAGCTATACTGCCCGCTCATCCCCGCGAAAGCGGGGACCCAGAGCTTTTGTGGGGCAGGCTGTGGCCTTCTACACCTACATCGTCGCCAACAAACGAAACGGCACGCTCTACACGGGCTCGACCGACTCGATCATCGATCGCACATCCCAGCACCGCGAAAAGGTGTTCAGAGGCTTTTCCGCAAAGTATGGGTGCGCTTGTCTGGTCTGGTACGAGCTTCACCCGACCCGGCACGACGCCTTCATTCGCGAACGCCAGATCAAGAAATGGAACCGCGTCTGGAAGCTGGAACTGATCGAGCAGTCCAATCCAGGCTGGCGCGATCTGTTTGACGATCTGTTCTGAAGCTCTCACTGGGTCCCCGCTTCCGCGGGGATGAGCGGGTAAGATGATACGCTTGCATATCCAGGGCGACCTCGCCCCCGGCGGCGCCGTGGCGCCCACGCTCGACCAGTCGCGCTATCTGACGCAGGTGATGCGGTTGAAGGCGGGCGACGAGCTTTTGGTCTTCAACGGCCGCGACGGCGAATGGCGCGTCAGCGTCGCCGAGGTGCTGAAGAAGGGCGTGATCCTGCGCGCCGAGGAGCAGACACGGCCGCAGGCCTACGGCCCCGATCTGGAGCTGATCGTCGCCGTGGTGAAGAAGGCCCGCGTCGAGACCATCGTCGAGAAGGCCGCCGAACTGGGCGCCAAACGGGTACGGCTGGTCCTGACCCACCGCACCAACGCCGACCGCCTGCGTCTCGATCGGCTGGACGCCATCGCCGAGGAGGCGGCCGAGCAGACCGGCCGCCTGGACGTGCCGGCGGTGGATGATCCGGTGAAGCTGGACGCCCTGCTGGACGGCTGGGAGGACGGGCGTCGGCTGATGTTCTGCGACGAGACGGGCGGCGCGCCCGCCGTATCGGCGTTGACCGCCGCAGGCGACGGCAGGTGGGCCATACTGATCGGGCCGGAGGGCGGGTTCTCGCCCGAGGAGGGCGAGCGGCTGCGGTCCCTGCCCTTCACCACCGCCGTCTCGCTGGGGCCGCGCATCCTGCGGGCCGACACCGCCGCCATCGCCGCCATGACGCTGTGGCAGGCGGCGGTCGGCGACTGGCGAAGATAGAAGTTTCCGTCGCCCCCTTGAGCCCGGCCGCCGGCTGGCCCATCTAGCCGCGACAGCAGAGGTTACAGATGTCCGACACGGCGCCCCTTTCCAGAGACCAGCTGATCCACGCCATGTCGAAGGGCGAGAAACCCCGCGACCAGTGGCGTATCGGCGCAGAGCACGAGAAGTTCGGCTTCGACAAGTCGACCTTGCGCCGCCCGGCCTATGACGGTCCCGGCGGCATCAAGGCCATGCTGGACGGGCTGACGCGCTTCGGCTGGACGCCGGTGGAGGAAGCGGGCCACGTCATCGCCCTGGAGCGCAGGAACGCCGAGGGCTTCAGCGCCTCGATCAGCCTGGAGCCGGGCGGACAGTTCGAACTGTCGGGCGCTCCACTGAGGGACATCCACGACATCTGCAACGAGACCGGCCAGCACCTGATGGAGGTCAAGCAGGTCGCGGACCAGCTGAACCTGGGTTTCCTGGGACTGGGCTTCGACCCGATGTGGCGGCGTGAGGACATCCCCGTCATGCCCAAGGGCCGCTATGACGTCATGCGCGCCTATATGCCCAAGAAGGGCAGGCTGGGCCTGGACATGATGCTGCGCACCTGCACCATCCAGGCGAACCTCGACTTCGACTCCGAAGCCGACATGGTCATGAAGTTCCGCACGTCGCTGGCGCTGCAGCCGATCGCCACCGCCCTGTTCGCCAACAGCCCCTTCACCGAAGGCAAGCCGAACGGCTTCCTGTCGGCGCGCGCCAACGTCTGGACCGACACCGATCCGGACCGCACCGGGATGCTGGACTTCGTCTTCGAGGACGGCTTCGGCTATGAGCGCTACGCCGACTATGCGCTGGACGCGCCGATGTATTTCGCCAAGCGCGGCGAGACCTATGTCGACCTGTCGGGCCAGTCGTTCCGCGCCTTCATGGACGGAAAGCTGGACGCCCTGCCGGGCGACCGGGCGACGGCGCAGGACTGGGCCGACCACCTGACCACCCTGTTCCCTGAAGTGCGTCTGAAACAGTATCTGGAGATGCGCGGCGCCGACGGCGGGCCGTGGAGCCGCATCTGCGCCCTGCCCGCCCTGTGGGCCGGAATCCTGTACGACGCCCCGTCGCTCGCGGCGGCGTGGGACCTGTGCAAGGACTGGGACATCACCGATCACGAGCGCCTGCGCCGCGACGTGACGCGGCTGGGCCTGAAGGCCGAGGTCAACGGCCGCAGCGTGCGCGACATCGCCGTCGACATGGTCAACATCGCCAAGCAGGGCCTGAAGAACCGCGCCCGCTTCTCGGGCGGCATGGTGGACGAGCGCGGCTACATCACCGAACTGGAAGACATCGCCGACAGCGGCGTGACCTCGGCCGACCGCCTGCTGGAGCTGTATAACGGCGAATGGGGCGGCGACATCAGCCGCGTCTATCGCGATTGCGCCTACTGAAGCTCTCCTGAGACGCGAGCCGCAAGGCGCCCTTAACCGGCAGACGCTAGGATAGGGTCCAGCCTGCCTTCAGGACCGCGCCTCAGGACCGCCCATGCCCTTCACTCCGGCCGCCGCCCCTTCATCGACGGGACAGCCGCAGCCGCCTCCTGACGCCGTGGTCGATCTGGCGACCTTTTTCGACGTCTCCCTGGACCTGCTGGTGATCCGCGACCTGGAGGGGCGTATCGTGCGGGTCAGCGCCTCCTGGGCCTCGACCCTGGGCTATCAGCCCCAGGAGCTGGTCGGCCTGGCCATACTGACCCTGGTCCACCCCGACGATCTGCCCGGCACCCTGGACAGCGTGACCGAAGTCGAGACGCGCCGCCCCGGCGATCCGGTGCTGGGCCACGTCAACCGCTATCGCCACAAGGACGGCGGCTACGTCACCCTGGAATGGCGAGCGCAGAAGTTCGGCGACCGCATCTACGCCGTGGCCCGCGACGTGACGGCCAAGGCGGCGGCGGAGCGCGCCCTGCTCGAGGCCAAGGCGGCGGCCGAGGCCGCCAACCGCGCTAAGTCCGATTTCCTGGCCAATATGAGCCATGAGATCCGCACGCCGCTGAACGGGGTCATCGGCGTCATCGACGCCCTGGCGCGCACGCCGTTGTCGCCGCAGCAGGCCGAAATGGTCGAACTGGTCCGCAGTTCCGGCGTGACCCTGGAGCGGCTGGTCACGGACATCCTGGACGTGTCGCGCATCGAATCCGGGCGAATGACGCTGGAGGTCCGCCCCTTCGACCTGGACGACGCCCTGATCCCGACCATCGCCCCCCTGCGCGGCCTGGCCGAGGAGAAGGGCCTGATCTTCCGCATCGAACGCGCGGAGAGCGCGTGCGGCGTCTTCAACGGCGACGTGGTGCGGATCCGCCAGATCCTGGGCAATCTGCTGTCCAACGCCGTCAAATTCACCGCACAGGGCCAGGTTTCAGCCCATATCGACCTGCTGGACAGGGGCGACGACGCCGCCCTGCTGACGCTGGAGGTGCGCGACACCGGCATCGGCTTCGGCGCCGACCATGCGGCGCAGCTGTTCCAGCGGTTCAGCCAGGCCGACGCCTCCATCACCCGGCGGTTCGGCGGCGCCGGGCTGGGCCTGTCCATCTGCCACGCCCTGACGGAGATGATGGGCGGACGCATCGAGGCCGAGTCGGCCCTGGGCGAAGGCAGCCGTTTCCGGGTCGAACTGCCGCTGACGCGCATCCCCGTCCCCGCGCCGTTCGAGACGGCCGGCGGCGAAGAGGCGGCGTCAGACCTATCGCCTTCCCGCGCCCGCCCCCGCGTCCTGCTGGCCGAGGATCACCCGATCAACCAGCGGGTGGTGCAGCTGATCCTGGGCGACAGCGTCGAGCTGACCCTGGTCGAAAACGGGGAGCAGGCGGCAGCCGTCTTCGCCGCTGAGCGGTTCGACCTGGTGCTGATGGACATGCAGATGCCGGTGATGGACGGGCTGAGCGCCACGCGCGCCCTGCGCGAGATCGAGGCCGCCGATCCGGCGCGTCCGCGCGCGCCGGTCATCATGCTGAGCGCCAACGCCATGGCCGAACATCAGGAACAGGCCGCCCAGGCGGGCGCCGACCTTCACCTGGCCAAGCCCGTCACGGCCGAGGCCCTGACCGGCGCCGTCCGCAAGGCCCTGACCCTGGGCGGCCGCGCGGCCTAACCCAGCCAGCCGGCGATCATGGCCCGCAGCGGGTTGGCCGGATCGGACAGCAGCCGCGCCGTCATGGCCAGGGAGATGACCACCAGCAGGGGCCGGATCAGCCGCGGCCCGAAGCGCATGGCCGCGTGCGAGCCCAGGCGGCCGCCGATGAACTGGCCCACCGCCATGATCCCGGCCAGCACCCAGACAATGTGGCCGCCGACCGCCAGGACGACGATGCCGACGACATTGCTCATCAGGTTCAGCGCCTTGGTGTGCGCCGTCGCCCGCGTCAGCCCCATGCCCAGCAGCATGACGAGGCTCAGCGCGAAGAAGGACCCCGTCCCCGGTCCGAAGAAGCCGTCGTAGAAGCCGATCCCGCCCGCCACGACGGCGTAGGCCAGCGGCGTCAGCCGGGCGTGGGCGTCCTCGTCGGCCGCCTTGGGGCCGAGCAGGAAATACAGGGCGATGCCGACCAGCAGCACGGGCAGCAGGATCATCAGCCAGCGCGTGTCCACCAGGGTGACGGCGAAGGCGCCCAGCCCCGCCCCGATCGCCGTCAACAGCATCGGCCAGCGGATCAGGCGAAAATCCACCCGCCCCTTGCGCCAGAAATTCCACAGGGCCGAGGCCGTGCCGACGCTGCCCTGAACCTTGTTGGTGGCGATGGCGGCGACCGGGTTCAGCCCCACCGACAGCAGGGCCGGCAAGGAGATCAGCCCCCCGCCCCCGGCGATGGCGTCGATGAAGCCGGCGATCACCGACGCGACGCCCAACAGGGCGATGATCTCAGGCGTCAGTTCAAACACGCGCGCAGCACTCCGGTCAGGCTGGCGCTATAGACCCGCGCGTTGCGGACCGCCACCGCGTCGAGGTGAAGATGGACGCACGAGCTCAAGCCGATGTTTCGCGTTAAGGCGACGGAGACGGCGCCGCATCATCCTCGACTGTGAGCGGCAGTCTATCAATTATGCCAGTTCACAGGGTCCGCGGATGTTCTCAATCGCTTCGCTTATCGAGCTCAGCACCTGAGGGAGCCGTGGCAGATTGCTGGCGTCAAGCTGCACTGAAGACTTATACTGTTCATCCAGCGAGACGATCTGGCACCAGATGAGTGGAATTTCAGGCCCATAGTCCCGGCATTGCGTGAGCCTCCGACCATCTACATAACCATATGGATAGGATTCTGAACTGATCTTCACAGCCCAAAGCGTCGGCGTTCCAATAGTGGGTGGTGTCGGAGTTTTGCGGATTGAGGCGCCCACCGCTGCAGGAGGTCCAACGACCCACGATTCCAAATAGTCTTTGTCGGGATTGGACCAGCCGACAACAGAAACCCAGACCCGTCCGTCCTGCGGGCGCCCATACCAGTCCTCATTGCGACCCGGCACCTCGTAGGGTGAAATTCCTACCGCGTCGCCATCCGCAGCAATGAGAAGAGCGGGATTCAACGGGTCTATCGGATGGAGGGTCGCAGTCGCCCACGGGCGCGACACTCGCTTGCTGTCTAGGCACGTTCCGTCGCGCAACTTGATGGCAGTTGGGCTAAAAGCTTGGGTATTCAACTTTGCCCAAGCCGTGATCTCCGGCCCAATATCATCGGCTGTTCCAGCCGGACGTTCCGAGCACGCCCCTGCCACAAGGAAGAGCGACGCGAATGCACTTTGGGCTAGCCGTGGGAACATGGGCTCACAATGCCCGAGCCAATGTCCGCTAACCACCCTAAGCGGACGCGCAGCCAGCCTTTAATCGCACCGCACGTTGGTAGGCAGCCCCATCGCTTCGATAACGCTCTGCAGCTTTGCACCAAACTCAATCTGTATGTCCCCCACCCCGGTCGGGACCGGCCCGACCATATCAGGCTTCGCCGACACGCCATCACAACAGAAGCAGATGGCGATCTCCCCGACCTGTTGACCGGCCCGGTCGTAATATCGAAGGAAGTGATGGGGAACAAAACACGCCGCCACTGCGTGGGGTGCTCGGTCATAACCGACGACGGTCAGAGCTTCCTCGAACACCTTACGTTGCTGTTCCGATAGCCTGCGTCCAGCTGGTTCGATGAACTCTTTATCAGGATCGTTGAAGTCCCCGACATGGACGAAGAGCCGAGCCGAAGCCGCCTCTGGCGGCGGGACAATGGCGCGGCGCAAGACTTCGCGACGTGGGGCAGTATCTGGGGCTGGCGATTGCGGCGCATACCGCTCCTGCCCTTGTGGAGGCCGCTCGCAGCTTCCCAGTAGCAGCGCCCCCATTATGGCCACCCCGGACCAATGCAGCGTAGGCATTGCGATCCCTGCCGATTTTCGCAGCCTATATTAACTTGCTGGGATGGGAACCTACCGTCCGCTTCCCATAGCGACGGCCGGGGATTTCTGCGATCAAGGAGGCCTGCATTCAGGAGGCGCAGCCATGACAGGGTCCATCCATATCGGCGTCGGCGGCTGGACCTTCGAGCCGTGGCGCGGGGTCTTCTATCCTGAAGGGTTGGTGCAGAAGCGGGAGCTGGAGTTCGCCAGCCGGGCGCTGACCTCCATTGAGATCAACGGCACCTACTATTCGACCTTCAAGCCCGACAGCTGGGCGAAGTGGCGCGACGAGACGCCCGACGGCTTCGTCTTTGCGGTCAAGGCCAGTCGCTACTGCACCAATAGAAAGGTTCTGTCCGACGGCGCCGAGAGTTTCGAGCGGTTCCTGTCGCAGGGGCTGACGGTGCTGGGCGACAAGCTGGGGCCGATCAACTGGCAGTTCATGGGGACGAAGAAGTTCGAGCCCGAGGATTTCGAAGGCTTCCTGAAGCTGTTGCCCAAGGAGAAGGACGGGGTGCGGCTGCGCCACGCGCTGGAAGTGCGCAATCCAACCTTCGCCACCGAACAGTTCTATGATCTGGCGCGCAAATACGGCGCGGCCGTCGTCTATGCGGTCGACGACGAGGAGCCGACCTGGCCCCAGATCGACGAGGCGACGGCGGACTTTACCTATGCGCGGCTGATGTCCAGCCGCGAAGACGAGCCGACGGGCATGACCTCAGGAGAGTTGGACGCCGTGGCGAAACAGGCGCGCGGCTGGGCCGAGCGCGGCGACGTCTTCGCCTACTTCATCTCGGGGGCCAAGGTGCGGAACCCGGCGGCGGCCCAGGCGCTGATCGCCAAGCTGAAGGACTGAACCCATGCCCATCGCCACGCGCGCCTTCGCCGCGACCGCCGCCGACCAGCCGCTGAGCCCCTACAGCTTCGAGCGCCGCGATCCCGGCCCGGACGACGTGGCCATCGAGATCAAATACTGCGGCGTCTGCCACTCGGACCTGCATGTGGTGAAGAACGACCTGGGCGGGACGCGCTATCCCATCGTGCCGGGCCATGAGATCGCCGGGGTGGTGACGGCGGTCGGCGCGAACGTCACCCGGTTCAAGGAAGGCGACCGCGTCGGCGTCGGCTGCATGGTCGACAGCTGCCGGACCTGTTCGGCCTGCCGCGAGGGGCTGGAGCAGTATTGCGAGCCGGGCATGACCCAAACCTACGGCTCGCGCGATCCCAAGGGCGCGGCCATCGGCCAGACCATCACCCAGGGCGGCTATTCCGACCGCATCACGGTGGACCAGGCCTTCGTGCTGAAGATTCCCGACAGCCTGCCGCTGGATGCAGCCGCGCCGCTGCTGTGCGCGGGCGTGACCACCTGGTCGCCGCTGAAGACCTGGGGCGTGGGGCCGGGGTCGAAGGTGGCGGTGATCGGCCTGGGCGGCCTGGGCCATATGGCGGTCAAGCTGGCCGCCGCCCTGGGCGCCGAGGTGACGGTGCTGTCGACCTCGGACCGCAAGAAGGCCGACGCCGAGCGGATGGGCGCCCGGCATTTCCTGATCAACTCGGACGCCGAGGCCATGAAGGCGGCGGCCGAGCAGTTCGACCTGATCATCAACACCGTCTCGGCCACGCATGAGATCGCCAGCCACGTCAATCTGCTGGCGCGCGACGGGACCATGGTCATGCTGGGCCTGACGACCGAGGGGCTGCCGGTCTTCGCCATGCCCCTGCTGTGGCGGCGTCGCCGCATCGCCGGCTCGCTGATCGGCGGCATCCGCGAGACGCAGGAGATGCTCGACTTCTGCGGCGAACACGGGATCGTGTGCGATATTGAGGTGATCGCCCCCGATCAGATCAACGAGGCTTATGAACGGATGGAGCGGTCGGACGTGCGCTACCGCTTCGTCATCGACATGGGCCGCATGACCGCAACGGCGTAACCCCGTCTTCTCGTTCGTCTCCAGCCGCGCTAAGGCTGTCGGCAAGGGAGGCGGACGGCGTCGCGACCACGACGGCCGCCGCACAGGACAGGGAGAGGTCATGACGCGTACCGCATTCGTCACCGGGGGCACCCGGGGCATCGGCAAGGCGATCGTTCAACGACTGAAGGAAGACGGGCTGCAGGTCGCCGCCGGCTATTCCGGCAACACCGAGGCCGCAGAGGCCACCGCCCGCGAACTGGGCGTCATGGTGGTGAAGGGCAACGTCGGCTCTTTCGACGACTGCGCCCGGGCGGTGCAGGAAGTCGAGGCGCAGTTCGGTCCCATCGACGTTCTGGTGAACAATGCGGGCATCACCCGCGACGGCTTCTTCCACAAGATGAGCGCGGACCAGTGGTCCGACGTGATCCGCGTCAACATGGACAGCGTGTTCAACATGACGCGCCAGGTGATCAACGGGATGCGCGACCGGGGCTTCGGCCGCATCGTCAACATCTCCTCGATCAACGGCCAGAAGGGCCAGATCGGCCAGACCAACTATTCCGCCGCCAAGGCCGGGATGATCGGCTTCACCAAGGCGCTGGCGCTGGAGAACGCGCGCAAGGGCGTGACCGTCAACTGCATCGCGCCGGGCTATATCGACACCGAAATGGTCGGAGCCATGGACCAGAAGGTGCTGGACAGCATCGTGGCCCAGATTCCGGTCGGCCGCCTGGGCAAGGGCGAGGAGATCGCCGACATGGTGTCCTGGCTGTCGGGCGAGCGTGCCGGATATGTCACAGGCTGCACCCTGTCGCTTAACGGCGGGCAGTACCTGGTTGGATAAGCCGCGTTCGCCCAAAATCCGCCGTTCGGGCGTATCACCTCTTAAATCATGAGGATTGCGGTCGAAGCCGTGGCGGAGAAGCCGCCTCTCTTCGCCGTCGCCGCGCCCAGCGCCGCGACGGGCGCCGGCCTGCGCCTGCTCTGCATCACGGGACTGGCGATGGCCGTTGCGGGCCTGGCGGGCGCCGTCAGGGCCGAGGCCCAGACCCGCTCCAACGTCCAGGCTGAACAGAGCCGCGTCATCCGCGACCAGTCGGTGACCCGCACCACCCCGCCGCCGGGACGCTATGTCTCCGAGGCGGGGCAGGCCTTCATCCTGGACCGGGCGGGGTCGCTGACCCTGCTGCGGTTCGAGCGCTCGACCGAGACCTGGGCCCTGCGTCCTTCCTCGGCCCCCCGCGGCGACACCATCTATCGCAACGACGCGGGCGATCAGGTGCTGCGCGTCACCGCCGGCGGCGGCGTCACCGTCTATACGACGCGCACGCCCGGCGGCTCGCCGGTCTCCCTGGCCGGGCCGCCGGTCAGCCTGGAGCCGCCCTCGCTCGGCCCGGTGCAGATGTTCAACCTGATGACCCGGCGCAGCAGTCTGGTCTCGGAAGCCATGGGCCGGCTGGTCCGCATCAACGTCTTCGGCGAGGAATCCGAGGCCCTGTGCATCGAGGCGCTGATCGTCACCACCGACGCCGTGGTCCGCATCGCCCGCTCGCCCAGCGCCCGCCCCTTCCTGGACCGGCTGCGCAGCATCACCGTGGTCGAGGGCCAGCGCGCGAGCGTGACCTATTCCAGCGGCGACCTGCGCGTCGTGGTCGATCCCCGGCGCGGCATCGCCGGCCGGCCGTCGTCGGCGCGCGTCATCCGGGCCGTCATCCCGCAGGACTGACGTGGACCAAAGGCCCAGGCCGCCCCATCTGCCCTTTCGCGCCCATTGGGCGTATGAGGGCCGCCATATTCACCATCAGAGAGGCTGATTTCACAGTGACCTCTTCCCTCACCGCCGTTTCCGCCGAGGACAAGGCCAGGACCCGCGCCATCGTCCCCGTGTCGATGAAGGGCTATGACGCCGACTTCCAGGCCTTCGCCGACGCCCTGGGCGCCTCGTTCGCCCGCTACGGCTTCGCCGTCATCGCCGACCACGGCCTGGACCAGGGCCTGATCGACGCCGCCGTGACTGACGCCAAGAGCTTCTTCGCCCTGCCTGAGGACGTGAAGCGTCAGTATCACCAGCCCGGCACCGGCGGCGCGCGCGGCCTGACGCCGTTCGGCGTCGAAGCGGCCAAGGGCGCCAAGGCCGTCGATCTGAAGGAGTTCTGGCACACGGGCCGCGAACTGCCGGAGGGCCATCCCTATCGCCGGTACATGCGCGACAACATCTGGCCGACCGAGGTCGCGGGC
>Ga0182745_1004481_pt1 | contig 11612 bp, 10 predicted proteins | sample eDN3rd30CKraftBY_FD_128523 | JGI IMG/M metagenome (GOLD analysis project Ga0182745, IMG submission 128523) | Enriched backyard soil microbial communities from Emeryville, California, USA - eDNA 3rd pass 30_C Kraft BY (version 2) (version 2) | ecosystem: Environmental > Terrestrial > Soil >... | reverse complement strand
GTTGCCCCACCCGGTGCGGGTGATGAAGCGGAAATGCGCGCCGCCAAGCGGCGCGATGCCCCGGCGGGATTCCATCTGGCAGAAGCGCACGTCATCCGCCGCCACCACGATATCGCCGGCAAGCGCGATCTCGATGCCGACGGTGAAGCAGATGCCCTGAACCGCCGTGACGATGGGCTTGCGGCACTGGTTGCGCAGGCCGAACGGATCAATGGCCCCTGGCGGCAATTCGCGCGGCGTCGCGCCAGGGCCGAAGAACTTCGGCATGTCCAGCCCCGCGGTGAAATTGTCTCCCTCCGCGCAGAGCACTCCGACCCACAGCTCCGGGTCCTGGTCCAGCCCGGTCAGCGCGTCGGAGAGCTGCGTCATCATCTCGGGGATGAAGGCGTTTTTCTTTGTGGGATTATCGATGATAATTTTCAGAATGTGATCGTGGCGCTCACTGCGCACGCGCGCTGTCGGAGACGTTGCTGCGGTCATTGTGTCCTCCCTGTCGCCGGATGGTCCCCGGCGATCTGGATGATGATCGACATTCATCACGATGATAGGCATCATGCTGATCGTCAAGCGTGAGTTACAGGCATGGGTCATTCGCAGGCTGGAAAATCGGAAAACCGCGAGCGCATCCTCGCGGAAGCGTCGCGGCAGGTGCGGAAGAACGGCCTTGAGTCAGTCAGCGTCGGCGAGTTGATGAAGAGCGTTGGCCTGACGCACGGTGGTTTTTACGGGCATTTCAACAGCCGCGCCGCGCTGCTGGCCGAGGCGCTGGCGCGGGCGCTGGCCGATGGCCAGAAGCATGCGAAAAGTCAGGAGCACGCTACAGGACAGGAGACGCCGGCCGGAGACCTGCCCGGATTCGCCCGCAGCTACCTCAGCCGAACCCATCGGGACGCGCCTGAAAGCGGCTGCGCCATCGCCGCGCTGGCCGCCGAAGCGGGGCGCGCCGCTCCGGAGTGCCGCGACGTCATGAGCGGGCATGTGGACGCCTTCATCGGGGCCGTTGCGGAAATGCTGGACGGCGACGAGGAGAAGGCCATGGTCGCCGTCAGCGCCATGGTCGGCGCGCTGGCGCTAGCCCGCGTCGCGACTTCGGCGGAACGTTCGGATGCGATTCTGAAGGCGGTTCGGGAGCACATGCGGATGCTTGTGACGGACTGATCGTCATGGGACGCGCCATCTGGCCCGAGGGCGCGTGAGCCGCCATCCAGCCCTGCCGCCCCCCTGACGCCAGGGGTCCCCGGCGCGGGACCTGGTGAGAAGTACATCTGGCGGGAAGAAACCCGCAGGCTGCGGCCGGCCCTGTACAGGGCCAACGTCGTCCCGGCGCGCTGACCGGTCGCTCACGCGCCAGGCAGGCCATGGCAACGTGTCGCCGCAACTCGCTGTCGCAACCTGCGTTTACGGGCGGCCAGTTCCGTCAGCGCCTTCACTGGCGTCGGCGGCGCGCTCCTCCATGTCAGCCATAGCCGCGATCCGCCGCCGGGCGATGTCGAGAATCTCGCCTGACCGCGCTTCCCCCCTGAACACCCGCGAGAGGGTCAGGGCGCCGAGCATGGCGCACCAGGCGAACACCGCGTCTTCCTCCGTCGCCGCATCGCCGCCAAAAGCCGCGTTCATCCGTGCGAAACCGCGCTCGGCCAGCTCTCGCACCGGCCCTGACAGTTGCGGGTCCGGCTGCCGGCTGACATCGCCCGCCAGCGCCGCGATGGCGCAACCCGCGGCAATGTTGTCGCGATGGCCCTCGCTCAGGTAACGCCCGACAACCTTCCGCACCGCCTCCGGTCCGCCCGCCTGCGTCTCCTCACTGAAAAGTCCCGTTCTGGCCGCCGCGGCGCGGGCCACGGCGGCGTGAATCAGGGCGTCGCGCGATCCAAAATGCTTGTAGAAGCCCCCATGGGTCAGGTCGGCGGCTTTCATAAGCTCGCTGATGCTGACGCCTTCCGGCCCATGCGCGCGGATACGGCGCGCCGCCGCATCGAGAATCCGTTCGTGGGTTTCGGCCTTTTCGGCCCGGGACCGTCGCATGACGCCTGCCTCCTGTTCGACCGTTGACAACATGGATGTCGATCATCATCCTAATGAAATTGGATGATGCATAGCATCTAATCACGGCAGGGCGACGTTGTGAAGATCGCCCCTGCTTCATCGGGACGGAACGAGCCATGAGCCCCATTTTCCATAACAGCCGGCGCGCGGGCCCTGCCGCGTCAGATCCCCTGGCGCCGGTCGCCCAAAGCTGGCCGGCATATCGGCCAGCGGAGTGACCGCCATGGCCAGACCCAACCCTGATCACCCGCAGGTTGCCGGCGCATCTTCTCCGGCAAGAAGCCTGTCCCCTGGCCTCATTGCGCTGCTGGCCGGCTTCGCCGCCGTCGGCGTGCTGTCAACCAACATCATGTTGCCGGCCTTTCCGGCCATCGCCACGGCGCTGCGCGTGGCGCCGCGCGATCTCGGCGTCACCCTGTCCAGTTTCTTCATCGTCTTCGCCCTCGGCCAGGTTTTCGTTGGTCCGGTCTCGGACCGTTTTGGTCGTCGCAGGGTGATCGTCAGCGGACTTGGACTGTTTCTGCTCGGCTCGGCCATCTGCGGCGTCGCCACTTCGCTGGAGGTTCTCGTCGCCGGCCGCGTGATCCAGGCCCTGGGCGTCTGCGCCACTTCGGTGCTGGCGCGAGCCATCGCCCGCGATCTTTTCGACGGCGACATGCTGGCCAAGGCGCTGTCGATGATCATGGTGGCCATGGCGGCGGCGCCGGGCTTCTCGCCGCTGGTCGGCGGTCTCATCGCCACCTTCTTTGACTGGCGCATGATCTTCCTGCTGGTCAGCGTCGTCGCCGTGATCCTGCTCGTCGCCTATGTGGCGAAGCTGGGCGAAACCCATCCGCCAGATCGCCGCGCGCCGCTTTCCCTGTCGAATGTCGTTGGCGCCTACGCGGCGCTGGCCGTTGACGTGCGCTTCATCTGCCCGGCGCTCGCCGTCAGCCTGATTATCGGCGGCCTGTACGCCACCTTCGCCGCCGCTCCCGTGATCCTGATGGCGGAGATCGGCATGACGCCGATCCAGTATGGATTGTTCACGGCGGCGACCGTGTTCGTGGTGTTCGGCGCCGGACTGGCGGCGCCGCGACTGGCCGCCCGGTTTGGCGCGCTCACCATGGCCCACGCCGGAGCCGTCCTCGCCGCCGCCGGCGGGCTGCTGCTGCTGCTCACCTACCGTCAGCCGAACCTGGCCGCCTACACGGCGTCAATGGTCATCTTCCTGCTCGGCATGGGCATGGCCAATCCGTTGGGGACCGCCATCGCGCTCCGGCCCTTCGGCGAGCGGGCTGGACTGGCCTCGGCGCTGATCGGCTTCCTGCAGATGGCCGCCGCCGCCGCGACCACGGCGCTCGCCTCCAGTCTGCCATTCGCCACGGCGACGGTGCTCGGCGCCATGCAGCTCTGCGGCGGGCTGGCCGCTCTCGCCCTGCTCGGGCAACTGGCCCGCGCCGCCAGAAAGGCGCCGGCCATCGCCGCGGCGGAAGGATAACCGCCCGCCCACCACCACAGGAAACAGCGCCATGGACGTATTGCGAAACAACCCGACGCAACTGAGCGGACTGGAGCAGTTGCGCGGGCTCGTGGCGGCGGGAACGCCGCCGCCGATGATGCGGACGCTGTCGTTCGCACCGACGATGGTCGAGCCTGGCAAGGTGGTGTTCGAAGGCTCGCCAGGACCGGAAACGCTCAACCCGATCGGCTCGGTGCATGGCGGCTACGCCGCCACGTTGCTCGACAGCGCCTGTGGCGCCGCGGTCCACACCAGGCTGGGCGCCCATCAGGGCTTCACCACGCTGGAGCTCAAGGTGGCGTATCATCACGCCCTGACGCCGGCGAGCGGCCCGGTGAAGGCCGAAGGCGTGGTGGTGTCGATGGGCGCCCGGGTCGCCTTCGCCGAAGCGAAGCTCACCGATGCGCGCGGCCGGGTCTGCGCCTCGGCCACCTCAACCCTGCTGGTTTTCGACCTGAAGCCCGTCGCCTGAGGCCGCCCCGGCGGCGCCAACGGACTGGCCGACCCAGGGCACGTCGCCCCGCCCCCGGCTGTGGGGGCGGAAATGACTTGGCTGCCGTCCCGTCCAGCGGCGGAAGGCGCTGCGGAAGCTCGCCGTGGCGCCAAAGCCAAGGACGCGGGCGATTTCATCAGTCTTCATGCGGGTGGCGCGCAGATAGCGGATCGCCATGCGGGCGCGCACCGTATCGAGAATTCCGGCATAGGACGCCCCCTCCGCCAGCAGCCAGCGCCGCAGGGTGCGCGACGTTACATGCATGCGGGCGGCCACCTCATCGATGCCGGGAAAATCATAGCGCGCCTCTTCCAGCATGCGGGTGACGACGCCGGCGACGCCGCTGCCGGCGGCGATCTGTTCGCAAAGCTGGCCGCAAATTTCCTCCAGCGCCTGCGCCGTCAGCGGATCGGCCATGCGCATGGGCTTGTCGACCCACGTCCGCTCCCAGAAGATCTCGTCCCGCGCCGCGCCGAACCGGACTGGAGCGCCGTAAAGCTCCATGATTTCCGCCGCATGGCGCGGCTTTGGACGCGACAGGCGCACGCCTGCGAGCTGGAAACCCTCGCCGTAAAGATCGCGCTGGTAGGTCAGGGCCATGCCCAGATGGAAATCCAGGATGAAACTGAACAGCTCCGGTTCGAGATCGTGAGCGTCGAAATAGGTCATGACGCAATGGGCGTCGGACACGGAAACATTGACGCCGAGCGCCGGCGTCGAAAGCTGGCGGTGCTTCTCGAAACAGCCCATCAACTGCCGCCAGTTGGCTGAGGTCAGCAGCAGCAGGCCAAAATAGCCCAGCACCGGAAGGTGACATTGCAGGCCGCCGCGCAGGGCGAACAGGGGGTCATCGACCAGCGCGTGGGCGTTGCGAAACACGCCGATCAGCTGCCGGATCGACATGCGCGCCGCCACATTGTCGAGATCGCGCGCCTGCAGGCCGACGCCGGCCAGGGTGCTGGCGCCGTCAACGCCGGCTGCGTCAAGCAACGCCACCAGGGCGCGAACCTTGTGCATGGGATGCACGGCCGGATCGAGCGCTGACGGCAACGTGCGCAGCATCGGCAGGCCGGCGCGGCCCGGTTCCGGCCTTTCCAGCATAGCTCCTCCCGTCCTGGTCGCGCGCCCGGATTTTACACGCGGCGTGTCCGCCAAACGTCTCCGAATGTCCGCGAAGGCGACTTGGAGACAGCCGGCATAATCTAACATCATTCCAGAAAGGACGGACTGCAAAAGCGGCGCTCCCGCAGCGCGCCAGGGGCAACCGGGCGTTGCGGCGTCAAAAGCCATGCAGATACCGGCAATTAGCGAGGAACGCCCATGACCACGGTCGCTGATAGCGAACGGCTGAAGTCCTTTGTCACCGCGCTTTTTCAGGCGGCGGGTTCAAACAGCCAGGAAGCGCTGGAGATCGCGGACCATCTGGTGGAGGCCAATCTGGCCGGACACGACAGCCATGGCGTCGGCATGATCCCGGCCTATTTCCTTCACTTGCGCGCCGGCCACGTCAAACCCAACCAGACGCCGCAACGTATTGGCGGCGACGGCGCCTTCGCCCGCTTCGACGGCCAGATGGGCTACGGCCAGCCGGCCGCCAACCGGGTGATGGACGAAGCCGCCGCCATCGCCCGCGCCCACGGCGTCGCGGTGACAACCCTGTGCAACGCCCAGCATATCGGCCGCGTCGGCGCCTATGCCGAGCGGTTGCAGGCAGAGGGCCTGCTGTCGCTGCATTTCGTCAACGCCGTCTATCACACGCCCACCGTCGCGCCCTACCGCGGCAGCGACGCGCGCGTCATGACCAACCCGGTCTGCATCGGCGTGCCAGGCGCGACGCCGCTGCTGCTGGATTTCGCCACCGCGACCATCGCCCTTGGCAAGGTCCGCGTCGCCTACAACAAGGGCGTCGCGGCGCCGGAAGGCAGCCTGATCGACAACCGGGGCCAGCCGACCACCAATCCGGCGGTGATGTTCGAGGAGCCGCGCGGGGCGCAAACCGCCTTCGGCCTGCACAAGGGCTGGGCGCTGGCCTTCATGGCGGAGGCGCTCGGCGGCGTCATGACCGGCGGCCCCCGCTCCGGCGACGGCTTCGCCGGCGAACGCGGCCTGGTCAACGGCATCATGTCGATTGTCATCGATCCCGCCCGCCTCGTCGACGCGCAATGGCTGGACGCCGCCATGGCCACGCTGGCCGATTACGTGAAGGCCTCGCCCGCCGCCGATCCGCAGGCGCCGGTGCAAGTTCCTGGCGAGGCCGAAGAACTGATGCGCGCCGAGCGCCGGCGCAACGGCATTCCCATCGACCCCACGACCTGGTCGCAAATCCTTGCCTGCGCCGCGCCCTACGGCTTGCGGGCGCCGGTCTGAATCCGGGAGGGCGCGCGATGCGGGGACAAATCAGGGCGTTCGTCTTCGACGTTTTTGGCACGGTGGTTGACTGGCGCGAAGGCGTGGCGCGGGAGTTTGTCGCCAGCGGCCTGGTCCCAGGCGCGGACGCGAGCCTGGGGCTGCGCTTCGCCGACGCCTGGCGCCGGCGGTATGCGCCGGCGTTCATGAAGGTGAACCGGGGCGAGCGTCCCTTCGTCAAGCTCGACGCGCTGCATATGGAGAACCTGCTGGAGACCCTGCCGGAGTTCGGCGTCGATCCCTCAGGTCTGGCTCCGGCGCAGCTGGAGCAGCTCAACGCCGCCTGGCGTCGCCTGCCGCCATGGCCGGACTCGGTGGAAGGCCTGGCCCGCCTGAAAACCCGCTACATCATCGCCCCCCATTCCAACGGCAACCTGCGGCTGCTGCTGGAGATGGCGAAGCATGGCGGCTTGCCCTGGGACGCCATCCTCGGCGCCGAGGTGGTCGGCGCCTACAAGCCGACGCCGCACAGCTATCTGCGCACCGCTGAACTGCTGTCGCTGCAACCGCATGAAGTCTGCATGACGGCGGCGCACAACGACGATCTGCAGGCGGCGCGCGCCTGCGGCCTGCGCACGGCGTTCATTTACCGGCGCACGGAATATGGGCCGGAGCAGCGCACCGATCTCCAGCCCGCCGCCGACTGGGACTTCGTCGCCGAATCCATCACCGATCTGGCCAGCCAGGCCGGCTGCGCCTGAAGCCGCCGCCAGCACAACCCGGGGTAACCCATGACCGCATCCGACCAGCCCCCCGCCCGCAAATTGCGCAGCGCCGGCCTCACCGGGCCGAACGCCTTCGCCACCCGCGCCATGCTGCGCGCCGCTGGCGTGAAGGCGGAGGATTTCGGCAAGCCGATCATCGGCATCGCCAACACCTGGAGCGGCGCCATGCCGTGCAATATCCATCTGCGCGATCTGGCGGCGCGGGTGGCCGACGGCGTGCGCGCCGCCGGCGGCGTGCCGCTGGAGATCAACACGGTGGCGGTGAGCGACGCGGTGCTGGCGGTCGGCGGCGCTTCGCTGATCAGCCGCGAGATGATCGCCGATTCCATCGAACTGGCGGCGACCGCCTACGCCTTCGACGCCATGGTGGCGATCGGCGGCTGCGACAAGACCAACCCCGGCTGCGTCATGGCCATGGCGCGGCTCAACATCCCGTCGGTCTACCTGTACGGCGGCGCCATCGCCCCAGGGCGCTATCGCGGCAGGGACGTCACCATCCAGACCCTGGCGGAAATGTCCGGCGCTTTCGCCGCCGGCGCCGTGAGCCGCGCCGACATGGACGAACTGGTGGAGACCGCCCTGCCCGGCCCTGGCGCCTGCGGCGGCATGTTCACCGCCAACACCATGGGTTCGGCCATCGAGGTGATGGGGCTGACAGCGGCCAATTGCACCAGCGCCCCGGCGGTGAGCGGGCGGCGCGGCGACATCGCCCATGAAACCGGCCAGCTGATCCTCGATGTGCTCGCCCGGGACGTGCGACCGCGCCAGATTATCACCCGCGCCGCGCTGCACAACGCCATGGCCGTGGTGGCGGCGATGGGCGGCTCCACCAACGCCGTGCTGCATCTGCTGGCCATCGCCCATGAGGCGGGGGTCAAACTGGAGCTGGAGGAGTTCCAGCAGGTCAGCGACCGCACCCCTCACCTCGGCAATTTCACCCCCTCCGGCAAATACAACATGCAGGACCTGCACCAGATTGGCGGCGTGCCCGTGGTGATGCAGGCGCTGCATCGCATGGGCCTGCTCGATGGCGACGCCCCCACCGTCGACGGGCGCACCCTGGCGGAGCGTCTCGCCGACGTGGCGTTTCCGGCGGAGCAGGACGTGATCGCCGCTCCCGAGGCGCCGCTGCATCCCAATGGCGGCTGGGTGATCCTGCGCGGCGACCTGGCCCCGGAAGGCGCGGTGTTGAAGGCGACCGGAACCGAACTGCGCCGTCACGTCGGCCGCGCCCGGGTGTTCGAGGACGAACCGGCGGCCTTTGCGGCGGTGATGGCCCGGCAAATCGTCGCCGGCGACACGATGGTGATCCGTAACGAAGGCCCGGCCGGCGGCCCTGGCATGCGCGAGACCGCGCGCGTCACCGCCGCCCTCGTCGGCCAGGGGTTCAAGGACAGCGTGGCGCTGATTACTGACGGACGATTTTCCGGCATTTCGCACGGTCTCGCCATTGGTCACGTCAGCCCGGAGGCGGCCTTCGGCGGACCAATCGCTCTGGTGCGCGATGGCGACGAGATCATTGTGGACCTCGACGCCCGGCGCATTGATCTCAAAGTATCGCCAGAGGCGCTCGCCAGCCGCCGGGCGGAATGGCGCCCCGTAACCCGCCCGGCGAGCACCAGCGTCTACGACAAATACGCCCGCAACGTCAGCTCGGCCTCCACGGGCGCCGTGACGACGCCGGCGCGGGCGTGAAAACCTGACGCGCCGTCTTGCTGACGGCGCGCCGGTGTTTTGTGAATTTTCGTGAAACGCGACGCCGGCATTTCGCGAAACCGCGCGCGCTAACCACGCATCAGGCCAAGGGGACAGGGCATGTCCGTGGAGGCGGCCTCCACGGACATGCCCTCAGGAAGCAGCGGAACTCCCATGAAGCAGCCTATGACACGGGACCGGATTGCCGGCTTGCTTGAGCAGGACGACTGGTTCGCCGCTTTGCCCGCGCCGCTGAAAGACGCGATCGTGAGCAACAGTTGCGTGCGCGGCTACCGGACCGGCGAACTGGTGTTCGCCACCGGCGATGAACCCAACGGGCTGTTCGCCCTGCTCTCGGGCCAGATCAATCTGGTGAACAACAGCAGCTCCGGCCGCCAGGTCATGCAGAACCTGCACCGGCCGGGAACCTGGTTCGGCTATCTGTCCATGCTCGACGCCCAGCCGCGCTTTCAGGACGCCGCGGCGACCGGGCCAACCGAGCTGCTGTGCCTTGGGCAGTCCGCCTTCCGGCGCATCCTGCGCGCCGATCCGGATTATCATGCGCGCTTCGCCCTGCTGTTGTGCGGCAGCGTCCGGGTGCTGCTGGGCATGCTGGTGGAAAGCCGCACAAGCCCACTGAGCAGCCGGCTGGCCGCGACGCTGCTCGACATGTCGGGCGCGGTCTCCGCGCCCGCCGTCGCCAGCCCCGCCCCGCGCCTGACCCAAGAACTGCTGGCCGGCATGGTGGGCGCCACCCGTCAGACCGTGAACCGTCAGTTGCGGGACTGGCAGGCGCGCAACATCATCCGGCTGGGCTATGGCGCGGTGACGGTGGTGGACCGGGCGGCGCTTGCACACGCCGCGCGTGGCGACGCCACATCCGGGGATTACGGCCGCCGCGTCGCCTGAACGGGCGCCCGTCACGGGGCATTGATGGATCACAGGACGTTCATGCAGAACCCGCCGTCGATCAGAATATTCTGGCCAACGATATAGCCGGCTGAGGCGCCGCACAAAAAGGCGCAGGCGTCGCCGAATTCGTCGGGATCGCCCATGCGCCCGGCTGGCACGCTGCGGCTCACCGCCTCCAGATCGGCGGCCAGCGCCTGGGCGCGGGCGGTGGCGAATGATCCCGGCAGCAGATTGTTGATGGCGACGTTGCGGCCCGCCACCTGGCGGGAGACGCCGGCGACAAAGCCGGACAGGCCAAGCCGCGTGGCGTTGGACAGATCGAGATTGACCACCGGGCGCACGCTGGTCATCGAGGTGATGTTGACGATGCGGCCGAAATTGCGCGCCATCATGCCGTCGACCGTGCGGGTGATCAGCGCCACCGCGGCCAGCATGTTGGTGTTGAGCGCCGCCTCCCAGTCCGCCCGCGTCAGCTCGCGAAAATCCTTTTTCGGCGGGCCGCCGGAATTGGTGACGAGGATGTCCGGCTCCGGACAGGCGGCCAGCAGGGCGTCCCGGCCGGCGTCGGTCGCCACGTCGGCGACAACGGTCCGGACCAGGGCGCCGGTGCGCTGGCGCAGCTCCGTCGCGGCGGCCTCCAGCTTTTCAGCGCGCCGGCCGTTCATGACCACCTCGCAGCCAGCTTCGGCGAGCGCGCGGGCGCAGGCAAAGCCGAGCCCCTCGCTGCTGGCGCATACGATGGCCTTGCGGCCGGCGATTTTCAGATCCATCGGCTGTCTCCGGCGCGCGATCGGCGCCTGCTCATGGGTTTGCGAAGATCGTGGGGAAGCGCCGCCAAAGCCGGCGGCGCCACTGGCGAACGCAGCATGGCTCAGGGCGTGATGATCCCGCCGAACAGCACCCAGGTTTTGCCATTGAAGCGCTGGAGTTGCAGGCTTTTCAACGGATAATAGTCCGTCGGCGTCGTGTGCAGCTTGATCCCGGGCAGCAGCATCGGGATGCGGAAATCCATATTCGCCGCCTGCTTCATGATGTTTTCGCGGGTCAGGTTATCGCCGGCCTGCTCCAGCAGGCGGGCGGTCGCAGCGGCGACCACATAACCATAGACATTTCCCGAATCCTGCAGATTGCCGTCGGGATAGTGCGTCGTCATGAAGGCCTTCCACTCCTTCGTTTCCGGATCGTCCTTCCACTGTGGATCGGTTGGGTCCTTCAGGTACTGCGCCGTGATGATGTCCTTTGACGCGTCAAGGCCAGCGGGCTGCAAAACCATTGAGACCGACGCCGAGGTCGCGGCGAGGAAGAACGTCGGTTTCCAGCCGATTTCGTGGATCTTGCGGATGCCCTGCGCCGCCTGCTTGGGAATGGCGTGCATGAACAGCACGTCGGCTCCCGAGGCCTTCAGCTTCAGGATCTGGCTGTCGATGCTTGGGTCCGACGGTTCGTAGGTCGCCTCGGAAACAACCATTTTCTTGACGTTGTCGGGACCCAAGCCTTTCTTGAAGCCATAGGCATAATCCTTGCCGGCGTCATCGTTCTGATACAGCAGCGCGATTTTCGCATCCGGCTTGTTCTTCAGCACATAGGCGGCGTAAACTGCCGTCTCCGCCTGGTAGGACGGCTGGAAGCTCATGCTCCAGGGGAAGTGCTTGGGGTCGCCCCAGGCCGTGGCGCCGCCGCCAACGAACATTTGCGGGATCTTTTTGTCGTTCAGATATTTGCGCACCACCATGCCGGTCGGCGTGCCAAGCGGGCTGAAAATGAAGGAGACATTCTCCTGCTCCACCAGCTTGCGCGTCTGCTCGAAGGTCTTGGGCGGGCTGTAGGCGTCGTC
>Ga0182745_1004479_pt1 | contig 11613 bp, 9 predicted proteins | sample eDN3rd30CKraftBY_FD_128523 | JGI IMG/M metagenome (GOLD analysis project Ga0182745, IMG submission 128523) | Enriched backyard soil microbial communities from Emeryville, California, USA - eDNA 3rd pass 30_C Kraft BY (version 2) (version 2) | ecosystem: Environmental > Terrestrial > Soil >... | reverse complement strand
TCGCGGGTGCGGTGCGTGCCCTGCGACACCCCGTCGCGCAGCACGGTGACGCGGTCGGTGTGGTCGAGCACCTCGTCGAGGTCGTGGGAGACGAACAGGACGGCGGCCTTCTTGTCGGCGACGATCTCGCGGACGACGGCGAACAGCAGGTCGGTGCCCTCGCGTGGCAGGAAGACCGTGGGTTCGTCGAGCACGAGCAGGGTGCGGCGCTCTCCCAGTTCCTCGGTCGCCCGCAGGATCGCGAGGAGGGCACGTTCGGTCTCGTTCAGGCTCGACACCGGTGCCTCGGGGTCGATGTGGAGTCCGAAGCGCTCGAACAGTGCTCGGGCGGTGCGCTTCTCGCGCCGCCACGAGATCCACGGCCTCGATCCGGCCACGACCGGTCCGACGCGGAGGTTCTCGACCACCGACAAGTCGGGCACGAGGGCGAGGTCCTGGTGGACGAAGCTGATGCCGAGGTCGCGGAATCCGCCGGCCGGGACCGGCAGTGTCACGTCCCTGCCGCGCACCTGCAGCGCGGCGCCGGGGTCGGGGGCGTGGAAGCCGGCCAGGACCTTGATGAGCGTGGACTTGCCGGAACCGTTCTCCCCCAGCAGACCGTGCACCTCACCTGCGTGGATCGTCAGGCCGACCTTCTTCAGCACCGTGTGTTCACCGAAGGTCTTGGACAGACCGACGATGTTGACGATGGGATCAGGACTGGTCACTGGGCCCCCACAGTGCTTCGTAACCGGTGACGTAGGCCGTGCCGTAGCCCTTGTCGGGCTGCGGCGGGGTGCCGGTCTCGTCGATGTTGTCGGCGGTGATGAGCTTGAGCGGGGTCTCCTGTGCCCCGTTGGGGACGGGGTCGTAGTTGAGCAGGAGGCGACCGGCCTGGTCCATCGTCGCCCACGCGAGCCACGGAATGGATTCACCGACGTTCATGGTGACAATGCCGTCGTCCTGCTGGATCTTGAGGACGGCGGGGGTGCCGTTGACCGAGGAGATCTCGACCTGGCCGGTCTTGCCCGCGGCCTTGATGCCCGACTGGGCGTAGAGCGACATCGAGTCGTAGATGGGCAGGATGAAGTTGATGTTCGGGTCGGCGGAGAGTGCGGACTGAACCTCGGACTGGATCTTGGTGGCCCACTCGGTGACCGGGACGTTGACGATCTTGTAGGTGCACTTCGGGCAGTACTGCGCGATCTCGTCCTCCATCGCGGCCACCTCGGCCTTGGCCGGGGGAACCTCGTTGGAGGTGATGATGAGCGCGTTGCCCTCGCCTTCGGTGCGATCGATCATCCAGTCGACGGTGAGCCGGTTGGCCTCGGAGAGCGGGGCGTCGGTGGTGGCGTCGATCAGTCCTTCGAGGTCGGCGGGCACCGGTTCACCGCGCAGGATGGTGTGGGTGAGCAGAACGGGAATCCCGGCAGCGTCGGCCTTTTCGAGTGCCGGCTTGATGAGGGATGCGTCGACACCCTGCGACAGGATGATGAGGTCGACCTTCTGATTCACGGCCTGCTCGACACCGGTGGCCCACTGGGCGGGCTGGCCCTGGTTCGTGTACTCGATCCAGGTGGCGCCGTAGCTTTCGGCGACCTTCTTCGATTCCTCGTCGACGGCGACGTTGTACGGGTTCTCACTGTTGGTGGGGATCGCGAAGATCGTCTTGCCGGCGATGTCCTTCATCGGGAACGGCTCGGCCTCGAGCGTGAACTCCGGGTCCGCCTCGTACAGGGCGAGCTGGGCGCGGGCGTACTCGATTCCGGCGGTGACGTCGGCGTCGGACACGTCGCCGCCACCCGATCCGTCACTGCTGCACGCGGCGAGACCGAAGACGGCCGAGAAGGCGAGCGCGGCGATCGCAGCGCGGCCGGGAAGGGAATGACGCATGGATTCTCCTGGGGGGATGAGGAGGGTGCCGAAGAAGAAGCGGCCGCGTCGTTGCGGGACCGGCTGAGAAAGGCGATGACTTCGAATGTATCCGCAGCGTGTTGCGTGCGGCGACATCCTTGGTTCATTCGTGTTAATTGCGTGCGGAGATCGTCTCCAGGTACTCCTGCGCCCGGCCGAGCGACCACACCTCCGACATCTTCTGCTGCATGTCGAACAGATTCGACGAATGGATCGACGGATCACGATCTCCCACAGCGTCTTCCACGACGATCGGAACGAAGCCGTGCTGCATCGCGTCCAGTGTCGTCGCGCGGACGCACCCGCTGGTGGACAACCCGGCGATGAGCACGGTGTCGATGCCGAGTGACGTGAGGTGCGAATTGAGAGTGGTACCGAAGAACGCACTCGGATACTTCTTCGTCACCAGCATTTCCGCGCACGTCGGTTCGAGACCCTCGATCAGCTCCCCGTACGGACTGCCTTCGCAGAAGGCGACGAGGGTGCCCGACTTCTTGAAGAACACCCCGGCGTCGGCACCGTCGGCGCGCAGGCGAACCTCGGTGATCACCACCGGGATTCCCGCTTCGCGTGCGGAGGTGAGCAGGGTGCGCATCGCCTCGACGTTCTCCTCCACCCCCGCATACAGCGGGCAGTCGGGATCGATGTAGGCGCGGGCGGGATCGACGACGATCAGCGCGGGTCGACTCCCGGGCTGCAGTTCCTGCCCGAAACCGGCGCGGGCGTAGTCGGCGGCCTGTTCTGCACGATCGACGATGGTCATGCGGACTCCTTCAGTGGGGTGACGGATTCGAGGGTGTGGACCGTCGCGGCCGGATTGCGGCGCGGAAAGGCGAGACACACGCCGACACCGAGCAGGGCGACGACGGCGAGAGCGATGCCGACCGCTCGCACGTTGTCGACGAACCGCGCCACCTCCGCGCTGCCGAGCGTGCCGAGGGTTCCGCCGTAGGCGGCCTGGCGGGCAGCGGCACTGAGGCCGGCGGTGGCGAAGACGAGTGCCAGCGCGGTGCTGAGCAGGTAGCCGACGTTCTGCAGGGTCGAGCGCAGCCCGTTGGCGATGCCGCGGCGGTCCGCGGGAGCCGTGAGCATCAGCGCGCTCGTGCTCGGTGTCATGAACAGTCCGGTGCCGCAACCGAGTACGAACAGGAAGGGCGCGGTCGCTCCGAGCGAACCGCCGTCCGGGGACAACAACAGTGTCACTCCGAGCAGACCGACGGCGTTGAGACCCATTCCAGTCGCGGTCAACGTGCGGGGGCTGAAACGCAGCATCAGGGATCCTGCCGCTGCCGCGGCGACGACGGTGCCGATCGCGACCGGCATCACCAGCGCACCCGCAGCGACCGCGGAGATTCCGCTCACCGCCTGCCCGTACAGCGACACGAGCAGCGTCACGGCGTAGGTGGCGATTGCATTGACGAGCACCGCGGCGAGAACGAGCGCGATACCCCGGTTGCGGAACAACGACAGATCGACGAGCGGATGGGTCCGCCGGATCTGCACCGCGACGAACGTTACGGCGAGGACGAGGCTCACCGCGCCGCACGCCCAGGGCAACCAGGGTGTCGAACCGGCCCCCGGGGTGAGAGCGAGGACGACGGCGGCGAGCAGCGCGGTGGACAGCACCGCGCCGGAGACATCGAAGGGTTCCCGAGTCACCGCTCTGGAGGGCCCGCGCGGAATCACCGCGATCGACGCGGCGATCGCGAGCAGCCCCACGGGCAGCACCACGACGAACAGCCCGCGCCACCCGAAGACTGCGGTGGCGGCACCGCCGATCACCGGTCCGACCACCTGCGCGACGGCCGCGACCGTCGCGTTCCAGCCCAGCGCCCGGCCGAGGGTCCGCGGCGGGAAGGTGTCGGTGAGCAACGCCGTGTTGTTCGTGACGATGGCGGCGGCCCCGGCCCCTTGGAGCACCCGGGCCGCGACGAGCCATCCCGCCGACGGCGCCAGCATGCACAACCCCGTCGCGACGGTGAAGGTGATCAGTCCCGCGAGGTAGAGCGGCCTTCGCCCGATGATGTCGGCGAGCCGCCCGAACACCAGGATCAGGGCGGTCGTGACGAGCATGTAGCCGAGCAGTATCCACGTCGACTGGGCGCCGGAGGCATCGAGTTCGCGTGCGACCGTGGGCAGTGCGACGGTCAACCCGCTCAGGCTGAGGAACACCGCGACCACCCCGATGCTCGTCGCCGAGAACACCCGCCACGGATGCGGATGACGCTGCGGGGCCAGGCTATCCATCGGACCGGCGGTTGTGGACGTCGGTGACGGATTGGAGCACCTGCGCCAGGCGCAGGCACGTGTCGTCCGCCCACGGCCGTCCTACCAACTGCACACCGACCGGCATCCCGTCGGAGAAGCCGGCGGGCGCCATGACGGCGGGCAGGCCGAGGTAGTCGAACAGGCCGGTGTTGCGGCCGACGATCGTCTGCATCGGGTACCGCACCCCGCCGATCTCCATCGTCACGTCCGACAACTGCGCCGCCGTGGCGCCGATCCCCGGCGTGACGAGTACGTCGATGCCGGCGGTGTCGAAGGCTTCGATCGTCTCCTGCTGGGCGAGCGTGCGTCGGCGCACCGACCGCAGATAGTCCACCGCCGAGGGCACGAGTCCGCGCGCGATCCGCACCTGGGTGCCGATGTCGTACAGCGCGAACTTCTCCAGGGCGCCCTCCTGGTTGGAGGCCAGCTCGCAGGTCATGACGATCGTGACGTCGTCGTGGAGGCGGTGGGCGTCCGGGATGTCGACGGGCACGATCTCCGCGCCGAGGGTGCGGAAGGTGTCCACGACGGACTCCCACGCGGCGAGTACGCCGGCGTCGCACAGGTCGGTGAACCAGGTCGTGGGGACGCCGAGGCGTACACCGGCCAGGGACGGTGCCGCGGCGGTTCCCGCAGCGACGAGTGCGTCCTGCACCTGCTGCGCCGTCTCCTTCGGTACCGCGGCGGGGTCGTATCCGTCCGGCCCGGCGAGCACCTCGAGGACGATCCGCAGGTCGGCGGCGGAACGTGCCATGGGACCGACGTGGTCGAGGGTCCACGACAGCGACGCGACGCCGGTGCGCGGCACGAGACCGTAGGTCGGTTTGATGCCGGTGAGATTGCACAGGGCGCTGGGCACCCGGATCGATCCACCGGTGTCGGTGCCGAGAGCGAGCGGGACGAGCCGCGCGGCCAGGGCGCCGGCCGAACCGGTCGACGATCCACCGGTCCACCGGTTCCGGTCCCACGGATTGGTCACGGCACCGTAGCGGGCGTTGTGCGGTGCACCGCAGGCGAACTCGGTGGTGGCGGTCATGAGCACGGGGATGGCTCCGGCCGCGCGGAGGCGCGCTACGACCGTTGCGTCGGTCGCCGCGATGCGGTCACCGGTGGTGCGTGAGCCTGCGGTGACGGGCGCCCCGGCCACGTCGATGATGTCCTTGACGGCGAAGAAGATGCCTTCGAGTGGGCGTGCGGTGCCGTCACTCCATCGCCGGTCCGAGTCCGCGGCCGCGTCGTCGGCGCCGTCGATCACGGCGAGGACGGCCCCTCCGGACAGTTCCGGGTCGCTCCATCGGGCCCGCAGCGCGGCGAGGACATCGGTGGGGGTGGTCGCACCGGACCGGTAGGCAGCGAGCAGGTCGAGGACGCCGAGTTCGTGCACGGGTGCGTCGGTGCGGACGGTGGGAGCAGGTACCTCGATCGGCGATGCGGGGACCGAGCTCGCCGCCAGCAGCGCCGTGGAATGGGCGGGCTCGCAGGCCGGACCGTCCGGCACCGGGGCCAGGGGCGTGCGCCGCCCCGCCTCGAGCAGCGACTCCATGTCGGTGCGGGCCTGTGGGAGCAGGTCGTCGACGGTCGTGGCGGACGCGGCGGTGAGGTCGGGATAGTCGGTGGTGGTCATCGGAGCATCTCCGTCGTCGCAGAGGCCGGCCGGGGCAGCGGGGCCGGCCGCACCGTGCCCGCAGTGAGATCGGCGAGAAGGCGCAGTACGTCCGGGCGCCCGTCCCGGGTCAACGGGAAGGCGGCACGTTGCGTGGGGACGGCGTCGAGATCGAGGGTGAACCGCAAGGTCTCCCCCGCACGATGGGCCGGGGCCTGGGCGACGATCGCACCGTTGGGGGCGATCACGCACGACAGGCCGAAGTAGTCGACCGTGACCCCGTTGAGGGTCTCCGGGCCGGCGCGGTTGGCCGCGACGATCCACATCTGCGATTCGAGGGCGCGGGTCTGCAGTTCGGCGAGGAAGAGGTCCTCGCGAGTACCGAGCGACGAGACGATCGCGAGCATCACCTCGGCGCCGAGGGCACGGGCGACCGCCCAGTTCTCGGGGAACGTGCGGTCGTAGCAGATGACGCAGCCGAAGCGGGTGCCGAACGCGTCGACGGTCGCGGGTGCCTGCCCGGGCGCGAAGTGGTACTTCTCGTCGATGTCGACGTCGCCGACCTTGCTCGCCGGCAGCGACAGTTTCCGGTAGGCGGGCAGTGTTCCGCCGTCGGGGGTGCGCCAGCTCAGGATCTCGCCGGTGGCGTCGATCATCACGACGGAGTTGTGGGTAACGTCGTGCGCGGTACGTTCGAAGACACCGAAGGCGATGGCGCAGCCGAGTTCTCGCGCAAGTGCGCCGAACAGGTCGGTGGCGTCGCCGGGGATCGTCTCGGCCCAGGCCGTGCGGTCGACCTCGTGGCTGGTGCAGAAGTAGGGGGTGGTGATCAGTTCGGGCAGGACCACCAGGTCGGGCGTGGTGCCGTCGCCGTCGGGTGCGGTTGCCGCGCGCACGAGGGCGGCGAGCCCGGCAAGGTTGCCGAGGAGGTCCTCGGTCAGTTCGCCGGCCTGAACGATGGCGACGTCGAGGGTGCGCGAAGTCAAGAGGAACCTCCTGGAAATGGGATGACGGGTGGGAGCGCGGCTCGACGCTCGCGCTCCCACCCGTCGTTCGTGTCAGGCTGCGGCGGCCTGGATGGTGGTGCGGCTCTTCATCAGAGGCTGGATCCGGGTACCGAAGTTCTCGATGCCCTCGACGAAGTCGTCGAAGGTGAGCATGATGCCCTTGATGCCCTCGAGCTCCGCGACCTCGTCGAGCATCTTCGCCACCGTCTCGTAGGAACCGACGAGGGTGCCCATGTTGAAGTTCACCGCGCCCTCGGGAAGCGAGATGGTCTTCGCCGTCGACGAATCGTCGGCGGTGGCGTCGGCAGCGGACTGATCCGCCATGTATCCGAGTGCGGCGAGGTCGGCGTTGTCGTGGTAGTCCTGCCACTTCGCCTGTGCCGCTTCGTCCGTCTCGTCGGCGATGATCATGAACAGGGTCAGCGCACCGACGTCCCGTCCGGTCTCGGCGGCCGCGTCGACGAGGGTCGCCACGGAATCCGAGATGGCGGTCGGGGTGTTGATCCCGGTGCCCATGATGAAGTTGAAGTCGGCCATCTCGGAGGCGAACTTCATGCCGCTCTCGGACTGTCCCGCCGCGACGATCGGCACCCCGCCTCCGGTGGGGCTCGGCGACAGGACGCACTCGTCCATCGTGTAATGCTCGCCCTTGAAGTTGCTGACGCCGTCGGCCCACAACTGCTTCATCACCGTCACGTACTCGGTGGCCTGCGCATAGCGGTAGCCGAAGTACTCGTCACCGGGCCACAGACCCATCTGCGTGTATTCGTTGGGTGCCCAACCGGTCACGATGTTGACGCCGAACCGGCCGGGAGCGATCGAGTCGATCGTCGACGCCATCCGGGCGACCATCGCCGGCGGCAGGGTGAGGATCGGAGTGGAGGCGAACAGCTTGATCTTCTCGGTGACGGCCGCGAGACCGGCCATGAGCGTGAAGGATTCGAGGTTGTGGTCCCAGAACTCGGTCTCCCCACCGAAACCCTTGAGCTTGATCATCGAGAGTGCGAAGTCGAGGCCGTGCTTCTCGGCCTTCTGCACGATCGTCTTGTTGAGCTCGAACGAGGGCATGTACTGCGGGGCGCTCTTGGAGATGAGCCAGCCGTTGTTGCCGATGGGGATGAAGACGCCGATTTCCATGTCACTCACTCCTGAGAGGCGGGGAGATTCGAGGAAGCGATCCGGCCGCACTGCCTGGCTCGCTGTGACTTCGAATGTATTCAGGAGTTGTTGCCGGATGTGTGTCGACGGGTAACGGGATTGTTGCCCGCGTTAACGATCGGCGACGGATTGCGCAAACGGCGCCGCACAGGGTGCCGCACTCCCCCGCGGCACCCACTCGACGTCGAAGTTCCGGTGCACCGGCCGCCCCTCGTCCCCGTCGATGCGCGCCAGGAGCAGCTCCGCGGCCGCCACCGCCATGTCCTCGAGCGGCTGGCGCACGGTCGTCAGATCGAAGATCGACCAGCTCGACTGCTGCAGGTCGTTGTATCCGACCACCGAGACCTCACCGGGTACATCGAGATCGAGCCGCTTGGCCGCGTCGAGCGTGCCGTAGGCGATGTAGTCGGTCGCGCAGAACACCGCTGTGGGGCGGTCCGGCCCGGTCAGCAGCGCCAGCCCGCCGGCAAGACCCGTGGCCGCATCGACCGCACCGCGGTGGACGCACGCCTCGTCGATCGGTACACGGCGCTCCTCGAGCCGGTCGCGGAAGCCCTTCTCACGCATACGGATGCTGGGGTTGTCCAACGGACCGGAGATCAGGGCGATGCGGGTGTGCCCCATATCGATCAGATGGTCGGCGACGAGCCTGCCACCACCGATGTTGTCGGAGGTCACCCGATCCACCCGGTGCGCGTACCGGCCGTCGACGTCGCGGTTGAGGATGACGAGGGGAATCTTCCAGTCGATGATCTCCGACACCATCGGTGAATCCAGTCGCGAGGAGATGAACGCGACGCCGTCCACCAGCCCCCCACGCAACGCGAGGATGTCCTTCTCCAGCGAACCCTCGGTGCGGTCGCTCATGAGCAGGACCCGGTAGTCGTTGCGGGCGAAGCAGTCCTGCAGGGTGTTCACCAGCGTCGGATACGAGGGGTTGTGCAGGTCGCCGCTGACGATCCCGATGGTCGACGACTTCCGGGTGATCAGGCTCCGGGCCGTGACGTGCGGGACGTACCCCATCTCCTTCGCGAGGGCCCGGATGCGCAGGCGGGTCTTCTCCACGACGCGCGGGTCGTCGCGCAGGGCACGCGAGACCGTCGATTGCGACACCCCTGCGCGGCGAGCAACGTCGTAACTGGTGACCGACCTGTTCCCCATCCCCGGATTGTAGGGACACGACGGCGGGAGAGCAGGGTTCACGCGGAGAACACAGGATCGACCCCTCCGACCTCCCTCGCGCATCCGCTACCACTATTGCCATCCGCTACAACAATTGCGGTAGCGGATGACCAATGCTGTAGCGGATGGACGGTCACATGATGTGGTGCCGCCCCACGGGCAGGACGAGGGGCTTGCCGGAGACCGGATCGGAGATCACGCGACTGTCCAGACCGAAGACCGCCTTCACCGTCTCGCCGGTGAGCACCTCGGACGGATCTCCCGATGCGTAGATGCTGCCGTCGGCCATCGCGACGAGGTGATCGGCGTATCGCGCGGCGAGGTTGAGGTCGTGCAGGACCATGACGATCGTCGTGCCGCGGTCGCGATTGAGGTCGGTGAGCAGGTCGAGGACCTCCACCTGGTGGCTCACGTCGAGGAAGGTGGTGGGTTCGTCGAGCAGCAGAAGGTCGGTCTGTTGCGCCAGCACCATGGCGATCCACACGCGCTGCCGCTGACCGCCCGACAGTTCGTCCACGGAACGCTCGGCGAGTTCGGTGGTGTGGGTGGCGGCGAGCGCATCGGCCACGGCCGCGTCGTCCTCCCGGCTCCAGCGCGAGAGCACCCGCTGGTGCGGATGCCGGCCGCGGCCTACGAGGTCGGCGACGACGATGCCCTCGGGTGCGATCGGCGACTGGGGCAGCAGCCCGAGCGTGCGGGCGAGCTTCTTGGCGGGCAGGCGGTGGACGTCCTTGCCGTCGAGCAGGACGTGGCCGCCGCGCGGCGACAGCAACCGCGACATCGACCGCAGCAACGTCGATTTCCCGCACGCATTGGCGCCGACGATGCACGTGATCCGTCCCGGCGGCACATTCAGATCGAGATTCTCGACGACGGTGCGGTTGCCGTAGCCGAGCTCGAGGTTCTCGGCGATCAGGGTGTGCGTTGCGGTCACAGCGAGCCTCCCGCGCGGTTGGAGCGAATGATGAGGTAGACGAGATAGGGCGCGCCGAGCGCACCCGTCACCACCCCCACCGGGTAGCGCGTGCCGAAGGCGTACTGGCCGACGAAATCCGCGACCAGCACGAGCAGCGCCCCGACGAGTGCCGCCGGGACGAACAGCGACGTGCCCCGCCCCACGATCCGCGCGGCGATCGGGCCGGACAGGAAGGCGACGAACGCGATGGGTCCGGCCGCGGCGGTGGCGAACGCGATGAGCCCGACCGCGGAGACGATCGCGAACACCCGCGTGCGTTCGACCCGCACGCCGAGTGCCTGCGCCGCGTCGTCGCCGAGCTGGACCATCGACAGGTTGCGTGTCTGCACGAGCAGCACGGGCCCGAGCACCAGGAGGGCGACGATCACGGGCACCGTCGCACCCCAGGTCGCACCGTTGAGGCTGCCGGTGAGCCAGCGCATGGTCTCCTGCAGGTCCCACGTCGCCGCGGTGCTCAGGAGATAGGACGTGACGCTGTCGAGCATGGCGGCGATACCGATACCGATGAGGATCAGGCGCGTGCCCGCCACCCCACCACGGTAGGACAGTCCGTAGATCAGGAGAGCCACGGCGAGACCGGCGACGATCGCGAAGACCGACACCCCGGTGCCACCGAGCCCGAGCACGATGATGGCGAAGGCCGCCGCGGCACTCGCGCCGGAGCTGATGCCGATGATGTCGGGGCTTGCGAGCGGGTTGCGCAGCATCGTCTGGAAGGTGATGCCGCCGAGGCCGAAGCAGATGCCGGCGACCACCGCGAGGACCGCGCGGGGAAGCCGCAGGCGGCCGACCGTGAAGTTCGCGCCCGCCACGTCCTGCCCGAGGACGACACGCAGCACGTCCGCGGGCGGGTAGAAGGTCCGGCCGAACATCAGGCTCGCTGCGAAGGCCGCGACCACGAGGGTCGCAAGCACGGCGATGACGAGGCGGCGGCGGCGTCCCCGCCGTATCCGGCTCGCGGCGAGGTCGTCGATGCCGGTGTCGGTGGTCTCGAGTGTGGCGGTCACAGTTCGCGCAGTTTCTGCCGTCGGACGATGTACACGAAGAAGGGCGCTCCGATGAACGCGGTGATGATGCCGACGTCGATCTCGGCGGGTCGCGCCACGATGCGGCCCACCACGTCGGCGGCGGTCAGCAGTCCCGCTCCTACGAGAGCGGAGAAGGGCAGCAGCCACCGGTTGTCGATGCCGATGAGCAACCGGCACAGGTGCGGCACGACGAGGCCGACGAACGCGATGGGACCGGCGATGGCGGTCGCCGCCCCGCACAGCAGCACCGCACCGAGCGACGAGATGCCGCGGGCGAGAGCGACACGCTCGCCGAGACCGGCGGCCATGTCGTCGCCGAGCGCGAGCGAGTTGAGGCTGCGTGCCGACAGCAGACAGATGGCGAAGCCGACGACGAAGAACGGCAGCGCCTGGGAGATGGCGTCGTAGTTCGCTCCGCCCACGCCGCCGATCTGCCACGACCGCACGCTGCCGGCGATGTCGCCGCGCGGCAGGATCACGGCGGTGACGAACGACGCG
>Ga0182745_1004476_pt1 | contig 11617 bp, 9 predicted proteins | sample eDN3rd30CKraftBY_FD_128523 | JGI IMG/M metagenome (GOLD analysis project Ga0182745, IMG submission 128523) | Enriched backyard soil microbial communities from Emeryville, California, USA - eDNA 3rd pass 30_C Kraft BY (version 2) (version 2) | ecosystem: Environmental > Terrestrial > Soil >... | reverse complement strand
CGCTGGACGACGACCTGCTGCAGCGCATGGTCTCGTTCAAGCCGGGTACACCCTACGACTCGGAACTGATCGCCGAGCTGAACAATGACCTGCAATCGAGCGGCTATTTCGAAGGTGTACGCGTGGATGCGGCGCCCACCGCCGCCGTGGGCGAAGAGGTCCCCGTGGATGTCCGCCTGGAGACCCGCAAGCCACGCACCATGGGCCTGGGCCTGGGCTTCTCGACCGACGTCGGGCCACGCGGCAAGGCCAACTGGACCCGGCACTGGGTCAACCCGCAAGGCCACAGCTACGGCTGGGAAACCGAGCTGTCGGCGCCCCGGCAGAACGTCGGCCTGTGGTACGACATCCCCCTCGACCCGCCGCTGACCGACAAGCTGCGCTTCGCTGGCGGCTACCAGAACGAGGAACTCGCTGGTACCGACACCCTCAGCAAACTGCTGACGGTCGGCCCCGAGTGGCACAGCAAGCTGCCCAGTGGTTGGCAACGGGTGATTTCGCTCAAGTATCAGCGCGAGGAGTACCGCCTGGGCGACGATTCCGGGTTGAGCAACCTGCTGATGCCGGGGGTGAGCTATTCCTACCTGCGCAGTGACAACCGGATCGACCCGCACAACGGCTATCGCCTGCAGTTCGATGTACAGGCAGCCAAGGAAGGGCTGGTTTCGGACACCAACCTGCTGCATGGCAATGTGCTGCTCAAGGGCCTGACCACGCTTGGCCACAACCATCGCTTCCTCGGCCGGGTGCAGTTCGGCGGCAGCGCGACCAATGGCTACAAGAACAACATTCCGCCGTCGCTACGCTTCTTCGCCGGTGGCGACCAGAGCGTGCGCGGCTACGACTACCAGACCCTGTCGCCGAAGAACAGCGACGGCGACCGCATTGGTGGGCGCTACCTGGTGGCCGGCAGTGTCGAGTACCAGTATTCGCTGACCGAAAAGTGGCGGCTGGCAACCTTCGTCGACCAGGGCAACTCGTTCAACAACCTCGAGTTGCCCAGCCTCAAGACCGGTGTCGGTTTTGGCGTGCGCTGGGTCTCGCCGGTGGGGCCGCTGCGCCTGGACCTGGCCAAGGCACTGGATGACGACGGGGGGATTCGCCTGCACTTTTCCATGGGGCCTGAGCTGTGAAACGCGTGATCAAATACATTCTGCTGGGCCTGTTCGGGGTAGTCGCGAGCCTGGGCCTGGCACTGGGCGTGCTGCTGGGCACCGAGGCTGGCAGCCGCTGGGCGCTGGGCAAGGTGCCCGGGCTCGAGGTGGCCGACTTCCAGGGCCGCCTGGCGGGCAGCTGGCACGCTAGCCGGCTGCGCTGGGCCGACGGCGGCAGCACGGTAGAGGTACAGGCACCGCTGCTGGCCTGGTCGCCCGCGTGCCTGCTGCGCGCCACACTGTGCATTGACCAGTTGCAGGCACAACGCATCGACATGGCCTTTGCACCAAGCACGCAGCCAGCCGACAGCGGCCCGTTGCAATTGCCGGCCCTGCGCTTGCCGCTGGCCATCGAGCTGGGTGAGGTCAAGGTCGGCCAGTTGCGCCTGGATGGCAGCGACCTGCTGGGCGACTTGCAATTGTCGGCGCACTGGACCAACACCGGGATACGCATCGATCGCCTGCATGTGCAGCGCGACGACTTGCAATTGAGCCTGCAAGGTGACCTGCAGCCCGAAGGTGACTGGCCGGTGCAACTCCAGGGGCAACTGCAGCTGCCTGCAGTAGAGGGAAAACCCTGGCAACTGGCGTTGACCGCCAACGGTGAATTGCAAAAGACCCTGACGCTCGCAGGCACCAGCAGAGGTTATCTCGATGCCACGCTGAGCGGGCAGTTGCAGGCGCTGGCCGAGCACCTGCCGGCGACGCTGCAGATCCGTTCCGAGGCCTTCAAGCCGGCTGGCTCGTTGCCCGACACCTTGCAGCTCGACCAGCTCGAGCTCGATGCCAAAGGCGACCTGCTCAAGGGCTATCGACTGTCGGGGTCGGCCAGCCTGCCGGCCGAGCAGTCGCCGATCGCCCTGGTGTTGGCCGGGCGGGTCGACAGCAAAGGCGCCAGGCTCGATGCCCTGGACCTGAATGCCAGCGATACGCAACGCGTCAAGCTGCAAGCCACGGTCGACTGGCAGCAAGGCCTGGTCGCCGATGCCCAGCTGGACTGGCTGGACTTCCCGTGGCTGCGCCTGTACCCGCTGGAGACGCCGCCCGAGGTCACGCTCAAGCGCCTGAACGCCCAGGTGCGCTATCGCGATGGCAATTACCAGGGCACCTTCAATGGCGACCTGGACGGCCCGGCCGGGGCGTTCACCCTGGCCAGCCCGTTCGAAGGCGACCTGAACCAGGTGAAACTGCCGCAGCTGGCGTTGACTGCCGGGCAAGGCAAGGCCGCTGGCAGTGTCGCGGTGCGCTTTGCCGACACCCTGGCATGGGATGTGGACCTGCAGCTGTCGGCACTCGACCCGGCCTATTGGCTGGCCGAGCTGCCGGGCACCCTGGCAGGGCCCCTGCGCAGCAAGGGCGAGATGAAGGGCGACACGCTCACCCTCGATGCGCAGCTCGACCTGAAAGGCCGCCTGCGTGGCCAGCCGGCGTTGCTCAAGGTCGAGGCCCAAGGGGCAGGGGAGAGCTGGACCCTGGGCGCGCTGGCGATCCAGCTGGGTGACAACCGCATCAACGGCAGTGGCAGCCTGCAACAGCGCCTGGCCGGGCGGGTCGACCTCGACCTGCCACGCCTGGGCCAGCTGTGGCCGAGGCTGCAGGGCCAGGTCAAGGGCCAGCTGGACGTCGCCGGCACCTTGCAGGCCCCGCAAGGTACGCTGACCTTGCAAGGCCAGCGCTTGGCCCAGGCCGAAAACCGGCTGCAACAGCTGGACCTGGATGCCCGCCTGGACAACGCCCAGCGTGGCGTGATCGACCTCAAAGCCAGCGGCATCCAACTGGGTGATACGGCCTTGGGCACTTTGCAGGCCAACGGCAAGGGCGACATTCGCCAGCAAGCCCTGAGCCTGGCGCTGGACGGCCCGCAGCTCAAGCTTGACCTGGGCCTGGATGGCCAGTTGAACAAGGGTGACTGGCGTGGGCGCCTGGCCAGTGGGCGGATCCAGGCCGGAGGCCAGGACTGGCAGTTGCAGGCACCGGCACGCCTGCAGCGGCTGGCCAGCGGCCAGCTGGACGTTGCTGCCCACTGCTGGCGCTCCGGTCAGGCCAGCCTGTGTGGCGACGACCAGCGCCTGGCGCCCGAGCCGCGCCTGCGCTACCACCTCAAGCAATTCCCGCTGGGCAGCCTGGCCCAGTGGCTGCCGAAGGACTTTGCCTGGCAGGGCCTGCTCAATGCCGACATCAACCTGGACATCCCGGCCAGCGGCCCCAAGGGCAACATCGTCATCGATGCCAGTGGCGGCACCCTGCGCGTGCGCGACAAGGGCCGCTGGGTCGATTTCCCGTACCAGGCCCTGCGCCTGGACAGCACGCTGGCGCCACGACGCATCGATACCCGCCTGGTTTTCCGTGGCGAACGCCTGGGCGAGTTGAACGTCAACACCCGCCTCGACCCACTGGGCAAGAACAAGCCGCTGTCGGGGGATTTCCGCCTGACCGGCCTGGACCTGTCGGTGGCGCGCCCGTTCGTACCAATGGTCGAGCGCCTGGCCGGGCAGCTCAATGGCAGTGGCCAGCTATCGGGTACCTTGCTGGCGCCGCAGGTCAACGGCAACCTGATGCTCAGCGGCGGCGAAGTCAGTGGCGCCGAGCTGCCGGTCAGCCTCGAAGACCTGTCCTTGCAGGCGTTGATTGCCGGTGAGCAGGTACAGCTCGAGGGTGGCTGGCGCAGTGGTGCGGCGGGGCGTGGCCAGTTGAGTGGCAACCTCACCTGGGGCCAGGCGCTGGGCATGGAGGTGCGCCTGCAGGGCCAGCAACTGCCCGTCACCGTTGAGCCGTATGCGACGCTGGAGGTTGCCCCCGACCTTACCTTGCGGCTGATCGACGACAAGTTGGCAGTGATCGGCAAGGTCCAGGTGCCCAAGGGCAAGATCACCGTGCGCGAACTGCCGCCTTCTACCGTGAAGGTGTCGGATGACACCGTGATCGTCGGCCACCAGACCGAAGAGGGCAACCCGCCCATGGCGATGGCCATGGACATCGATGTCGACGTGGGCCGCGACACGCTGTCGTTCAGTGGCTTTGGCCTTACCGCCAACCTGCTCGGCCATGTGCATATCGGCGACAACCTCGATACTCGCGGTGAGCTGAGCCTGGCCGACGGCCGCTACCGTGCCTACGGCCAGCGCCTGACCATCCGCCGCGCGCGGCTGCTGTTCGCTGGCCCGAACGACCAGCCGTACCTGGACATCGAAGCGATCCGCAAGGTCGACGACGTGATTGCCGGTATTCGCCTGAGCGGCAGTGCCGAGCAGCCCACCACAAACGTGTTCTCGGAGCCGGCCATGAGCCAGGAGCAGGCGCTGTCGTACCTGGTATTGGGGCGGCCTTTGGGCACGTCTGGCGAAGACAACAACATGCTCGCCGAGGCTGCACTGGGCCTGGGCCTGGCCGGCAGCGCCGGCATCACCGGCAGCCTGGCTTCGAGCCTGGGGATCGACGACTTCCAGCTGGATACCGAAGGTTCGGGCAATACCACCAGCGTGGTCGCCAGCGGCAACCTCACCGAGAAGCTGAGCCTGCGTTACGGCGTGGGGGTGTTCGAGCCCGCCAACACCATCGCGTTGCGTTACAAACTGAGCAAGAAGGTCTACCTTGAGGCCGCCAGCGGGCTGGCCAGCTCATTGGACATCTTCTACAAGCGCGACTTCTGAGGCGGTGCCGGGGCGGCCATCAACGGACGGTGGCCGCCTCGATGAATTCATTGGTGTCGGGGGAGGGGGGCGGGCTGGGTGCACGCACCGGGGTGATCAGGCTGGTGTATTCCTCGATCAACCGGTTCAGGGCTTCTGGCGGTTCGCTGGCCTGGAACTGCATGCGGATCTGCACTTCGTCAGGGTCACGGTTTTCACCCTGGCGGCCCTGGCCGCCGATGGTGACCTTGAAGCTCGCGGCCTTGTTTTCGCCAGGGAGCAGCAGTGCCTGTTGCGCTTCGGTGCCTTTGACCCGCACCGACAGGTCGACCTGCATGCGCTCCAGGGCCAGGCCCTTGGGCGAAACCAGTGCGAACAGGGGCACACGCATGATGTGCTGGCCGTCCATGGCGACCTCGACCATCTTGGCCTTCATGGGGGCGCCCAACGCCTCGGTGTCGCATTCGAAGAACTGGTCGAACAGGTTGATGTACTGCTGCGCGATCAGGCTGTTGGTGGCGCTGGCGGCTTCCTGCAGGCCACGGGTGATTTCGCGCAGGTCGATGGAGGTCATGGGGGCGGGGGGCTTTTCCATTGCTTCGACTCATCAGGGCAGGTGGGCCCCTCCGTTGCTGGCCAGAGGGGCTGTCTTTGTGAAGCTGGGGCACCTCAAGGCGTAGTGGCGCTCGGGGCCGAAGTGCCGCCGCTCGACGGGCCTTTCAAGGTATCTGCCTGGGAAATTTCGTCTGGGCTGTCCAGTGTGGCGGTCTTGACCACGGTTGGTTTGGTCGCGGCGTCGGTAAGGAACTCGATCACCCTCATCATCGCTTCCGGTGGCTCCTGGCGTTTCAAGGTCGTGTTGAAGGCATAACGGGCGCGGGTGTCGGTCTTGCGGGTTTGCGTGGACTTGTGGCTGACGCTGCCTTTCACGTTCAGCCTGAACGGCCCCCATCCCAGTGAGCCGCTCGCCTCGGCGCTCATGTCCTTGCTGGATACGTCTTCCGACATCTGGTTGATGACCAGTTCGAACTCGACAGTACCTTCTTCGATGGAGATGTTCGGGTGAGTGATGGCCGCCACCAGCGGCACCTTCATGGTCTTGCTGACCACGCCCTTGTATTCGCCCTGTTCGTCGACGATGGTTTCGTCGTAGTCGAACTGGATGGCCACTGCCTTGCCATCCTGGACGCACACTTGCATCAGGAAGTCGGCGTACGATTTGCTGGCGGTGACCTGCGCCTGGACCATGGCCTGCAAGGGGCCTGCGATCATGCGGTCCATCGGCAAGGAATTGATGACGGAGCCAATGAGGCTGTTGTCTATCGACATGACTGGGTTCTCTTTCTAGTTAGGGGGAAATGGTGGCCGCCAATGGCGACCACGGTGCCAGGCCGTCAGCGAACGCAAGGCTCCTGGCGACGGATGTTGCCGATCTGGCGCAGGCTCAGGCCGTATTTGTTGGCCAGCAGGCTGCGGGACAAGCCGCTGGCGCTTTCTTTCTGAATCTGCAGGTTGCGCAGCTGGCGCAGGAAGTGGTCTGCCTTGGGGATCTCCAGGGCGACCCCGGCAAAACGCTTGATCAGTGCGTCGAGCGCTTCGGCCGGCAATACATCGGCGAGCTTGGTGCGCTCACGGTGCTTGGGGATGTACTTGGGCCTGCCGCCGTAGGCGCAGGTCAGCTGGTAGGCGTTGTCGATGCCGATGCAGTCGATCAGGGCCTGCAGCGAATGGGGCAGTTGGCTGATATCGATGTGGCTCAAGTCTGGTAATTCCATATGGCGCTCCTTCGGGATGGATGGGATGCACTACCCGATCACCAGCGGCGGTATGTCGAAGGTGTGACTGAATTTTCTGCGACAGCCAAGGCGCGTCGCTAGGCGGCATATGGGGTGGGACTTGTAGCTTCGGTGAACAGGTTTTGCAGGCAGCGATATCCTGCGCTGTAGGACATGGCACCAAGAGTTGGCTGCAACGCGTGATTTCCCATTAGGTCACTCCCTATGGTGCGTGTTGGGTCAGGTGACCCTCAGTCACACGGATAGCTGCTCAGCAAGCTGGCGCTGCGCAGGTAGGCCTGGGGTGTGTCGCGCATGCCTTGTGGCAGCGTGCGCCAGTCGACCAGCAGGCACAGCGCATGCAGCGGTTGCCCAGCGCGCTGGCCGATGACCTGGCCGGCAAAGCTGCGCCGGTATAGCGCGTGGGTTTGCTGCAGTGGCTGTACCTGGTCGGCCTGGGCCAAGGTTTGCCGGGCAAGCTCGGGCAGGCGGGCGCTGGGTACAGTGAAATTTACGGGCGCACCATTCGCCTGCAGGTAGCCAGCCTGGCGCACGCGTTGCCACAGTTGTTGCCATTGGCTGGCGCCGGCATGGGCGGCCAGTTCACGGCCCAGTTCGAGCAGTTGCTCGGCAGGTACCTGGCGGGTGTCCAGTGCATGAAGGGAAAGGGGCGTCAGAAACAGGGAAGCGAACAGCAGGGGTTTGTACATGGTGCCTCCGGCATGGGTGCTTGGGAGCCCCATGCTTTCAGGCCGCTGTCACCCTACCCAGCAGGAAATGCAGCGCCGGGGCCGGTGGGCGTTGTATCATTGCTGCGGCTCGTTGCGAGCCATTTGCCCCTGATGTTGCAAGGAACCTTCGATGACACACGTGCAGCGCCTCAAATATTCACTTCTGATCATCCTGGTGGTACTGGGCCTTATGCTGGGCCTGTCCCACCTGCAGAAGCAGGGCACGATCAGTGAGCAGACCTTCCAGATGCTGGCCATCGCCATCGCCGTGGTGGTAGTGGTGATCAACGGCATTCTGCGGCGCAAGGTCAAGCCCTGACCTGTGCGGGCCGGCCAGGTGTGGCCGGCCATGCGCTCAGCGCGAGTGTGATTGCTCCAGCACGGCGCGCGCCTGGGGGTTGAGGCTGTAGCACTTGTCGCTGCCCAGCTGGATGACCCCTTCGGCGCACAACCGTTTGAGCACTTCGCGCACGCTGAGGAACGACAGCGGGATATCCAGCTGTTCCAGTTGCGCATGCACGCCACGCACACCAATGCTGCGGCCATTGCGGTCGGCGGCGTGCAAGGCATCGATCACCTTGAGGCGGATCAGGCTGGTGCGCAGGCCGAAGGTGCGCAATAGCTCGCGGATCTGCTCGTTGCCGACACGTTCATCAGCAAAAGCGTCCTGTCCCGTGGGCGCTTTGCCTGGGACGCGCCCGGCCTGGATCGAGGGTTGCGGGTTGTACATGTGAATGCTCCTTTTCGTGGACGAACCCGAAATGTGGGTGGCTCACTTACTAAGACGAATGAGAACGAAAAAACTGCAACCCACTCGTGAAAAAAATGCCTGTTCCTGTTCAAGACGTTCCATCGCCTTGTAATACGTAAAATTTTCACCTGGCCATTCGTCTGATCGGGATGACCCCCGAATCCGAGGAGTGCCCGTGTTCCCACTTTCCCGTCCCCTGACATGCGCTGGCCTGGCTGCGGCCCTGGTGGCCTTCAGCGTTGGTGTACAGGCGCAGAATGCCGTCGCCGATGCCAGCGCGCAGATTCGCCGAACCAGTTACGGGGTGCCGCACATCGTGGCCAAGGATGAGCGTGGCCTGGGCTATGGCGTCGGCTACGCCTATGCCCAGGACAACCTGTGCCTGCTGGCCAATGAAGTGCTGACCGTGAGCGGTGAACGCTCACGCTACTTCGGCGCCAAGGGCAAGACCCTGGAGCAGCGCGACAACCTGGCCAGCGACCTGTTCTTCACCTGGCTCAACAGCCCAGCGGCCGTGAACGCGTTTCTGCAGGTTCAACCCGCGCCGGTACAGGCGCTGCTGGAAGGGTATGCCAGCGGCTACAACCGGGCGTTGGCCGAGCGTCGCAGCCAAGGGTTGCCGGCCGAGTGCGGCAAGGGCGAGTGGGTACGCCCCATCACCAGTCAGGACCTGGTCAAGCTGACCCGTCGGCTGTTGGCCGAGGGCGGTGTTGGGCAGTTCGTCGAAGCACTGGCGGGGGCGCAGCCACCTGCGCTGACCAGCCAACACGCGACGGCAGGCTTTGCCACCGCGCTGGCCCGGCAAGCGCGTTTTGCCTCGGAGCGCGGCAGCAATGCCGTGGCGGTGGGCGCGCAGCGCTCGGCCAATGGCCGTGGCCTGTTGCTGGCCAACCCGCACTTCCCGTGGATGGGCGGCATGCGCTTCTACCAGATGCAACTGACCATTCCCGGCCAGCTCGATGTGATGGGCGCGGCATTGCCGGGCCTGCCAGTGGTCAACATCGGTTTCAACCGCCACTTGGCCTGGACGCATACGGTCGATACCTCAAAGCACTTTACCCTTTACCGCCTGCAGCTCGACCCCAAGGACCCGACCCGTTACCTGCTCGATGGCAAATCGCTGCCGCTGGCCCGGCAAACCGTCAGCATTGCGGTCAAGGCCGAGGATGGCAGCGTGAGCCAGGTGCAGCGGCAGGTCTACAGTTCGCAATTCGGCCCGGTGGTGCAATGGCCAGGCCGGCTGGACTGGGACACACATACGGCCTACAGCTTGCGTGACGCCAACCTCGAGAACACCCGGGTATTGCAGCAGTGGTACCAGATCAACCGTGCCGACAGCCTGGCGGGGTTGAAGGGCTCGGTCGAGCGGCTGCAGGGCATTCCCTGGGTCAACACCCTGGCCGTGGACCAAAACGGCCGGGCCTTGTACCTGAACCAGTCCGTGGTGCCTTATGTCGACCAGCAACTGCTGGGCGAATGTAGCAACCTGCAGGCACAAGGGCGCCTGGTGGTGCTCGATGGCTCACGCAGTGCCTGCCAGTGGAAGGTCGATGCACAGGCGGCGCAGCCAGGTATCTTCCCGGCGCGGCTGCTGCCGAGCCTGGAGCGCGAAGACTTCGTGCAGAACTCCAACGACCCGGCCTGGATGGCCAACCCGGCGCAGCCGCTGACCGGTTATTCGCCGTTGGTCAGCCGCAGTGACCAGCCACTGGGCATGCGCGGCCGTTTTGCCCTGCAACGCCTGCAGGGTACAGCCAAGCTGGGTATCGATGATCTGCAGCGCATGGTGACCGATGACGAGGTCTACCTGGCCAGCCTGGTGCTGCCAGACCTGCTGCAATGGTGCAAGGGCGCTGGCGCGGATGTGCAGGCCGTGTGCAGCAGCCTGGCGGCCTGGAATGGCAAGGCCGACCTCGACAGTGGCATGGGCCTGGTGCATTTCCAGAACCTATTCGAGGCCCTGGCGGAACACCCCGAAAGCTGGCGGGTGGCCTTCGACCCGGCCGACCCGCAGCACACCCCGCGCGGCCTGGCGATCGAGCAGGCGGCAGTGCGCAAACTGGTGCACGAGGCGGCGCTGGCGTCGCTCAAGCAGGTGAGCGAAAGCGGAGTAGCGGCGCAGGTGCGCTGGGGGCAGGTGCAGCAGGCCAGCGACGGCACGCCGGTGCCGGGTGGCCCGCAGGCTTTGGGCGTGTACAACGCGATCTACAGTGTGCCGCACGGGCAGGGCAAGCGGCTGGTGGTCAGTGGTACCAGTTACCTGCAACTGGTCAGCTTCACCGACAAGGGGCCGGAGGCCCGTGGGTTACTGGCGTTCTCGCAGTCGAGTGAAGCGGCTTCGGCGCATGCCAGTGACCAGACCAAGGCATTTTCGGCCAAGCAACTGGCGGTGATTCCGTTTACCGAGGCACAGATCAAGGCCGACCCGGAGTACCGGGAAGTGGTGATCAGTGAGCGGGACAAGGGGGCAGTGGTTCAGCAGTAAGGCATTCTGGCCCCTTCGCGGGTAAACCCGCTCCCACAGGTACGCCGCAGGTCTTGAGGCTTGTGGCATCCCTGTGGGAGCGGGTTTACCCGCGAAGAGGCCGGTCCTGCCAACCCTGTAATGTCAGGAAAACTCGAACGGCGCCAACTGGAACCCTTGCTCGTCAACCTGCAGGGCCCAACCGCGGCGGTCCCAGTCGCCCAGCACGATACGCCGCGCCGGCTGCCCGTCGACCACCAGCTTGTGTATCGCCGGCCGGTGGGTATGGCCATGCACCAGCGTGCGCACGCCATGCGCCGCCATCACCTTCGGCACTTCCTCGGGCGTGACATCGACGATCTCGGTAGCCTTCATCCGCGTTTGCGTGCGGCTTTCGCTGCGTAGCTTGCGCGCCAGCTTGTAGCGGGCGGACAGCGGCAGGTGTCGCAAAATCCACAGGCTCAGCGGGTTGCGCAGCAAGCGGCGCATTTTCATGTAGGCCAGGTCGCGGGTGCACAAGGTGTCGCCATGCATCAGCAGCACCTGCTCACCGCCCAGCTCGATCACGCTGGGGTCGCTCAACAGGGTGCAGCCCGCGGCTTCGCAGAAGGCCTGGCCAATCAGGAAGTCACGGTTGCCATGCATCAGGTAGATGGCCGTGCCGCTGTCGCTCAACCGGCGCAAGGCCTGGCAGACCGACTGCTGGAAGGGCGTCATGGCATCGTCGCCGATCCAGGCTTCGAAGAAGTCACCCAGGATATACAGTGCCTTGGCGTGGCGAGCACGGCCATCGAGCAGATCAAGAAACGCCCGGGTAATGTCCGGGCGTTCTTCTTGCAGGTGCAGATCGGAGATCAGCAGGATCACTCAACGATCTCGGCTTTCTCGATGATCACGTCGTCTTTCGGCACGTCCTGGTGGCCAGCCTTGGAGCCGGTGGCGACTTTTTCGATGGCATCGACGATTTCACGGCCTTCGATCACTTCGCCGAACACGGCGTAGCCCCAGCCCTGCACGTTCTTGCCGCTGTGGTTGAGGAAGTCGTTGTCGGAGGCGTTGATGAAGAACTGCGCCGAGGCGGAGTGCGGCTCCATGGTGCGGGCCATGGCGATG
>Ga0182745_1004475_pt1 | contig 11617 bp, 17 predicted proteins | sample eDN3rd30CKraftBY_FD_128523 | JGI IMG/M metagenome (GOLD analysis project Ga0182745, IMG submission 128523) | Enriched backyard soil microbial communities from Emeryville, California, USA - eDNA 3rd pass 30_C Kraft BY (version 2) (version 2) | ecosystem: Environmental > Terrestrial > Soil >... | reverse complement strand
GCGACGAGTCCCGATGCCTTCATCGCGATGAGCTATCCGCCGGACACCTTCATGCTGCCGGAGCAGTGCAAGATCGTCGGCTTCAATCCGCAGATCATGTATGTCGCGATCGGCGGCGTGTTCCCCGGTCTGAAGGCCAAGTACGGCAACAACGTCAACGGCCTGTTCGTCTATGGCGGTCTCAATCCCGACGAGCCCGGCATGGTGTATCGCCCAGGCCGGCCTGCAGGGCCCGCTATATGCCCTGCCTGCGGGTCGCCCAGAACCCACGTCAAGAATCATGGCAAGCGGCTGGGCGGTGCACTGGGTACCTGCGCCGGTGTCTACAGTGCCGTGGCTGGTGCCAAGAAAGGCGCCTGCGTCGGTGCGCTGGCAGGGATTCGTGCCATCGCCCCATCGGCGCCGCTGAACAGCGTCACAGCGGCGCCGATGGGCGCCTTGGCCGGTGGCGCCGTGGGCTGTGCCGCCGGTGCTGCTCTGGGCCAGGTCATCGACGAAACGATCCTGAACAACCATGTGTGCCTCGTGTGTGGCCACACATTTCAAACCCTTTGAACCCTTTGCCTACGGAGAACCCCACTATGGCTCATCTTGTCGAACACATGGCCTATGTTGGCCAAACGCCCTGGCACGGCCTGGGCAATCAGCTCAGCCCCAGCCAGCCCATCGAGGTCTGGCAAAAACAAGCCGGAATGGATTGGGACATCAAAGAAGCCCCCGTGCAATTCACCGATGTAGTGGACGACACGCAAAGCCGCCTCATCACCTTCTCACAAAGCAAGGTGCTGTACCGCTCCGACACCCACGCTCCGTTGTCTGTTGTCAGTCAGCGCTATCAGGTCGTGCAGCCTCGCGAGATTCTCGAGTTCTATCGTGGCCTCACAGAAATCTCCGGTTTCCAGCTGGAAACTGCTGGTGTCCTCAAAGGCGGCAAGAAGGTCTGGGCATTGGCACGTACAGGCCACTCGGCCACGATTCAGGCGAACGATGTCACCAACGCGTATGTGCTGCTGGCTACGGCTTGTGATGGCACCTTGGCGACCACTGCTCAGTTCACTGCCGTTCGAGTCGTCTGTAACAACACGCTGGCTGTAGCCATCGATGACAGCCGAGGTGCTGTGAAAGTGCCGCACAGCACGACCTTCGATGCAGAGGCCGTCAAGCGTCAATTGGGCATTTCCGTATCCAGTTGGGACACCTTCATGTACCGCATGAAAATGCTCAGCGAACGGTCGGTCAAGCACTCGGAAGCGGAAGCATTCTTTCGGCAGCTATTCACAGAACCCCGCCAAGACATTTCCACACAGCCCAATGAACGGGCCATGTCCAAAGCACTGGAGATCTACAACGGTCGTGGTCGAGGAGCAGAACTGGGCTCATCGAAGGGAACCGCCCTTGGGCTGCTCAATTCGATCACCGAATTCGTTGACCATGAGCGCCGGGCACGCAACACCGATTACCGGCTCGATTCCGCATGGTTCGGTCAGGGCGCGGCTCTGAAGCAAAAGGCCCTGGATCGCACCTTGGCGATGCTTGCATGAAACACCCTCTTTCCACCACCACGGCATAAGGCCCGGCGACTTAATTGCGCCGGGCCTTATGCCTTTTATGGAGTTCGATTATGAATACCGCTGTCCAAGTTCAACCACAGAGCCTCCGTCCAGCTTTGCGCCTGGTTAAGACCAATACGCTGTCCCGCGACGAGTGGCTGGAAGTTCGTAAGCACGGCATTGGCAGCTCCGACGCGGCCGCTGCCGTGGGCTTGAACTCCTACAAAAGCCAGTTGGAACTCTGGATGGAGAAGACCGGTCGGGATACAGACCTACCCAAGCCAGATCCCACCGATACAACGGCACCGGTCTACTGGGGCACCTTGTTGGAACCCATCGTGGCGGCGTCCTACACGCAGCAGACGGGCCGCAGGGTACGCAAGGTCAATGCGGTGCTACAGCACCCTGACAGACCTTGGATGCTCGCCAATATCGACCGGGAAGTGATCGGTGCGAGTGACGTACAAATTCTGGAATGCAAGACCGCTGGGGAGTTCGGGGCTCGCCATTGGCGTGACGGTGTTCCCGAGTACGTTCAGCTGCAAGTCCAGCACCAACTGGCCGTCACCGGCAAACAGGCCGCAGACGTTGCCGTCCTGTTGTGTGGCCAGCAACTGAAAGTGCATCGCATCGAGCGGGATGATGAATTGATCGCCAAGCTGATGCTGCTACAGGAACGATTCTGGCATTACGTGACAACCGACACACCACCGTCCACCGATGGTTCTGATTCTTCAGCCACTGCTTTGCAATACCAGTATCCCCGCGATAGCGGTGAACGTCTGGACTTCAGCCAAGACAGTCAGATGTCAGCGCTCTTCACTGACCTTCAAGAAGCGCGTTTCCAGTTGGATAAATACAGACAACTGGAGGAACAGTACAAGCAGAAAATCCAACAGGCGATGGGCGGCGCCAGCCAAGCCATTTTCGAGACAGGCTTAGTCAGCTGGAAGCGCAGCAAAGACAGCACCGTGCTCGATACGAAACGCCTGCTATCCGATCACCCTGAATTGTTAGCGCAGTACAGCCAGACGCGTCCGGGCAGTCGTCGTTTTCTGGTTCAGGGATGATCATCGAGCCAAAAACTCCCCCACAAGCTCACCACCTTATCAACTCCATCAGGCCGTCCTTCGGGGCGGCCTTTTTGTCGTGAAGGACCCCCATGCGATATCACAAACTGAAAGCGTGCCCACAAGCGGGCACATACCTCATGGAATCGGCCCTAGTCACTGAGGACGATATCCTGACGATGGCCAAACAACTGTCTCGCAAACGATTAAGCAAAGGCCGGTCATTGACGGCGCCCCACAACGTCAAAGACCACATGCGCGAACTCATGCACGACTATGAGCATGAGGTCTTCGCCGTACTCCTGGTTGATTCCAGGTTCAGAATCATCGGGTTTCATGAACTGTTCCGAGGCACCCTCAGTACGGCCAGTGTCTACCCACGGGAAGTCGTCAAGCTTGCGCTGGAGCACAACGCCGCTGCGCTCATCATGGCTCATAACCATCCGTCAGGCGATCCCACGCCAAGCATTGCAGACATCAACCTCACCAAGACCCTTAGAGACGCCTTGGCGCTGGTCGATGTGCGTGTGCTGGATCACATTGTCGTGGCGACGGAAGGCTGCGCCTCGCTTGCCGAACAGGGGGCCATATAACTGCCACGCATCGCCGCTTTCTTCCTCCATCCGTTTTCATGTGCCCGATGAGTGATCAGCGGGCATTCTTTTTTGGAGCTCATCATGATTAAAGGTCTATCCATCACCCCGCCCGTACTGGGTCGGATTTCCATCGGTCGCGTCGTTGAACGTAACGGCAAGCGTTTACCCGAAAAGGACGATCAGTTCACGATCACCAGCCAGGTACAAACCAAGACGGTTGGGTTCTGCACCCATTGGACGAAACCTTGCGTAAGAACAGCCCCAACGGAAAGCTGCGCTCGATTCCTGTGACACTGCTTTTCAATGACCCGGATCTGAACCTGCGAGCAGAGTATTCACTGTTTGACCGCAGTAATGGACGCCCGATGTGTGTCGGGAACGGCGAAACATGCCGACGAGTGACCACGGCAGGCATTCAAACCCTGCCATGCCCAGGCACAGATGGCTGCGAAATGGCAAGGGGCGGCGCTTGTAAGCCCTATGGACGCCTGAACGTGAAGCTGGGTGACGATGATGAACTGGGTACTTTCATCTTTCGCACCACGGGCTACAACAGCATCCGCACATTGGCAGCTCGCCTGCATTACTTCAAGGCCATTTCCGGCGATCAGCTCGCTTGCATGCCCCTAGAGCTACGTCTGCGTGGGAAAAGCACCACTCAATCACGAGGTACGCCTATCTACTACGTCGATCTGACCATCCGGGAAGGCATGGCGCTGGACGAGGCACTGACACAAGCCCAACAGACCCATGCCCGGCGGGAAGCCCGTGCCTACAACCAGCAGGCGCTGGATGCGGTGGCTCGAGCTGGCTTTGGTAATGGAGCGTTTGAAGATGATCTTGACGAAGCGTTGGATGTGATGGAGGAGTTCTACCCAGAACGACCGACAGAAACCGCCAAGCTATCGCAAAAGCCGTCTTTGAACGCGAAACTGGAGAGGATTGCTGCGGATACAGAAGCAGCATCAGTCTAACGTTTCGGTAGCGCCAGCAATTCAAGCGCCCTGACGATAAAGGAGAATCACAATGATGAAGAACCTGCTTGCCACCGTGGGCTTCGCTGTAGTGGTGCATTACAGCTATCAGCATTACCTACAGTATCAAAGACTTAAGGCAGAAAACGCATGTCTCCGAAAACGCTGGAAGGAATGTGTGGATAAGGCCGTTTCCTAAGGCAAGGGTGAATCGGCTGCACACGATCATGTCGGCTCATGCTGCCCGCGACTCCTGGATACGCTCCTGTATCCAGGCCTCCAACTCGCTTTTCAACCAGCGAGAACTACGCCCGAATTTCACCGGCCTGGGGAACTTTCCGTCTTGAATCAGCTTGTAGAACCATTTGTCGGTTAACCCCGTGTATTCCGTCATGAACGCCATATCCACGAACTGATCCTGGATCAAAGGAAAAGAGTCGTCATTTGGGCAAACTGCAGAACGTACATTTGTTGGGACGGCGTTGATCATGTTGCTCTCCTGTCTTGTTAAAAGGCAGAAGTCGATGTCGATCGAGGTCAACCGACATCTCTTCCACAACATGACCTGTTGCGATAAAAAACTACTACTCAGCGACTACACCCAAAGGAACGCAGACCATCCCCATAGTGCTTGGTGGCTTCCTTGGCCAGGTAGTCAGCCTTTCCCATAACTAACTGCCACTGCTGCGTAAAATCGGGATGATTACTGTCCATGTGCAGCACTCCGCCTCTGGGAAAATGCACCAACTGCCGATACTCGGGGTACGGCAAACTCAGGGCGCTGCACCAAGCCTGCTGAACCAACGAGGCAAGCGTGCCACTCACTTCTCGAAAATCGCCAAGTGAAAAATAAATATCTTTGTTCAGCATCAAAAGGACATGAAAGTGCAGCTTCCCGCTAATAGGCCCCAACTCTCGGACCCACGCATAACTCACCTTACACGCTAATTTTTTTTGCCATGAACGTTCCTTTTTCCGTAGGTCAACTGCTACCTTCGCTTTTAATGACTCGAAAAATCTCGTGATCAGTGCGGAAGGAAATGTAGACCAGTAGGCATTAGGAATTCTCAAGTCCACCCGGATAGCTGTCGTGCGAGGATGGCGTATGAGCGCCTTGTCCACTGTCTCGACGATCCGTGCTTGGTAGTAGGGGTTGTATGTAAAGGGTGTGTTCATCACATTCTCCGTATGGTTGATTTCATACAGAGGGAGGTGATGTATATATTTTTACTGACTCAGCTTCACACAGAGGCTTGCTGCCTCTGCATCCTACAGACTGGTACGTCTCTTTCTTCTTCTATTACTAAACCGACATAGACCGAGTTCGGAAAAGCCAAGAAACATTGTGGACGGCCGGTCTGGAAAGACGGGAACAGTGGGTACTGCGTGGTCACGCCAACTCCGAGATTAGTGGTTCAACCCGATCGGTCATGTTGGCGTAAGCGTTGCGTTACCGTGCTCTGTTTACGAGCCGTGCCAACAACCGCCTCCAGATACTGCTGCTCGGAACGCCCCCGCCTTACTTACATAACGCCTCAAATACTGGAAAATTACACACAGCTTCTCGACGTGTGCGAGACGGATAGCTGACCCATAAGCCACGTAGGCGCGTCACAACAATGAAATATCGTGCTACAAAGCAACATACGTTGGACACATCCAGCCACGTAGTGGCATACTCAAAACGAAACTTTGGCGCTCTTTCAGACATGACCGTTCATATCGATCCTCTCCACCGACAGAAGAACCCGGAAGACCTGATACGTGAAGTCAATGATCTCCGCACGCTCAAATTTTTCGCCCATATACTCAATAGCGCAGCCAACGTTCCAGTCATAAGCGCCCTAGTCACCAACGAAAAAAGCACGCTGAAGTCTGCACTGATAGAGCATCTCTTCACGGCATATCCCAACCTGGCTTCGCGATGGAGCGCAGTCAATTGGCTTGTATCAGCGGGGAATAGGAATATCATTCCCAACGAGCAGTTTGAATGGTTGAACGAGAACCAAGACGCGTGCATCGCGATTTGGGGGGTATTGTCTACCACGACGAATTACTTCGTCCATGGACAGCTTACCCACATTCCATTGATCGACGAACACCCCCAAGCGATTCTCTATCATCAGCTTTCTCTTCACCCAAAGCCCTCATCCCACTCGGAGCGCTTTAACTGCATAAAGCTGTATTTTGATGTCTGGATCATCGAGCCAAGCTCGGCCTACAGCAAATCGGCCTTTATGGGCAGCCTCAAAAATCGCTGGTTGTCGATGCTGCGCGAAGTAAAAACATTCAGCTGGCTAGCCAAACCCGAACGGGAGCAATGCGAATGGGCGTGGAACTATTTGGATAGCTACCACCGCAAAGAGCTATCGGAAGCCCGCGCTGGCATCCCTGCTCTGTGGTCTTTCTACCCCATAAACGATTCCGAAAAATTCCTAGCGATCTACGGAGTATTACGGAGCTGGGCCGCCCATAAGGCAGAAAAAACCCTCCTCCTGAAAAATATGGGTAGAGCATGGAGGGAACGTCAAAGGCGGCAAGATCAAAAGGAGAAGAAAGCCATCAACAGCTACGTTGACGTTAAGGTAAAAGAACGTTTGGCTCTTTTGGCGCGTTACAATCGCTGCCAGATCAACGAAGTGTTGTCAGATTTGATCAACAAAGAGTACCGACGACTAGAGTCCGAGATCCGCGAGAAATTTGACTAGATGACGCGGACACTCAGCCGTGTTGGTATATTTGTTGGCACAAATGCCTGCCTGGCTGGGTGACGGTGACTCAGTCAATCGTTGTCCTGACATCAATCGCCTGCCATGTACTTCTGTCGTCTGCTAGCCCGAAAGCAAGCGATCAACCGCTGCCCGGTAGACCTCCATGTCTTCGCGCTTGGACACCGCCAACACGAGGACGACCAGAACGTCATCCTCAACCTGATAAACCAACCGGTACCCCTGTCTAAGCAGCTTGATCTTGTAGCAATCGCGCAAGTCACCGCGCAGTTCAGCGCCTGGCGTTCGTGGCTGCTCCAGGCGTTTCAACAGCAACTTTTTAAGGACTGTCTTGACGCTGCCATCCAACGCATTCCACTCGGCCAGTGCCTCGGGCAAGAACTTGAGACGGTAGCGCGCCGGCGCCGGGGAGGCATCAGAGACTGTCAATGTCCACCTCGACCGCACCGTCCTTGTTCTCCAGGCGCTGACGGGCCAGCTCCACCAAGTCACGATCGGACAGCTCCTCGACCAGCGCTTCGAAGAGCTTGGGGGTGACCATGTAGAATGCCGGGCGGTTGTGGTTGAGTACCGCCACGGGCTTCTCACCCGCCGTGCGCAAGACCTGAGCGGGATTCTTTTTGAACTCGGACATGCTGACCGAATAGTCGGCGTAGATGGTGTCCATAGATACCTCCTGTTAAATCAGAGACAAATATAGAGCTAAAAATAGCGCCAAGCAAGTGAGCCTATGTATGCTAAAAACAGGTCTGACAACTAAAGCCCCAACTCAAACGGTGAGTACATTGGTGGGTACAATTGCGAAACAGGCTAACAACTACATATAACCAATTGATTTTTATTGTTTTTTATTTATCAATCAATGCTCAGGCGCAGAATATTGAGTGACGGGCTGCGAACTGTCAGGGCATCTCCAGACTCACAGCGTAGGTCGAACTATTCCGTCAATAGCGCTCAATCTTATCCACGCCAAGCGCCGCCGCAAGTGCCTGAGCCTTCTCGAAAAACCAAGCTCTTGCTTTTTTTCGTCCCCCGGCCAAGCCTGCGTCGTTCATCAGCTTCACCATAATTGCATCCCGCTCGGCCGGTTCCTGAACCAGGTAACACAAAAGCAGAAGCTCATTGTCGAATAAGGAAGCCTCCAGCGCTAAGAGCCGCTTCCCCTCGTGAGCGGGTTGTTCTCTACGAAGTTCGGAAGCGCCCGAACTTCCGCTGGGTTGGCGAACGTCTGGATGTCCATCATGCTCAGTCATTCCCGCTCGATGTCGTTTTTCACCCAGATGTTTTACTGTATAAAAACACAGCAAACAAAGAACGGCATGCATTCCCGATTGCCACCACCAAGACCGCCTCGTAAAATCTGACTATTCTAGTCAGAATAAGGAGAGGCAACATGCACGTCTGGCAAATGCAAGAAGCCAAATCCCGCTTGTCCGAAGTCGTCAAAGCGGCCGGAACCCAAGGTCCACAGGAAATCACCGTGCACGGCCGTTCTGTGGCTGTCGTGCTCTCTCGGGCGGACTTCGACAAACTTTCAGGCACGGGAGAATCTCTGGTCGCCTTCATGCGCCGCTCTCCACTGGCCGGAGATGAAGACCTCGCCTTTCCCCGTGACGACAGCCCGACGCGCGAGGAAGGACTTTGAGCTATCTCGTGGATACCAATGTCCTGTCGGAGTTGCGTCGAAAGCAACCGGACGGCAACGTGGTCAGGTGGTTGGAGCAGCGCCCCGCCACAACACTATTCCTATCCGCACTGACGATGGGCGAGCTTCGCAAAGGCATCGAACTGATGCCGGAGGGCGAACGAAAACGCAGTTATCTGGACTGGCTGGAAGTTGAGCTTCCCCGGTTCTTCAGCGGTCGCGTGCTAGCCATCGACGAACCCGTCGCGGATTGCTGGGGACGTTTGGTGGCTCAAGCAGGGCGCGCGTTGCCGGCCATCGACAGTTTGCTGGCGGCCACGGCGCTCGCGCACGGACTGACACTGGTCACGCGCAACGAACGGGATTTCCAACATCCGGGCCTGGATGTCATCAACCCCTGGGAAGTTTGAAGCAAAGAGTGAGCGAAATTATGGGCATCGCATTCAACAGCATCAAACGAGGCTTGCAGGAAGCCATTACCCATGCCAAGGGCGGCTCACAGGGAGGGCAGGAGCATCGCCCACGCAAGATCGACGAGGAGCCAGTGACGGCCCAAGTTGGCCTGCCCCAGGAGCAGGCGCGTGAGCAACCGCGGAATTTGGAGCGATCTTCCCGGGAAGAGAACTAAGGTACTCAATGCCACCTGTACGCCTTTGTATGCGCAAGCGGCGCAACACGCGCTTGCAAAGGGTAGCCAGGCGTCCCGCCGCCGGCGCGGCATGGCGTTGTCGATCGGCGCGCTGCTGCTGGCGGCGGCCGTGGCGCTGCCTGCGGGCTGGCTGTCCGTGCAGCATCAATCGCAGTCGGCATTCCGCTGCATTCGGGCCGGCTGTTCGGCACGGCCGGCAGGATCGCGCCTGGATCCCGCGATGGGCTGCGCGCGCTGAGAGGGGCGCCTTCTTCCAGCCCCTGTCTCGCGCTACGCCCGTCCTACTCCGTTGCCGCGGCCGGATCCCCGCGCAGCGCCGAATCCAGGTACAGGCTGCGCGCCCGGGCGTCGGGGAAGCGCATGTCGCGGTAGCTGACGAAGCGCGAGCCGCGCGCCAGCCGGTAGCCCGCCCAGATCAGCAGGAACAGCGGAATGCCGATGTAGGTCGCCACCACGCCGCCCCAGTCGATCCTGTCCTGCAGGAAGGCCTGGTAGTTCTGGCCCAGGGTGATGATCAGGCACAGCACGAAGGCGAAGATCGGGCCGAACGGGAAGAACGGCGACACATAGGGCAGATCGGCCAGGTTGTGGCCCTGCTTCACGTAGCCGCGGCGGAACCGGTAATGGCTGATCGCGATGCCCAGCCAGGCGATGAAGCCCGTCATCCCGGAAGTATTGAGCAGCCAGATATAGACGGCGTTCGGGCTGAAAATGAAGGTGAAGAAACACAGCGCGGCGACGGCCGTGGTGGCCAGCAGCGCCCACAGCGGCACGCCGTTGCGCGAGATGCGGCCGAAGATCCGCGGCGCCTTGCCGTCGCGGGCCAGGCTGTAAAGCATGCGCGTGGCCGCGTACATGCCGGAGTTGCCGGCGGACAGCACCGAAGTCAGCACCACCGCGTTCATCACGGAAGCGGCCCCCAGCAGGCCGGCGCGCTCGAAGATCAGGGCGAACGGGCTGACGCTGATGTCCTCGACCTCGTTGCGCAGCAGGTGCGGGTCGGTATAGGGAATGAGCAGGCCGATCACGAGGATCGCCATCACGTAGAACAGCAGGATGCGCCAGAACACCTGGCGCACCGCGCGCGGCAGGTTGCGGGCCGGGTCCTTGGATTCGCCCGCGGCGATGCCGATGAGTTCCGTGCCCTGGAAGGAAAAGCCCACCACCATGGCCACGCCGATCAGCGCGGCGAAGCCGCCGGCGAACGGCGCGTCGCCCACGGTCCAGTTGGCCAGGCCGCCCGTCTCCCCGCCGCGGATGATGCCCAATAGCATCATCACGCCCATGGCGACGAAGCCCAGCACCGCCACCACCTTGATCAGGGCGAACCAGAATTCCGCCTCGCCGAAGCCGCGGGCCGACATCGCGTTCAGCCCGAAAGTCAGCGCCAGGAACAAGGCGCTCCAATAGAAGCCCGGCACGTCGGGAAACCAGTACGCCATGACGAGCTGGGCGGCCACCAGGTCCACCGCCACCGTCACCGCCCAGTTGTACCAATAGTTCCACCCCAGCGCGAAGCCGAAGCCGTCTTCGACATAGCGGGCGCCATAAGTGGAAAAGGAGCCCGATACCGGCATGGCGGCGGCGAGCTCGCCCAGGCTGGTCATCAGGAAATAGACCATGATCCCGATCAGCACGTAGCCCAGCAGCGCGCCGCCCGGGCCGGCCTTTGCGATGGTCGCGCCCGAGGCCACGAACAGCCCGGTGCCGATGGATCCGCCCACCGCGATCATCGTCAGGTGCCGCGCGGACAGGGAGCGGCGCAGTTCGGAGGGCCGGTCGGCCTGCGCCGCGCCCGCGCCGCCGGCGCGGCGTTCATCGTGTTCCGATGGTGCCAAAATGCATTCCTTCAGGTCATGAAGGCACGGGCGCGGGGCGCGCCGGATGCCTCGGGATTTCCAAGCAACCGGCGAGAATAGCGCAAGAGGCCCCGACAGGAGAAATCGGGTGTAGCGGGGGACGGATCAAGCGCCCGTCCCGCCCGCCCACGGCCCGCCTACTGGAAGGCCGTTTCCATGAAGGTCCGCAGCTTGCGCGAGTGCAGCCGTTCCGGCGGCATGTCGCGCAGGCGCTCCAGCGCCCGGATGCCGATTTCCAGGTGCTGGTTCACCTGGCGGCGGTAGAACGCGCTGGCCATGCCGGGCAGCTTCAGTTCGCCGTGCAGCGGCTTGTCGGACACGCACAGCAGCGTGCCGTAGGGCACCCGGAACCGGAATCCGTTGGCCGCGATGGTGGCGGATTCCATGTCCAGCGCGATCGCCCGGGATTGCGCAAAGCGCTCCACCAGCTCCAGGTGGTCGCGCAGTTCCCAGTTGCGGTTGTCGATGGTGGCGACCGTGCCGGTGCGCATGATGCGCTTCAGGTCCCAGCCCGACAGCCCGGCCACCTCTTCCACCGCCTGCTC
>Ga0182745_1004473_pt1 | contig 11619 bp, 4 predicted proteins | sample eDN3rd30CKraftBY_FD_128523 | JGI IMG/M metagenome (GOLD analysis project Ga0182745, IMG submission 128523) | Enriched backyard soil microbial communities from Emeryville, California, USA - eDNA 3rd pass 30_C Kraft BY (version 2) (version 2) | ecosystem: Environmental > Terrestrial > Soil >... | reverse complement strand
TTTTACTGATCGGAGCTGGCGCTACGGCCGCAGTTGGTGGATACAAATGGTATTCGATCAACCGCGAGCCGGACCTTGATTTTATGGATCAGCAAACAGAACTTATTGCTGCACTGGCCGAAACAATCATTCCGGCAACAGATACGCCCGGCGCAAAAGCCTGCCAGGTGGAAAAGTATATCCAGGTGATGGTAAGGGATTGCACTGACCGCAAATCACAAAACAAATTCGTGGATGGCTTGAAAGACCTGAAAGCCTATACCAGTTATGAATACGGAAAGGAATACCAGCATTGCACTACAGAACAACAGATCAAAGTGCTGGAGCATTTTGCCGGCAAGGCTTCATCTACCGGGCTCTGGTCAAAGATCGAACGCCGTTACCTCGGCAATTCTTTCTTTACTACCTTAAAACAGTATACCGTTGAAGGGTTCTGCACATCCAGGCAGGGGGCTACGCAAGCACTCTCCTATCTTCATGTGCCAGGGCGGTACCAGGGATGCATGCCAATGACACCTGGCCAGAAAGCATGGGCCACATCCTGATGTTGTAGTAAATGGACAGCCTACAGTAGGTCTTTTATTTTCTATTTTTGATGAATTATCTCAAAACCGGCTAACCAGCCACATGATAAATTATTATGGGAGATCCTCAACAGCAAAAGCAGGAAAAGCTTCCGCCTGATCACGGATTCGACGCCATTGTTGTTGGCTCTGGCATCAGTGGAGGATGGGCGGCAAAAGAGCTTTGCGAAAAAGGCCTGAAAACGCTTTTGCTTGAAAGAGGGCGCCACGTTACCCACATCAAAGATTATCCCACCGCACCTTCACCTCCCTGGGAATTTTCCCATCGCCTCAATCATACCAATGCAGAAAAAGCACACGATCCAATAAGGTCCGGCGCTTCAGATGAAGCTACTGCCCTGTTCTATGTCAGTGATACAGAACATCCGTACATACAGGAAAAACCTTTTAACTGGATCAGGGGATACCAGCTCGGCGGCCGCTCACTTACCTGGGGCCGGCAATGTTACCGGTATAATGAGATGGATTTCGAAGCAAACCTGAAAGACGGGATTGCAGTGGACTGGCCTATCCGGTATAAGGATATCGAGCCCTGGTACACTTATGTTGAAAAATTCGTTGGGATAAGTGGCCGTAAAGAAGGGTTGAGCCAACTTCCGGATGGAGAATTTCTTCCGCCGATGGACCTTAACTGTGTGGAAGAATATATGGCCGGACATCTTCAGCAAAAATATAATGATCGCATACTGACGATCGGCAGGGTAGCCAATCTCAGCAAAGGATGGAACGGACGCGGCCCATGCCAGTACAGGAATCTTTGCGCCAGGGGTTGCCCGTTTAGCGGCTATTTCAGCAGCAATGCCGCCACACTGCCTGTTGCTGAAGCCACCGGTAATCTCACCACTGTTACCGATGCCATCGTTGTTGAAGTATTATTTGATGAAAAGAATAACCGCGCCTCAGGCGTACGTGTGATAAATGCGCATACCAAACAGGTGACGGACTATTTCGCGAAGATCATTTTCCTGAATGCATCAACCATTGCTACTGCGTCTATACTGCTCAATTCGAAATCCAACCGGTTTCCGACCGGTCTGGGAAATTCAAGCGGTCAGATAGGTCTTAACCTGATGGACCATTTCACCGGCACGGGTGCAGAAGGCGAATTGGACAAATTCAACGATCAGTATTATTATGGCCGGAGGCCTGTAGGTTTTTATATCCCCCGCTTCCGCAATATTTCAGCAGCTACACAACAAAAGAATTATATCCGTGGCTTTGGTATACAGGGTATGGGCGAAAGAGCTTCCTGGCGTGAGCAGGGCCAGAAAATTGCCGGCTTTGGAAAGAATTTCAAAGACAAACTGCTGCAACCCGGTCCCTGGAAAATATGGATGGGAGGATGGGGTGAAACACTTCCCTATGAAACCAATAAAGTAACGCTTGATAACGAAAAGAAGGATCAATGGGGCATCCCGCTTACAAAGATCCATTACGAGTATCATGATAACGAAGAAGCCATGCGGAAAGACATCCTTGCGAGCATCGAGGAAATGCTGGGTTCTGCAGGGTTCAAGAATATCAACTCCTACAGCTATCTCCATCCCGGCGGATCCGCTGTGCATGAAATGGGAACGGCAAGGATGGGGCGCGATCCAAAAACATCTGTGCTTAACGGCTTTAACCAGATGCACGATGTGAAAAATGTATTCATTACAGATGGCAGTTGCATGACATCCTCCGGCACCTCCAACCCTTCTTTAACTTATATGGCTCTTACAGCAAGGGCATGCGATTATGCCGTTACCGAACTTAAAAAAGGAAATATCTGACAGGATGATTAAACGGTGTTCATTGTGAACACCTGTCATTTTAATTGCATCAATGTATAATCAGGTCCGAACGACTGTATTTCTTTATAATGCTCCCGGATATACTGATCAAGCAGTTCCACGTGTGTGTCTATAGACGACTGGTTCGGCTCATTGAATTCGGTATTCAACAGCAAAACATATTCTACCTTTCCCATTTGCAGTTCTTGCACGATCTGCTGCTGAACATCAACTGTGGTTACCTGGCCAGGGTGAAGCTCCTGGTAATAGGTCATCACACGGTCAACAAAAAAATAGAACATCACCGGGTTATAAGCTACCCTGTCATGATTCTTCACGCCAAAATAAAACGACGAATTATGATGTTGCCTGATAAATGAAATGATCTCATTCTCCGCCGGCTCATTCATACAAACCTCCGTGTATCCATATTTCCTGAGATCCGGCAGTGTCCGGTTCACGAAGAAATTCAATTTATATAAAGAGAAAAAGAACAACAATATTACAGGCGATGCAACGATCCATTTCAGCCATCCCGCGTTCTTGGCAATAGCAACCACGAAAAGGCAAAGCAGGAAAATGATCATTACGACGTTGGCATAGGATGACCGCACCACGAATTTATAGGTCATTAATCCTGCAAAAAGCGCCATGAAAACAATAAGCGGGTCATTCTTTTTTCTTCGGTCAAAAGAAAGTATGGCAGTATAGATCAATGCCAGGGCAATAGCCAGGATCGCCAATGGTACGTACGAGGTGAATTTATCAATATGAGGCAGTGGTAACCGCCGGTGAGCCGGGTATACGTTCACAGGAAAATCAATCAGGCACTCATATAAATTCCTGAACCCACAGAGCCAGCCCAGAAGAAGCACCGCAACGATGCCGACAAACAACTGCTTGCCGAGCAGGCTGATCGTATGCTTGCGTGAGATCTCCTTACGGGGAATTCGCAAGAGATCAGTAATTGCCAGCGATGCAACAAGGAACAGGCCAACTTCAAATTTGGTGAATACAGAAAGCACGGCCAGTAATGCACAAAGCCATAAACGTTCTTTCCTGTAGAAATAATAGGCTGCAAGGGCTAATAATACCGCAAGAAAAATGGGATAAAGTGCAATGCCCGATGAAAATATTACAGCCAGCAAACCTGCAGCCAGAAGATTTTGCTGGTATGATGGAATACCCGGCCTCTCGGCACGGATAATACGGACGGCCGTATAAACACACAACACCTTTACCAGGAAATCAAGCAGGCGCAGCATCATTAAACTGTCTGAGATCTTCAGGAAGCCTGCATGCAGGAAGAACTGAAAAGGAGTATAGATAAGCCAGAACTTTTTGTAAGGCCACTCCCCTTGCAGTATCCGCCTGGAAGCAACAGCCGAGATCCCCTCATCATACAAGCTTGACTTTTGCAGGACTAATACAAAGCCGGCAGCCAGAACAGCGAGAATAAGCAGGTAGGTCGATTTTTTCAGCATAGAGAGCGGTTGACAGCCTGTCTTTTACAAGAATCGGTACCGGTTCCTGTGATCCGGTTTCCGGGACCCAAGATAAGCGTTTACTTTTTTGCATCAAAGCAAAACAAGGAACTGATACCGGCAAAAAAAGAGGCTTAACTTTCGTTAAGCCTCTTTGGTATGAAAGACCCTTAGTCTAATTAATTCTTCATCAGTTTAAATGACTTCGTCGTTGCGCTTGTTCTCAGGCTGAGAATATACATTCCTCTTGGCAGGTTCGCTGTGCTTGCAGGGAGTTTGTAGATGTACTCACCTTTAGTCACATCACCCAGCACTTGAGTGTATAGTGTGCGGCCGGAATAGTCGCTCAGTACCAATACTGCTTTTGTCACTTTTTCCGCAATCTTCACTTTCACTGATACTGTATTCACGAACGGATTCGGATAAGCGTTCACGGAAGTTTCCAGTATAGCCTGCTCGATCTCGCTTGTTTCAACTGCAGCTGGTGCAGCCTGAACAGAAATTGCAGGGGCAGCTACGCTTGTATTAGAACCCGTTCCGAGAGTCATCATTCCTGATGGAACGTCTTCGTTGATAGTCGTTGCATTATAAGACTCGATCACCAGTGCGCCGATATAACCGAATGTAGAAACACCACCGGATGCGTTGATCGTGATCAGCACAGATCCGTTTTCATCGGCTGTCACACCTGTTATCTTCGCTGTTTGTGAGATATTGTTTGCAGCGTTCAGTGAAGTCATCTTATCACCGATACGGTAAACCGAAGTTCTGTCTACTGTAGCGCCACCTACATCACGGCTTGCAAAGAATGTGAAGTTGTAAGTCTTAGCCTGGTTCAGACCATCGATCCGCAGCATACCGGTTCCGCTGATATCCAACCACCATGTTTGCTTGATCACATTATCAGGGTAAACACCACTGTTGTTTCCGGTGTTCATACCGCTTGGGTTGGTACCGCTGAATCCTTTACCAACAACTGTCATGTTAATTCCGGTCGGGTTGCTGGACTCATCTTTCATGTTTGCATAAACATCATCCTCTACAGGAGCGCCGTTCGTGTTGTTCCATGGAGCACCAGCCGGGCTGTCAGCATTGAAGTTGATATATACAGCGTTATCAAGCGTTGAAGTAGCTGCAATATTGCTGTAAGCTGAGAATTCAGGTGATTTCTTCGCTCTTACTTTATAGTAATAGATAGTGCCAGGAGTTGGTGTTGCGTCTTCATACGCTGTCACATTAGTGGCAGTAGTATACAACAACTGGTATCCTGAACTTTGAGATGTAGAACGATAGATCTCGAATCCATCTTCACCTGATGATTTATCAGACCAGTTCAATTGGATAGCTGTCTTGGATTTCGCAAGGGCAACCAGACCAGTCGGAGCCAGAGGAATACCATTGTCAAAGTAAGACTCAACCACCAGGGCATTCAGGTAAGCATAAGCTGAACCGGAGCCTCTCTGAACTGTAAACTCGATCTGTCCGGACCCATCAGCTGTTACACCAGTGATCTGTACAGTGTTTCTTGTATTGCTGGCTGCGTTCAGGGTTACTGACTGACCGGCATAAGAGTAAACAGTATTTCTGTTATCATTCGCACCTGCACGGCTACCGAAGAATACGAGATTGTATTTGATGCCGGGAGCTGTAGACAGGCCGGTGAGGCGTACTCTCTTCGCACTTGTAGAAGCTGTCCAGTAAGCAGTTTGCATTACATCATCAGGGAACACACCGCTGTTGTTACCGGTTACAGCACCTACGTTGTTGGCATCATCCCATCCATCTACAAGGGTAATACCTACTGCAGTGGCTGTTCCTGCATTATCAACCATATTGGTGAGCGTTCTTCCTGCGAGCGGAGTAACATTAAAGCTATTCCATGGAGAAGCTACAGGCATTACAGCATTGAAGTTCACCATGATCTTGGTAATATCCTTATCAAGAACTGTCAGGGAAACCACTTTGCTGGTTGAAGCACCATGGCTGTCTGTAGCCGTTACAGTGATATCGAATGAACCTGTTACATTACCCGGAGCAAACTGGATCGATCCGTTTCCACCGTTTGAGGTAAAGGTTGCGAAGGCTGGTAGATTTGCCACACTGAGCGTGATCGCATCACCAGGTTCGTCAGTTGCTGAAATGCTGGCGCTTACTGTCTGCTGTGTTTTCATGCTTACAGTTGCAGGCACTGTCAGTTGCGGAGCAACATTCGGTACTGCAATAGAAACTGTATCAGAATACGGCGCTGCACCAGCCAGGTTGATTGCGCGAACAGTATAGTAATAAGTAGTGCTTCCTGTTACTGTTTGATCATTGTATTGTGTTTGATCAATGATATTGGTTGCACCTGCGTTGATCAATGTATACGGTCCGGCGATGTTGCTAGCCCTGTACACTTCATAACCGTTCTCGTTGTATGCTGCGTCTACCCAGTTCAATTGAACTGCATTACTAGCCATAGTAGCAGACAGGTCCCTTGCTTTAACAGGAGCTGTGCCGTCATCAAAGACTGTCTCGATCACCATAGCATTCAGGTAGCCATAAGCTGCACCGCTTCCTGCAGTCAGTGTCAGGGTAAGGTTACCGCTGGCATCTGCTACCATATTGTTCAGGCTTACTGTATTCCTTGAATTGCTTGCAGCATTCAGGCTTACAGAGTTACCATTGATCGTGTACACGCTGGTGCGGTTGTCTGTTACACCTGCACGGCTTCCGAAGAAGGTGAAGTTTGCTTTCTTACCTGCACCCAGACCGCTGATGCGGATCGTTTGAGGTGCAGTAGTGGTGTAGTAAGCACTAACCATTACAGGATCAGGATATACACCTGAGTTATTACCAGTGCTCACACCAAGGTTGTTCGAGCCATTACCGATTCCAAGCCAGTTGCTGGTGATCTCCAGGCCTACTGTGCTGGTAGCACCGGTTTCATCTTTCAGGCTCAGGAATTTGTCGCCCAGTGCAGGATTGTTCTTATTGGTATTGTTCCATGGAGCAGCAGCCTGGTTGGTACCATCATTGAAGCTCACATAGATCTTCCTGTTCGGGTTAACGTTGTTTACAGTGATGCTGAATGATTTAACATCCTGACCACCGTTACCGTCATTTACAGTAGCTGTTACATTATATACACCATTATCTGCGTAACCAGGAGCAACAGTCAGTTGTGCCTGACCTGAAGTCTGGTCAACTGTTACGAATGAAGGCAGACCTACAAATGACCATGTCAGCACGTCTGCAGCATTCTGATCAGTTGCAGTAAGTGTTACCTGTGTGGTCTGCTGTTCGTTAACAGACAGATTGTTCACAGTTCCGATCGCAGGCAGATAGTTATCGTTCACCAGCATGTTAAAGCTCAGGCTGCTGGATCCTAAATGCTGATCGGTTACCTGTATGGTGATATTATTATAAGCACCTTGCTGCAGAGCAGTCGGGTTATTGAAAGTGATTACACCCGTACCATTACCTGTTGGAGTATAGGTCGCAAATCCAGGCAGGTTAGTTACCTGTATATCCAGTGTTTCAGGATCCAGGTCTGTAGCCTGCACATTGATCTGCAGTTGTGTACCATACCTCATGGTCTGGTTGCTGATAGCAGCGAGTACCGGAATGTTGTTGTCGGTCTTGGCACTGTCTTCAGCTGTGTAAGCAGAATTACCACCTACACCTACTGCACGCAGTTTATAATAATGGATGGCATTTGCAAACAGGCCGGTGTCAACAAACGATGTTGTGTTGGCAGGCAGTTTTGTATACAGTACATAGTTTGCATTACCATTGTTTGAACGGTAGAGTTCAAATCCTGTTTCGTTGGTTGAATTGTCATTCCAGGTAACATTGATGCTTGAAGTAGAAGCACCACTTGCCAAGAGGTTGGACGGAGCAGCAGGAACAGGAGGCAATGCCTGTGTAGTAGCATTAGGCAAAGGCATGCCCAGCACGCTTGCAGGGATGACCTGTTTAGCAATGCCGCTTCCGCTCGGGCCCTGATAGCTAACGGTAAGTATCTGATCACCACCAGCTTCAAAGAAACCAACATAGATCGGGTACATACCAACAGCCAGTGATTTTGTTCCGCTCTTTTCTGTATTACCATGCAGGCCATCATTGTTCACCACACGGTTTGAAGTGCTGGTTCCGCCTATATAAAGTACAGAACCGTCATCAGATGAAGTATAGAATGTATACGTTCCGGCTTTAGTGATATTAATATAACCGGAGAGCCATACCGCAAAGTTGTCTGCGCGGTCAGCCATGGCAATATTAAAGTTGGTCGTGCGGCCGGTCTTTTTGGGATTTGCTGTAGTGAATGCAGGGACAGCGCTCATACCATCGATCTCATAATATTTGTAATCGACACCGCTTCCGATGGCACCGAATGCAGACTCACCGTATTGGCCGATTGCACGAACATTATAATAGTAAGTAGTGCTGGCCTGCAGACCTACGCTGTCAACGAAGCTTGTGGCATTCGCTCCTACAGTACCTACAGTTACAAATCCTGTCATCTGATCAGTAGATCTCCAGATCTCGAATCCTGATTCGTTATTGCTGTTATCAGCCCAGCTAACATTGATCTGTTTGAAAGAAACGGCTGAAGCAGCAATATTGGAAGGAGCTACAGGAGCTGAACCATTTGTTACAGGTGCATCAGCGAAAGCAGAAGCCGGGATCACCGAGTAACTGGTGCCAGAGCTGGGAGTTCTCCATGACACAGTCATAGACTCACCGCCACCCTGCTCATAGAACGCAATGGCGATCGGGTATGTACCTGCTGTCAGGGTCTTTGCCGAAGATGTTACATCCTGTGCACCATGCAATCCATCATTGTTCACTGTCGGTGTTCCGGAGAAACTGTAAGGAGAAGCTGTACCGTTCAAGGATCCGAGCCACAGGCGGCTGCCATCATCAGAATTTGTTCTGAAATAATAGGTGCCTGATACAGGGATATTGATATAACCTTCCCACAGGAATGCGAAATTGTCATTCTGTGTTCTTGGAGTCAAAGCCACTGTCGGCATCACACCTGTAGCAACAGGAGTGAGTGTTGTAAAGTTTGGCAGATTATTCCAGGTACCAGTGAAAGTATAATACTTATAAGGCAGACCTTTCAACAATGCCTGTCCTGTAACCTGGTTACTGAACGGAGACACGTTATTGGCAAGGTCACGCGCTTTGATAGAGAAGTTATAGTTCTGTCCAGTGGTAAGACTGTACACAACGAACGTAGTATCATCTGTTACATATGATTTTTGCCCGTTGATATAGACATCATACTTGTTAACACCTACATCATCTGTTGCAGGAGACCATGCCAGGCTGATAGAAGTACGTGTGCTGTTAGTAATGCGCAGGTTCTGCGGAGCAGCTGGCGGAACCTGATCGAAATCAGTTTTGCCGCTTGCTACATTTGAAGCATTGGCAGCGCCGGTTCCGTTTACTGCACGTACCTTATAATAATAAGTGCTACCCGCATTCAGACCAGTAATCGTATGAGTGATCACGTTGGCATCTTTCATTGCCACCAGCGTATAAGGGCCGGAAGCCTGAGATGCCTGGTAAACTTCAAAATTGGTTTCGTTGAATTGAGGATTGGGGTTTTCACTCCAGTCGAGCCTCAATGAAGTTTTTGAAATAGTAGAAACGATCAGGTTACCGGCAGGGTCAGGTTTGTTAGGACCATTTGCATCAATAACCGTGAATGGAGAAGAAAACTCACTGTTGCATCCGTATACTTCAGTTACACGCACCTTATAATCACCGGCAGCAGTGGCTTTATATGTATTCGTAGTACTCAGTGTAGTAGCATTGTCAACTTTCTGCCAGAGGTAATTTGCATAGCCGGTAGGAACAGAAAGTGTAACGCCGCCTTCTTCATCCAGTGCAGGAAGCACTTTGCTCTGCAATCCTGAAACAACGATAGAAGGAGGAACGGTCGGGTCTTTCATTTTCACTACCACAGGAACAGGAGACCAGTCAGACCAGTTGCTTCCCCTTCTCACGCGCGCAGAATAAGTACCCAGTTGAGTAACCTGCAGCGTGTTGGAAGTAGCTCCGGGAATCACATCGTCACCTTTTTTCCATTGGTATTCACTCATCCCTGGTGTCAGGCCCAGCGTGGTGGAGATTGTTTCACCAGGGCAGAATTCAGCCTTTCCAAACAGCGGCCAGGGGTTGGCTTTGTTGGCTTTGGACACAAAAGGCCAGAAACCTGGTTCCTGCCAAACTGTATTCCATACACCGTGAGAAAGGTTGGGATATTCTGTATAACTGTAATTGGAGCCTGCTGCCAGGTAGGCATCACGTACATCGCGTGCAGCACCTGGTGTAGGGGAACCATCCAACCCGCCCTGGAAATTCCAGATGGGGGTAAATTTCAATTTATTGATGTAGTCGGATCCTTTGAAGGTCAGTTCCGCAGAAGACATTGGCATTACAGCCGCATAATAAGTGGGAAACAGGTTCGCACTCAACCAGCATGCCTGGCCACCGCCGGAAAGACCATTGTTGGTCACACGGAAAGGATCTACTTTGTTATTGGCTATCAGGTAATCGATGATCTCCGCCATAAATGGAAAACCATTGCCACCCCATGAGCTCATGCTCTGGCCGGCAATGATAAAACCATCGAATTGACCATTGTCAACCGCAGCGGCGAAAATCTGGCCGCCATGGTACAACTGGAATTCGTTATCATAAATATTGCCCTGGTTGCCTTCGCCCACACCATGGTAAAATACCAATATGGGATATTTTTTCCCATCATTTGCGGTAGTATAGGACTTTGGAAATTTTATCCGGAAAGGAAATCCCTTCCAGATATAACACTTGTACGAATCAGTGTTCCAGTTAAGCCTTTTCGTCCTTACCCATTTCCCCATCTGGCCATAAGCAGGTTGTGTTGGAGGTGCACTGGAATTGTAGGTAATAACAGGATCACTGGGATCGATCACGCTCTGTGCGTTCGCGCCCAATCCCCAAAAACCTACAAGCAGCAGCAATAGTGCAAAGCCGAAAATTTTGGCAACTTTAGTTTTCATAAACTAAGGCAAAATTTAATTAGTTAATTAAAAAAACTGTTAATCGGTTTATGCAGGAAAGGAGGATTCCAGGTGTTTCCTAGATAGCATAGTAATGAGGGCTATCAATTTTATAGGCTTGAAATTGAGTGGAATTCTGAGGAAATTGAATAGAGGTGGCGACTTACCAGAGTATTGTACGAAGATATTACAAAAAAAACTACAAAAGCAAACTTTCCTTAAAGTTTTTAGAAATGTAACAATTCACACAATAAAATCTAATCATATGAATTACAGTCATTTAATACCTACCCTTATCAAATATTTGTCACAAACTGCTGAATTACCCTTGCATTCGATTAACTGCAAATTGATCCGGAAAAAAGCCTTGTAAAAGCAGTGCAACTAACAGAAAATTAATAGGATACACTTAATTAAAACCCTTCGTTGAGCGGCCGGAAACGGCCATGTTTCGGTCAAAAAAAATGAATTGTTAACGCATAGGCCGGACCCTGCTACTTGATCAGGTCATCTATATAAACAAGACTGGTATGTTGTGTTTTCAGGAAAGATTTTTTCGCCTTTCTCACTTTGATCAGAGCCAGAAACTGCCGACCTGCAAACAATGGCAGTTTAAAAAATGTAGCCAGGAATCTCGCATCCTTTCCCTTTATCAAAACGATCGCTGCAAAAGCCACCAGGAACGAAGCACATAACCCCACCCAGATCCATGCAGCCAATGGCCAGATAAAAAAGTTAATGA
>Ga0182745_1004472_pt1 | contig 11620 bp, 11 predicted proteins | sample eDN3rd30CKraftBY_FD_128523 | JGI IMG/M metagenome (GOLD analysis project Ga0182745, IMG submission 128523) | Enriched backyard soil microbial communities from Emeryville, California, USA - eDNA 3rd pass 30_C Kraft BY (version 2) (version 2) | ecosystem: Environmental > Terrestrial > Soil >... | reverse complement strand
TGGCGGCATAGACGCCGCCCAGAGCCTTGGGCGTCAGCGCCGCCATCGAGGATGTATTGACGATATGCCCAGCCTCGCCATGGGCCTTCATATGCGGCACGAAGATGCGCAGGCCGTGGATCAGACCATAGAGATTGACGCCGATCACCCAGTCCCAGTCGGACAGGGAAATGGCGTCGAGCGCCCCCGCGCGGGAGACGCCGGCATTGTTGCAGAGGACATGCACGTTGCCGAAGGTGGCGAAGGTCTCGTCCGCTGCCCGTTGCAATGCTTCGCCGAGCGAGACATCCGCGATCACGCCCGCCACCCGGTCGCCGTGGTTGGAGAGCGAATGCAGCGCGGCGTCCATGGCCTCCCGCTCCACATCGGCGAGCATCACGTTCATGCCGCGGTCGAGAAAGGTGCGCGCCATCGCGAGGCCGATGCCGCTCGCGCCGCCGGTGACGAAGGCGGTTTTGCCCTGAAAGTCCTTCACGCTGCCTCCCGTTGATGATCCGGCCCGGCCGGGAACCGTCACACCTTGGCTTCGATGATGCTGACGCCGCGGATGCGGTCGATGAGATAGATCAGGCCGCGCGAGTCCATCGTCACGTCGTTGGCGGAGCATCGCTGCGCGCCGGGCGCGGGGTCCGGCTCGTAATGGCCGACTTCCTTCGGCGCATAGGGGTCGGCGATGTCGAACAGCCGCAACCCGCGCGAGAACCATGCGAACGGGATGATCGTGCCGCTGAACACCTCGGAGGGCTGGTGGCAGCCGGTCTGGCTCGGCTGCGGCGTCACGTTGTCCATGCCCGGCACCTGAATGGTGGCGATCGGCGTCGGCAGCGTCTCCTCGGTGATGTCGAACACCCAGGAGAAAGCCGGCGGCGCGGAGCGCAGCTTGGCGACGTCCTCGTCCGCCACCACCATGATGCGCCGGCCCTTCAGCAGTTGCGGGATCACGAGGCAGGTATGGGTCGGATGCGGAAAGGCCGGGCTGCGGCGATGTTCGGAGACGAGCTTCGGCCGGCTCATGTCTGAGATGTCGAGGATGAACAGGCCATGATGCCAGTAGCTGACATAGAGCCGGTCGCCCACACGCAGGGGATGGTGGCATTTCGGTTCGACGAAGTCGTCCCATGGATAGGGCTCGCCGCCGGCCTCCCACTGGCCGGGAATCCACCAGCTTCCGACCTCGCGGGGCTGCGTCGGGTCGGCAAGGTCGAGGATCACGACGATGTTGCCGATATAGCCGTCCTTGGTGGCGGAAATATACGCATAGCGGCCGTCGAAGTCGTAGCGGTGGACGCCCGCGCCGCCGGTCTCCCATTTGCCGAGCCGGCGCGGGGTCTCGGGTTTCGACACGTCATAGACCGCGAGCCCGCCCTTGAAGCCGTTGGCCATGCCCTGGCCATCGACCTCGTGATTGACGATCATGATGCCGTCTTTCGCGCGGACCTTGTGGGAATGCCAGCCCGGCGGCAGCTCGATCCGCGCGAGCGGTTTCGGATTTTTCGGGTCCGCCACGTCGACGATGGTGGTGCCGGTCGGCGCGCGCATATGGCCGATGAACAGCGTGGTGCCGTCCACCCAGACCTGTCCGCCGCCGGGGCAGTCGATATGGGCGACCAGCGAGGCGTTGCGCGCATCGGCCATCAGGTTCCTCCCGGTATCGTTGCAGTCCGCCGGCGCTTCAGTCCTGCGCGGCCATCGCCTGTTTCAGCACGGCCATCAGCGCTTCGGGCGCGGTGACGTTCGGGCTGTGGCTGGAGTCGATCTCATAGGTCTTCCAGCCCGGCTCCTGCTTCGCCCTTGCGGCGAACTGGCCGAACGGACCGTGCGGATATTTCATCGCCTGGATATAGCTGCGCGGCAGGGTCAGCGGGCCGTTCTGGAGCCTGAGCGGCGTGGCGAAGCATTTCACCGATTGCGGCAGCCGCTTGGCTCCGATCCACGCCTTGTCGGCCTCGGAAGTGTCCTCCGGGGTCGGTGCGGGCGGCACGCGCCAGCCGTCGCCGGCGGTCATGCCCTCCATCATGCGCTGGCGCTGGGCCTCGGGCAGATAGTCCATCAGCGCCTTTCCGTCGTCCGGCACGAAGGCGTCGAGATAGATCAGATGGCGGATGCGCGCGCGCGCCCGGTCCGCGACACCGGTGCCGACCATGCCGCCATAGCTGTGGGCGAGCAGGACGACATCATGCAGGTCCTCATAGTCCAGCACGCCGAGCACGTCGCGGATGTGGGTGTCGAGATCGTTGTCGGGGCTCGCCAGATGGGCGCGCTGGCCGAGGCCGGTATAGGTCGGGGTGAAGAAGGTGTGGCCGGCCTGCGCCATCAGCGGGCGGACCTTTTTCCAGGCCCAAGCGGCCGACCATGCACCATGCGCGAGTACGATTGTCGCCACCTGAAATCTCCTCGATGTCGTTTCTTGAAAGTGAGCCTGCCCGGCGGCTCTATGGCAAATCGGTGGCGGCGGCAAGCCGCGGTTCCCGATCCGGCGGCTGCGCGGAAACGGCGCAGGCGGAAACAAACCGGGAATCCGGCCTCCGGAACTTTGTTCTAATTTTGTTCAAAATGTGCCGCAAGGAATGCGGAGCAAGGAACGCAGGGTCTGAAGGCGGCTGTCCCGAGGCTGCCCGGAGACTATCGGATCAGCGTCACGATGTCAAGAAAATAATCCTATAACGACGATTTCCGGATCCTCCGGTGCGCCAACTAGGCATGCCGACCCCTTACGCCGGGTCAGTTGATCCACCTTCTAAAGAGGACTAACGGTGCGGCGTATGGAGCGTCCATGTATGGAGTGCTCACGCCGGCTTTGCAGGTGAACCAGCTTGCGGTGAACCAGCGTGCAAGTGGGAGCTTCGATGTGACGGCAGGGGGAAACGATGGTTGAGACCCGCGAGCGCGCAGAGCAGACCCGCCAGTCTGCCGGGCCGGCGGAACGCTCCGCTGGCGGCGACAGCATCTTCGGCCATCCGGCCATCGATTGCGACCTGCATCCGGCCGTGCCCAACACCCAGGCGCTGATGCCCTATTTCGACGATTACTGGCGCGAGCAGTTCGTCAACCGGGGCGTCGACCGTCTGAATTTCGCCATGTCCAGCTCGCCGCCCAATGCGCCGTTCTCCGCGCGGCCGGACTGGCGGCCGAAAGCGGGGGTGCCGGGCTCCGATTTCGAGATGCTCAAGGCGCAGGCGCTCGACGGCTTCGGCGTGAAATATGCCATCGCCAACGTGATCCATGGCGCGCAGGCGATGCACAGCGAGGATATGGCGGCGGTGTTCTGCCGGGCGGTCAACGACTGGCTGGCGAAGGAATGGCTCGACCGGGACGCGCGCCTGCGCGGCTCCATCCTGGTGCCGACCGAGAATGCCGAACTGGCGGTGGAGGAAATCGAGCGCCGCGCCGGCGACCGGCGCTTCGTGCAGGTGCTGCTGCCCGCGATGGGCGAAAAGCCGCTCGGCCGCCGCGCCCATTGGCCGATCTATCGCGCGGCCGAGAAGCACGGCCTGCCGATCGCGGTTCATGCTGGCTCGACCTACCGCCATGCGCCGACCTCCACCGGCTGGCCGTCCTATTTCCTAGAGGATTACGTCAACCAGTCCGGCGCCTTCGAGAGCCAGCTCCTGAGCCTGATCTCCGAAGGCGTCTTCGCCAAGTTTCCCGATATCCGCTTCGTCTTCTCGGAATCCGGCTTCTGCTGGGTCCCGGCCTTCATGTGGCGGGCGGGCAAGACCTGGCGCGGGGTCCGCGCCGAGGTGCCCTGGGTCAAGACCGCGCCGGCGAATCTCATCCGCGAGCATGTGCGCTTCACGCTCCAGCCCGTCGATGCGCCGCCGGACTCGGATATTCTGGAGCAGATCGTCGAACAGCTCGGTTCCGACGACATGCTGATGTTCTCGACGGATTACCCGCACTGGCATTTCGAGGGAACCGACGCGCTGCCCCGGGCGCTGGCCGGCGATCTCGCGCGAAAAGTGCTCCACGATAACGCCATGGCGACGTATACTCGGCTGCACGACTAATTGTGCCGGGTGGGGACGGGACCATAAGGAGGTCGATATGACCGACGTTCTCGATCGCGTTCAGGACAGCAAGACGCAGAGCAAGCCGGGCCGCGCCGCGCCGAAGCCGCAGCGTCCCGGCATCGTCGATTGCGACATTCATCCGCTCGCGAAATCGGCGGCCGAGTTCAAGCCGTTCATGTCCGCGCGCTGGTGGGAGCACATGACCACCTATGGCAGCGGCGTGCGGCAGGCTTTCGCTTCGACGCTGGCCTATCCGCGCATGGCGCCGGAGGTCTCCCGGGCCGATGCCTGGCCGCCCGGCGGCGGCCCTCCCGGCTCCGATCTCGACTTCATGCGGGCGCAGCATCTCGACGCCAACGGCATCGCCCATGGCGTGTTGATCCCGCTGCGCATGAATGCCGGCAACCAGCGCAACCTCGAATTCGGCGCGGCGCTGTGCCGGGCGATCAACGAATGGCAGATCGAAAACTGGGTGGTGCCGGAGCCGCGGCTGCATGGCTCGATCCAGGTTTCCGCCGACGATATCGACTTCTCCGTCGCCGAAATCCGGCGCTGCGCGCAGGACAGACGCTATGTCCAGATCCTGATCCCGCCGCGCAACAGCGAGCCGCTCGGCCGCAAGCGCTACTGGCCGATCTTCGAGGCCGCGGTGGAAGCCGGCCTGCCGATCGGCATGCATGTGGGGGGCGTGTCGGGCTTCCCCGCCGGCGCCGGCACGGGCGCGGTGTCCTACTATTACGAGGAGCATCAGTCGCTGGTGCAGGCGATGCAGGCGGTGATCGTCAGCATGATCCTCGAAGGCGCATTCGAGGCGTTCCCCTCGCTGCGGCTCACCTGCATCGAGGGGGGCTTCGGCTGGGCGCCGTCGCTCGGCTGGCGCATGGACAAGCACTGGAAGGCGTTCCGCTCGGAAGTGCCGCATCTCAAGCGCGCGCCGTCCGAATATCTGCGCGAGCACGTCTATCTGACCACCCAGCCGGTCGAGGAACCGGAAAAGCCGGAAGATCTCGCGCGGCTGATGGAATGGATCGGCTACGATCGCCTGATGTTCTCGTCCGACTATCCGCACTGGGATTTCGACGATCCGGCCTATGCCTTCAAGCATCGGATGACCGACGAGCAGAAGCAGAAATTGTTCGCGGGCAATGCGACCCGGTTGTTCAGGCTGGGGGCGGCATGAGCTGGCATGTCGTCGCCCGGGCCGACGAGATCGGACCGGGGCAGAGCAAGCTCGTGACCGCGCGGGGTCGTGAGATCGGCATCTTCAATGTGAATGGCGACTATTTCGCGCTGGCCAACAAGTGTCCGCATGAGGGCGCCTCGCTCTGCAAGGGCCGCATCATCGGCCTCGCCGAGGCGGACGAGCCGGGCCAATACCGCCTCAGCCGGCAGGGCGAATTGCTGCGCTGCCCGTGGCATGGCTGGGAATTCGACATCCGCACGGGCCAGTCCTGGTGCGACCCGGAGAACACCCGCGTGCGGGCCTATTCCACGCGCGTGGAGAGCGGCGAGGAACTCGAGCAGGCGGCCGCCGAGGCGAAGGCGGAGGCGATCAAGGATGGCAAGGCCAAGGGGCCGTATGTCGCCGAGACGTTCCAGGTGTCGGTGAAGGACAACTATATCCTCGTGGAGGTCTGACCGGCGGGGCGCACCCGGCACCGCATCCGCGGTCGGCGAGGGGGCCTGCCTCTCGCCCCGGTGTGCAGCGCAAAGCGGAGATTCTCGCCGCAAGGGATGGAATCGAGAGCCGGACCCGATGGTGCCCGGCCGTCGTCATGCCCGCTTGACCGGGGTATCCTTGACAATATCCGGACGCGATCAGAGAATCATTCCAAAGCGGATGCTATCGGACATTCCGGCGGCAGAGGCAGTTTGGAACGGGATCTGCCTGATGCCGGCTTCATGCAGGGCTGGCGGCTGTCCGATCATATGCTGCGGTCATCTGCCGCTCCGATAGCAGGCGATAGCGAAACGGGCCGCGCGGACACGCTGCGGCCATTCAGGGAGCCAGGGCGGTGACAGTCGCAACACAACTCAAAACCCAGGATTTGAACTCCGATTTCAAATCTCAGGATGAACTGGCGGCCGAGGCCGGCCGCATCGCCGTCGCGAAAGTGACGCCGGGCATGAGCCACGACGAGAAGGACGAACTTCTCGAAACCGCCATGATGGACGTGCTCGACCGCAATGTCGCGACGCCCTGGTTCGCGGATGTCGCGACCTTCGCCAAAGGCGGCGCGCCGGCCGTCCCCGGCCGCTTCCTGATGCATGACGAGCCGCGGCTGCCGCAGATGCCGGAGAAGCCGACGCTGATGGACTATCTGAAAAAGCGCGTGCTGCTGAACAAGCGCGGCGGCAGCCATCTGCTGCAAAGCGCCAAGCTCGCGCAGAAGAACGGCCTGCCGGAGAAGCTGGTCCTCGCCTGTCTGCTGCATGATATCGCGGTGGTCTGCCATATCCGCACCGACCACGGCTACTACGGCGCGCAGATGATCGAGCCCTATGTGGACGAGGAAACCGCCTGGGCGATCCGTTATCATCAGGCGCTGCGCTTCTTCCCCGACCCCAGCGTCGGATACGAATATCCCGAACTCTATACGCGGGTGTTCGGCGAGGATTACGAGCCGCCGGCCTATGTGAAGAAGGCGTATGACGACGCGCGCAATCACAAATGGTATATGTCGGCGCGGCTGGTGACGCTGAACGATCTCTACTCGTTCGATCCCAACGCCAAGGTTGATGTCGAGGATTTCACCGACATCATCGGCCGCAACTTCCGCCAGCCCGAGGACGGCCTGGGCTTCGACGACAGCCCGTCATCCCACATGTGGCGCAGCCTGATCTGGCCGAACAACTTCCTCTGACCGCACTGCGGCGCAGACAAAAGGCCGGCGGAGGTTTCCGCCGGCCTTTTGCTTTGTTTCGATCGCGACGTGCGCCGGCGTGCGTCAGCGGTTGTCGGCAACATCCGGTTGGATCGTGTCAGATCTTGATCTTCGCGGGATGCGCCTTCAGCGCCTCCTCGTTGACGTCGCAGCCCCAGCCCGGTGTGGTCGGCACCAGCAGTTCGCCGTTCTCGATCACCGGTGCCACGGTGACGAGGTCGTCCTTCCACGGCACGTCGTCCACCTCGATCTCCATGATGCGGAAATTCGGGATGGCCGCGCAGAAATGCGCGCTCATCATCGTGGCGAGGTGGCCGTAGAAATTATGCGGGGCGCAATCGACCTCATAGGCATCCGCGAGCGTCGCGATCCGCACCGATTCCCAGAGCCCGTTCCATGGCACGTCCACGACGGAGACATCGACGGCGTAGTTCTGGAAATAGGGGCGATAGGCGCGGGTGCCGTGCAGCGACTCCAGCGACGTAATCGGCGTCGTCGTGGAGCGGCGCACCAGCGCCAGCGCCTCCGGGTCGTGCATGTCGATTTCGAACCATGTGAGCTTATAGGGCTCGGCCATCTTGGCGACCCGCAGGAAGCCCTCGGTGCGCAATGCGAAGTTGATGTCGAACATCAGGCCGGCATGAGGTCCGAGGCCGTCGCGGAAGGCGCCGAGCACGTCGCCCATCTCGTCCAGCATCTCGTTGGTGTAATGCCGGTCGAGAAAGCCCGGCGTGATGCGGAAGCCGGAGTTGAACGGGCGGTGCTTCGCCCCGAAGGTCATGGGATTGGTCTTCACGGCCTTGAAGCCGCGCGCCACGGCGTCCTTCGCCAGCGCCGTGAGGTCGTCGAGCGAGCGGATCGGAGAGAAGCCCAGTTCCTTCTCGAAATAATCCGGCCGCCAGGCGCGGAAGCTGCCGCAATGGGACCAGTAGAGCGGCAGCCGGTCCCGGAACGGCCCGCCGAACAGGGCGCAGACCGGCACGCCGGCGGCCTTGGCCTTCACGTCGAGGCAGGCATTCTCGATGGCGGCGATGGCCTGATGGTTGAGGCCGCCGGCGGCGAGGCGGGTGGTGGACTGAAGGCTCGCGGTGATCTTGCCGACCTGGCGCGGGTCCATGCCCTGCACGATCGGCGCGAAGTTGCGGATGATCTGCGTGACGCCGCCGGCGCCGAAGCCTTCGGCATATTCCGCCCAGCCGACCAGCCCCTCATCGGTCGTCAGCTTGAGGAAGGAGAAGGTCCGCCAACCGCCATCGGCGTGGAAGTCTTCGAGCTTGGCGATCTTCATGCCTGAGCGTCCCTCTTGGCTTGATGTTGTGCGATACGAGGCGAGTCGTGCGCTAGCGCGTTGTAGCGATCTCCTCGCGGATGTCGAACCGGATTCTCACGTCGGTTTCGGGAATCCGGCGAGTCCAGTGCTCCTGCCGGAAGAGGACCCGCGCCCGATCGGCGCGGATGGACAGTTCGGTTCCGTTCACCCATGCGATGGACAGGTTTTCGATATGGTCGGCGCGGGCCACGGGGCGGCTCGACGGCTTCATGCCGGCCGGCACGAGATAGACCGCCCATAACGTCGCGGCAGGATTGTCTGCCGGCACGAAAGTGACCACGGCGTCGAGCGCTCCTGCCGGACTGGACATCCTGTGCGTTTCTTCAGGTGCGGCCAGAAGATGCAGGCTTGCGATCCAGCCGGCCAGGATCGCGACGGTGAGCCCGGCGGCCACCATCAGCGCTGTTGCGGCGGCGCGCTGCGACAGCATCGGAGCGGCGGTCGGCATCATTGGCGTTCCGGCGCCATGGCGGGACGCGGTGCCAAGGGCGCGAGGGCGATGTCGTCGCGGGGGTTCTTGCCAGTGTTTTTGCCACTGTCCCTGGCGCAGGCCGCGCGCAGATGCGCGGCGAACAGCGCGGCGGCGGGCGAAAGCCGGCGGCGCGGCGAGAAGACCTGCCGGATGTCCAGCGTCACCGGCGCGGCTTCGACGGACAGCATCGCCAGCGTGCCCTCGCGCACGTCACGTTCGACGCTCGGCCAGGCGGCGCAGGCGATGCCGATGCCGGCGAGCACCAGTTCGCGAATGAACTGATATTCCGTCGCCTGAAGCGCCAGGCGAATCTCGCCGACGCCGATCTGGCGCAGCAGCGCCGCCACCTGCCGGCCGAACATGGAGCTGCCGGGCGAGCCCACGAAAGGAAATGCTCGCAGCTCCGCCGGCGCGATGCCTTCCCGGTCCGCCAGCGGATGGCCCGGCGCGGCGATGAAGACGAGCTGCTGGCGGCCGATGACGGCGGAGGTCAGGTTCGGCGGGTCCTCGTTGCCCAGCAGGCAGCCGAAATCGGCGAGACCCTGCTCCACCTGGGCATGCACATCCTCCTGCATGCCGATACGCACCACCACCTCGATGCCCGGCTGGCGATGGGCGAAATCGGCGAGGGGCGCGGAAAAGACGTAGTTGGCGAGGGATCGCTGGCAGGCGAAGACGATGCGCTGCGTGGTCTCGTCGCGCTGGCGGTCGAGGTCGCTGGTCAGTTCGCCGGCATCCGCGAGCATCTGCCGGGCGTGAGCGAGAAGGATTTCGCCGAGCGGCGTCAGGCTGGGCTTGCGGCCGCGCGGGCGCAGGAAGAGCGGCCCGCCGGCCTTGGCTTCCAGCGCCTGGATATGGGCGCTGACGGAGGGCTGGGCGATCCCGAGGCGAGTTCCCGCCGCCGCGAAGCCGCCGGTTTCGGCCACGGTCACGAATACTTCCAGCCGCCGGAGCGTGAGGCTGAGCATGATGCGTGATCTCCTTCCCCGCAGGATATAGCTATATCGCTATCAAGGCTATCGTCTTCCCGCCCCTTGCTTCGGCTTCGCGCTTCGGCGGACACTCAGGGCAGAGCCGGCCGCAGCGCCGCGGGGGAAGCGTTTTCAGATTCAAAAAGAGAAGCCAAAAATCGAGAAGCCCTTTGGGCATCAGGGAGGACTGACATGACCGATTTCGACAGACGCTCAGTGCTTGTGGGCACACTCGCCGCCGGCGCGGCGCTGGCCATGCCCCATGTGGCGCGCGCCCAGCAGCCGGTGAAGATGCGGATCGCCAAATCCGTCACGACCTCGTTTCCCTTCTCCGGGCTCCAGCTCGGAGAGGAAGCGGGCATCTGGAAGGCCGAAGGCATCGACGCCGAGATGATCTCGTTTTCCGGCGATGCGCGGATGCAGCAGGCTTTCACCGCCGGCTCGATCGACATTGGCCTCGGCTCCGGCCCCGGCATGGGCTACGCCATCAAGGGCGTGCCGGCGCGGGCGGTGGCGGCGCTGGCCGACAAGCCGCAGAACATGGCGCTGGTGGTCGGCAAGAACAGCGGCATCAAGAGCGTGGACGACCTGAAGGGCAAGCGCATCGGCGTCACCACCGCCGGCTCGCTGACCGACTGGCTGGCCCGCAAGATTTCGTCCGAGAAGGGCTGGGGCCCTGACGGCGTCGAGATCGTGCCGATGGGCGACATGCGCTCGCGTATGGCCGCGATGGAGTCCGGCGATCTGCCGGCGAGCGTTACGGCCACGGAGCAGGCTTATCAGGTCCAGGCGGACGGTCAGGGCAACGTGCTGATGACTTTCGGCGAGATCGTGCCGCATTTCCACACCCATGTGATCTTCGCCCATAACGATATGACCCAGAAGCGGCCGGATGACGTGCGCCGCTTCCTGCGCGCCTGGTTCAAGGTCGCGGCCTATATGCGCGACAACAAGGACGCCACCATCAAGTCCGTCGCGCGGACGATGAAGCTGAGCGAGAAGGTCATTGCGGACGCCTATGATGTCGAGCTCAGCATGATGTCGTTCGACGGCAAGTTCGACCCGCAGGCGCTGGAGGTCATCCGCCATTCGCTCAAGGAGCTTGGCGTGCTGGATGAGGTGCCCAAGGCTGAAGACCTTTACCTCAAGGGTTTCGCGCCCGTCTCCATCAACTGAACCGAACACGCCGCGCCGGCGCATCATGCGCCGGCGGTGCCCTTGTCTCTCGTGGAATGAACGACGCAATGCTCGATACCGGAGCTGAACGGCCCGTGGCCGTTTCCGTACGCAATGTCACCCAGCGTTTTGCCGCCCAGGGCGCCGCCGGCACGGTGGTGGCGCTCAATGACATCTCGCTGGACGTGAGGCGCGGCGAGTTCGTCTGCCTGCTGGGACCCTCCGGTTGCGGCAAGAGCACGCTGCTGAATATCATCGGCGGGCTGTTCGATGCATCGGAAGGCAGCGTCACGGTCGCGGGCCAGCCGGTGAAAGGCCCGTCGCCGAAGCGGATCTCCTTCATCTTTCAGGAGAGCACGCTTTATCCCTGGTATTCGATCCGCGAGAATTTCGACGTCTCGTTCAAGTTCCAGGGCGTTCCGAAGGCCGAGTGGGAGGGCCGCACCCGCGATGCCCTGGCGGCCGTCGGCATGTCGCGTTTCATCGATCATTATCCGAACCAACTGTCCGTCGGTATGCGCCAGCGCGTCAATCTCGCGCGCGGGCTCGCGCTCGACGCCGACATCATCCTGATGGACGAGCCGTTCGCGGCGCTGGACGAGCAGACCCGTATGGTGCTGGGCGAGGATCTGTCCGAACTCCTGGCCAAGACCGGCAAGACCATCATCTTCGTGACCCACAGCCTGGCGGAAGCCGTATTCCTGTCCGACCGTATTTTCGTCTGGACGGCCCGGCCGGGGCGCATCAAGGCGATCATCGAGGTTGGCGAGGCGCAT
>Ga0182745_1004469_pt1 | contig 11624 bp, 6 predicted proteins | sample eDN3rd30CKraftBY_FD_128523 | JGI IMG/M metagenome (GOLD analysis project Ga0182745, IMG submission 128523) | Enriched backyard soil microbial communities from Emeryville, California, USA - eDNA 3rd pass 30_C Kraft BY (version 2) (version 2) | ecosystem: Environmental > Terrestrial > Soil >... | reverse complement strand
GTCGAGTTTCCAAAGAACGGCCTCTTGCGAGGCAGTTTCATGCTATCCGCAATTGGCTGATCCATCGAGACCACACGCCTTCATCCCACCCCTAAAGGGTGTGGGCTTTCGGCTAAGTTTCCGGTAAAACACCCTGGCGGCCCCTCTCTTGAGGGGCCGCCAGGGTGAAAGGACTCAAGCCATGGGCGCTGGTCTCGTCGATCAGGCCGGATCACGAACCTGAAGAGGAGTGATGGCCTTCACTCGAACTCGAGTAGGAACCGTTCCCATTCGCGTGCTCGTGTCCATGACCGTTTCCGCTTCCATTCTCACCGTTTGAGGGCGAGTGCAAGCCAGAAGTCTTTGCGAGGTCGATCTCATCGTGCCCATCCGCCGCGAGCGCCGCGGTTCGGCGCGACTTGCCCCTCAATTCGCTCATGCTCTGCATCAGGACGTAGAAGACGGGAACGAAGAAAACGGCGAGCACCGTCGCGGCGATCATGCCGCCGAAGACCGCCGTGCCAAGCGAACGGCGGCTGGCCGCCCCGGCCCCCGTGGCGTTCACCAGGGGATAAATGCCCAGGATGAACGCGAACGAGGTCATCAAGATCGGCCGGAACCGAAGCCTCGACGCCTCCACCGCCGCATCCCGGATCGACCGGCCGTGGGCACGCAGTTCTCGGGCGAACTCCACGATCAGGATCGCGTTCTTGCTCGCCAAGGCGATAATGAGCACAATTCCGATCTGAGTATAGATATTATTATCCATACCACGAATTGCCACGGCGATCACCGTTCCGAGCAAGGCCAGGGGGACGACGAGGATCACGGCGGCGGGCAGGAGCCAGCTTTCGTACTGAGCCGCGAGGACCAGGTAGACCATGAGCACGGCCATGGCGAAAATATAGATCGATTGAGAGCCCACCATTTTTTCCTGGTAGGACATGGCGGTCCAGTCGTAACTCATCGAGGCGGGGAGCTTGGTATCGGCCATCTGTTCCATCAACTGCATCGCCTGTCCCGAGCTATATCCTGGGGCCGCGGCCCCCGTGATGGACGCCGACGGATAGAGGTTGTAGCGCGGGATGATCTGCGGACCGAGCCGTTTTTCAACCTTGACCAGGGTTCCCAGGGGAACCATCTGCCCTTGCTTGTCGCGAACCTCGAGACGTCGGATGTCCTCGGGGTCGAGGCGGAATTTCTGGTCGGCCTGAACGCGGACCTGGTACGTCCGACCGAACCGGTTGAAGTCGTTCACGTAGGCCGACCCGAGCGCGGTCTGGAGCGTACTGAAGATGGTTTCCAGCGGAACGCCCAGGCTCTTGGCCTTAACGCGGTCCACGTCGGCGTAGATCATGGGAACGCCCGAGCGGAACGTGCTCCTCAGCCCAACCAGGCCCGACTGCGAGTTACCGCTCTGGAGCATGTCGTCAAGCACTTGCTGGAGCTCTTGAAGCCCCACACCCGCTCGATCCTCGAGCTGCATCTGGAATCCGCCCGAGACACCGAGCCCTTGAATCGCGGGGGGTGGGAACGCGAAGACCATCGCTTCGCGCACTTTCTGAACCTGGCCCATGAAGTTACCCAGGATTTCCTCCTGGCTCAGTCCGGGCTTTCCTTCTCGCTCTTCCCAGGGTTCGAAGGTCAGGTACATGGCCGCCGCGTTCGATGCGATGGCCTGGTCGAGAATCGACTGTCCGCCGATCAGGAACCAACCCTTGACCCCCGGTGTGTTCCTGAGAATCTCATTGACCTGTTCTACAACAGCCCTGGTTCGTGTTTGAGAGGCGGCGTCGGGCAACTGCATCCCAACGATCGCGTATCCCTGATCCTCGGTGGGGAGGAAGCCGGTCGGCAGCTTCGTGAACCAGTAACCGGTTCCGACGGCCACCGCCACGAACAGAACCATCATCAGGAAAACGTGGCGCACGAGCCGCCTGACGATCCCCGCGTAGATCCGTTCAAACAAGTCATAGATCTTGTTGAAAGCCCGGTAGAAAATATTCTTCTTGGACTTCGTTGGCCGCAAGTAGACCGCGCACTGGGCGGGCTTGAGCGTGACCGCGTTAATGGCGCTGATGACCGCGGTGGCGGCGATCGTCAGGGCGAACTGGCGATAGAGTTGCCCGGTGATCCCCCCGAGAAAGGCCGTGGGAAGGAAGACGGCCATCAACACCAGGGTGATGCCGATGACCGGCCCGATCACCTCGTCCATGGCCTTGATGGTCGCCTCGCGCGGAGGCAACCCGCCCCGGTCGATGTGGTGAACCGCGTTCTCGACGATCACGATCGCGTCGTCCACCACGATACCGATGGCGAGCACCAGGCCGAACAGGGTGAGCATGTTCACCGAGAAGCCAAGCATCCCCATCGCGGCAAAGGCCCCGATGATGGTGACGGGAACGGTGGTCGCGGGAATGAGCACGGCACGCCAATCCTGGAGGAAGACCAGGATCACGATAAGTACGAGCACACCCGCTTCGAACAAGGTCTTGTAGACCTCGTGGATCGACTCTTCAACGAAGATGGTTGTGTCAAACGGAATGATGTAGTCGAGCCCTTCAGGGAACGAGGGCCTGAGCTTCTTCATCGCCTGGTGGACCTTCTCGGCCACGTCGAGGGCATTCGCCCCGGGGAGTTGGAAGACGGCGAGCGTACCGGCCGGCCTGCCGGTGATTTCGCACCACTGGTCATAGACCTGAGACCCGAGCTCGACCCGCGCGATGTCCTTCACTCGCGTTAGCCGGGCCGCTCCGCCACTGCTGTCATCCACGTTGTCAAAGCTGCTGTCATCCGCCTTGACGATAATGTTGCCGAACTGCTCGGGCGAGCTCAACCGGCCGAGCGTCGTCACGTTGTACTGAAATCCCTGCGACGTGGGGGAGGGATACTGACCCACCTGCCCGGCGGCGACCTGGACATTCTGCTCGCGGATCGCCAACAAGACATCGTCAGTGGTCAGGTTACGGGCCTTGAGCTTCTCGGGATCGAGCCAGATGCGCATCCCGTAGTTGCTGCTACCGATGACCGTAACCTCGCCCACGCCATAAATACGGCTCAGTTCGTCCTTGATGCGCAACGACGCATAGTTGCTTAGGTATAAGTCGTCGAAACGGTCGTCGGGAGAAATCAGCGAGACCGCCATGATGATGTTGGTCGACTGTTTCTTGGCCGTGATTCCCTGCCTCTGAACCTCTTGAGGCAACCTGGGCAAGGCCACCGCGAGCCGGTTCTGCACCAGGACCTGGGCCTGGTCGAGGTCGGTGCCGACCTCGAAGGTGACCGTAAGCTTGTAGGAGCCGTCGCTCGAGCAGGTTGAGGACATGTAGAGCATGCCCTCGACGCCATTGACTTCCTGCTCAACCGGCGAGGCCACCGTGTCGGCGAGCACCTTGGCGTCGGCACCGGGGTAAACCGTGTTCACCAGGACGGTTGGCGGCGTGATGTCCGGATACCGCTCGATCGGCAGACCGAGCAGCGTGACAACGCCCACCAACATCGTGATGATCGCGATCACGTTGGCGAAGATCGGGCGATCGATAAAAAATCTAGACATAATAAATAGCCTGCCGGTCCTCAGGAGCGGGGAGAGTCGTCGGTTGCCGCGACCGACTTGGCGTCGCCGGCCTCCGTCATGGGTTTAACCTTCGCCTTGGGCCGGGCGCGAAGCAGCCCATCCACGATCACCCGATCGTCTGCTTTGAGCTTCCCTTCCACCACGCGCAAGTCTTCAACCTGGGCCCCCGCCTTGACCGACCGATACTCGACCACATCGTTCGCGTCGACCACCAGGACATACTGGCCGGACTGGTCGGTTCCCAGGGCACGGTCGGGGATCAGAAGGGCATTCTCCTGGACATCGGTCGGCACGCGAACGCGCACGAACAGGCCGGGCAAAATCTTGCCGTCGGCGTTCGGGAAGATTCCACGAACGCGGATCGTTCCCGTTCCGGGGTCAACCCCCGGGTCGCGATAATCCAGCTCCCCTTCGTGCGGGTAGCCTTCTTCGTTGGCCAGGCCCAGCTCCACCTTTTCCTTGGAGCTGTCGGAAGCCCCCATCCGTTCCTGGGCACGGAGCAGGTCGAGCTCATTGACGTTCACATAGGCGTAAATCGGATCAATCTTGACAATCGTGGCCAGGAGCGACGCTTGCCCGTCGCCCACCAGGTTGCCCACGTGGTAGTTCACGCGACTGATCCGGCCGTTGATGGGAGAGACCATGCGGCAATAACCGAGCTCGATTTCCGCGGCCCGAACCGCGGTCTTGGCTGCCTCCGCGTTGGCCTTGCAAACGAGCAAATTCGTGTCGTAATCCGCCACGGCCTGCGAGAGCGCGGCCTGATCGGCATCAACCTGGGCCTCGTTTTTCTTGCGATTGGCCTCCGCCTGGTCCAACTCTTCGCGCGAACCCGCGCCTCGGCCCGAAAGGTTGCGCTGGCGTGCCTCGGCCACGCGGGCCAATTGCAACTGCGACTCGTTCAGCGCCAGTTGCGCCTTGGCGACCTCGCGAGCTCGCGACTGCTTCGCCTTGGCCAGATTGGCGTCGGCCTCGGCCAGACGAGTCTTCGCCTGATCCAGCGCGATCTGGAACGGCTCCTCGTCGATGACCATCAAGAGCTCTCCCTCCTTGACCATCGCCCCTTCCTTGAAGTGGCGCTCCTTGAGGAAGCCCTTGACACGTGCCCGAATATCGACCGACATGACCGGCTGAGCGGTCCCCGTCGCCTCGAAGTAATTGGTGACACTACGCGTGACCGGCTGGACGACCGTCACCTCGGGGGGAGGTGGCTCGACATAGGTATTCGTCTCGGCACAGCCGATCCCCAACAGCCCCAAAGCGCTCCCCACCAGTGCAAGACACTGCGTGTAACGCGCTCGACTGGAACCCGGCCTCAACCTCAAACCCATCGCCACATCTCCCAGAAATGTTTGACCATCCGGTCAATGATATTGACCGAATGGTCAGTATTCTAGCGCCACCGGCAAGGTCGTCAAGAGGACCACAATCGCTTCATCATCAAAACCCGCGCTTCTCATGCTCACTTAAATCAGGCCTGATTGACGTACCGAAATGGGCCCGCTACCATTGACCAAACGGTCAATAACGAGGAGTGAAGAAACGAACATGATGACTCAGTGGGCCCCTCACCGCGGCCGGGATTCCGAAGGAACGCGCGCGGCGGTCATCGACTCGGCGGAGAAGCTCTTCGCCGAGCGGGGATTCGCGGCCACGTCAATGCGAGACATCTCCGCCGCGGCCGGCATTTCCCACCCGTTGATTCATCATCACTTCGGGAGCAAGGAAGACCTGTACCTCGCCGTCAAACGGCGCGTGGTCGAAGCGTATGCCCTTCGATTCCCCGAGGCCGCCCGGGCCAGCAATCGCCCCTTGAGCATCCGTGTCGAGATGCGCCGGATCATGACCTTTCTGCGCGAGAACAAGCAGGTGTTTCGCCTCTGCGCCTGGGCCAGGCTGGAGGGGGATATCCGTGCCTGGCCAGGCGAACCCGATATCCTTGACACCCTGCGTGCCCGGATCGAGGCGTCTCAACGCCGAGGGCGGATTCGAGCCGACATGGACCCCACCACCCTGAGCATCATGATTTTCGGCCTGATCTATTTCTGGGTGGAAAACCAGGATCACTTCGCCCAACGATTTTCAGGACGAATCGACGACGAGTCGTTTCTGCAACATGCGATCGGCGTAATCAAACAAGGCGTCACTCCAACCTCCGCCCAGAACGACTCCGAGTAGCGGTCCCTTTGCCTCTTGCGCCTCAGCCTTGCCCACGGAAGCCGCATACCCAGCGATCACATTCCTGGTCTCCACCAACCCATTCCGCGCGAATCCGATCAAATCTTCACATAAGAGGAATTCGGAGACATCTCCGTCCTCACCCCGAGACACCAAGGGCCGGGAAAGGTTCGCGCCTTCTTTTTTGAATTTTAAGAAAGGCCGAAACGGACAACCCAAGCCAGCTCCGCTCAGGGAACGACGAGGGCTCCACTCCACTGAAGGCATTGCGTGCCGAAGAGTACCAGACCCGTCCCCAGGGTTGAACAGAGGAACCAGGGCCAGAGATCGTCCCAGCGAGTCAGGATGTAGTAAGCGGCATAGAACGGGATAGCGACAAATAAAAATCCATACAAGAAATCTTCGGAAAACGCCCCATAAGCGCCGGCCGCGTAGCCAACGAGCACCATGAGCGTGCCGACGAGCACAAGCAGCCAGCCCACGAAAGTGAGTCCGCCCGGCAGGATCAAGGCCACCGCCAACAGGATCGGGACAATGGCCAGCCCGAGGCGAGGGAACCAACGCAAGACAGCCCAAACGGAGTCTTCGGTGAACCGGCCTTCCTCCCTGCGCGCGGATGAGCCACTGGATTGACCTCGTCTCGAGCTCGGGCGAATTCGGTCGTCCGCTTTCCGCTCCTTACCCCGAGCCTTTCGAAACGTGGATCCAGGCTCGGTACCGAGCCCTCCAACCATCAACGGGGCTTTCGCAACCGGCTCCACGGGTGTTTCCAGAGCATAACTCTCGGCCTCCACCGAACCACTCTCTTGGGGAATGGTGAATTGGAACCGGCAGTGGCGACAGCGCCCCGACCTCCCGGCCAGAGAGGCGTCAACACTCCCCGTCGCGCCACAACTTGGACAGGCGTAAGATATCCGCATCGGGTTTGACTTTCTCAATGCGATCAACCAACAATCCACTCGAGCCCTCATCATCAAGGTGCTCAAAGCTTCGATGGAACGGCTCGTCCCGGCCCTCGTAATGGGTTTTGGAGAGAACAAGCTCCTTGAAACGTGATTCGTTCAACCGTGCGGGATCTTCATCGATCCAGGACAAGACGACTGACCACCGATCGAATGCGAGTGGTCGGTGGCCGTCGCCAGGAGCCAGCACCGGTGGCCTTGAAGTGGTCGGCCGCATGGGCCCGGCCGACCGCTCGTTTGAAAGATAGATAGACTTCTCTGGCTTCCTCAACGGGCAACGTCGTTACCGAGGCCGACTGGCACCGGAGAATTCCAGCATTTGCTCGGTGAGATCCTTGGGATAGGAGAGAGTGACGTCCTCAATGGCATTATTCGCCCCTTTGACCGGGGTGAGCCTGGGCATCACATACCCGGTGTAAGCGGGGAGTTGCAGGGTCTCGACGCGGGATAGCACTTCGTCTCTGAGCTTCGGATCGAAGTGGATGCCGTGGGTTTCGAAGAGGGCCTTGGCCGCCGGGTAATCTCCTTCGGATTTGATGCGCTGGACCTCGGCGAGCAACTTACCCACCCCTTCGCGGAACGCCTTGGCGTCGGTCATCACGTAGAAGGTCTTCCCCTCGCGATGCTTGACCTCGATGGCCTTGGTGTTGGCCATGAGCCAGTGAACGATCATCTGCCGGTTCCGCATATGATCTTCTTCAATCTGCGCCCCCTCCTTGATCCGCCGAAGCTGAACGAGTGCGTTGCGAGTATAGCTCTCATACGCGGCGCGGGCCACTTCCTCCTGATCCTCAGCCCGAACCAAGCCTAGCTCGGCGAGGTGGGGATCGGCCATGAAATAGAGCGCCACCAGGTCGGCTCGCCCTTCCTCGAGGGCCGAGTACTGCTCCTTGAGCAGGTCTTGTGGCTTGCCTTGAAGGTCGGCGGACACCTTGCCCGAGGCATGGCCGATCACCTCGTGCATGTTGACGAGCAACTCGCCGGAGAGAACGCTCCACTTCGTGGTTCGTTCCAACTCCTCAGGGGTCCACGAGAACTCCGCGCGGAAGGCTGTGGGAGTCGCCTTGTCGCTGGCCTCGAGCACGTTCGCCAGGGAGACCGACTTGCTACCATGCTTCTCGCGTACCTCCTGATCGTTCGGCAAATTAATGCCGATGGGGGTAATCGGGCCGCAGTCTCCCGTTTCGATGACCACCTCGATCGCGTTTGCCGTGATCCCCTTGACGCTCTCCTTGCGATACTTCTTCAGCCAGGGCATACGGTCTTCAAACCACTGGGCGTCGGCGGCCAGTCGGCGAATCTCACCGGTCTTCTCCTGATCGACGAAAAAGACGGCCGACTCCCAAGAACCCTTCACGCCACGCGCATCCATGTAAACTTCAATGAACCCATTGATCGTATCGACGGGCGAGTCCTTGTCGGCCACCCAGGCGATGTCGTATTTCACGCGATCCTCGCGCTGGCCGCTCCGATAGTAGCGAACGAGCGCCTGCAAGGCCTCCTTCATGGTGGGCGGGGCGTGCTTGCTCGCCTCTTCGAGATGCGAGGCCACCAGGCGGATCTGCTGGTCGTACTTTCCTCCGATCCGATAGGGCTCTTCCACCAGCTTGCCCTCGCGCTTGACCAGCCGGGAATTCTCGGCATATTGCTCCTTGAACCCCTCCAGGTCCTTCATCGAGACCCCGACATAAAGGTTGTTGGCACTCGCTTCGAGAATATCCTGCCCCTCTCCGGGCGTCTTGTTCGTGACGATGGGCTGAACGTTCGCATCGAAGAAGGCGGGCTGAAGCCGCTTGAGCTGCGCCTCGACGTTCTCTCCGTTGGCACTGGGGAAGGTGGCCCCATTCTTCTGGGCGACCGCAGCCGCCGCGGCGAGCGCCTCGGGCGTACACTTCAAAACGAACTTGCGCGCGGTCAGGTGGTTATAGGGACCGCTATTGAGCCAGAAGAGCTTGGTATATCGCTGGAGCTCGGCCAGAGTCGCGGCATCCACCCCCTGGCTGTGCGTCAAGATCGCCTCGAGAATCGCCCGCATCTCCAGCCCATGCACGAATCGCTGGTCGTAATAGATATCGCGCCCGGCGATCGCCGCCTGGTACAGGTGCCAGATCAAGATCTTCTGTTCCAAGGGCAACTTCGAGAAGCCATCCGCATAGAGCCGGACCACCGCCGCGTCGTCGACCCGTTCAAGCAGGTACGTCCGATCACTCGGCTTTGGCGGTTCCTCCGCGCGGGTCGAACGCTCGACCATCAAAAGGCCCAACACCATACTTAGACCGATCCATACTTTCATTGCTAATACCTCCCTCTCGTGCTCGTGCGACCGAGCCTGGGTTGAAGCGAGAACAGCTCGCCCCTCGACCTTGGGAACAGATGACTTCGGGGGCCATCATATTGAGGGCAGCCTCGCAAGTCAGTAAGCCGGTCCCCTTTCCTCTTCGACTTTATGCGGCATCTCCCGAGAAATCAGGGCAAACCACGACGTGAGGGCAAAGATCGGCTATCATCAAGCGCGACCTCCGCATGAGACTCGAAACGCACTCGCCTGGCCTTGCTCGCTCGACCTCGAATACCGACCGCTCCGGAGTTTGCCTTATCATGGCCCAAGCTCTCCTTGTTTTCGCGCTGGCTCTGACGGTCGACACACCGGCCGCCAGCCCGTACTTCACGATCGAGGTCGTCGATGAGCAGACCGGGCGAGGGGTTCCGCTCGTGGAGCTCAAGACCGTGAACGAGATCCGTCTGGTGACCGACAGCCAAGGATTGGTCGCGTTCAATGAGCCGGGGCTAATGAACCAGTCCGTATTCTTTCATGTAAAAAGCCACGGCTACGAGTTCCCGAAGGACGGGTTTGGAAGCCGAGGCAAGGCGTTGAAGGTTCAGGCAGGCGGTTCGGCTCAGATCAAGGTCAAACGCATCAATATCGCCGAGCGTCTTTATCGTGTCACGGGCGAAGGAATCTACCGGGATAGCGTTCTTTTGGGCCGGCCGGTCCCCTTGAGCCATCCCGTCCTGTCCGGGAAGGTGCTCGGCTCGGACAGTGTCGTGAATACCGTTTACCAGGGGAAGCTTCGCTGGTTCTGGGGCGACACGAACCAGCCATCCTACCCGCTCGGCAACTTTAACGTTCCAGGGGCGACGTCGCTCCTCCCCGAGCAGGGAGGACTCGACCCGAGCAAGGGAGTGGACCTGGAATATCTGGTCGGCGAAAATGGTTTCGCACGCGCCACCGCTCCGGTACCAGGGCCCGGACCAACCTGGATCGACGGCCTGGTCGCGTTCACCGACCCATCAGGGCGTGAACGCATGTTTGCCTGGTATGTCAAAATCCGCAACCTGCTCGAAGCCTACGAGCGCGGCCTGGTCGAGTTCGATGACGCGTCTCAAACCTTCAAGAAGGTGACCACGATCCCCTTGAACCACCCGGTCATCCCGGGTGGGCACCCGTTCTTGAAGACCGTCGACGGCGTGCCTTACGTTTATTTCGCGAAGCCCTACCCGCTCATCCGAGTCAAGGCCGACCCAAAAGTGCTCGCCGATCCATCCCAGTACGAGGCGTACACCTGTCTGGTGGAAGGAGCCCGGTTGGATGACCCCAGGATCGACCGCGATGCGCAAGGCCGAGCTCGCTATCGCTGGAAGCCCAACACGCCCCCCTTGTTCGCGGCCGACCAGGCGAAACTCGTGGCAAGTGGCGCCTTGAAGCCCAACGAGGGTCTGCTCGCGCTCCGAGACGTGGAGACCGGCAAGGGGGTGGTCGCCCATGGCGGCTCGGTCTACTGGAACGAGCACCGCAAGCGCTGGGTCTTGATCACTGTTGAGGCGGGGGGAACCTCGTACGTGGGCGAGGTCTGGTTCGCCGAAGCCGGCTCACCGCTGGGCCCCTGGGTCCACGCGAGAAAGGTCGTGACCCACGACAAATACAGTTTCTATAACCCCAAACAACATCCCATGTTCGACCAGGATGGGGGAAAGACGATCTATTTTGAAGGGACGTATACCCATACCTTCTCAGGTAACGACCAGGCCACGGCCCGTTACGACTACAACCAGGTCATGTATCGGCTGGACCTGGACGACCCAAGGCTCAACCTCCCTCGACCCATCTTCCGCCAGAACAGCGGATTCACCCTGGAGGATCCAAGGCTTGGGTCGGACATGCCAAAGGACGAGAACGTTGTAACCCCTTTTTACGCCCTGCCGCGCGCGAGTGATGGAACCGTGGCCGTTTATGAGTTGAAGGCCGCTGGCCAGGAGGGGCACCTTACCTTGACGAAGCCAGAGGGAGGAGAGGCTGCCACCCCCCTGTTCCACCTCTTGGCGGCCGACGCTCCCTCAGCCCCCGCCGCCTCGGTTCCGCTCTACGAATTCGTGAAGGCGGAGACCAAGGCCAAGCGATATTCGACCGAGACCAGCCTGGAAGAGCCTGGCTTCACCCGGTCCGAGACCCCATTGGGCCGGGTCTGGAACAACCCGACCCTTCAACTCCCTCCTCGAGAATAAGCAACTCGGGGCCAGGCAAGGCGCGCGTCTACGGGCCGGCATCGGGCCTCTCAAGATTTCGGACTCGAAACAGGCAGGATTTCTCTGCTCGAATCCCCCGAAGGCTCGCGCGAGGGATTCGAGAAAAGTGCTTACACAAACACCTGGAAGAGATCACATAAAGAACAATCAAGGAAGCGGCGAGTCGTAACCGGGTTTGGGATCTCCCTTATCGTCGAGCTTGTCGCAGGCCCAGAGGAGGCCGCGCGTAAGCATGTCGAGATAGACGTGGTCGCGCATCGTGGCGTTGTTATGGGCCAGGGTCGTGCCGAAGATTCGCCCTTTCCCATAGGTGTTGGTCCAGATAACGGCATGATCCTTCTTGTTGTCCAGGGCATAGGCCTGGGCCAGTGGCTTGGCGTTGGGCCACACCTTCTCGATGGCGT
>Ga0182745_1004468_pt1 | contig 11624 bp, 10 predicted proteins | sample eDN3rd30CKraftBY_FD_128523 | JGI IMG/M metagenome (GOLD analysis project Ga0182745, IMG submission 128523) | Enriched backyard soil microbial communities from Emeryville, California, USA - eDNA 3rd pass 30_C Kraft BY (version 2) (version 2) | ecosystem: Environmental > Terrestrial > Soil >... | reverse complement strand
TTCTCCGCGCTGTACGGCAACTCCTCCGGCGGCGTGGTGCAGCTGTGGAGCAAGGCCGGCGCCGAGGGCGATCCGTGGCGGGCGAAGGCGACCTTCGGCAGCAACGACACGTACACCCTCGGCGTGCAGGCGCTCGGCCGCGAAGGCCCGGTGGGTTACAACGTGGCATTCTCGCGCTTCGACACCGACGGCTACCGCGACCACAGCGCCGCGCGACGCGACTCCGCGAACGCGCGCGTGACGCTGAACTTCAGCGACTCGCAGCGGCTCAACCTGCTGCTCAACTACCTCGACATCCCGCAGGCGCAGGATCCCCTGGGCCTCACGCGCGCGCAGTGGGACGCGGCGCCGCGATCGGTCGCCTCGGTGGCCGAGGAATTCGACACGCGCAAATCGGTGAACCAGCTGCAGGGCGGCCTCGTGTACGAGCTGCTCTTCGGCGGCGGCCACTCGATCCGCCTGATGGGCTACGCGGGCAACCGCGAGGTGGTGCAGTTCCTTTCCATCCCGGTGGCCACGCAGAACGCGCCCAGCCATTCGGGCGGCGTCGTGGATCTCGACACCGACTACGACGGACTCGACGCCCGCTGGTCGTGGAGCGGCGCCCTCGCCGGCCGGCCGCTGGAGCTCACGGTGGGCGCGAACTTCGACGAGCAGGACCAGGATCGCCGCGGCTTCACGAACTTCGTGACCGGCCCGAACGGTCCGGTGCTCGGCACGCGCGGCGTGATCCGTCGCGACGAGGCCAACAGCGTTCAGAACGTCGACGAGTTCGCGCAGGCGTGGTGGCAGTTCGCGCCGCGCTGGTCCGTGCTCGCGGGCGTGCGCCACACCGAGGTCGAGTTCGTCTCCGACGACCACTACGTGCGTCCCGGCAATCCCGACGACAGCGGCCGCGTCACGCATTCGAACACGACGCCGGTGGGCGGCCTGATGTTCAACGCCACGGACGAGCTGCACCTCTACCTCTCGACCGGCAAGGGCTTCGAGACGCCGACGTTCAACGAGCTCTCGTATCGCGCCGATGGCCAGCCGGGCCTCGCGCTCACGCTGCGTCCGGCGATCAGCCGCAACTACGAGCTCGGCGCGAAGTGGAAGACCGATGCGGGCATCGATGCCGCTTTCGCGCTGTTCCGCGCCGACACCGACGACGAGCTCGCCGTCGCGCGCAACAGCGGCGGGCGCAGCAGCTACCAGAACGTCGCGAAGGCACGCCGCCAGGGCGTCGAGGCCTCGCTGACGCTGCCGCTCGGCGACGTGTTCGCGCTCGACGTGTCGTACACCTTCATCGACGCGACGTTCGAGTCGTCCTACCTCATCTGCACCGGCGCGCCCTGCACGACGCCGACGGTACGCGTGCCCGCGGGCTCACGCATTCCGGGCGTCGCGCGACACCAGGGCTACACGCGCCTCGACTGGCACGAGGGCGACTGGAACGGCGCCATCGAGGTCGTCGGCTCCGCCGGTCTCGGCGTCAACGACCCGGGCACCGAGCGCGCGCCGGGCTACGTCATCGCGCATGCGGAGGCGGGTCGCAACTTCGAGCTCGCGGCCGGCCGGCTGCGTGCCTTCGGCCGCATCGAGAACCTCTTCGACCGCGACTACGTGGGCTCGGTGATCGTCAACGAGGGCAACGGCCGCTATTACGAGACGGGCATCGGCCGCAACTTCCTCGCCGGCGTGCAGTTCCAGTGGCGGCCGTGAGCGGTCAGAACGCCTCGCGCGCGCCCCAGCGCAGCGTCAGGGAGTCGGTGCCCGCCGGATGAACGGCGGCCGGCACGTCGACGGTCGCGTTGCCCTTGCGATCGTCGGTGACCGGGAACACCGTTCGCTGCGCGCCGCGCACCTCCACGGCCTCGAACCGGCCCGGCTGGAAGCGCAGCGCGAGGCGCGCCGGCCAGCGCCCGCTCTCGCCCGGACGCAGCGAGATCGTGCCTTCCGCGGGCACGCTCGTGAGATCCACCACCAGCGTGTTGCGCTCCCAGAACTGCAGCACGATGGGCACCTGCGCATCCGGCGGCACGATCACCTGCAATTCCCGCACGGCGGGCGGCGACGGGGCCTCGTGGCGGCCCCATGGCCAGTGGTCGCGCACCGTGGCGCAGCCGGTGAGTCCCAGCGCGGGCGAGAGGGCCAGCACCAGGGCCAGTGTGGACAACCGCATCGTCGGCTCCTTGCGTTCGGCGCAACCATACGCGATCGGCCAGGGGGCCGGAAACCGTCGCCATCGGTCTACAATGCGCCATGGCTGATCCCGTCCCCGCCCGGCCCCTGCTGGCCTTCAATTTCCGCGAGTGGATCGACGCGCACCGGCACCTGCTGAAGCCGCCGGTGGGCAACAAGATGGTGTTCCGCGACACCGAGTTCATCATCATGGTGGTGGGCGGTCCGAACTCGCGCAGCGACTTCCACGTCGATCCGGCGGAGGAGTTCTTCTACCAGCTCGAAGGCGACATGGTGCTGCGCACCGTGCAGCACGGCCGCATCGTCGACATCGACGTCCGCGAAGGCGACATCCTGCTGCTGCCGCCGCACGTGCCGCACTCGCCGCAGCGGCGCGCGAACACCGTCGGTCTCGTCATCGAGCGCCGCCGCCGCCCCGGCGAGCAGGACGGCCTCGAGTGGTACTGCGAGAGCTGCCATTCGCTGCTGTACGAGGAGCGCTTCGCGCTGACGAACATCGAGACGCAGTTCCCGCCGGTGTTCGAGCGTTTCTACGGCAGCCTCGCGAACCGTACGTGCCGCCAGTGCGGAACGGTGGCGCCGGTACCTCCCGCCCGAAACGATGGGCAGTGACGTCGCGGGCGACTGGCGCACCCGCCTCGGGGAGGCCCTGTCGCTGGCGCGCGTGCTGGACTTCGGCGCGCCACATCCGCGCGTCTTCGGCGCGCCGCCCGCCACCACGACGCCCTTCGTCGCCGGCGCGTTCAACGGCGAGGTCGCGCGCGGCGCGAGCTGCAACTGCCGCGCGGTGCACCTCGTCCCCCACTGCAATGGCACGCACACCGAAAGCGTCGCGCACCTGACGGTGGAATCGCTGCGGCTCACGGATCTCGTGCCGCTCGAGCCGCTGCCCGCCGTCGTCGTCAGCGTCCGCCCCGTGGCCGCGCAGCAGAGCGGAGAGACGGCGGATCCGCCGCCGCTGCCCGGCGATCGCCTCGTCACGGCCACGCAGATCGACCGGGGGTGGCCCGCGGCCTGGCCGGCGGACCTGCCCTCCCCGCGCGTGCTCGTGCTGCGCACCGGCGTGCACGACGGCGACGACGTCGCTCCCTATCTCAGCCTCGAGGCCGCGCGCCGCATCGTCGAGCGCGGCATCGACCACGTGGTGGTGGAGCTGCCGTCCGTCGATCGCGCGGAGGATGAAGGCCGTCTCGCCGGCCATCGCATCCTCTTCGGGCTGCCGCCCGGCAGCACGCGCCTTGCGGACGCCGCCCGTCCGCACGCGACCGTGACCGAGCTCGCGCAGGTGCCGGCGGCCTGCCCCGACGGGCCCTGCGCCGTGCAGCTGCAGCTGACGCCCTGGACGGGCGACGCGGTGCCGAGCCGCCCCGTGCTCTTCCCGCTGGTGGCGCACGCATGAGCTTCGAGGGGCTGGACGCACGCGCGCGCGCCCTCGATGCCGCCGATCCGCTCGCGCCGCTGCGCGAGCGCTTCGCGTTGCCCCGGGGACTCTACCTCTGCGGCCATTCGCTCGGCGCCGCGCCGCGCGAGGCACGCGACCGCGTGCTGGAAGAGATCGACGACTGGGAACGGCTCGCCGTCACCGGCCATCATGCGGGTCGCCGGCCGTGGATCGGCTATGCCGACCTGCTGAAGTCGCCGCTCGCGCGCCTCGTCGGCGCGAGCGAGCGCGAGGTCGTCGCGATGAACGGCCTGACGGTGAACCTGCACCTGCTGATGGCGAGCTTCTATGCGCCGGCGGGCCGCCGTCGCTGCATCGTCGTCGAGGAAGGCGCTTTCTCCTCCGACCGGCACGCGGTGGAAACGCAATTGCGCTGGCACGGCATCGGGCCCGAGGGGCTCATCGAGCTCGCGCCGCCGCCCGGCGAGGATCTGGTGGACGAGTCGCGCCTCGAGGCGCTGCTCGCCGAGCGCGGCGATGAGATCGCGCTCGTGCTGTGGCCCGGCGTGCAGTACCGCACCGGGCAGGTGTTCGATCTCGCGCGCATCGCGCGTGCCGCGCACGCCGCGGGCGCGCGGTGCGGCTTCGACCTCGCGCACGCGGTGGGGAACGTGCCGCTGCAGCTGCACGCCAGCGGCGCGGACTTCGCCGTCTGGTGCGGCTACAAATACCTGAACGGCGGACCCGGCGCGCTCGCCGGCGCGTTCGTGCACGAGCGCGCGTTCTCGGCGGCACCGGTGCGCCTGGCCGGCTGGTGGGGGCACGAAGGCGCCACGCGCTTCCGCATGGCGCCGGGCTTCGTGCCCAGCGAGGGCGCGGACGGCTGGCAGCTCAGCAACCCGCCCATCCTCTCCGCCGCGCCGCTGCTCGCCTCGCTCGCGCTCTTCGAGGAGGCCGGCATGGAGGCGTTGCGGCGCAAGTCGCTCGCGCAGGGCGCGCTCCTCCTCGAGGGTCTCGACGCGCACTTCGCCGACGCGCTGCAGCTGGTGACGCCGCGCGAGCCCGCCCGTCGCGGCTGCCAGCTCTCGCTGCGCGTGCTCGCGGGCGCCGCGGCCGGACGGCGGCTCTTCGCCGCGCTCGAAGCGGACGGCGTCGTCGCGGACTGGCGCGAGCCCGACATCATCCGCGTCGCACCCGTGCCGCTGTACAACCGCTACGCCGACGTCGTCGCGCTGCTGCAGGCGTTGCGCCGCGCGCTCGGATGAACCTGCGCGACGCGGCGTTCGACGTCGTCGGCGGCGGCCCCGCGGGGCTGCTCGTCGCCCTGCTGCTCGCGCGCGGCGGCGCGCGAGTGGCGGTGTTCGAGCGACGCGCCGATCCGCGCACGTCGCCGCCCGAGGCGGGCCGGTCCATCAATCTCGCGCTCGCCGCGCGGGGTCTCGTCGCGCTCGAGGCGGCCGGTGTGCGCGCCGGGCTCGACGCGCTGCTCGTGCCGATGGCCGGTCGCCAGATCCACGAGGTGGACGGATCGGAGCGCTTCGCGCCCTACGGCCAGCGTCCCGACGAGCGCATCTTCTCCGTCTCGCGCGCTGCGCTGACGCGCCGCCTCACCGAAGCCGCGGCGGAAACGCCGGGCATCGCCCTGCACTTCGGCCATCGCGCCGTCGGCGTCGACGATGCCGGGCGCGTGCAGGTGACCGATGACGCGGGCCGCACGCGCACGCTGTCGGCGCCGCGCTGCATCGCCGCCGACGGCGCGGGCTCGGCGGTGCGCGACGCGCTGCGCGACCGCCGTGCGCTCGACTGCGTCGAGGCCTTCCTCGATCACGACTACAAGGAGCTCGAGTTTCCGGCGGGCCCGGCCAGCGAACGCCTGGCACGGCAGGCGCTGCACATCTGGCCGCGCGGCGGCTTCATGCTGATCGCGCTGCCCAACGCCGACGGCTCGTTCACCGCGACGCTGTTCCTGCCGCGCACGGGCCCCGTCGGCTTCGACACCCTGCGCGAGCCGGCGCAGGTCTCGGCCTTCTTCGAGCGCCACTTCCCCGACGTCCGCGCCGCGCTGCCCGACCTCGCCGTGCAGTTCGCGAACCATCCGCAGGGCCGGCTCGGCACCGTGCATGCCGCGCCCTGGCACCTCGGCGAGTCGCTGCTCCTGATCGGTGACGCAGCGCATGCCATCGTGCCCTTCCACGGCCAGGGCATGAACTGCGCGTTCGAGGACTGCCGGCTGCTCGCGATGCTGCTCGATCGCGACGAGCCGCGCCCGTTCGAGCGCTTCTCCTCGCGACGACGCGCCGACACCGAGGCCATCGCGCAGATGGCGCTCGAGAACTACGCGGAGATGCGCGACGCCGTGCGCGATCCGCGCTTCGTGCTGCAGCGGGAGCTCTCGCTCGCGCTGGAGCGACGCCATCCGGACCGCTTCGTGCCGCGTTATTCGATGGTGATGTTCCGCGCCGACGTGCCGTATCGCGTGGCGCTGGCGCGCGGCGCCGTGCAGCAGGCGATCCTGGACGAGCTGACGCCGCCCGGCGCGACGCGCGAGGGCATCGACCTCGCGGCGGCGGATGCATTGATCGCGGCTCGGCTAGAGCCGCTCGACGCGATCGCGTCGCTCAGCGACGATCCAGCGTGACGAAGCTCATCGCGTAGGCGTTGCGCTCGTCCGCCGGATGCTCGCGGCGTTCGACCTCGCGCCACTGCGCCGGGTCGATCGCGGGGAAGAACGTGTCCCCTTCCACCTCGGCATGCACGCGCGTGAGGTACAGGCGGTCGATGCGCGGCAGCGTCGCCTCCCACAGCTGCGCCCCGCCGATGACGGCGAGCTCCGGCACGTCCCCGACGCGCGCGAGGGCCTCCTCCACCGACGCGACCGTCTCGACGTCGGGCACCGACAGCGGCCGGCGCGTCAGCACGAGGTTGCGGCGGCCGGGCAGCGCCTTGCCGATGGAATCGAAGGTGCGGCGGCCCATCAGCACCGGATGGCCCATCGTCACCGCCTTGAAGTGCTTGAGGTCCGCCGGCAGGTGCCACGGCAGGCCGCCCTCGCGCCCGATGACGTTGTTCTCCGAGACGGCCACGACGGCGGTGAGCAGCATGCGGTCGGTCCTACTACAGTTCGATCTGCGTGATCAGCGCGATGACGCGCCGTTCCGGCATCCGGAAGAATTCGGAGGCCTGCGTGCTGCGTCGCTGCATCCACGCGAAGAGTCGCAGCAGCAGGCCCTGGTAGCCCGTGCGCGGGCGCGGCAGCACCACGTGCCAGCCGACGAAGAACGAGGAATCGTCGGCGAAGAGCTTCAGTCCGCGCGAGCGGGCCTGGCGCAGCGCCTCGCCCACGTCGGGCGTCTCCATGTACCCGAAGCGCGCGCGCAGGATCAGGATGTCGGGCGTCAGGTTCTCGATGAGCACGCGATCGGCCGGATCCCAGCGCGGGCTGCGCTGGATGTCGACGTTCAGGATGACGACCCGCTCGTGCACCACGTGGTTGTGCTCGAGGTTGCGCAGCAGCGCCGAGGGCACGGCGTCGGCGCTGCTCGCGAGGAACACGGCCGTGCCGGGCACGCGCGTGACGCCCTCGAGGATCATCGGCAGCCGCGCGATGGGCTGCGTCTGCGCGATGATCGCGCGGCGCAGGCGCTCGCGCCCGACGCGCCACGTGGTGAAGAGCCCGAACAGGAGCATCGACAGCAGCACCGGCACCCACGCTCCCTCGGCGATCTTGCCGAGATTGCCGGTGAGGAACGTGAGGTCGATCAGCAGCAATGGGCCGAAGACGGCGATGCGCTTGCCCATCGACCATCGCCACTGGCTGCTCGCGAGCACGAGCGCGAACAGCGACGTGATGCACATCGTGCCGGCGACGGCAACGCCGTACGCGCCGGCGAGCGCGTCGGAGCTCTGGAAGCCGAGCACGAACAGCGCGACCGCCCCGCACAGCAGCCAGTTGATCGCGGGCACGTAGATCTGCCCGGCCGAGTGCGCGGAGGTCTGCAGCACGCGCATGCGCGGCAGGAAATCGAGCTGCACCGCCTGGCGCGTGATCGAGAAGGCGCTGGTGATGACGGCCTGCGACGCGATGACCGTCGCCGCAGTCGCGAGCAGGACGAGACCCGGCAGCAGGTGCTGCGGCGCCATCGCGTAGAGGGGCTGGGCGAGACCCTCCGGATGCTCCATGAGGTATGCGCCCTGCCCGAAGTAGTTCAGCAGCAGCGCGGGCCAGACGAGGAGGAACCAGGCGATGCGCACCGGGGTGCGGCCGAAATGGCCCATGTCGGCGTACAGTGCCTCGCTTCCCGTCAATGCGAGGAAGACCGCGCCCAGGATGCCCATGGCGAGCGCGGGATGCGCGGCCAGCATCATGATGGCGTACATCGGCGACACCGCAACGAGCACGCCCGGATTGCCGGCGATGGCGACGACGCCGAGCACCGCGAGCGTCGCGAACCACAGCAGCATCACCGGACCGAAGAGCGCGCCGACGCGATCGGCGCCGCGGCTCTGCAGGATGAACAGCCCGACGAGGATGACGAGCGTGACCGGCACGACGGACTGCGAGGCCGCCGGGTTCAGCAGCTCGAGACCCTCCACGGCGCTCATCACCGACATCGCCGGGGTGATGAGCGCATCGCAGTAGTACAGCGCGGCGCCGAGCACGGCGAGCGCGATGAGTCGTCGCCGCCACGCATCGCTGCCCGTCATGCGCTTCTGCACCAGGGCGAAGAGCGACAGCACTCCGCCCTCGCCCTCGTTGTCCGCGCGCAGGATCAGCACGACGTACTTCAACGTGACGACGACGAGCAGGCCCCAGAAGATCAGGGACAGCGTGCCGAGGACGGCGGTGCGATCGATGTGATCTCCCGCCGCCGCCCGCAGCGACTTCTCCAGGGCGTAGAGCGGGCTCGTGCCGATGTCGCCGTAGACGACACCGACGGCGCCGACCAGCAGGGTCAGCTTGCCCGGCTCGTGCAGGGGATCAGCCTGCGACACGCGTCCTCTTGCCGCGCTTGCCCTTCCCGCGCCCGGCCTTGCCGCGCGCGACCTTCGCGCCGCCGCGCTTGCCCTTCGCCGCCGTCTTGCGCTTCGACTTCGCGGCCGTCTTGCGCTTCGACTTGGCGGCGGTCTTGCGCGTCGCCTTGGCCTTCACGCGCTTGCGCGGCTTCGGGCGCTTCGGCGGCCACAGCATCGTGCCGCGGCACTTGGGCGAGCCGCAGCGACAGGCGTAGATCTCGTCGACGTTGGGCGGATCCTCCTTCGAGCGGCCGATCTGGTAGTCGTACCCGAGCTCCTCGCCCTTCCTGATGTCCTTGATCGCCTCGATGTAGACGCGGCCCTTCTCGATCTCCGACTCGCAGTTGCCGTCGCACGAGTGGTTGATGAAGCGCGCGTCGTTGCCCTTCACGCCGCCGTCGATGACGGTCCTGCGGTCCACGATGAAGAGGAACGTGTGGTTGTCGTTCGGGTCGTGGCCTTCGTAGCGGTCGTCCGCTTCCTTGTGCGAGATGCGGTCGCCGAGGTACTCGACGATGCGGGTGCCCTTGGGGATGTCGCGCCGGGCGAAGACGCCCTTGCCGTGGATCTTCGAGCGGCGGACGACGTACCAGGGATTGGCGGCTGCGGCGGCCATCAGACGGCCACCGGGGCCTTGATGGCCGGATGATGCTGATAATTCACGAACTCGATGTCCTCTGCGGTGTAGTCGAAAAGGGAGGGCGGCCGACGCTTCAGCCGCAGTTGCGGCAAGGGCTTCGGCGCACGTGCGAGCTGCTCGTCGGCCTGCTCGATGTGGTTGGTGTAGAGGTGGACGTCGCCGCCGGTCCACACGAAGTCGCCGACGGCGAGGTCCGCCTGCGCGGCGATGAGGTGCGTCAGCAGCGCGTACGAGGCGATGTTGAACGGCACGCCCAGGAACACATCGGCGCTGCGCTGGTAGAGCTGGCACGACAGGCGGCCGTTCGCGACGTAGAGCTGGAACATCACGTGGCAGGGCTGCAGCGCCATGCGCGGCAGCTCGGCGACGTTCCAGGCGTTGACGATGAGCCGCCGGGAATCGGGATTGCGTGCAAGTTCCGCCATCAGCGCGGCGATCTGGTCGATCTCCTGCCCGTCCGGCCCCCGCCAGGCGCGCCACTGGCGCCCGTACACGGGGCCGAGCTCGCCGTGCTCGTCCGCCCACTCGTCCCAGATCGTCACGCCCTTCTGCTGCAGCGAGCGCACGTTGGTCTCGCCGCGCAGGAACCACAGCAGCTCCTCGACGACGGACTTCACGTGGATGCGCTTGGTCGTCAGCAGCGGGAAACCCGCCGCGAGATCGACGCGCAGCTGCCAGCCGAAGAGCGACAGCGTGCCCGTGCCCGTGCGGTCGGTCTTCGGCGCCCCGCGCGTGCGCACGGCGCGCAGCAGCTCGAGATAGGCGTTCATGCGGCGGCCGGCAGCCCGCGCGCGTGGCCGCGCCAGAGCAGCACGATGCCGGCGAGGATCATCGGCACGCTGAGCAGCTGGCCCTCGGTCAGCCACCCGAACGCGATGTAGCCCACGTGGGCATCGGGCAGGCGCACGAACTCCAGCGCGAAGCGCACGCAGCCGTACCAGACGAGCCCGAGGCCGAGCACGGTGCCGCGCGGGCGCGGCCGCGAGGAGTACCACCACAGCAGCACGAAGAGCGCGAGCCCCTCGAGCGTCGCCTCGTAGAGCTGCGACGGGTGCCGACCCACGAGCGGGGCCCCCGGCTCGGACTGCACCGCGAACGCCCACGGCACGTCGGTGGGCTTGCCCCACAGCTCGCCGTTGATGAAGTTGCCGATGCGGCCCGCCATGATGCCGAGCCCGACGACCGGCGCGGTGAAGTCCATGACCTCGAGCACCGCCTTGCCGCGACGGCGCGCGAAGAGCGCGAGCGCGAGCAGCACGCCGATGAGCGCGCCGTGGAAGGCCATGCCGCCCTCCCACACGCGGATCGGATACCACGGATCGTTCTTCCAGAATCCGAGCCCGTAGAAGAGCACGTAGCCGATGCGCCCGCCGAGGATGACGCCGAGCATCGCCCAGAAGATGAGGTCGTCCACGTCGTTGGCGGACCAGGTGCTGCCCGCGCGCGCGGCGCGCCGGCGCGCGAGCCACCAGGCGACGAGGAAACCCGCGACGTACGTGATGCCGTACCAGTGGACCTGCAGCGGTCCGACGTGCAACGCCACGCGATCGATTTGAGGCGGACTCAGCATGGGGGGCGATTCTATCGGGTTACGCGGGCGAACAACGCCTTGAGGTAACGCGTCTCGGGCACGGCCGGATGCACCGGATGGTCGGCCGACTGACCGCGGAACTCGAGCACCTGCACCTGGCGCGATTCGTGGCGGGCCGCCGCCTGCACCAGCTCGGGCAGTGCGCCCGCCGGCAGGTGGTACGAACAGGAGCAGCTGACGAGCAGCGCATCGTCGGTGAGCGTGCGCAGGGCGAGCTGGTTCAGCTTGCGATAGGCCGCCTCGGCCTGCGGCAGGTCCTTCCGCCGCTTGACGAACGCCGGCGGGTCCACGACGACGACGTCGAACCGCACCCCCGCCGCATGCAGCGCCGCCAGCTGCTCGAAGGCATCGCCGCGCACCGCGCGCACGGCGAGCCCGTTCGCCGCGGCGTTGGCCGTGGCGGCATCGAGCGCGGCCTGCGAGGCGTCGAGGCAGGTCGCCTCCGTGGCGCCCGCGCGAAGCAGCGACAGCGCCCAGCCGCCCGCGTAGCTGCAGACATCCAGCACCCGCGCGCCGCGCGGCACGTAGCGCGCGACGGCCGCGCGATTGTCCGTCTGGTCGTAGAACCAGCCGGTCTTCTGCGCCCCGCCCAGCGGCACGGTGAACGTGAGCTCGCCCTCGCGCACCGTCAGGTGATCCACCGCCTCGCCGATGCAGCGCTGCTCGTGAGGAAGCCCTTCGAGATCCCGCGCGCCGCTGTCGTTCTTCCACACGAGGCTGCGCGGCGCGATCACCGCGGCCACCGCCTGCTCCACCGCCTCGCGCAGCGCCTCCATGCCGAGCGTCGCGATCTGGCCGACGACGACGTCGCCGAA
>Ga0182745_1004466_pt1 | contig 11626 bp, 9 predicted proteins | sample eDN3rd30CKraftBY_FD_128523 | JGI IMG/M metagenome (GOLD analysis project Ga0182745, IMG submission 128523) | Enriched backyard soil microbial communities from Emeryville, California, USA - eDNA 3rd pass 30_C Kraft BY (version 2) (version 2) | ecosystem: Environmental > Terrestrial > Soil >... | reverse complement strand
GCTATCCAATGACGGAATCGATGCGCACAAACAATGCGCCAACGGCCGCCGGCAACGCTCGCACATAGGCCGCGTCCCCAGGCGAGCGCTGCCCGCGCCGTGATCCCCCGCGCGTTCGATCTGATCATTTACCTTGGTCACCATCCGCACCAATACTCCTTGCTTGCGGCAGGCGATGCACATGTCGTTGCGCGCACTACCCGACCGATGGCCGCAATTTTCACATTATTTTTTGATTCGCCCGAAAACATTCCCCAGGCGATTTGCACACCTTTAAAAAATTGTGCATAATGCGCGTCCTCTGATGTTCAAACGCACTGGCAACGGTGAAGCAGAACAACAGCGCCCAGGTGGCGGAATTGGTAGACGCGCATGGTTCAGGTCCATGTGCCGCAAGGTGTGGAGGTTCGAGTCCTCTCCTGGGCACCAATTACTACACCGCGACTTACCTTCGCGGTGCGCCGAAAAAACCCCGATTGCTTAACCGCATCGGGGTTTTTCTTTTTCAGCTGCCCAACGTGCGGGTCATTGCCACATGCGCAATGCCTGCCTCGAAGAACTCCTCGCCCTGGGCCGCGAACCCGTGGGCCTCATAAAAACCGCGGGCGTGCGTCTGTGCATGCAGCAACAACATCCGATGGCCGTCGCCATGACCCTGCGCGATCAGGGCATCCAACACCTGGCCGCCCACCCCCGTTCCGCGCGCCGATCGACGCACCGCCATCCGGCCGATATGGCCATCGGGCAACAGGCGTCCCGTCGCGACCGGCACATTGTCAGGCCCGTAGGCGACGGCATGCACCGACAACGGATCATCATCATCCAGCTCGATATCGGCAGGCACGGCCTGCTCCAACACAAAGACCTCATGGCGAACCAGGTACGCGTCGTCACGTAGACGGTCCCAGGTACCCAAGACAATACGAACAGGAAGGGGTTTGGGCATGACGATTCTCCTGTGTTGCTCACCAAACATAAACCGGGCGGAACCACCGCCGCATAAATGAATGATAAAGCCACAGTAGAATGTCCGCTCTTTTCATTCTCCGCGCATCATGGACGCCGTTATTACCGCCGCCTTGCCGGTTTTCGCGCTCATCCTGACAGGCTGGCTGGCGGCCCGCTGCGGCGTACTGGGCCCGGCCGCGACGGACGCCCTCAATCGCTACGTCGCCTTTCTGTCGCTGCCCGCGCTGTTGTTTCGCGCCATGGCCCAGGCCGACCTGAGCCTCATGTCCTGGCGCTTTCTACTGTCGGTGGCCGGCGGCATCGCCGTCACTTTTGCCGTGAGCTGGCTGATCTCGCGCCGGCACGGCATTCGCCTGACCGACCTCAGCATCCAGGGCCTGGCCGCCTCGTACGCCAATGCGGGCTATATGGGCATCCCTTTATGCCTGGCGCTGATGGGGCCAGCCAGCCTGGCGCCGGCCATCATCTGCACGCTAATGACCGCTTGCGTCCTGTTCGGCGTGGCCATCGCCTTGATCGAGTTCGACCAACACCGCGATCGCAGCCTCGGCGCCACGCTGTCTAAAGTCACGCGCGCCCTGCTCCGCAATCCGATGTTGATCGCGCCGCTGGCCGGCCTGGCATGGGCGGCATGGCGCCTGCCCATGCCGCTGGGCCTCGATCGTTATGTGGAATTATTGGGTGCGTCGGCCAGCCCGTGCGCGCTGGTCACGATCGGCCTGTTCCTGGCGCAAGCCAAACCCGGCGGCGAGAACCTGGCGGTCAGCAAACTGGTGGCCTGCAAGCTGTTGCTGCACCCCGCCGCCACCGCCGTGCTCGTCTTTCTGGTCTTTCCCGCGCCGCCGTTATGGGCCTGGACCGCAGTGCTCATGGCCGCCCTGCCGATCGGCACAGGGCCGTTCATGCTGGCCCAACTCTACGGACGCGACGCACGCACCACCTCGCGCGCCATTCTGTTGTCGACCGTCTTGTCCGTCGTGACGGTCTCGTTGTTGGTGGCGTGGATCAGTCAGACTCACATGTGATCGTTGCGCACATCCAGTGCGTCGCGCAATCCATCGCCGATGAAGTTGAAACTGGTGACCGCAATCGCAATCATGATGCCGGGCACGATGGCCAGCCACGGAGCACTCGCCAGATATTGCTGCGCGCCATTGAGCATATTGCCCCAGCTAGGCAGCGGCGGCTGAATGCCGTAACCCAGAAAACTGACATAGGCCTCGAGCAGAATCGCGCGCGCCACCGTGAGTGTCGCCGCCACGATAATCGGCCCCATGACATTGGGCAGGATCTCACGAAACATGATGTGGCTGCTGCTCAGCCCCAACATCCGTCCCGCCTGCACGAACTCCCGCTCACGCAGCGAACGCACTTCGGCCTCGACGATGCGGGCGACCTCCATCCAACTGGTGACCGCGATGATCACGGTGATCATGGTAGGGCTGGGCTTTAACAACGCCGCGAGCGCCAACATCAGAAAAATCGAGGGGAACGCCAAAAAGGCATCGACCATCCGCATCAACGTGGCACCCAACCAGCCACTGCGATAACCGGCGATCACGCCGACTGCCGTACCGATCACCGTCGACAACACCATCGCCGCAAACCCGACCAGCAGCGAGATCTGTCCCGCCTCGAGCAACCGCGCGGTCTGGTCCCGGCCCAAGGGATCCGTGCCCAGATAATGCTGTCCCGTAAAAGGCGGCGAGAAACGCGCGCGCAAATCGACGTAGAGCGCGTCGTACGGCAACAGCGAGGGTCCCACGACGCAGGCCAGCACCAACAGCGTGATCATGATCATCCCGACCAACGCGAGGCGATGACGCGCGAACCGGCGTACCGTTCGGCTCTGCCACCAGCGTGTGCGACTGGAAGGCGCTGCAATACTAGTCATGACGGTCTCCTGATCGAATGAAGGTCAGCTGAGGCGAATACGTGGATCGACCGTCGCGACGATGATGTCGGCAATCAGATTTCCAAGCAGGGTCAAAAAGGCGGAAAGCATCAACAACCCCATGATCACCGGGTAGTCGCTATACCCGAGACTGTCGAGAAACAACCGCCCCATGCCGGGCCAGGTGAACACCGTCTCGGTGACCAACGCGCCGCCGAGCAGCGCCGGCAGTTGCATGCCCGCCAGCGTGATCATGGGCAGCAAGGCATTGCCCACCACATGCTTCATCAGGACACGACGCTCGGGCACGCCCTTGGCCCGGGCCGTCTTGATGAAATCCTGATTGATCACGTCCAGCGTGGCTGAGCGCATGTAACGGCTCCAGGTGGCGACATGCACCAGCGACAGCACGATGCTGGGCAACACCAGATGGTGCAGATAGTTCAGCCACGACTGATCGCCGATCGTGTACATATTGCCCGCAGGCACCCATCCCAGCTTGAGCGAAAAAATATAAATTCCCACCAGGCCGAACCAGAAAGTCGGAATCGACAGCGCCACCATGGCGCCGATGGTCGCAGCGTAATCAAAGCCCGAATAACGGTGAGTCGCCCCACGGATGCCGATCCAGGTGCCGATGGCGATGGAGATGGCTGTCGAAGATCCCATCAACAAGAGCGTCGCGGGCAGATGCCGACCGATGACTTGCAAGACCGGGGCGCCATCGCGATACGATCTCCCCCAGTCACCCTGCAACATCTGCCACGCCCAATCGAGATAGCGCAACGGCAACGGTTGATCCAATCCCAACTGTCGTCTCAGGCGATCGATATCCGCCTGCGTCATGCTGGCGTCCAGCGCAAACTGCGACAGCGGACCGCCCGGGATCATGTTCAATACCGCAAAGCCGATGATCGATACGATCACCAGCAAAATGATGCTTTGCCACAAACGATTAAGCAGAAATCCGGCCATTCAGCCCCCACGACGGAAAATACTAAACCTGCTGCCCGCTTGGACGCGGATGCCGCCGCGCCCAAGCGATACCGTCAACCCTCGCGGTACCAACCTGCCGCATGCCAGGACTCGGAGCGCGTGTTGCTGTTGCTTTCCGTACCCTTGATATCCGACTTTCGTCCCCGCACGACGTTCTCGGAAAAGAGCGGCAGATAGGGCAGATCGGCACGCACCTGCGCCTGGATTTCTTTGTAGATCTCGATGCGGCGCTTCTGATCGAAGGTACGGGCGCCCTCTTCCAGCAATTTATCGACACGCGCATTGCTGTATTGCGCCGTGTTCGAACCGCGTCCGCCTTGAGCCCGAATCGCTCCGGTATGGAATCGATTGAACACGTCGGGATCGGCGCCGACCAGATAATTGATGCCCACCACGACCGAGTCATATTGCGACAGCGTCCAGAAGTCTCCCCAGATGACGGCCGCAGGCAGATTCGAGATCTTCATCTCGATGCCGACTTCCTTGAGCGTCTGCTGAACGAATTGCTGCAATTGCTCGCGCAGATGATTACCCGACGTGGTCGAACAAGTGAATGCCAGCCGCACACCATCCTTGGCCCGGATCCCATCCGAGCCCGGCGCCCAGCCTGCGTCATCAAGCAGCTTGCGGGCCTTGTCGAGGCTGAATTCATGCTTGGGCAGATCGTGGTTGTAATAGATCGAGCCGCGCGGCATGTACGATTCGACCGGCTCGGGCAGACCGTAATACAAAGCCTCGATGATCGCCTGCTTGTCGATCGCGGCATAGATCGCCTGGCGCACGGCCAGCTCTTTGAATACCGGTTTGCCCAGATTCAAATAAATCTGTTCGACGGTCGGCGCAGGCTGCAATTCGACCACGCGGTTCGGCAGCGTCTTTGCCTCCGCATAGTTGTCGGGCGTGATGTATTGACGCCCCACCAGGTCGATATCGCCGCTCTTGAACTGCGTATACAGCACTGTCAGATCAGGAATGTATTTGAAGATCAACTGCTCGATATAAGGACCCTCGCCGTGATAATCGGCATTGGCAATCAACTCGATATGATCGCCCGCGACGCGACGGCCCCATTTGAACGCGCCAGTGCCGATCGGCGCCTGATTGAACGCGGCGGTGTTTTTGTCGGGCTCGGACTCCAGCACGTGCTTGGGAACGATGAACGTCTCCGTCAAAAAAGACAGATACGGCGCGAAGGGCTCCTTCATCTTCCAGGTCAGTTCGGTGGGCGAGATCACAGTGATGTCGTGCACCAGATTGTGCCCCGCCGTGCGCCAACTGCGGAATTTCGGATCGACGATGAGCTCGAGCGTGAATTTCACATCCTCGGCCGTCATCGGTTTGCCGTCGTGCCATTTCACGTCATCACGCAGTTTCACGCGCCATTCCAAACCATCGGCCGAAATCCCACCGTTCTCCCGGCTCGGCACTTCCGTAGCCAGATTCGGCGCGAAAGTACCATCAGGCATCGTGCGAAACAGCGCATCGAAAACCGAAAAATGCACCCCGTCATCGACTTCGATCTTCAACATCAGCGGATTGAAAACGGTGGGTTCTTGCGAGAGGCCGACAATGACCCGGCCCGTCGGTGCCGCGGGCGGCGTCTGCGCAAACGCAGGCTTGCCCAACAGGTGGGTGGCGAACAGGCCCGTCGCACCCGCAAGACCCATCAACTTCAGTGCGGAACGGCGACTTATCGAGGTGATTGTGTCAGTCATTGGATGCTCTCCGTGATTCGGCTTGGTTAGAACTGAGATCTCCAGTCATGAGATCCGGTTGACCCGCCTCCTGCCCGGGAATGGCGGCGACCAACTCCCGGGTATAGGCGGATTGCGGATTGAGAAAGATCTGCGAGGGCGGCCCCATCTCGACAATCCTGCCGTGTTGCATCACGACGATTTCGTCGCAAATCTGGCTGGCCACGCGCAGATCATGCGTGATGAAAACCATCGACACGCCCGTCTCGCGCTGGACTTGATCGAGCAGCATCAGAATCTGCGCCTGAATCGAGACGTCGAGCGCCGAGACCGACTCATCGGCGACCAGCAGCTTGGGCTTGAACATCAGCGCACGCGCAATGCCGATACGTTGACGTTGCCCACCCGAAAATTCGTGCGGGTAACGACCGAACGCGCCGGCATCCAAACCCACGAGGGACAACAATGCCTTGGCTTGCTCACGCGCCTGCGCGACCGGCACGCCATACGCGACGGGGCCGACGGTCAGGATATGCGCGATGGTCGAACGCGGATTGAGCGAGGCAAAAGGATCCTGAAAAATCATCTGGATCTGCGGACGCATCGATCGAAACGTTTCCTCCTGCATCGCGGCGATATCCGTGCCCTCAAAGAGAATGCGACCACTGTCGCTATCCATCAATTTGACCAACAACCGCCCCAACGACGATTTCCCCGAACCGCTTTCCCCCACCACACCCAACGTACGGCCGGACTTGAGTTCGAACGACACCCCGTCGACCGCCTTGACCACGCGTTCACTGCGCAGCAAACGACTACCGCTGCGATAGGTCTTGACCAGGTTTTCCACCACCAGAATCGGCGCCTCGGACGTCGGCGGCAAGACGCGATCGACGCTGGTCAAATGCGGCACCGCCGCGATCAAACGTTGGGTATAAGGATGCTCGGGCCGGCTCAAGACCTGATCGGCGGGCCCCTGTTCAACGATCTTGCCCTTTTCCATCACCACGACACTGTCGGCGATCTCCGCCACCACGCCGAAGTCATGCGTGATGAACATGACGCTCATCCCTTTACGCCGCTGAATATCGCGAATCAGATCCAGAATCTGCGCCTGGGTGGTCACGTCGAGCGCAGTCGTCGGCTCGTCCGCGATCAAAATGGTGGGTTCGAGCGCCAGCGCAATCGCGATCATCACGCGCTGACGCTGGCCACCCGACAACCGGAAAGGATACTGGTGGAACATCAATGCAGGATTCGGCAAGCCCACCTCGGTCAACAACTCAAGCGCGCGTTCCTTGCGGCTTTCAGCCGTCCCGACGTCGTGGGCCATCAACGCCTCGGTGATCTGCTCGCCCACCGTCATCAGGGGGTTGAGCGCCGACAACGGATCCTGAAAGATCATCGAAACCACTCGGCCGCGCAAATCACGCAAGCGTTCGGCGTCGGCGCCGACAATGTCCGTATCGTCCAAACGGATCGCACCTTCGGTGACGCGAATCACCTTGGGCAGCAGGCCCATGATCGCATTGGCCGTCACCGATTTTCCCGAACCCGATTCTCCGATGATGCACAGAATCTGCCCTTTCAGCAGGTCGAATGAAATGCCATCGACCGCATGGGCGCGCTCCATACCAGCCGGCAGACTGATGGTCAGATTGCGCACCGACAATGTCGCTGCAGGAACTGCCGTGATGCTTGCCGGTAGAGAGGCCACAGATCCTCCTGTCGTATCGTGATAGTGATAGCGTAGGGACGAAAATTTAAGATATATTGAAAATATCGCTGAATTTCTTCAATATTTTGCTCCACGACTATTTCCTGTCAATAGGGGATTTCGATGCAGACACGTAGGAAGCGCACGAGTCAACGGAACGCCGCCCCTCCAGCGGATGCCGGCGAACCGCATGTCGGCATCACGCTTCGAAAACTGCGTAAACAAAAGCAGATGTCGCTGCAAAATCTCGCCCAGGAGTCGGGCGTCTCGATGGGAATGATCAGCCAGGTCGAGCGTGGTATCGCGAACCCCTCCATGCGCTTGATAACGGCGCTACGTCGCGCGCTGAATATCTCCATGCAGGAACTGTTCGGCGAAACCAGGAGCGAAACCCCCGAGAGCGGCGAAGCCGCTTTCGTCCGCCGTCGCGCGCAACGCCCGATCCTCGATCTGGGCATGCTGCATAAAGAGCTTTTGACACCAACGGACCATCAGCACCTGCAGATCATGATTCTGCGACTGGCGCCGGGCGGCACATCCGGCGGGCGCGCCCTCAGCTATCCCGCCAAGAAAGGCGGCCTCGTCCTGTCCGGCAAGGTCACATTGAGCGTTGGTGACGTGGCCTCCGAATTAGAGACCGGCGACAGCTTCGTGTTTGACAGCAACCAACCGCATTCCCTACGTAACACCAGCGACGCCCCCACCGAGATTCTGTGGATCATCGGCGCGGTGCAATTCGATCGATACCTCTAACCCGCATTGCGCACCTGGAGACTCCTCATGCAACAGCCCCCGATTGCCGAAAAGAGCACCCCCTATTGGTGGGAAGCCGCACCGGTGCGGCCCCTGCCGACACAACCTTTGGCGACACAAGCGGATGTGGTCATCGTGGGCGCGGGCTATGCCGGACTGACCGCCGGGCTGACGCTCGCGCGAGCGGGCCGCTCCGTGGTGGTGTTGGACAAGATGAATCCGGGCGAAGGCGCCTCGTCGCGCAACGGCGGCATCACCAGCGGCAACATCCGATTGAGCTATGCCGAACTGGTACGTAAACATGGCGAAGCCCGCGCCATCGCCATCGAGGCCGAAGGCAAAGCCGCGCGCGAATTCATCTATGACTTCATCCGCACCGAGGGCCTGAACTGCGACTTCAGCCTGACGGGCCGCTTTTATGGCGCCATCGGCAAAGAACAATACGACACGATGGCCCGCGGCGCTGAAAAGTTGCAAAAAACGCTGGGCATCGAATCCTATGCGGTCCCGCACGCCGAACAACGTCAGTACCTGGGTACGGACCACTATCGCGGCGGCTCGGTCCGCATGGATATCGGCGGGCTGCATCCGGGGAAATACCATGCCGAGATTCTGCGCGTGACGCTCGCAGCGGGCGTCACCGTGCATTCCGACACGGCGGTCAAATCCATCACTCGTGACAACGCCGGTTTTCGGGTGGAAACCTCGGCGGGCACAATCGCTGGCCGCCAGGTGCTGGTGTGCACGAATGGCTATACCGATGGCGCGAATCCCTGGCTGCGCCGCCGTCTGGTACCGATTCGCAGCCGCATCATCGCCACCGAAGAACTGCCGCCCGAACTGATGGCGCAGTTGATGCCGCGCAGGATGATGTGCGGCGAAGCCAAGGTTCTCGGCTACTATTACCGCCCTTCCCCGGACGGCAAACGCATCCTGCTAGGCGGTCGCGATGCCTCGCAAAGCGGCGATCCAGCGGCGCCGACCCTGATGCTGCGCGATGGGTTGATCAACCTTTTTCCTGAACTTGAGGATGTGAAAATCAGCCACAGCTGGTTCGGCAATGTCGCGATGCACCGCGACATGTTGCCTCGGATTTTCGAGCACAATGGCCTGACCTACGCCACCGGCTTTTGCGGTTCGGGCGTCGTCTGGGCGCCATGGATCGGCAGTCGCGCCGCGCACAAACTACTGGGCGACGATCAGCGCAAATCGGCGTTTGATTTCCGCCCGATGTCCGCCATTCCACTTTATGCAGGCAAACCTTATTTCATGCCTGCGCTCATTCAACTCTATCGCTTGCAGGATCGACTCGCACTGGCTCGCGCCAAACGCTGAGCCTTTCCCATATCCGGTCTCGCACGCCGTCCGGCAACCTCGCTTTCACAAGGATGTTCAATGGCCTTTCTCATGCTGTCCTATCCCGAACGCGTCGAGATTTTTCGCCGCGCATTCGCTCGTGATCTGCCTGACGTGCCTTTCGTCAGCGATGCGGCGCAGGTCGACCCGCTGGCTGTCCGTTACCTGATGACCTGGCAGTTCCCGGATGACCTGGCCGACCGCTATCCGAATCTCGAAGTCATTTTTTCGGTCGGGGCGGGCATCGACCAGTTGTCCGGCACAGCGATCCCGCCCGGCGCGAAACTCGTTCGCATGATCGAGAGCGGGCTGACCAGCCTGATGCGCGATTACGTCGTCATGAGCGTCCTGGCGCTACATCGGCGACTGCCGGCCTATCTCGAACTGCAACGACGGCGCGAATGGGTCAATCTCGATTTCATTTGGGCCGACCAACGCCGGGTCTCGGTGCTGGGTCTAGGCGAATTGGGACGCGCCTCGCTCGACGCGCTCAGACCCTTCGGCTTTCAATTGGCAGGCTGGAGCCGCAGCCAGAAAAACATCGACGGCGTACGCGCCTATCATGGCCCAGATGGACTGAAGACAATGTTGGCGCAGACCGACATCCTGATCTGCCTGCTGCCGCTGACCCCTGAAACCCGGCATATTCTGAACGCCGAACGTTTTGCGCAATTGCCGCGCGGGGCCTCGCTGGTCCAAGTGGGCCGTGGCGGCCATATGGATCAAGAGGCACTATTGGCAGCGCTGGACAGCGGACATTTGGAAGCCGCCTTCATCGACGTCACGGACCCCGAGCCCCTGCCTGCCGACCATCCATTGTGGTCGCACCCAAAGGTAATATTGACGCCGCATATCGCCGCCCATACGCGCCCCGACAGCGCGGCCGATGCCACCATCGCCAATATGCGTCGTATTCTTGCCGGCCAGGAACCCAACGGCCTGGTCGATCCACAACGCGGATATTGATTCTCTGTCTCCTGAACACCTCATCATGTTGTTGCCTGCCGTCATTTTCATCGCCACGCTCGTCCTGGTCATCTGGCAGCCTCGCGGCCTGAACATCGGCTGGAGCGCCGCGGCAGGCGCGGGCGCGGCGCTGCTGACCGGTATTGTTCAACCCCATGACGTCATCGCCGTCTGGGACATCGTCTGGAACGCGACGGCCACCTTTATCGCCATCATCATCACCAGCATCATCCTCGATGCGGCCGGTTTTTTTAAATGGGCTGCGTTGCATGTCGCCCGTTGGGGCGGCGGACGAGGACACTGGTTGTTCGCATTGATCATCTTGTTGGGCGCCGCCGTCTCCGCGTTGTTCGCCAACGATGGCGCCGCCCTGATCCTGACGCCTATCGTGATGGAGATGCTGCTGGCCTTGGGATTCGGTTTAGGCGCCACACTGGCCTTTGTCATGGCGGCGGGCTTTATCGCCGATACCGCCAGCACCCCGCTGGTGATCTCGAATCTGGTCAACATCGTCTCGGCGGATTTTTTCGGTATCACCTTCAATCGCTACGCGTCCGTGATGGTGCCGGTCAATATCGCCGCCGTCGCCGCGTCGTTGGCCATTCTTTTCCTGTATTTCCGCAAACAGATTCCGGCCCGCTACAACGTCGCACAAATACCGCCGCCGCACACTGCCATCCGCGATCACACGACCTTTCGCGTCGGCATGGCGGTCCTCTTGTTGCTGCTGGCGGGATTTTTCATCCTGGAGCCGCTAGGCATTCCCATCAGCGCCATCGCGGCAGTGGGCGCGCTGATATTGCTGCTGGTCGCCGGCCAGCAACATATCGTCGGTACGCGACGCATCATGCGCGAAGCGCCCTGGCATATCGTGGTGTTCTCGCTCGGCATGTATCTGGTCGTCTATGGGCTGCGCAACGCGGGCTTGACCGCCTACTTGACGCAACTGCTGGACGTCTTTGCTCAACATGGCATCTGGGTCGCATCGCTGGGCACCGGCCTGGTGACAGCATTGCTGGCGTCGGTGTTGAACAACCTGCCCGCCGTGCTGGTGGGCGCACTCGCGATCGCCGACACGAACGCCACCGACGTCGTTCGCGACGCCATGATTTACGCCAATGTCATCGGCACCGATCTCGGTCCCAAAATCACCCCCATCGGCAGCCTCGCCACCTTGCTCTGGCTGCACGTCCTGGCCCGCAAGGGCCTGCGCATTACCTGGGGCTATTACTTTAAAGTCGGCATAGTCCTGACCCTGCCCGTCCTGCTAGTCACGCTGGC
>Ga0182745_1004465_pt1 | contig 11626 bp, 13 predicted proteins | sample eDN3rd30CKraftBY_FD_128523 | JGI IMG/M metagenome (GOLD analysis project Ga0182745, IMG submission 128523) | Enriched backyard soil microbial communities from Emeryville, California, USA - eDNA 3rd pass 30_C Kraft BY (version 2) (version 2) | ecosystem: Environmental > Terrestrial > Soil >... | reverse complement strand
TTTTCTCTAAAACTAATTTATGTTAATTAATAATTAACCATAAAATAGAAATCTTGTAAACTAGCTAAAATGCTTGACATTGCTATATTTACTCTCAAAAGTGGAAATTTCTACTTTTGTATAAAAGTTATACTTTCTCGTATAAGTGGAAATTTCTACTTTTCTACTTTTGCGAGAAAGTTAGATTTATATTTAGATATTTTGCTATAAAAAACCCCTTGATATGTCAGTTATATCAAGGGGTTTTTTTATCATTTTAAAAATTTCTACTTTGCATAAGTGGAAATTTCTACTTTTGTTTATAAATTTATCTTTCTCGCAGAAGTGGAAATTTCTACTTTTCTACTTTTGTGAGGAAAATGGTGAAATATTACAATTTTGTTACAATAAATCTATCATCACCTTAACCAGCTTAAACACAATAAATTTCTTTTCATATAAATCTATCAAAATTTTAAGAGTAATTAGTTGAAATTGATAAGTTGAGTACGTATAATGATACGTATCATACACGTATTTTTATACGTATCATTATTTTATTTTTTGTATATCATATAAGGAGGAATGTTTGTGAAGACTTACTCTTCTAAGGATATCATCCAGCATTTACAAAAAGATGGTTGGTACTTAGTAAATACGGTTGGAAGTCATGCTCAATACAAACATCCGTCAAAAATAGGAAAAGTTACAGTTCCTCATCCGAAGAAAACTTTAACTATTAAAACGGTGAAAAGTATTGCAGCACAAGCAGGGATTAAACTTTAGTCCCTGCTGCTTCAGCAGTTTACTCAATTCCCTTAGATAGAGTATTAAATAAACATTTACAAAAAACTTAATTTAAGTTTTTTCAAGGGGGACCCAAAATTGACGGGGCCTACACAAACTATGGAGAAAGGAGTGTTTAAAAATGGTAGCACGTATGCTTAATAAAGGAACTCAAAATTCTTATACATTTCCTGCTATTTTCGATTATGCTGATGATGGAATTTCTGTGGAGTTTCCTGATCTTCCAGGTGTCCTAACATGTGGTGACACTGAAGAAGAAGCATATCGTAATGCTAACGAAGCCCTAGGATTACATTTATTTGGTCTGGAGGAAGATGATATTGAAATTCCTTTACCATCTAAGATTAGAGCACTATCTGTAGATAAAAATCAGGTAGTGGTTTTAGTTAATGTTTTTATGCCGTTAGTTCGCTCACGTGTTCATAGAGCCACTATGAAAAAAACATTGACTATCCCTAAATGGATTAATGATTTAGCAGAGGAAAATAATATTAACTTCTCGCAAGTTCTTCAAGACGCCCTAAAAGAACGGCTAAATGTAAAGGATCCTTTTTAATCTTTATTAAACTATATAACGATAAGAAGGGTAACTATTTGTAGTTACCCTTCTTTTAATGAATATTACAGAATTTCCTTTTTTCTTTTAGCAAGAATCTTTTCCAAGAGGATGGTATTTGGTCCATTTTTGTTAGACTAAATGAAAAAATAATTCTATTAGTGAAAGACACTATCTATTAATTTTTCTTTAAATTGGTTGTTTCTAATTCTTTCTACCAATTTTTATTTCTCTTCTTCTGTTCACAATATATATTATTCATATATCAAAATAACAAAAGTAGAAATTTGCAATAATCTTCTTTGCAAATTTCTACTTTTGTTTGGTATACTATTGCTAAGATTTAATAGATACGGAATTTACTAGAGAAGGAGAAAATTAAAATGGCAATTACGATTGTGGTAGGGAACTTTAAAGGTGGCGTTGGTAAAACAAAAGTTTCTGTAATGGCATCTTGGGAGCTGGCTTACGAACGAAATAAAAAAGTACTTTTAGTAGATATGGACCCTCAAGGAAATGCAAGTACATTAATTGCACGTTCAACTGGTGTTACTGAAATTAATACAAGTATCTTCGATGGATTTAAAAATGGTTCATTAAAAGACTGTATCGTACCGGTTTCTGAAAACCTTCATATGATTCCTGCTCAAGTATCGTTTAAAAACTTTCCTAAGTTTTTATATACACATGTTAAAGAGGAAATTGATCAGGTTTCTTATTTAAAGAAATTACTTGATCCAATTCGTGAAGATTATGATTATATATTTATTGACGTACCGCCAACAATCAGTGACTTCTCCGATAATGCAATGATGGCAGCAGATTATGTATTAATCATTTTACAAGCTCAAGAATTGTCCCTAGAAGGGGCAGAAACGTACATTAAATACCTTCAATTTATGGCTGATAACTATGATGCTGATATTCAAGTCGTTGGAGTGTTACCAGTATTACTACGCCCAGGTGGTCGCGTTGATATGTCTACTATAGAGCGTGCAACAGAGCTATTTGGTGAAGATAATGTAATGAAAAACGTGGTAAAACATTTAGAACGTTTGAAAGCCTGGGATATAACAGGTATATCAGGTAATGACCAACACGATAAGAAAGCTCATCAAGTGTTTATCGATGTTGTGGATGAAATGCTCGAGAAATTAACACACTTTGAGGAGGCAGGTAAATATGAGTGGGTTGATTAAAAAAAAGAATAAACCTTTGATGCAGCCTCCAACACCTGTAAAAAAAACACAAGAAATGGATTTTGCTTATTCAGAACCATCACCTGCTCAAGTTGTTGAGCAACAACCAATCGTTAATGAAAAAGAAGTAACAAAAATTGAACCTCCTAAACAAGAAAGGGTAAGTGTTGTTGGTAAAAAGAACAGCACAAAGAGTATTAAGGTACCTACAGTTATTCATTCTGAAATTAACTTACTCGGTTCATTTATGGACGAGAATAAAACATATGCCATTTTGCAGAAGCTAATTGATAGTTATGTCAAAAATGAGCTTACGGATCGTCAGCAACGACAGTTCGAGTTTATGGTTGAAGCGTTTAGTAAAGAGGATAATTAATAAACAAAAACCTCACAAAAGTAGAAATTTCTACTTTTGTGAGGTGGAAAATTAGGAGGTTTGTTTAATGTTATGTCCTAAATGTGATGGTATTTTAAATGTAATTAAAGTGCATAAACCAGATTCATTGGAACCACGTTTATGTGATGTTCAATGTCTAAGTTGTGGTGAAATCCTTTATTACCAACCTTATGATTGGGGTAAAAAGCTAAACCTTGTTCCTCCAAAAGAAAAGGATTAATTAAACTATAGGTGTAGAGTTATTACTAAGTTGATACGTTAATCTATTAATATCTAAGAGATCTCCTGACTGAATATAGTAATTCGTCGCATCCATACGTGTTGTTTGTCCAAGGTAACTGCCTTGTTCAATGATTTGATTGTGAGTGATTACATGTTGTAATAAGGGGATACTAGCGTATCCTGGTATATCAAAAGAACAGGAAAAACCATTAAATATAGTGTTTAGCTCCCGTTCAGTAAGGGTATCACAAAAATATTTCCTATTATTCCTAAACCTATTATCGATATCTGAATTAATTCTCACTAAAATTATAGCATCATATTTACCTTCAGAAGGGCTATCATAGTTAGGGATATAACGCCCTTCTGTATCCCAATCATCAAACTCTAATAGAAGTAAATTACCAAAATGTTTTGTTGTTTTTATCGCAATACAATAATTATTGTAAAAGAAATCTGTATCATCCCATTGACCAAGGCCATACACTTCTAGATCTGGTTCCGGTAAATTTATATTTTGAGATGCAAAATACTGATAGATAGCAAATTCGCCTAGTTTTCCATTAAAGGCATCACAAAAAATTTCACCGTTACGTCTTACGTTTCTTCCACCTGTTCGATTGGCCCTATGTTGCCCTTGAGCTCCAAAAGACATCGCATAAGCGAATTCTTTACATCTATTAATGGTATTACTATCTAAAGTATTTAAAGGATTAAATTGTTTTCTACTATTAATTATATAACTGACCCTATTTCTCTCTACATTTCGCCTTAAAAGCATAGAAAATACCCCCTGGTTTTACATTATATTTCCATATTATTGTACTTTATTTCCACTTTGTTATATAGGAAATTTTATCTATATATCTATAGTTTTTAATACAATCGTATGTTCGTAAAATTAGTAGAAATAGTTTATAATAAAAAATAGCGGCGCGCCGCTGCTTTTGAAAGGAGTAATTTCAATGTACACTTTAGCAGGACTTTTTGGGGGCGTTGGAGGAATCGAACTTGGCTTTGAACAATCTGGTTTTGATGTTGTTTGGGCAAACGAATTTGATAACAATGCCTCAATCACATATAAATTAAATCATGACCACGAACTACGTGTTGAAGATATTCATAACGTTCAACCATATGAATTTCCAGAGATTGATATTCTAACTGGTGGTTTTCCTTGCCAAGCTTTTAGTATAGCTGGTTATCGTAAAGGTTTTGAGGATGATAGAGGAAATTTATTTTTTGAAGTTTTACGTTTAGTAAAAGTGAAAAAACCTCGAGTTGTCTTTTTAGAAAATGTAAAAAACTTAGTTGGACATGATAACGGTAATACGTACAGAGTTATTAAAGAGTCTTTAGAAGCTAATGGTTATTATGTAAAAGATAAAGTATTAAACGGTTGTGAATACGGTAATGTGCCACAAAACAGAGAGCGTATTTATATCGTTGCTTTTTCTGAAAAAGCTGACTTTGAAAAGTTTGAATTTCCTGGTCCCATTCCTTTAACTAAAAGATTAACTGATGTAATTGATTTTGATTCAAAGGTAGATGACAGATTTTACTACAAACCCGAAAAATGTATATTTTATGATGAATTAGAAAAAAACATTGTAAGAAAAGATACTATTTATCAGTGGCGACGTAAATATGTACGTGAAAATAAATCTGGTGTTTGCCCAACATTAACAGCAAATATGGGGACAGGAGGACATAATGTTCCGTTAATTTATACTGATTTTGGTATCCGTAAATTAACTCCAAAGGAATGCTTTAATATCCAGGGTTTCCCTGAGGATTTTAAACTTCCTGAAAATCTGGCAGTATCTCATTTATATAAACAAGCTGGAAATTCAGTGGTTGTACCAGTAGTTAGACGTATTGCAGAAAATATTAAATTAGCATTGGACGCAAATAAAAATTATACAAAAGTGGAAGATCCACAAAATTCATTTGCGTTAGTGTAAGTAAATTGGACAAGCCCAGCCATGTATTTAAACATATTGCACAAGTAAATTTCTCTTGTGCAATATGTTTTTTGCTTTAAAGATCATTTTCTAGTTTGAAATTGTCATAGGTACCGATTTCACAGAAATTAATTTTGAAGTCATTATCACTTTGTTTTGTAACAATAACCGAATCAATATCAAGACCCTCTAACATTTCATAAGTTAGTAATTCTCCTTCTTCAAGATTCAAAACATTACGAAGTAGCCATTCACCTAATGCTTTATTTGGATTTGTCATAAGCGCTTTACTGCCATCTTGGCATACCTTCGCATTAAGCAATTTCCCTGATGGTACCTGTAAGTTAAACGATGTATCTCTAGCCGGGAAGAAATCTGGGAAAACATTATGAATCCATTTAGGAATAGGAATATAAATTTCATTAGGATCGCGAGGACGTCCCTTAGCATTCCATTGATTCAAGCCACTACGTTCGGGAACATTACGTTCACTACCACGGTCAGAAAACAGAGGTAAGATCACATACTCTTCTTCTGAATGTGATTGCTCAGAAATAGTATAAAACGCTAATTGTTCTGCAACTTTCAGTTGAGAATCAGGTGTTGAAGCTACAACTGAAATATCCTTTTGTAAGTTTTCTAATGCTAGATAAGGATGCTCTAAAATAGCGACGTCAATTTCCAACATTGGTTCTTCTAAGATAAAACGTTTATACAGTGTACTTTTTGTTAAATTAAAACTGTATTCATGTTTCCCATCTTCAAAGGTAATCGTATTTGTAGCTTGCTTTATGGACTTAATATTTCTTATATCAATTAAATCCATTGGCTCTTCAAAAACCGATACTTTACTCGGTGAACGAGTTACACAATGATAAATCATTGTGTCGATATCATGAGTACGTTTAGTGAACTCAATACGTTCATTACGTAATTTAGCTACCGTGTAGACTAATTCTCTTGCAGTTTTATCACGGTATAAATTAGATAGCTTGTTAAATTCAGCTACTTTTTGTAGTGTGCGACCATTTCCATGGAGAAAAGTCTTCAGCCCAATACCATCATTTTTATATTTTGCATCTGCAGAACAATCAGAACGACTTAAATTCTCTGCTTCAAATGCCTCACAATAAATATTTTCAACACTACGTGACACTAAATACGGGCTATCACTTTCAGAAAATAAACGTGATAACGATCCTGTATTACGTAGCATTCTTGTATAAGATTCAATTTGTTCTTTCACATAACTTAACAATCCATTTCCCCCCTATTTGTCAATTCCCAATAAATAATTTGCAGAAACTTTGCAGGTCTTACATATCTTTTGTAGTCGCTTTAGAGGAGGGGTGCGACTACCATTTTCATACTTTGTCCATGTACTAGCTGATACCTCAAATAATGATGCCATTTCTTCTATAGTTAAATCTGAATTGTCTCTTATATTCGCCAATTTCTGATTTAAAAAACCACCTTTATTAGATGGGGTAGATGAAACATCATCAATCTCTAAAATTTTGTCAGCGGACAAATCTAACCTTTGACAAATTTCTTTGAATGAATCAATAGAAGGCATCCCTCTATTGTTTTCATAGGATCTAAGAGTATTCACAGAAATAGATAACTTTTCAGCTATTTCTACTTGTGATTTCTTACCTCTAGCCAATTTTAACTTTGTTCCAAAATCCAATTTTGTTGCCCCCTCTAACTGTAGAAAAGAGTACAACAAAAAGTGTGCATTTTAGTAATTTTCGGACATTAACTACTTAATACAACGATTAGAAATATTCAGATTTTATCTCTTTACATATTTAAAATTGACTATCAAAAAGAAAAATCTCTATTTTATCCATGATAGTTTTATAATTATCTTGAAGTTAATTAATATTTTCTGTGGTCTTATATGTCTTATTAATAAATAAAAGGAGAATTATCTATGAAAGAATATAATATCTATCCTATATTGGAAAATATCAGGAGTTCCCAAAATATATCAGAATCTTTCTTTGAACAGATGTTAGTTTCTTATGGATTGAGTTTAAAAGACTTTGAAAATGGCAAGGAAAATCAAATCGAGTTTTCAACTTTAATTGTTAATAAGCTTTTTAAAAAAAAGGATAGGAACTTTCATACAATCGCTTCAAAAGATAATTTTGTTAATTTAACTAATGACGAAGAAGATGTACCTTTTTTAATGTATACGCCTCTTAATGAGCATTCGAGACCCTATTTAGGAATTGGGGATGTACTATTTTCTTATAGAACTGGTCAATTTGGTGATTTAGACGCAGCTTTAAATACAAGGGGCATATATGGTTTAGGGATAGCTATGTCAAATCCAATGAAATTTAAAAATGACCATCAAGGTAGAGATGAGTATAAAGATTATGGAGTAATTGTATTTTACCCTTTTAAACTAAAAAAACATTTATCAGTTAGAGATATTCAGTTGAATCCCAATACTATAAATCTAACTCCGTATAATGGAAATAGAAATGATTCTCTGCAATATATTCAAAGCGAAGAACACTATAATTGCTTGCTAGGTATGATTCTATATAAAAATCCACATATTAAAGATTTCTTACGATTTATGGATATACATATTGAAGAAAATATCATTCCAGATGTTTTATGGGGCAATCATAAAGTAAGAGAAAATAATGAAAATGTAAATTTTGATTTTAAATTAGCATTTAAAGCTTGGCTCAAGAATAAACCAGAAGTTGGACCCAAAACTCAATCAAACTATATTTCATCAATGACTTCATTAGAAAACACATGGAATAAATACAATAATAAAATTGATATATGGGGTAACCCTTATTTTTTAAAAAATCATATTGGTAAGGAAAGATTATTTTCTGACCCTAATATTAGAAAATTGAATGAGAGTCAAAATCGCACACATTCATCGGCAATCAACTACTACTTCGATTTTTTAGAGTATTTAAAAATGAGTCCTCTCAAAGGTATTAATCGAATTTACTTTGGAGCACCTGGTACTGGGAAATCTTATAATATAGAGAAATTTATTATAGCCAATGGTATAGCAGACTATAGCGATAAAATAGATTGTCCAAACGTCTTTCGTGCTACATTCCATCCCGAATTTAACTATACGGATTTTGTTGGACAAATTATGCCCGTTGTAACACCCATTGATGAAAATGGTAATAATACGAAAATAGACTATAAATTTAGTCCTCAAGTTTTTACAAAAGCATTGAAGTTCGCTTTTGAACATTCAAATGAACCCGTATTTTTAATTTTAGAAGAAATGTCGCGTTCAAATGTAGCTGCTGCATTTGGAGATATATTCCAATTATTAGATAGAGATGAAAATGGTGAAAGCGAATATCGAATAGATAATCCACTGATTTCAACTGAAATTTGGGGAAAAAATTCTATAAAAAAAATCTATTTACCAAATAATTTCTTTATTATTGGTACTGTCAATACAAGTGATCAAAATGTATTTGTAATGGATACAGCTTTTAAACGTCGGTTTGAATTTGAATATGTTGATACTGATCCTAAAGCCGGTTTAAATAAGTTTAATATAAAAGTTAATAATAAAATTATAGACTGGAATACCTTTTATCCAGTTTTAAATGACTTTATTATAAATAAACTAGAGTTAACCGAAGATAAACAAATCGGACAATTCTTTATTAAATTTATAGAAAATGATGAGGAATACAATAATAACCAAATATCTAACAAACTATTACAATATCTTTGGAACGATGTACATCTCATTAAAATGACCTCATATAGTTTATTTAAAAACGACATCAAATCATTCGGAATGCTATATAAACAATGTAAAGCTAATGGTTTTTCATCCTTATTTTCTTCTGAATTTAGCGCAAATTTTGTAGAAATTTCAAGGGAATCCATTGTTATTAGTAATAAAGAAAATAATTTAGAGGATTAGTTATGACTAATATCCAAGCATATACAGAAGGACAAAAAGTTTCTTCTCAAATTGAACAAGAGTTTTCTATTCGTTACTTAAATCTACCTATTACTAAAAATAATCAATTATCATTGAACTTTGTGGGAATTATTATAAAAAATGACCGATTACTTATTTTATTTCCTAAACACTTTCCTTTACAAAAAAATGCTCTACTAGAGGATTCACAATTATTAATTCAAGTTTTACGTAAAATAAAAAAATCGAGAGGATTAGGAGAAATTGAAGAAGTAAATACTTTTCCATTAGAATCTTATCTTTATGTTTGCGAATTTTTCCGTAAATTTGGTTTATATATGGAACAAGAACGAATTATAAAACCTGGCTATAATGGAAAAATTAATTGGAAACACACTATTTCTAAAAGTAATAAAGTTTTAAATAACGGCAATATTATATTCATACCATTTATGTTAAACAAAAAAATTGATCATTCTGTATTAATTACAACATGCATGGAAGAAGTTTTAGCACATGGATATAAAAATTTTGGACGTTTCTTTAATATGGGCGTTAAATACTCTATTAATAGAAATTACTTCAGTGATTATCAAGTTAAATCCGTTATTAAACAACTTAAATTACTGAAAACACAACATTTTAAAGATAGTACTTTAAAATTAATACAATCTTTAATTCGTTATTTTAAATGGGTAACATCGTCTGGCGTTGAAGTTCACTTTCTAACTTCAAATTTTGATAATGTTTGGGAAGAAATGATACATCACTATTTAAATAATCATTTTAAGGGTATGAATATATCAACAAAACCACATCAAATTATATTCGATTCATCTAATTCACAAGCCTATAATTTCATTCATAAACAAAAGACCTCTGTTAAACAAGATGCTACTAAGGGAAGAACTTATTTAGTAGAATACGACCATATAGCATATGATGAAGTTAATAATTATATTTATCTAATGGATGCTAAATATTATGAAGATATAAATGGATTAAATTATAAACAATTTGTATACTCACACCTTATCTTAGAAGAGCAAACACGATATTTTACACAAAGTAACAATGAAAATAACAAAAAGAATTTAGTTAATGGATTAATCTTACCTACTGAAAAGCCGTATTTCAGTAAAATCCATATTAATAGAGAAAGTCTAGATGGAATATATATTACTGAACACTACCTAAATATCCGTGAAGTAATGATGGATTTTATTCTTTAAATAATCTATTTAACTACTGTTTTATAAACAAAATAACCAGCGCCCCAAATTACTTTTATAGAGCGCTGGTTTTACTACTAAAAGTATATTAAATGTATTAAATGAAGACTGTTATTACCACTATCAGCCAACACTCTTCTACATCAATAATTAAAAACTTCCTAATGTATACTTGTGAGCGCCCTTAACAGTTAAATCGATTTTTAAAGTAACTAAATTTCTATTGATTCAATGACTTTTCTCATTACTCTTTCAGGGTTTTGCTCATTTGTAATAATTAACTGCAGTGAGTGATTATTTTTCAACTTGTAAAATGCTTGATGACTTGCCTGAGAGGTACTAAATACAACAATTTTATTATGTAATGCATCTAATTTATTTAGTTGATCGATTGCTGAAAAACAAGTAACGTTTTTTAAATGATATTTTGAATTCAGTTTAATAAGTACTTCTTCATGCCATTCAATACCCACAACAAATAGTTCTTGTCCTATCAAAGCCTCTTTTTTTTTCGAATATAATAAATCCTGCTCAAGCTTTTGTATTTTCATATGTTGTTCTTTAATGACTTTATGCTGAAACTGTAATTCTTTTTGTTCTGCTTTAAGTAAGTTAAATTTTTGTTCAATTTCATTTTTTTGTATAAGTGTTTTTTCTCTTTCCTTTAGTAGATTATCGATGCGCGATTCTGCCTTCTGTAATTTTTCCGATGGCTCTTCGTCCAGAAAGTTAACTTTTAAGATAGGTGTATGGTTGTATTTGTACGTATAATAATCAGTCAACTTAGATTGTGAATATTGCATCCTAAATAAGCCACTTGTGCGGAACTTTGAGCCACTCAATGCGGACAATTGAGCCACCGAGTGCGGAACTTTTAAGCCACTTACATCAGTCATTTAAAACCTTCTGTATAATCAAGAGGCATGCGACGTCGCATGACACTTTAAAACAGGAGGTTTTTTTTGTGATTGATTATCGGAAGATCTTAGCGCTTTCTTTTGATGGCGTTAGTCAGCGAACGATTAGTTCTACCACAGGACACGCTCGAAACACTGTTTCAGAAGTTATTCAGCGGGCCATCAACTTAAACATTACGCAGCTGAACGACACGATGACGAACGTTTGGTTAGAAGAATTTCTCTATCCAGAGAAACAAGCAATTGAAAAGGGGTACTATCCGGTGGATTGGGAGAAAGTTCATAAAGAATGTAAGCGTCAAGTAGAATTGAACACTTTTTGCTAATTAATTTTGAACACTTTCGATTAAAACATACTTTGCCGATGTTTCATTCTGTAGCTGTCTTCATTTAAATGAACGATTTCAACTCTG
>Ga0182745_1004463_pt1 | contig 11629 bp, 9 predicted proteins | sample eDN3rd30CKraftBY_FD_128523 | JGI IMG/M metagenome (GOLD analysis project Ga0182745, IMG submission 128523) | Enriched backyard soil microbial communities from Emeryville, California, USA - eDNA 3rd pass 30_C Kraft BY (version 2) (version 2) | ecosystem: Environmental > Terrestrial > Soil >... | reverse complement strand
GTCCTTGGCGCGCGCGGCGGCGTAGCTGAGTTCGCGCGCCACGACGAAATCGACCAGGCTCATCGCGAGCTTGTCGGCGACGCGCGGGAAATGGACGATCGCCCTGCCGAACTGCTTGCGGGCGAGCGCATAGTCGAGCCCGAGTTCGAGCGCGCGGCGCGCGACGCCGACGGCGCGCGCGGCGGTCTGGATGCGCGCGCCCTCGAAGGTGCGCATGAGCTGCTTGAAGCCTTGCCCTTCCTCGCCGCCGAGCAGCGCGTCGGCGGGCGCCGTCATGCCGTCGAATTGCAGCGCATATTCGCGCATCCCACGATAACCGAGCACTTCGATCTCGCTGCCGGTCATTCCCGCGGCGGGGAAGGGATCGGCCTCGGTTCCGCGCGGCTTGGGGACGAGCAGCATCGAGAGGCCCGCATAGCCCTTGGCGTCGGGGAGGGTGCGCGCGAGCAGGGTCATCAGGTCCGAGCGGCTGGCGTGGGTGATCCAGTTCTTCGCGCCGTCGATCACCCAATGATCGTCCTCGCGCCGGGCGCGCGTCTGGAGCGAGCCGAGATCGGAGCCGACGTCGGGTTCGGTGAACACCGCCGTGGGTAATATTTCGCCGCTCGCGATCTTCGGCAGCCATTCCGCCTTCTGCGCGTCGGTGCCGCCCATCGCGATCAGTTCGCCCGCGATTTCCGACCGCGTACCGAGCGAGCCCGCGCCGATCCAGCCGCGCGACAATTCCTCGGTGACGATGCACATCACGAGCTTGCCGAGGCCGAGGCCGCCAAATTCCTCGGGGATGCAGACGCCGAAGGTGCCGAGTTCGGCCATCGCCTGCACGGTGGCGTCGGGGATCAGGTCATTGGCGAGGTGCCAGCCGTGCGCGTGCGGGATAATCGCGGCGTCGGTGAAGCGGCGATACTGCTCGCGGATCGCGTCGAGGTCGGCGTCGTGCAGCGTCTCGCTCGGCCAATGGCCTTCGGCGAGCGCGGCGGCGACTTCGGCGCGCGTCGCGGCATGGTCGGCGTCGAGGAAGTCGACGCAGGCGTCCGCCAGCGCCCGCGCGGCGGCGGTGAGACCGAGGTCGGCGGGGCGGAACATCTCGTTCTGCCCCATCGGCAGGCCGCCGGTGAGCTGGCCAATGCCCTCGGCGAAGGCGAGGGTGGCGATCTTCGCGTCGAGTGGGTTCGCGTCAGTGCCCGCTTCGAACCAATCCTGCGTCGCTTCCAGCGCTGCCACCGTCGTCGCAACCCAGGCAAAGCCGTGCGCCGCGCGTTGTTCGCGGTCGATCGGGTTCGCCGCCAGCCGCCCGGCGAGCGCGGCCTGTGCCGCGCCGCGATAGGCTTGTGCGGCGATGAGAGCGCTGTTCAAATCGGCGCGTATCGTCATGGCCTTTTCCCATCGTCACCCCGGACTTGATCCGGGGTCCCGCTATGCAACGGTGAAAAGCTGGACCCCGGATCAAGTCCGGGGTGACGAGGAGGAAGGGGCTGGTCCAACTTTTACTGTCCGTTGCTCATAGATTGAAACCTGCTCAAGCCGCGCGCTCGAAGATTGCGGCGATGCCCTGGCCGCCACCGATGCACATGGTTTCAAGGCCATAGCGGCCGTTCCTGCGAACGAGTTCGCGCGTCAGATTGGCGAGGATGCGGCCGCCGGTCGCGCCGATCGGATGGCCGAGCGAGATGCCCGAACCATTGACGTTGAGGATCTCGTTCCGGCTGTCGTCGTCGGACCAGCCCCAGCCCTTGAGCACCGCGAGCACCTGCGGCGCGAAAGCCTCGTTGAGCTCGACGAGGTCGATGTCGCCCCAGCCGAGACCGTTACGGGCGAACAGGCGCTCGACCGCCGGGACGGGGCCGATGCCCATGCGGCTCGGATCGCAGCCCGCGGCGGCCGAGCTGTGATACCAGGCGATCGGTTCGAGGCCGAGTTCGTCGAGCTTGTCTTCCGCGACGACGAGGCAGGCGGCGGCGGCGTCGTTCTGCTGGCTCGCATTGCCCGCGGTGACCACGCCGCCTTCCAGCGCGCGCAGCTTGCCGAGCGTTTCCATGCTCGCGTCGGCGCGATAGCCCTCGTCGTGGGCGAAGACGATGGGATCGCCCTTCTTCTGCGGTACCGACACCGGCACCAGTTCGTCGTCGAACAGGCCATTCGCCCAGGCGGCGGCGGCACGCTGGTGGCTGCGCACCGCATAGGCGTCGCACGTCTCGCGGCTGATGCCATAATCCTTCGCCAGATTTTCGGCGGTCTCGATCATGCCGGTGATGACGCCGAAACGCTCGACCGGCTGCGACATCACGCGGCCGCGCGTGAGCCGGTCGTGGAGAGTAAGGTTGCCCGCGCGCACGCCCTTGCGGATGTCGGTGCTGTAATGCTCGACGTTCGACATCGATTCGACGCCGCCCGCGACGACGACGTCGGACATGCCGGTCTGGACCATCATTGCGGCGTTGACGATCGCCTGCAGCCCCGAGCCGCAGCGGCGGTCGAGCTGATAGCCGGGGACCTCGAGCGGCAGGCCCGCGGCGAGCCATGACCAATGGCCGATGCACGGCGCCTCGCCATTGCCGTAGCCTTGCGAAAAGACGACGTCGTCGACGCGCGCGGGGTCGATCTTCGTGCGCTCGATCAGCGCCTTCAGGATGACGGCGCCGAGATCGCCCGCGGTCATCGACGAGAGCGAACCGCCGAACTTGCCGACGGCGGTGCGGATGGGGGCGACGATGGCGGCGCGGCGCAGGGTCATTTTTTAATCTCCAGACATAAATTTCGTGTTCCCCCGCGAAGGCGGGGGTCCATCATCTGATGCTTGCGCTCTCCGCCAACGGCTGTGACGGGGTGAAAGTACAGGTGATGGACCCCCGCCTTCGCGGGGGAACAGAAAATGAGGGTGGCGAGCATTTTCAACCGACACCGACGATACCCGCGTCGATCAGGCGGGCGATTTCGCTCGAGGGGAGCGACAGCCGCTCCGCCAGCACTTCCTCGCTATGCTCGCCATTACGCGGCGCCGGACGCGGCGGCTGGCGCTCCGCCTGCGGGATGGTCGCGAAGGAACCCGCGGCGGGATAGGCGAAGCCGCTGGGGTTGGCGGCGCTTCCGAAGATCGGATTGTCCGCGACCAGCGCCGGGTCGTTCGCGGCGTCGAGCATCGTGCGATAGGGCGAATGCACGATCCCGCCCGCGTCGAAGACAGCGGCGAGGTCGGCGTGGTCGCGCGCCGCGATCGCCTGCTCGAACAAAGGATAGAGCGCGTCGCGGTGGGTGAAGCGGAGGCCGTCGTCCTTCGCGAAGGAGACGCCGCGGGCCGCCTCGATCGCCGCCACCGCTTCGCCGAGATTCAATGCGGCGATCAAGTTTGCCCATTGGCGCGGCGTGACGACGACGATCATCGTCCGCTGCCCGTCGCGCGTCGTGAAATCGCGCCCGAACAGACCATAGACCGCATTGCCGAGCCGCGGGCGGTTCTCGCCGGTATAAAGCACCTCGGCGATGCCGCCCATATTGGCGACGGTGCCGATCGCGACGTCCGACAGCGGCAGGCGGACCTCGCCGCCCTCGCCGGTCGCGGCGCGGCGCTGAATCGCGGCGAGCAGCGCGAAGGCGGCATAGGCGCCGGTGAGCAGGTCCCACGCGGGCAGGACATGATTGACCGGTTCGGGCCCCGGCCCGGTGAGCATCGGATAGCCGACGCTGTTGTTGACGGTGTAGTCGAGCGCGGGCGAGCCGTCGGCCCAGCCCATCACGCGCACGGTGATCAGGTCGGGGCAGCCCTCGGCCAGCAATTCGTGCGACAGGAAACCGTCGGCGGGGAAGTTGGTGACGAACTGGCCGGTCGCGCGCACCAGCGCCTGCAGCAGCTCGCGCCCCTCGGGCCGGGCGAGGTCGAGCGCGACCGATTTTTTCGCGCGGTTGAGGTTTTCCCAATAGAGCGAGTTGTTCTCCGCCGTCACCGGCCAGCGCCGGAAATCGGGACCGCCGCCGATCTGGTCGACGCGGATCACCTCGGCGCCGAACTGCGCGAGGTAGAGGCCGGCGGTGGGGGAGGCGACGAAGGACGACGCCTCGATCACGGGGAGGCCGGAGAGGAGGTTATACATCAGATTCTTTCCCGCCGTGCCCCTGCGAAGGCAGGGGCCCATCTTCGACGCTATCGATCTCCTGCCACCGCTTGCTCTGTATCGTTAGGGCAGGAGATAGGCCCCTGCCTTCGCAGGGGCACGGTGGAAGAGAGGGAAAGCGGTTCCTCACCCTCAATTCGCCGCCGCGAATTCGCGCAGCATATGCTTGGCGATCTGAAGCTGGAGAATCTGCGTCGTGCCTTCGTAGATGCGATAGATGCGCGCATCGCGGAAGAAGCGCTCGGCGTCATATTCGGCGAGATAACCCGCGCCGCCATAGACCTGCACGCAGGCGTCGACGACGCGGCCGCACATTTCGGACGCGAACACCTTGAACGCCGCCGCCTTGCGCAGGACATTCTCGCTCGCGTCGGCGCGGCGCGTGACGTCCTCCATCATGCATTCGGCCGCGTAGATGTCGATCTCGCTCTGCGCGAGCATCTGCTGGATGAGCTGGAAGTTGGCGATCGGCTCGCCGAACGCCTTGCGCTCGGTCGCGTAACGCACCGCGCTGTCGAGCGCGCGGCGGGCGTAGGCGGTCGCGGCGGCGCCGACCGACATGCGGCCGTTGTCGAGGCTCATCATCGCATAGGCGAACCCCTTGCCGAGTTCGCCGCCGAGCAGAGCCTCGCCGCCGACGCGGACGTCGTCCATCACGATATCGGCGATATGACTGCCCGACTGGCCCATCTTCTTGTCGGACTTGCCGATCGACACGCCGGGCGCGTCCATCGGCACGACGAAGGCCGAGACATGGGCGTTCTTGGGCAGATTCTCCTTTGAGGTGCGCGCCATGATCAGCCCGACCTTCGCGAAGGGCGAGTTGGTAATGTAGCGCTTGGTGCCGTTCAGCACCCAACCATTGTCGGTCTGGGTCGCGGTCGTCTGCAGCCCCGCCGAGTCCGATCCCGAGCCGGGTTCGGTCAGCCCGAAGCAGGCGATTTCGCCCGAAGCGACGCGCGGCAGCCACTCGGCCTTCTGCGCCTCGGTCCCGCCGTTCTTGAGCGCCGAGGCGAACATGCCGATGTTGATCGAGATGATCGAGCGAAAGGCCGGCATGGCATAGCTGATCGTGTGGATCGTCCTGACATACTGGCTGACGTTCATCCCCGCGCCGCCGAATTCTTCGGGGATGGTCAGGCCGAACAGCCCCATATCGCGCATTTCGGCGAGAATATCGTCGGGAATGCGGTCGGTCTCGATGATCTCCTTCTCGGCGGGGAGAAGGCGCTCGCGCACATAACGCTGAAGCTGCTCGATAAACTGGTCGAAGACGTCCGCGTCCATGCCGGGGTTGCTCATGGGTCGTTCCTCAGATCGGGTCGTAGGGGAAGACGTGCGCCGACACTTCGTCGGCGCGCGCGAAGCTTGGGCGAAAGGCGGGGATCAGTTCGTCGGCGATCGCCTCTGCCGTCCAGCCTTCGAGCTTGGTCATCGAACGCACCGGGCGGGGTTTCGAGAACAGGACGATCTCGTTCTTGCGCACCGAGAAAATCTGGTTGGTCACGTCCTTCGACAGGTCGGAGGCGAGATAGGCGACGAGCGGGGCGATCTTGTCGGCCGACATTTCCTGGATGCGCTTGACGCGTTCCTGTTCGGCGGGCGTCGTCGCGGGGATCGAGGCGGTCATGCGGCTCCACGCGAAGGGAGCGATGCAGTTCGAGCGGACGCCGACGCGCGCCATGTCGAGCGCGATCGACTGCGACAGCGCGACGACGCCGAGCTTCGCGGCCGAATAATTGGCCTGGCCGATGTTGCCGATCAGGCCGCTGGTCGAGGTGAAGTGGATGAAGCTGCCCGACTGCTGCTCGCGGAAATAGGGCGTCGCGGCCTTCGAGACGTTGAAGACGCCGGTCAGATTGACCTCGATGACGCTCTTCCAGTCCTCGTAGCTCATCTTGTGCCAGATGGTGTCGCGGAGGATGCCGGCGTTGTTTACGACCGCATCGATGCGGCCGAATTTGGCGACCGCATCCTCGACGATGCTCGCGGCCTCCTTCGGGTCGGCGACGTTGCCGAAGTTGGCGATGGCCTTGCCGCCCGCGGCGATGACGTCGGCCGCGGTCGTTTCGGCCGGAGCGGCATCGCCGCCGTCGCCGGCCTGCGCGACGCCCGGATCGTTGACGACCACCGCCGCGCCCTGGGCCGCGCAATGCAACGCCAGTTCGCGGCCAATCCCGCGCCCGGCGCCGGTGATCGCAACGACCTTTCCGTCAAGGCATTTCCTCATGGCCGCTCTCCCGTTCGATTCGTGTCGATAGCGCGATAAGCGACCGCGTGCATCATTTCAACATTCGGAATTGATTTTTCATCATATTGAAAATATCTCAAATCCATGACCGGCCCGGTTCGCTCCGTCTCGCAGGCTTTCGCCATCCTCCGCCTGCTCGCGGAATCGGGGGCGCTGACGCTGTCGGATATCGGTCGCTTCGCCGACCTCAGCCCGTCGAGCTGCCTCAACCTTTTGAAGACGCTGGTCGCCGAGGGCGCGGTCGAGCGCGATGCGCGAACCAAGCAGTATCGGCTGGCGTCGGCGTGGCGGGCGGCCGATGCGCTGCGCGATAGCCGCGCGGCGCGGCTCGCCGACCGCGCGCTGCCGCTGATGGCGCGCTTCGCCCAAAGCGCCGAGGCGGCGGTCGGGCTGTGGAAGATCGTCTCGCGCGACCGCATGGAACTTGCCGCGCGCGCCGAAAGCGATGCGGGGATGCGCCTCAGCCTCGCCGACGGCCAGCGCCAGCCGCTCGGCAGCGGGGCGGCGGGACGCGCGATCGCCGCGGTGCAGCGAGCGAGCGAGGCCGAACTGGCGCGGCGCTACGCCCCGGTGCGCTGGCAGGACAAATTGTCGTTCGAGGCCTATGCGCGGCAGGTCGCGGCGGCGGCGACGCAGGGCTTTGCGGTCGATCGCGGATATGCCCACCGCGGCGTCTGCACCGTCGCGGCGGGGATCGCCGACATCGCCCCCGGTTTTTGCCTGTCCGCTTCGTTCGTCGCCGGATCGCGCAGCGAGGCCGAGGTCGAGGCGCTGGGCGCGGCGCTTGTCGCGCTTCGCGACGAGGTGATACTGTCCGCCTGATAGCCAATGTTTGTTGTGCCGCCGCCTGCGGCGTGCAAGGGCACGGCCGAAAAGCGAGCGTGCCGTAACGGAGGGATTATGCAGTTCGACGTGGTGATCGTGGGGGCCGGACACGGCGGCGCGCAGGTCGCGGTGATGCTGCGCACGCAGAAGTTTGCGGGCAGCATCGCGATCATCGGCGACGAACCCGAACTGCCCTATGAGCGCCCGCCCCTGTCGAAGGAATATTTCGCGGGCGAGAAGGAATTCGAGCGCATCCAGCTTCGTCCCGCCAAATATTGGGACGAGCGCGAGGTGACGATGCTGCTGGGCAAGCGCGTGGTGAGCGTCGATCCCGCGGCACATAGCGTCACCACCGACGGCGGCGAGACGATCGGATACGGCAATCTCGTCTGGGCGACCGGCGGCAGTCCGCGCATGCTGCCGATCCCCGGCGGCGACCTGCCCGGCGTGCAGGGGGTTCGCACCCGCGCCGATGCCGATGCGATGAAGGCGGCGTCGGAGACGGCGAAGCAGATCGTCGTGATCGGCGGCGGCTATATCGGGCTCGAGGCGGCGGCGGTGCTGACCAAGGCGGGCAAGAAGGTCGTGCTGCTGGAAGCGCTCGACCGCGTGCTCGCGCGCGTCGCGGGCGAGGATCTGTCGCGCTTCTATGAGAAGGAGCACCGCGACCATGGCGTCGACCTGCGTCTCGGCGTCGCGGTCGAAGCGATCGAAGGGGAGGGGCATGTCACCGGCGTGCGCCTGTCGGACGGCGAGGTGATCCCGGCCGACCTCGTCATTGTCGGCATCGGCATCGTCCCCGCCGTCGAACCGCTGATCGCGGCGGGTGCCGAAGGCGCGGGCGGTAGCGGGGGCGTGCTCGTCGACCGCCATTGCAAGACGAGCCTGCCCGACGTCTATGCGATCGGCGATTGCGCGGCGCACGAGAATGCGTTTGCCGAGGGGGCGACGATCCGGCTCGAATCGGTGCAGAACGCCAACGATCAGGCGAATGTCGTCGCTAAGGGCATCGTCGGCGACGAAGCGCCCTATCACGCGATCCCCTGGTTCTGGTCGAACCAGTACGACCTCAAGCTCCAGACGGCGGGGCTGTCGACCGGGCACGACCAGACGGTGGTGCGCGGCGACATCGCCAGCCGCAGCTTCTCGATCGTCTATCTGAAGGCGGGGCGGGTGATCGCGCTCGACTGCGTCAACGCCACCAAGGATTATGTCCAGGGCCGCATGATCGTCACCGCCGGACTAGTGGCGACGGCGGAGCAGCTTGCGGATACGGCAACTCCGCTCAAGGAATTGCTCGCGGGTTGAGCATCCACATACCGTGTCCCCGCCTTCGCGGGGGAACAGCTTTTGTCTAATGGGGCGGCCGATTTCCCTGCCTCGTCATTGCGAGCGAAGCGAAGCAATCCAGAGCAGGCGTAAACCGCTCTGGATTGCTTCGCTTCGCTCGCAATGACGATTAGGCGGGCGGCAAATTCTCCGCCTCCGGTGGCAGATCGCCGAGCGCGCGTTTCAGCGTCGTCTTGATGTTGCGGAGCAGGCGGCGCAGCGCGACGATCACGACCACTGCGGCGGCGGCGAGCAGGATGGCGATCACGATCGCGAGCGCGGGATAGGCGATGGCGAGCGCGAGCAGGCCGGTCGTCGCGACATCCTCGCCGGTCGAGACCGCGGCGTTGCTGAACGGTTCGGGGCTGATGTTGACGACCGCGCGTGTCGTCGCCTTGGCGCCATGGCTGAGCAGCGCGCCGCCGCCGCCGAGGAGGAAGGCCACGACCTGCCACGTCGGATCGGAACTGTCGACGAGCGCGAGCGCGAGCAGCGCGCCGCCGAGCGGACGGATGATGCTGTGGATCGTGTCCCAGATGGAATCGATCCACGCGACCTTGTCGGCGAAGAATTCGGCGAGCGTGCCGACGGTCGCGACGCCGAGCACCCAGGGGTTGGCGAGGACCTGAAGCGCCTTCAGATGCTCGGGCAGCGGCAGCCAGCCGAAATACATGGCGATGCCGGTGGCGAGGATGGTGAGATAAAGCCGCCAGCCCGCAAGCAGGCTGAGACTGCCGGCGACACCCAGAATCTCCAATATTCCCATGGCCCTGCTCCCACTGGAGGCCCTTCTTGCACCCTCGTCCGCGCCTCTGCAATGGCCGGATGACAAGCGCGGTGCGCGCGGTTAGGGTTTGGGCATGAGTTCATCCGCTTCGCCGTCCGCCGTGCCGGACAACGCCATCCCCGCCGCCACGCTCGTCATCATGCGCCCCGCGGGCGGCGGCGGACCCGACGAGATATTGCTGGTGAAGCGTTCGACGACGATGGCGTTCGCGGCGGGCGCGGTGGTGTTTCCGGGCGGACGCATCGACCCCGACGATCATGTGGTGGCACAGCGGCACGGCTTCGCGCCGGACGATGTCGAGGGCGCGGCGCGGGTCGCGGCGCTGCGCGAAACGCTCGAGGAGACGGGCCTTGCGGTCGGCTGGCCGGCGCTCGCCGATCAGGAAACGGGCGCGATCCGTCAGGCGCTTCTCGGCGGCGCGCTCTTGTCGGACATGCTGGCGTCGCGCGGCGAGCGACTCGCGCTCGAATCGCTCGTGCCTTTTGCGCGCTGGTGTCCCAATTTCAAGGAAGCGCGGACCTTCGACACCCGCTTTTATGCCGTCGCCGCGCCGCCGCACGGGCATGAATTGACCGTTGAAGAGGCTGAACATAGCCACATCTTCTGGGCAAGCGCGGGCGATACGCTGGCGATGGCCGATCGCGGCGACGTGTCGATCATCTTCCCGACCCGCCGCAATCTGGAGAGGCTGGCGCAGGCGGATGGTTTTGCTGATTTTTCGGCGCACGCCGGGGATTTTCCGGTCGAATTGGTCACGCCGTGGATCGAGGAGCGCGACGGCCGCGCCCATCTGTGCATCCCCGGTCATCTCGGCTACCCGGTGACGAGCGAGCCGTTCGATCGTATCCGACGTGGATGAATTGGTGCCAATGCGGTGCTTTTCTCTGGTTTAGCAAATTCATAACAAATGGGGGGTAGGTCAAATCATCGTTGCAATCGGCAATGACTATGCCTACAGAGGCTGAGTAGATTCACAGCGATAGCCAGTGCGTTGGTGTGATTCGATAAGATTAGTTCCAGTGGACGGAGAAGAAGATGAACCTGCTTAAGAAAGCTGCGATCTCCCTCGCGGCAACGTCGATGATTGTGGCCCCGGTTGCCGCTTCGGCTGCTACCTCGCTTGATTCGGCTCGTGCCACGTCGGTTGTCGGCGGCGAAAGCGAACTCGAAGGCAGCACCAGCTGGATCATCGCTATCGTTGCTCTGGCCGCGATCATCGGTGGCATCATCCTGGCATCGGACAACAACAGCGACAACCCGACCAGCCCCGGCTGATCCGGCATCGCCGAGATAATCCAAAAGGCTCCGAACGAAAGTTCGGGGCCTTTTGTGCGTCTGGGGTTTGGGGATTGAGCTTTGCCCATTGGTCGAACCGCAAATGGCCGAAACGGGGTGGGAAGCGGATATTTCCGCCACTTTCGTCATCCCGGCGAAGGCCGGGATCTCACCGGTGCGTTTTAGCGATAGGGTGAGATCCCGGCCTTCGCCGGGATGACGGAGTTCGGTCGGATTGCTGATGATCCTCGCGTAGCGATGGGGAGGTGGCAGCGCGAAGCGCTGACGAGGGGCCCTTGGCGCAACCGTCGCGGCCCCTCCACCACCGCTTCGCGGCGGTCCCCCTCCCCACGGCTGCGCCGCAGGGAGGATCAAGGTTCGCAATCGGTCGTGACCGGCCATTTCCGAATTTGACCGTCTAGTCTAAAGCGCGATCGATCGAACGGCGCGCGATCGGGCCAGCGGGATCGCCTGCCGCACGCGCGCGGCGGCCTCGGCGGCGATCGGGGCGAGGATCAGATCATAGCCGCGATCGCCATCGGCGTTGCCCGCCATCGCTTCGGCCAGCACGGCGCCCCACGGATCGATCGCGAGGCTGTGGCCATAGGTTGCGCGCCCATCGGCGTGCGTTCCGTTCTGGGCCGCCGCGACGACATGGCACACCGTTTCGATCGCGCGGGCGCGGAGGAGGACGTGCCAATGGGCTTCGCCGGTCGAGACGGTGAAGGCGGCGGGCACCGCAATCAGATCGGCGCCGCGATCGACCAGCGCGCGATAGAGTTCGGGAAAGCGCAGGTCGAAACAGATGCTGAGGCCGAGACGGCCGAGCGGCGTCTCGACGACTTCGATGGCGTCGCCCCCGGCATAGGCGGCGGACTCGGTCCAATTCTCGCCCGAGGGCAGGGTGACGTCGAACATGTGGATTTTGTCGTAGCGCGCGCGGACGCTGCCGTCGGCGGCGATGACGTGGCTGCGATTGACGCGCCGGGCGCCGTCGTCGGACAGCAGGGGCATCGATCCGCTGTGCAGCCACAGGCCATGGCGCCGCGCCAT
>Ga0182745_1004462_pt1 | contig 11629 bp, 14 predicted proteins | sample eDN3rd30CKraftBY_FD_128523 | JGI IMG/M metagenome (GOLD analysis project Ga0182745, IMG submission 128523) | Enriched backyard soil microbial communities from Emeryville, California, USA - eDNA 3rd pass 30_C Kraft BY (version 2) (version 2) | ecosystem: Environmental > Terrestrial > Soil >... | reverse complement strand
AGCGTGGAGACCGAGCGGGCGGTGGCCCGCGATGCGCTCCGCGCGGCTGCACATCGCCGGCCCGGGGAACGGTCGGCATCTCGACGACCAAAGCCTGGAGCCGGGCGATGCGCGAGATCGAGGAGCTCCTCCCTCGTCCCGAAGCACCCGGCTGATCCGATGCGATGGCAATCGGGGTCGGCAATCGGTGGCTCGGCTGCGAGACTGGTCGGACCATGACGTTCCGCCTCACCAAGCACCACGGACTCGGGAACGACTTCCTGGTCCACCTCACCGGCGATGCCGCCGACGTCGGAGACCGCGACGCATGGGTCGAGCGCGCCCTGCGGTGGTGCCACCGGCGTCACGGCATCGGCGCGGACGGCCTGCTGCTCGGGCTCCACGGCACCGGGCGGGCCGACCTGGTGATGACGCTCGTGAACGCCGATGGGTCGATCGCCGAGATGAGCGGCAACGGCATCCGCTGCCTGGCCCAGGCCGAGGCGATGCGCCGCAACCAGGAGCGCGGAACCTTCGTCATCGAGACCGACGGCGGCGTGCGCACGGTGGAGTACGCGGCCACCCCGACGCCGGCCCGCCACCAGGGCACCATCGAAGCCAGCGTCGACATGGGTCCGGCCGCCACCGGCCCATCCGCCGACCACCCGGCTGACACCGTGCTCGGCGAGCAGAAGCGGGCGACGTTCGATCTGGGCAACCCCCACCTCGTGGTCCTGGTCGACGACCCGGCGGCCATCGATCTGGCCGCGGCGGGCGCCGAGCAGGAGGCTGCCTTCGATGCCGGGATGAACGTGCACTTCGTGGCGCCCACGCCGGGCGAGGACGATGCCATGACCATGCGGGTGTGGGAGCGCGGCGCGGGCGTCACCGAGGCGTGCGGCACCGGTGCCACCGCCGTGGCCCGAGCGGCGCACGACTGGGGGCTGGTGGGGGAGCGGGTGACCGTGCACATGCCCGGCGGCGACGTGCAGGTCCTCGTCGGCGACCCGATGGTCCTGCGGGGACCATCCGTGTTCATCGCCGGCATCGTGGTGACCTCGTGACCGGAACCGGACCCGGACCCGGACCCGGCACCGGCACCAGCTCCACCGGCGGCGAGCTCGACGAGGCGCAGCCGGGCGACGTGGACCACGGCCTCGACACCCCGTTCGACGCTGCCGGCTTCGACGGGCCCGACGACGACTTCGCCGACCTCATCGAGGAGGAGTCGCACCGTGGCGCGTTCGGCGACTACGGCGGGACGTCCAGCGCCCTCATCGACCGGTCCTTCCGGGAGCGGATCGTCGTCGTGGGCGTCACCCTCGGCGGCGGGGATCCCGAGCGCACCGAGCTCGACCTCGACGAGCTGGCGATGCTGGTCGACACGGCCGGTGCCGACGTGGTGGGCCGCATCCTCCAGCGCCGGTCCAACCCCGACCCGGCCACCTACCTCGGCAAGGGCAAGGTGACCGAGCTCAAGGAGCTGTCCGAGGCGCTCGACTGCGACACCGTCGTGTTCGACGACGAGCTGAGCCCGGCGCAGCAGCGCAACCTGGAGAAGCAGCTCGGCCGCACGGCGCTCGACCGCACCGCCGTGATCCTCGACATCTTCGCCCAGAACGCATCGAGCGTGGAGGGCAAGGCCCAGGTCGAGCTGGCCCAGCTCCGCTACCTCCAGCCCCGCCTCCGCGGCAAGGGCAAGGGCCTCTCGCAGCAGGCCGGCGGCATGTCGGCTGGCGGCGGCGCCCGGGTCGGCAGCCGCGGTCCGGGCGAGACCCAGCTCGAGACCGACCGCCGGCGCATCACCCGCCGCATCCACAAGCTCGAGGCCGACCTGCGGGCCATCGGCCACCAGCGCGACACCCAGTACAAGCAGCGCACCCGCAGCCGGGCCGCCCAGGTCGCCATCGTCGGCTACACGAACGCCGGCAAGTCCACGCTCCTGAACCAGCTGAGCGGAGCGGGGGTCCTGGTCGAGGACCGGCTCTTCGCCACCCTCGACGCCACCACCCGCCGGCTCCAGCTCCCCGGCGGCGAGGCCGTGCTGCTCACCGACACCGTCGGCTTCGTCCGCAAGCTGCCCCACCAGCTGGTCGAGTCGTTCAAGTCCACCTTGCGCGTCGCCGCCGAGGCCGACCTGCTGGTCCACGTGGTCGACGGCTCGGCGCCGGACCCCCAGAGCCACATCGACGCCGTGCGCGACGTGCTGGGCGAGATCGGTGCCGGCGACGTGCCCGAGCTGATCTGCTTCAACAAGGCCGACCGCTCGGACGAGGTCGCCCGCCTGGTGCGCGCCAGCGAGGGCGCTGTCGGCATCTCGGCCCTCTCGGGCGAAGGCGTCGAGCACCTCCTCCTCACCATCGGCGACCGCCTCCGGGCCCAGACCTCGGTCGTCGACCTCCTCATCCCGTTCGACCGCGGCGACGTGCTCGCCGAGGTCCACCGCGAGGGCGAGGTCCTGCGCGAGGAGGTCGGCGAGGGCGGGATGGCGCTCACGGCCCGGCTGGACGAAGCAGCGTGGGCCAAGCTGCGCTCGTGGCAGGTCGCCTGAGGCCCGTCACCTGCTGGGGCGACGGCGCGGCGACCGGTACGGTGTCGGCCGTGACCGACCCAGCAGCTCCGACCTCCGCCGCGTGGGCGGTGGGCATCGCCACCTACAGCGCCGACGGCAAGGTGCTCGACACGTGGTTCCCCGACCCCATCCTCGGGCTCACCGAGGGTGCGCTGCGCCTGGCAGAGGAGCACGGGCACACGGGCGGCTCCGGCACCTATCCGCTGAGCCGGGGCCAGGCCCTCGACTACCTGCGGGTCGATGTCCAGCACCTGACTGAGTCCGACGACCTCCGCCGGGTGAAGCGGGCCGCGGTGGTGACGTTCATCAGCGACCTCGACGACGCCCCGGTCGACACCCACGACTGCTACTTGCGGCTCCACCTGCTGTCGCACCGCCTGGTCCCGCCCCACGGCTGCAACCTCGACGGCATCTTCGGCCTGCTCACCAACGTCGTGTGGACCAACCTCGGTCCCTGCGCCGTCGAAGGGTTCGAGCAGACCCGGATGCGGCTGCGCGTGGCCGGGCACACCGTGACCGTCTTCGGGATCGACAAGTTCCCGCGGATGGTCGACTACGTGGTGCCCAGCGGCGTCCGCATCGCCGACGCCGACCGCGTCCGCCTCGGCGCCCACCTCGCCGAGGGCACCACCGTGATGCACGAGGGCTTCTGCAACTTCAACGCCGGCACGCTCGGCGAGTCGATGGTCGAAGGCCGCATCAGCGCCGGTGTGGTCGTCGGCGTGGGCTCGGACATCGGCGGTGGCTCGTCGATCCAGGGGACGCTCTCGGGCGGGGGCAAGACGGTCATCTCCATCGGGGAGGGCTGCCTGCTCGGTGCCAACGCCGGGCTCGGGATCTCGCTCGGCGACCGCTGCACCGTCCAGGCCGGCTGCTACATCCTCGGGGGCACGCTGGTCACGACCCCCGACGGCCAGGTCGTGAAGGCCGCCACGCTGTCGGGCCAGTCGGACCTGCTCTTCCGCCAGAACTCGAAGACCGGGGCGATGGAGGTGCTGTCGCAGACGGTCGACTGGGGATCGCTGAACACGGCGCTCCACCAGAACGACTGACCGATGGCCGGGTTCACGCCGCCGCCGTACCCCTACGACCGCCTCGCCCCGCTCCACGAGGCCGCATCCCGCTTGCCCGGAGGCGTGGTCGACCTGTCCATCGGCACGCCGTGCGACCCACCGCCCTCGTTCGTGGCCGAGGCGCTCGCCGACACGGCCGCCGCCCGGTCCTACCCGCCCTCGGTCGGCACGCCGGCCTACCGTTCGGCCGCTTCTGACTGGGTTCAGCGCCGCTTCGGGGCCGAGGTCGATCCTGGCGCCGTGGCGGCCTGCGTCGGGACCAAGGAGGTCGTGGCTGGCGTCCCGCACTGGCTGCGCCTCCGCACCCCCGAGCGCGACACCGTCCTCTACCCGGAGATCAGCTACCCGACCTATGCGATGGGCGCTGCGCTCGCCGGTTGCCGGGCGATCCCCGTTCCGGTCGACGACGCGTGGCGCATCCGGCTCGATGCCGTCGATCCGGCGGACGCGGACCGGGCGGTGTGCCTCTGGGTGAACACGCCGGGCAACCCGGCCGGCGGCCTCGACGACCTGGGCGCGGCGGCGGCCTGGGGCCGCGACCGGGGCGTGCCCGTCTTCTCCGACGAGTGCTACGCCGAGTTCACCTGGGACGGTCCGGCCCGGTCGATCCTGGCGGAGGGCACCGACGGCGTGGTGGCCGTGCACTCGCTGTCGAAGCGGTCGAACCTCGCCGGGGCCCGGGTCGGCTTCTACGCCGGCGATGCGGATCTGGTGCGCTTCATCTCGGAGGTGCGCAAGCACGCCGGGTTCATGGTCCCCGGCCCGATGCAGCGAGCCGGCGCCCTGGCGTGGGCCGACGACGACCACGTCGCCGTGCAGCGCGGCCGGTACCGGGACCGGCTCGAGGCCCTGGCCGCCGGGCTGCGCTCGTTCGGCCTGGAGGTCGGCCTTCCGGCCGGTGCGTTCTACCTGTGGGTGGCCGCGCCGCACGGCGATGCGTGGGCGTTGGCGGACGAGCTCGCTCGGCGGGGCGGCCTGCTCGTGAGCCCCGGCGAGTTCTACGGCCCGGCTGGCTCGGGGCACGTCCGCATCGCCGCGGTCCAGCCCCTGGACCGGATCGAGCTCGCCCTGCAGCGCCTCGCTGGCTGAGTCGGGTCCCATTCCTCTCCGAACCCGTCGGTCATGGGCGAGACTGGTGGGGTGATGCCCCAAGCTGCACCCGCGCCCCCGCCCGCCGTCGCCGCACCTGCGAAGCCGAAGGGTGCCATCGGCATCTGGATCGGCGTCTTGTTGATCGTCGTCGGCATCGTCTTGGGCATCGTCTTGGTGGTCGCCGGGGTGAAGTCGTTCGCCAACGGGTTCAACGACCTGCAGCACGTGCCCATCAACGGCGCGGGCATCGTCCGCATCGAAGGCACCGGGTCCCAGTCGATCTATGCCGAGCGGCCCACCTCGACCGGGGGAACCACCTTCAACACCTCGACGGGCACCACCTTCAGCGGGTACGGACCGAACGTTGCCGTGCGGGTGATCGGGCCCGATGGCCGCGACGTCGCCGTGCGGGTCCCGTCGGGCAGGGAGGACTACCGGGCTGACTACCGCGAAGGGGTGCGGATCGGGAAGTTCGACGCGCCGGTCGAGGGCGAGTACCGGATCGTGTCACGCTTGCAGGACCCCAACGGCAACTGGGACGAGATCGCCGTCGGCCACGCCATCGAGCTGTCGGGCATCGGTACGATCGCCGGCGGGATCTTCGGCGGCGGCCTGATCGTGCTGATCGGCATCATCGTGGTCATCATCTTCGCCGTTCGCCGGTCCCGCTCGAAGAAGCAGATCAGCCAGGGCTCGGCGCCCTACCCGGGTGCCTACGGCGCCCCGATGGCGGGGTGGCCCGCGGGGCCGGGCTACGCGCCGCCCGCCGCGCCGGGCTACGGCTCGCCGGCCGGTCCCGCCGCCGGGGCCTGGTCGTCGAACCCCGGCTGGGTGCCGCCGCCGGTGGCGCCGCCCGGTTCGGAGAGCCCCGGGCCCACGTGGTCACCGCCTCCGCCTCCCGCACCGCAGGCCCCGGCACCGGGGTCGACCTGGCAGCCCCCGACGGCTCCTCCGGCCGTCCCGCCCGCCGGCGCTCCCGGCTGGCCCGGCGCGGCTGCACCCGCCGCCCCGGCCGATCCGCCAGCCGAGCTGCCGGCCGATCCGCCGGCGCCGTCGTGGCAGCCTCCGGAGGGCGATCTGCCCGCTCCCGGTGGCGACGCGGATCCGACATGACGGACCTGCTCCTGCTGACCCGGGACCTCGTCGCCTTTCCGTCCGAGAGCCATGCTGAGGCCCCCTTCGTCGACTGGATCGCCGAGCAGCTCGCACCACTCGACCACCTGACGGTCGAGCGCGTCGGCGACAACCTCGTAGCCCGGACGACCGGCACCGCCGCCACCCGCGTCCTGCTCGCCGGTCACACCGACACCGTGCCGGCGAACGGCAACACCACGCCGCGGATCGAGGGCGAGACGCTCTGGGGCCTGGGCGCCACGGACATGAAGGCCGGCTTGGCCGTCATGCTCGAACTGGCCCGCACCGTCACCGCCCCGGCCCTCGAGGTGACCTACGTCTTCTACGCCGCCGAGGAGGTGGCGGCCGTGCACAACGGTCTCGGCCACCTCTTCCGCGACCGGCCCGACCTGCTCGAGGCGGACGTCGCCCTGCTGGGCGAGCCCACCGATGCGGTGATCGAAGCGGGCTGCCAGGGCACGATGCGGCTGCAGATCACCGTGCACGGCGCCCGCTCGCACACGGCCCGTCCGTGGATGGGTCGCAACGCCATCCATCGGCTCGGCCGCATCCTCGCCGCCGTCGAGGCGGTACCGGAGCGGCGCCCGGTCATCGACGGCTGCGAGTTCCGCGAGGCGCTCCAGGCCGTGACCGTCACCGGCGGCGTGGCCGGGAACGTGGTGCCGGACCTGGCCACCTTGACCCTGAACCACCGCTTCGCCCCGGATCGCACGCCCGAGGCGGCCGAGGCGGCCGTCCGGGCCGTGGTCGAGCCCTTCCTCGAGGAGGGCGACGGGTTCGAGGTGGTCGACGTCGCCGGTGCCGCCGCCCCCTCGCTCGACCACCCGGTCCTCGAGGCGCTCGTCTCGCGCGGCAACCTGCCGGTGCGGGCGAAGCTGGGGTGGACCGACGTCGCCCGGTTCGCCGACCACGGCATCCCGGCCACCAACTTCGGTCCGGGCGATGCCACCGTCGCCCACATGGCCGACGAGCGGGTCGACCGGTCGCCCATCGACCGCTGCTACGCCGCCCTCGCGGACCTCCTCACCACCGGGACCTGACGCATGGTCGCCTTCGCCCGCCGGCACCCGCCTGCCGGCCAACGCCGTACCGGCCCGCCGGGGGAGGAGCACTGGTGGGATGACGGCGATCAGGCGTTCGCCGAGGCGCCGTTCCTCACGGTGCGCGACCTCGGGCGGGGCTGGCAGACGGTGCCGATGCCCAACAACGCCGAACGGCTCGACCCCCACGGCGACGACGAGCACTCGGCCGCGCTGCGGGCCGAGCGCGAGCGGCGGATCCTCACCGCGCTCGACGAGGGTGCCGCCTGGCGCCACCGCAAGGAGCGGGTGCTGGTGGTGGCTCGCAACGAGGTGTTCCGAGACGCCGACGACCGCGCGCACCGCGCGCTGTGGCAGGAGCACGGCCCGGCCTGCCTCGATGCGGTGTGGCGGCAGCGGTGGCGCGAGCGCGAGGCGGAGCCGGGGTGGATCGAGGCGCGGCGGTGGTCCGACGACGAGCTCGAGGCGGCCAGCCCAGCCGACGGCGAGGGCCGAGCCGCCTTCGGCCAGGTCGACTGGATCACGGTGGAGGACCACACGAACACGGCATCGTCGGGGACGATCGACCGGTACCAGCACGTGAGCGTCTGGTGCGGGCGGGCGCTCGCCACGGTGACCCTGCGCCACGACGATGCGCTCGACCTCGACGGGACCACGGTGCGCATCGCCCTCGCGGCCTACCGGCGCCTCTGGCAGCTCGACCGCTGATCGGGCGGCGACCGAGACGCCGGGGCCGCCCGTCCGTACACTTCCGCGGTCACCTCACCCAAGGAGCACGCCATGGCCATCGACGTCGGACAGCCCGCACCCGGATTCACCCTCAAGGGCCAGTCCGGTGCCGACGTGTCGCTCAGCGACTTCGCCGGCGACCGGGCGGTGGCGCTCGTGTTCTACCCCTTCACCTTCACCGGGGTCTGCGAGGGCGAGCTCTGCGCCCTGCGTGACGACCTCAGCCGCTACGAAGCGGCGGGTGTGCAAGTGCTGGCGGTCTCCTGCGACTCGAAGAACTCGCAGAAGGTGTGGGCGGAGCAGCAGGGCTACACGTTCCCGCTGCTGTCGGACTTCTGGCCGCACGGGGCGACCGCCCAGGCCTACGGGGTCTTCAACGACGCCCTCGGCTGCGCCAACCGGGCGACCTTCCTGATCGACCGTGACGGCGTGGTGGTCGACGCGTTCGCCACCGACAGCCTCGGCACGCCGCGCGAGCAGGCGCGCTACGAAGCGGCGCTCGCCAAGCTCTGAGCACGAGCCAGCGGGCGCTCAGAGCTTGCGCATCACCGTGACGACCCGGCCGAAGATCTGCACCTCAGACGCCGCGAACTCCATGGGGGACAGGCGCTCGTTGGCCGGCAGCAGCACGACCTGGTCGCCGCTGCGCGTGTAGGTCTTGACCGTGGCCTCCTCGCCGGGGATGCCGGCGACCACGATCTCGCCGTTGCGAGCCTCGGGCTGGGAGCGCACGACCACGAAGTCGCCGTCGAGGATCCCGGCGTCGATCATCGAGTCGCCCCGGACCTTCAGCATGAACAGGTCCCCGTCGCCCGTGAGGTCGGCCGGGACCGGTACGACCTCCTCGACGTTCTCCTGTGCCAGCACGTCGGTGCCGGCCGCCACCTCGCCCACGAGGGGGACGTGGCGGATGGGGCGGCGCTCCACCGCGGCACCCGACTGGGGATCCCACCGGACCTCGATGGCGCGGGGCTTGGACGGATCTCGCCGGAGGAAGCCGAGGCGCTGCAGCGTGGAGAGGTGGGAGTGGACGGTGGAGGGCGAGCCCAGGCCGACCGTCTCGCCGATCTCGCGGACCGAGGGCGGGTAGCCCTTCTCCCGCATCGACGCATCGATGCACTCGAGGATCTGTCGCTGGCGTGCGGTGAGCGCTTGATCGGTCATGGAGGCTCCTTGCGTGCCGCCCGGGCCGGGCGAACAGGTGGTCGACCGAGACCGTAGCATCGCGCAGGTGTTCGGGCAAACATTTGTTCGTCCTGGGCCTTGACGGCGAACGGGCGTTCGTGGTTACCATGGCGACTGCCGAACAGGCGTTCGTGGAACGGGCGTTCGGAACCCTTCGCTGTCAGACCCCCTGGGGAGCATGTTCACCATGGCTGCAATCATCGAACCCCGCCGGCTCCCCGTTCGCCCCTCGCCGCGGCCGGCGCTCCGTCTCGTCACCGCCCACGACGGTCGGTCGGTCGAGGCGCCGGTCGATCTGGGCTTCGGTCCCGTGCACCTCGCTGGTGCGGTCGCCGCCGTCGTGGTGGCGGTGCTCCTCGCCCTCGCCATCGGCAGCGGCGCCTTCGCGGCGCTGGCCCCGGCGCCGGGCGGCACGGCGGCTCCCGCGTCGGCGCAGCGTGCTGACGGCACGGCGGCGGGCACGCACGTCACGGTGGAAGCAGGCGACACGCTCTGGTCCATCGCCCGGCGCATCCAGCCCTCGGGCGACGTCCGGTCGCTGGTCGACCGGCTCACCGCCACCTACGGCACGGCGCCCCTCCAGGTCGGCCAGGAGGTCACCGTCCCCGCTTGAGGCGCCGGGGATGAGAGGACCTCGGCCGTGCAGGTAGCGTCGGGGCGGTGCGCTGCCCCTCGTGTGGAACCTTCGAGGACAAGGTCGTCGACTCTCGCCAGTCCGAAGACGGCCTGCTGATCCGTCGTCGGCGCGCCTGCCTGGCCTGCCAGCGGCGGTTCACCACGTTCGAACGGCTCGAAGAAGTGCCGCTGTCGGTGGTCAAGCGCTCCGGCGACCGTGAGCCGTTCGACTCGGCCAAGGTGGTGGCCGGCCTGGAACTGGCCACCAAGGGCCGGCCGGTGGCTGCCGGTGATCTGGACCAGATCGCGGCCGCCGTGGAGGAGTCGCTCCGGCTCGAAGGGGTCGAGGTCAGCAGCGGCCAGGTCGGCCGGGCGGTGCTCGAGCACCTCCGGAACCTCGACGTCGTCGCTGCCGTGCGGTTCGCCAGCGTCTACAAGGAGTTCGACGACCTCGCCGACTTCGAGCGGGAGCTCGACGAGCTCATGGGGCCCTCCCGGCTCACGAAGTCCACCGAGCCCAAGCGCCACTGACGCGGTGTCGCCAGGCTCACCGGCCGGTGACGCCAGCGAGCCGTCCGAGCTGGTCCTGCCACCACTCGGCGAACCGCTGCTGGAAGACCGCGAGCGGGAAGCCGTGGCGAGCGGCGTGGGCAGCAGGGATGCGGTCCCAGCCGTAGTGCTCGACCACCACGCGCGTCTCGACGCCGACCTCGGTGAAGGTCACGTGGAGCTCGGTGGTCTGGTCGGGGGCGAAGCTGGCGTGGCGCCAGGTGAGCACCAGGCGGGTGGGCGGCTCCCAGGTCAGGACCTCGCCGACGGTGAACGACGATCCGTCGGCGTAGGTCTCCACCAGGCGGCCGCCGGGTCCCGGGTGGAAGGCCAAGGTCCCGGTCCGGTCGTCGGTGAACTGGAACAGCCCGTTGGGGCGCCACCAGGCACCGATCTCGCCGGTGAAGGCGGTGAAGGCCCGTTCGGGGGCCGCCGGCACCCGAAGGGCCACGAGGACGCGCGACCCGTCGGTCATGTCGCTCGCAGGTGGTCGGCGAAGGCGGTGAGTTGCTCGCTCCACGCCTGTTCGGCCACGTCGAGCCACGCTCGGAGGTCGGCCATGGGCGCGGAGCGCAAGGCGTAGACGCGCACGCGGGCATCGAACGGCGGGTGCTCCTCGGTCACCAGGTCGTGCTCGCGCAGCAGCCGGAGGTGCTTGCTCATGGTCGACGGCGACACCGACAGCGCCGCCGCCAGCTCGCCGGCGCGCCGGGGACGCTCGGCCAGGAGCTCGACGGCACGGCGGCGCACGGGGTCCGCCAGCGCGGCGAGGGTGGCGTCGACCGCGGCGGTCACGGCCACTCGGTGGCGACGATGGGCTGCCCCAGGGCAGCCTCGGCCTCCTCGCGGGTGGTGGCGCGCACGGTCTGGGCGAACGACCAGCGGTGCCCTTCGAGGTCGAGCGCCTGGTACACCCGGTCGCCGTAGAACTGGTCGCTCGGCTCGCCGATGATGCGGGCGCCAGCGGCCCGGGCCCGCTCGCAGTGCTCGTCGACGCTGGTGTCGAGGTGGACGTGCACGCTCTGGGTGTTCGCTCCGCCCACCCGCTCGGGGCTGCGCACCAGATCGCTCCACTCGGCGCCGACCATGATCCGGCCCCGGCCCGCCGAGCTCATCTCGTAGTGGCACATCTCGGGTGCGTCGGGCGGCCCCTCGATGGCCATGGTGGTCTCGAAGCCGAAGGCCGTCTCGAGCCAGGCGAGGGCGGCCTTCGGGTCTCGGTAGGTGACGGCGGAGGTGAACACGGGAGCATCCATGACCGGTTCCTTTGCTTGCGGATCTTGGAAATAGTGTCCAAAATAAGAAATCAAAAGTCAAGCGCTCCCCGGATCCGCTGCAGCTGGCGGGGCGATGCCCGACCGGCGCCGCCGGTTCGCGGGCGGGTGCCGGGAGGCCAGGGGTCAGGAGACGGGATCGGTGGTGCGGACGTAGCGGGCGAGGAGGTTGCCCTCGGACTCCCAGAGGTGGGCGAGCGCCAGGCGCCGGGGGTGCTCGGCCACGCTCGCCACGGCCCGGCGAGCCGACCCGCCGACGAGCAGGGGGGCGAGCGTCAAGTTGAGCTCGTCGATGAGGCCAGCGGCGAGCAGGTGCCCGTTGAGGACACCGCCGCCCTCGACGACGGCGCAGCGCACGCCGAGCGAGCCCAGGTGCCGGGCCATCGT
>Ga0182745_1004458_pt1 | contig 11632 bp, 11 predicted proteins | sample eDN3rd30CKraftBY_FD_128523 | JGI IMG/M metagenome (GOLD analysis project Ga0182745, IMG submission 128523) | Enriched backyard soil microbial communities from Emeryville, California, USA - eDNA 3rd pass 30_C Kraft BY (version 2) (version 2) | ecosystem: Environmental > Terrestrial > Soil >... | reverse complement strand
GGATTCTCGGTGGCGTTGAAGCTCGGTCCGAAGGCCAGGGTCTGGCCGACCGAAATCACCACATGCAGCCCGTCGGTGAGGAAACCCTCCACCGCCGATTCGAGATGGCCGACCCTCTGGTCCGCGCTACGCTGTTCGAGCAGGTCGACGGAGCGCCAGCCGAGCCACAGCAGCACGCTCGTGAGCGGTACCACGACCAGGGCCATCAGCGTCAGGATCGTGACGCTGAACGGAATTGACCGCCGCCCCGACATCAAATTTCAGACGATCGCAAAAGCCGCAAGGTCAGGCCTTCACGGCATTCCATTTGCAGCCACCGTCCTGGCTCTGCGCGACCAGGCTCGGCGGCGTGGCGCCGAGGTCGGCGGTATAGATGATGTTCATGCGACCGAGGTTGAAGGTCCCCTGATAGACGTTCGGGCGGATCGACTTCATCTTCACGTCGATTCCGCCAGCCGACTTCAGCTCACCCTCGCCGTTCGCGATCTTGAACGTATGTTCGCGGGTGAAGGAAGGATCGAGCTGGATGCAGCCCGAGATGCTGTTGGGATTCTCCTTGAAGCGAAACGTCACCTCGACGTTCTGCTGGGCGGCCGCCGCCAGCGGCATCAGTCCCGCCAGCACGAGCGGAGCGAATCTCTTGAACAACATCGGGACCGTCCTTCATTGGCCATGGGCTGTGCCGCACTCTACAGCGCACGGAGGGGCCCGTCAGTCCTTGCTGCGCAGCAATCCGTAGGCAGCACCGGCAATCGCGCCCCCGAGAAGCGGCGCCACCCAGAACAGCCAGAGTTGCGACAGGGCCGCGCCGCCGACGAATAGCGCCGGCGCCGTGCTGCGCGCGGGGTTCACGGACGTGTTGGTCACCGGAATGGTCACCAGGTGAATGAGCGTGAGCGCGAGGCCGATCGCGAGGCCCGCCACCGCCGGGCTGACGCGCTTGTCCGTGGCGCCGAGGATGATGGTCACGAAGCCAAAAGTCATGACGACTTCGATGACCAGCGCGGAGACGAGCCCGTACTTGCCAGGCGAATGATCGCCATAGCCGTTGGTCGCGAAGCTGCCGATCTCGGCCCCGGCCTTGCCGGTCGCGATGACATAGAGGATGGCGGCGCCTGCGATGCCGCCCAGCACCTGCGCGACCACATAATGAACGACCTCGCTGAAGGGAAAACGGCCCGCCACGGCCAGGCCGACGGTCACCGCCGGATTGAAATGCCCCCCCGACACGCCGCCCACGGCGTAGACCATCGTGAGGACGGTGAGGCCGAAGGCGAGCGCCACGCCGGCGAAGCCGATGCCGAGTTGCGGAAAGCCGGCGGCGAGCACGGCACTGCCGCATCCGCCGAGTACCAGCCAGGCTGTTCCCAGAAATTCTGCGTAGAGACGATTGGTAATAGGCATGTTCTCTCCCCGAGTTGCCGAGCTGAGTCTACGCCTCTCCAGACTATTCTCCTAGTACATGCACAAATCCGGGGCGCATTTGCCCAGCGCCGGACGATCTCCCGCACTGCAACAAGCGAAGCGTCACCGAACCGAAACCTCGCATTCATGAAAGGGCCCTAGCGTGCCGCCCTCGTCGCCCAGGGGGTTTACACCATGTTTCTGCGCCGCCGCGCTTTGATCGCCGCATCCGGTCTCGCTGCCACCAGTTTCGGCCTGCCGCGCATCGCCCTCAGCCAGGCCGACCGCCGGCCCAGCATCACCATCGCAGTGCAACAGATCGCCAATAGCGCCGCGCTGGAGCCGCTGCGCGAGCAGTCCAATGTCGGGCAGCGCGTCTTCTCCTTCATCTTCGAGCGGCTGATCATGCAGAATCTGCTCGCGAAGCTGGAGGCAGTGCCGGGCCTCGCCGAGAGCTGGAAGCGGATCGACGACCGCACGGTCGAGTTCACCCTGCGCAAGGGCGTGAAGTTCCATAACGGCGACGAGATGACCGCCGACGACGTGGTCTTCACCTTCAGCCGCGACCGCATGTTCGGGCCGGACTACGACATCGCCTCGAACAAGACGCTGTTCACCTCGGTCCTCATCCGCGATGCGGTTCAGGGCAAGAACCTGCCGCCGGAAGTCCCGGCCGTGGCCAAGCGCCTGTTCCCGGCGCTGGAGAAAGTCGAGGCCGTCGACAAGTACACGGTGCGCTTCGTCAACCGTACACCCGACGTGACCATGGAGGGCCGCATCGGGCGCCTCGGCAGCGACATCGTCTCGCGCCGCGCCTATGAGGAGTCCAAGAGCTGGCTCGACTGGGCGCGCGCGCCGGTCTCGACCGGCCCCTACAAGGTGCGCGAGTTCGTGCCCGACCAGTCCCTGACCCTGGATGCGCATGAAGACTACTGGGGTGGCCGCCCGCCACTCAAGAGCGTGCGCATCATGGTGGTGCCCGAGGTCGCGACCCGCATCAACGGCCTGCTGGCCGGCCAGTTCGACTTCATCTGCGACGTGCCGCCGGACCAGATCCCCGGTATCGAGAAGAACCCGAAATTCGAGGTGCTGGGCAGCACCATCGTCAATCACCGCATCACGGTGTTCGACAAGAACCATCCACGCCTCGCCGACCCGCGCATCCGCCAGGCCTTCACGCATGCGATCGATCGTCAGGCGATCGTCGACGCGTTGTGGTCGGGCCGCACCCGCGTGCCGGCCGGCCTGCAATGGGAATTCTACGGCCCGATGTTCATCGAGAACTGGACGGTCCCGGCTTACGATCTCGCCAAGGCCAAGGCCTTGCTCAAGGAAGCCAATTACAAGGGCGATCCGATCCCGTACCGGCTGCTCAACAACTACTACACCAACCAGGTGTCGACGGCGCAGGTGCTGGTCGAGATGTGGCGTGCGGCCGGCCTCAACGTACAGATCGAGATGAAAGAGAACTGGCAGCAGGTCTTCGACGTCAACAGCCCGCGCGCCGTGCGCGACTGGTCCAACAGCGCCGGTTTCAACGATCCGATCTCTTCCCTCGTTGCCCAGCATGGGCCGCAGGGTCAGCAGCAGCAGGTCGGCGAATGGACCAACGAGGAGATGAACCGGCTTTCGGTTGCGATGGAGGTCGAGACCGACATGTCCAAGCGCAAGGCGATGTTCAAGCGCATGCTCGAGATCTGCGAGCGCGAAGACCCCGCCTACACCGTGCTGCACCAGAACGCGACCTTCACGGCCAAGCGCCGCGACATCAAGTGGAAGGCCTCGCCGTCCTTCGCCATGGAGTTCCGCAGCACCAACTTCTCGATCTGAGGGCGACGCGATGACGGCTCCCCTCGTCACGGTACGCGACCTCACGGTCGATTTTGCGGGCGGCGCGCAGGCTTCGCGCGCCGTCGATGGCGTGAGCCTCGAGATCGCGCCCGGCGAGGCGCTGGGCATCGTGGGCGAATCGGGCTCGGGCAAGAGCGTGACCTGGCTGGCCGCGCTCGGCCTCCTGCCGACCAAGGCACGGGTCACCGGCTCGGTCCGCCTCGACGGAAGGGAACTGGTCGGCGCCGCCCGTAGCGATCTCGAACAGGTGCGCGGCAAGCGCATTGCCATGATCTTCCAGGACCCCTCGAGCTGCCTCAACCCGGTCCATCGCATCGGCCGCCAGCTGGTCGAGGCGCTCGGCCTGCATCGCGGCCTCAGCGGCCGTGCCGCCGAGGCCGAGGCATTGCGCCTGCTCGACCAGGTCGGCATCGCCGATGCCCGTCGGCGCCTGTCCGATTTTCCGCACCTTCTTTCTGGCGGCCTGAACCAGCGGGTCATGATCGCCATGGCCCTGGCCGGCGAGCCCGACCTGCTGGTCGCCGACGAGCCCACGACGGCGCTCGACGCCACCATCCAGGCCCAGATTCTGTCCCTGCTGGGCAACATCCGGCACGACACGGGCATGGCGCTGGTGCTGATCAGCCACGACCTCGGCGTCGTCGCCGAGAATGTCGACCGCGTGGCGGTGATGTATGCCGGCCGGCTCGTCGAGGAAGCGCCCGGCACCGACCTGTTCGGTGCGGCGCGCCATCCCTACACGCAGGGCCTGCTGGCCGCGCTGCCCACCCTCACCGGCCCACGCCGCCGGCTGGCCGCCATTCCGGGCACCGTGCCGGAACCGGGCAACATGCCCGCCGGCTGCCGCTTCGCACCGCGTTGCCCCGTCGCCGAGACGCGATGCGCGTCGGTGCCTCCACCGTCCCGCATCGTCGGCTTCCGGCATGCTGCCGCCTGTCACAGACGCCTCGAGCCGGGTGCTTCCGCCTGGATGCAGAAGCAGGCGGCGGAATGAGCACCCTTCTCCAAGCCACCGACCTGCGCCGTCACTACCGCGTGCGGGCCGGCCAGGGTCTGTTCGCACCCAAGGCCGTTCTGCGCGCCGTCGACGGCGTGTCGCTCGCGCTGCGGCCGGGCCGCACCCTGGGCCTGGTGGGCGAGTCGGGCTGCGGCAAGTCGACGACTGGCAAGCTCGTGCTGGGACTCGTGCCGCCCACCTCGGGCACCGTGCACTATCGCGGACAAACGCTACCGCCCGTCGGCACACAAGCCTGGCGCGGGCGGCGCCGGCACATCCAGATGGTCTACCAGGATCCGCTGGGCGCACTCGACCGCCGCCTGCCGATCGGCACGCAGATCGAGGAGCCGCTGGTCATCCACGGCCGGGCCACTGCCGCGGAACGACGTGACCGCGCGCTGGCGGCAATGGAATCGGTCGGCCTGCAGCGCCATCAGTACGAACGCTATCCGCACGAACTGTCGGGCGGCCAGCGCCAGCGGGTGGTGCTGGCGCGCGCCCTGATGACGGAGCCGGACCTGCTGGTCTGCGACGAGCCGATCTCGGCGCTCGACGTCTCCATCCAGGCGCAGGTCGTCAACCTTCTGCTCGACCTGCAGGACCGGCTGGGCATCGCCTATCTGTTCATCAGCCACGACCTCAAGGTCGTGCGCCAGGTGAGCCACGACGTCGCCGTCATGTATCTCGGTCGCATCGTCGAGCAGGGCGAAGCCGAGAGCCTGTTCGCCGCGCCGGCCCATCCCTACACGCGCGCACTGGTGGCGGCGATTCCGACCGTCGATTTCGGCGGTGGGCCGAAGCGCGAGCGCCTGCTGCTGCAGGGCGATCCGCCCAATCCCGTGAACGTACCCACCGGCTGCGCCTTCCATACGCGCTGCCCCTTCGCGACCGCCCAGTGCCGTGTCGAGGCGCCGACCTTGCAGCCCACGGCCGATGGTCGAGTGGTCGCCTGCCACCGCATCCAAGAACCCGCCCTGCAGGTCGCCGCCTGATGCTGATGTTCGCCACCTCGCGCCTGCTGCGTGCGGGCCTCACCATCCTGTTCGTGATGACCTTCGCCTTCGTGGTGCTGCGCCTTTCGGGCGACCCGGCGCTCCTCATCATGTCGGTCGACGCGCCGCCCGAGGCGATCGCGGCGTTCCGCGAATCCTGGGGCCTGAACCAGCCGATCTGGGACCAGTATCTGTCCTATATCGGCCACGCCCTCACCGGCGATTTCGGCAAATCGATGCGCGACGGGCGGCCCGCCATCGACCTCGTGATGGAACGGGTGCCGGCGACCCTCGCCATTACGATGCCGGCGCTGGCGCTCAAGATCGGCCTCGGCATTCCCGCCGGCATCTATGCCGCCCTGCATCGCAATTCGATGGCGGACCGGCTGACCATGGCGGCCTCGGTCGCGGGCTTCACCATGCCGAGCTTCGTGCTGGCGTTGCTGCTGGTGCTGGTGTTCGCGGTCCAGCTCGGCTGGCTGCCGGCCAGCGGCAGCAGCGGGCTTGCCTCCGCCATCCTGCCGATCATCACGCTGGGGACCGGTGGGGCTGCGATCATGGCGCGCTTCACGCGCTCGGCCATGCTCGAAGTGCTGGGCCAACCCTATATCCGCGCCGCTTCCGCGAAAGGCGTGACCTGGCATGCCGTCGTGACCCGGCACGCGCTGCCCAACGCCGCCATTCCGACCGTCACCATCATCGGTTTCATGGTCGGCAGCCTGGTGGCCGGCGCCGTCGTCGTCGAAAGCGTCTTCTCGTGGCCCGGCGTCGGCCGGCTGCTGGTGTCAGCCGTGGCCAACCGTGACCTCGCGGTGGTGCAGGCCATCCTGATGGTGATCGCGGCCTGGATGGTGATGGCCAACCTCACCGTCGACCTTGCCTATGGCTGGCTCGATCCGCGCGTGCGCGGCACGGCCGCAGCGCACTAGGAGCAGCAGCATGGCCATCGCCGAACGCGCGCCCGCTCCCGCCGTCCTTCGCCGTTTCCCCGTCCTGCCGCTCGGCGTCACCCTGGCGCTGGCCTGGCTCGCCCTGATGATCGTGACGGCGCTGGGCGCGGATTTCCTCGTGCCTTATTCCATCACCGCGCTCGACCTCAAGGCGCGGCTGGCGCCACCGGTCCTGATGGGCGGCACCTGGGCCCATCTGCTGGGCACCGACGAACTCGGCCGCGACGTGCTCTCGCGGCTCATCATGTCGATCCGCATGAGCCTGCTGATCGCCTTCTTCGGCACGATCATCGCGGCGACGCTCGGGACGGCACTGGGCTTTCTCGCCGCTCACTTCCGCAAGTGGGTCGAACAGATCGTGCTGATGGCCATCGACTTCCAGGCCAGCATGCCCTTCATGATCATCGCGCTGTCGGTGCTGGCCTTCCTCGGCAACAGCCTGCCACTGTTCATCGGCTTGATGGGCTTCCATTCCTGGGAGCGCTACGCCCGCATCTCGCGCGGCCTTACGCTCGCCGCCAACGAGCAGGGCTATGCCGCCGCGATCCGCCAGCTCGGCGCGAGCCCCGCCCGCATCTACGGCCTGCACATCCTGCCCAATATCGCCTCGACCCTGATCGTGTCGATGACGCTCACCTTTCCCGAGATCATCCTGCTGGAGAGCGGCCTGTCGTTCCTGGGGCTCGGCGTCCAGCCGCCGCTCGCGTCGCTCGGCAACATGGTGGGCTATGGCCGCGAATATATCAGCCACGCACCGTGGATCATGCTGGCCCCGGCCGTCACGATCGTGCTGACCACGCTGTCGATCAGCCTGCTCGGCGACTGGCTTCGCGATCGGCTCGACCCGACATTACGGTGACGACGCTCAAGCCTTCTTCCTGCCCTGCGGATAGATCGTCTCGCCGCGCTTCAGCATCTCGACGAAGGAAGCGATCTTCTTCTTCCGTCCGGCCTCGGTCTTCAGGGTCTCGGTCCGGAAGGCCAGCGCAAAGCGGTTCTGGGCGCTGAGCGTCGCCAGCATCGCCTTCGCGTCGGGCTCCGCATCGACCGCAGCCTGCAGATCGTCCGGCAACTTCGAATCCTTGGCGCGGTAGGCGCGATCCCAGCGGCCGTCCTGCTTCGCCGCCTCCACGTGCTTCAGCCCGTGCGCGGTCATGCGGCCTTCCTCGACCAGCCGGGCGACATTGTCGACGTTGATCTGGCTCCAGACGCTCCTGGCGCCACGCGGCGTGTAGCGCTGCAGGAAGCTCTTGTCGTCGAGACCCTTGCGGATACCGTCGATCCAGCCCCAGCACAGAATGACGTCGATCGCCTCCTTCGGTGTGATCGACGCGAGACCCGACCTCACTTTATGGATCTTGATCCAGACTTCACTTTCCCTGTCGTGATGCCTGCCCAGCCATTTGTAGAAGCTGGCTTCCGTCGCAAACTCGCGAACCTTGTCCGGATCGACCGTGACCGGCGCCATCAGCACACCCGGTAGCGTTCGACGGCATCCCTATCCAGCTCGATGCCGAGGCCGGGACCTTCCGGCAGCACAACGTGGCCAGCTTCGAGCTTGAGGGGCGTCTTGAGCAGCTTGGTGCGCAGTTCATTGTCGCTCATGTCGTATTCCAGCATCGAGGGATGCGGCGGATACCCGGTGTGCGGCGTCGCGGGCAGCGCCGCCAGGAAGTGGCAGGCCGTGGCGAGGCCCACGGCGCCGCCCCAGACATGCGGCGCGACCCGCAGGTTCTGCGCGTGCGCCAGCGCCACGATGCGCTTGGCCTCGGTGATGCCGCCGACTCCGGGGATGGAGGGCTGCACGATGTCGATGCAGCGCCCGTCGATCAGCGCGCGGAAGTCGCGGACCGTATGGTGCGCCTCGCCCGCCGCCAGCGCGATCGGCGACCGTGCCCGCAGTTCGGCATAGCCGCGGAAATCGCCCGGCGGCAGCGGCTCCTCGATCCAATGGATGTTGAACGGCTCGATCGCTCGGGCGCATTCCAGCGCCACGTCGGCCGTGTAGGCACCGTTGATGTCAACCAGCAGCAGCTTGTCGGGCCCCAGCGCCTCGCGCGCGAGCTTCACACGCTCGACGTCGCTTCGGATGCCGCGGCCGATCTTGATCTTGGCGCCGGCATAGGGATGGGCTGCCGCTTCCGCCATCATGTGCTCGAGCTGGCGATCGGGATCGTCGGAAAAGAAACCGGTCGAGGCATAGGCCGGGAAACGTGTGGCGCCGCAGCCGCCGATCAGGTCGCAGACCCGCACGCCGAAGCCACGGGCGATCGCATCCCACAGAGCGACGTTGATGCCTGCGAGACAGGCGGTGAGCTGGTTGCCGACGCCCAGGTGATAGATCGCATTGCGCACCCTCGCCTCGACATGATCGAAATCGAAGAGGCTGCCGCCCAGGAACATCGGCTCGAGCATGCGGAAATATTCCCGCGTCACATGAGGATTGCCGAAGGCCTCGCCGATTCCCGTCACGCCGTCGTCGGTCTCGACCTCGACCAAACCGCCGTGGCGGCGGAAGCCGCCGCCGCGCGACATGCCGTAGGCCTTCTCCGGCGCGAAGGCATATTCGAGTCCGATGAACGAAAGACGGCGGATCGTCGGCATGGCAGCTCCTGCAAATCCCGCGCTATGGTGGGCCCCAAAGCAAATCGGAGGCAACCGCTCATGACCATCCCCAAGACCCACCGCCGCGTCGTCCTCGTGCGCCGCCCGCCCGGCGAGCCCGCCGAATCCGACTTCCGGGTCGAGGAGGCGCCGGTGCCCGAGCCGCGCCATGGCGAGGTGCTGGTCAAGGTCCACTACCTCTCGCTCGATCCCTACCAGCGCGGCCGCATGCGCGACGCCGCCTCCTATGCCTCGCCGGTCGGCCTCGGCGAAGTGATGACCGGCGGCACGGTGGGCGAGGTCGTGGCCTCGCAGAATCCCGACTTCAAGGTGGGCGACATCGTCGAGGATCGCCTCGGCTGGCAGGAATATGCGATCGGCGGCGGCCCCGCGCTGCGCAAGGTCGACCCGTCGCTGGCGCCGATCTCGACGGCCAACGGCGTGCTGGGCATGCCGGGCATGACCGCTTATTTCGGCCTGCTGCATGTCGGCCAGCCCAAGCCCGGCGAGACGGTCGTCGTGTCGGCGGCGTCCGGCGCGGTCGGCCAGGTGGTGGGCCAGATCGCAAAGATCATGGGCTGCCGGGTCGTCGGCATCGCCGGTGGCGAAAAGAAGTGCGCCTTCGTGACGGACGAACTCGGCTTCGATACCTGCATCGACTACAAGGCCGAAAAGGACCTCGACGCCGCGCTGCGCGCCGCCTGCCCCAACGGGCCCGACGTCTATTTCGACAATGTCGGCGGCGAGATCACCGACGCCGTCCTGCGCAACATCAACTTCTTCGGCCGGATCGCGCTGTGCGGTTCGATCTCGCAGTACAACGCCACCGGCGCCTCGATGGGCCCGCGCCTGCTCGGCACCTTCGTCGGCAAGCGCGTGAACGCGCGCGGCTTCATCGTCACCGACTTCGCGCAGCACTACGCTCCCGCGATGCGCCAGATGGGCGAGTGGATCCGCGACGGCAGGCTCAAGTACCGCGAGGACATCGTCGAGGGTATCGACAAGGCGCCGCGCGCCTTCATCGGCCTGCTGCGCGGCGAGAACTTCGGCAAGATGCTGGTCAAGCTCGCATGAGCTACGACGCGCCCTTCGCCGGCCTCAAGGTGGTCGACCTGAGCCAGGGCATCGCCGGCCCCTACTGCGCCATGCTGCTGGCCCAGCACGGCGCCGAGGTGATCAAGGTCGAGGGCATCGGCGAGGGCGACTGGGCCCGCACGCTGGGCGTCCACTACGACAGCCACAGCGCCTTCTCGATCATCGGCAACATGGGCAAGCGCAGCCTCTCGGTCGACCTCAAGAGCGAGGCCGGCAAGGAGGTCGTGTGGCGCCTGCTGAAGGATGCCGACATCTTCCTCGAAGGTTTCAGGCCGGGCGTCATCAAGCGGTTGGGCTTCGACTATGAAGTCGTGTCGGCGCGCGTGCCGCGCGTGCTCTACATGTCGATCTCGGGCTTCGGCCAGACTGGCCCATTGGCCGAGCGGCCCGCCATGGACCCGGTGTTGCAGGCCTATACCGGCATGATGACCGAGAATCGCGGCGAGGACGGGATTCCCCATCGCGTGCCCGTCATCGTGGTCGACATGTCGACCGCACTCTATGCCTTCCAGGCGGTGAGCGCGGCGCTCTACGCCCGGCGCGACGAAAGCAAAGGTCGCTACATCGATGTCAGCCTGATGCAGTCGGCGACGGCGCTGCAATCGATCCGGCTCATGGCCTGCCATCTCGAAGGCGGCACGATGAAGCCGGGGGGCGTCCCGGGGGGCGTGTTCAGGACGGCGGATGGCTGGATGTCGATCCTCGCCCTCAAGGATCGCGACTGGCAGAGCCTCTGCGCCCTGATGGACGTGCCCGCACTGGCGCACGAGGAGCGCTTCGCCACGCCGGCGGCGCGTCTCGCCAACGAAGCGGCGCTCTATGCGATCGTGCGACCGATGATCGAGGCGAAGTCTTCGGCGCATTGGAGCGAGAAGCTCACCGAGGCCAAGCTGATGCACGAGCGGCTGAACTCCTACGCCGACTTCCTCGAACAGCCGCATGTGAAGGAAACCGGCCTGATCCACTGGCTCGAACAGGCCGGCATGCCGCAGAAGGTGCCGGTGCCTGCTTTGCCCGGCATGCTGCCGCCGACGCCGGGTACGTCACGCGCCGAAGCGCCGGCGCCCGGCCAGCACAGCCGCGCGATCCTCGAGGAGCACGGCTATGCGGCGACCGACATCGACGCGCTGATCGCCAGCGGCACCGTCGCGACGACGAGGTAGAGACATGCAGAAGAAAGCCGTCGTTGTCGGCGCGCTGGGCGTCATCGGTCGCTACATCGTCGAGCGGCTGGTGGCCGAAGGCGACTGGCAGGTCGTCGGCCTGTCACGCCGGCCGGAGAAGGATGGGCCGCGCTACCGGCACGTCTCGGTCGACCTGCTCGACCTCGACGACGTGGCCGCCAAACTGAAGCATCTGCGCGACGTCACGCACGTCTTCTACGCCGCCTTCCAGCCTGGTAGCGGCAACGCGGCGGGCTACGCCTCTGTGATCGCGCCCAATCGCGACATGCTGGTGAACTCGGTCAGCGCCATCGCCCGGGCGTCGCGCAAACTGCAGCGCGTCGTGCTGGTCACCGGCACCAAGTACTACGGCACGCATCTCGGCCCGCTGAAGACGCCGATGCGCGAGACCGATCCCCGTCACATGCCGCCCGACTTCTACTTCGACCAGATCGACTGGCTGACCGGCTTCCAGCGCGGCAAGCGGTGGAGCTGGACGGAGCTACGGCCCCAGACGCTCTGCGGCTTCGCGCCCGGCACGGCGATGAGCATCCTGCCCGCCATCGCCGTCTATGC
>Ga0182745_1004454_pt1 | contig 11637 bp, 13 predicted proteins | sample eDN3rd30CKraftBY_FD_128523 | JGI IMG/M metagenome (GOLD analysis project Ga0182745, IMG submission 128523) | Enriched backyard soil microbial communities from Emeryville, California, USA - eDNA 3rd pass 30_C Kraft BY (version 2) (version 2) | ecosystem: Environmental > Terrestrial > Soil >... | reverse complement strand
CTGCATTTGAGCCTCAAGGCTTGAATACGTTGAACAATAATGGCTCTTTTGCAGGCCAATCGGTGTTCCACTACCACCTGCATTTTATCCCACGCTATGATGAAACAGATGGTCTAAAGGTAAAATGGGAAACAAAGCAAGACGAGTTTACACCTGAACTTTTACAAGCTGTAGCAGCACAAATTCAAGAAAATTTAAAATAGTACTCAGGTAGTGGTCCTCTCGCTTTGCTTTCTAGCAGCAAAATGGGTGGACCATTAACTGTTAATGAGAGAGTTATCCTACTAATCTAAATTATTATATTCTATTATATAAGGTTGCAAAATATTAATAATGCGATTAAAATCAATGTAAGTTTCGCTAGCGGCAACGAGTGCACGCTAGGAATCTAAGAGCATAGAATTGCAGAGGAGAGTTTAATATGAATACAAAAAACTTAGTTTTAATGGCACTTTTAGTTGGTGTAGGAACAGTACTTTACTTGGTAATCCCAGGATACGGCGAAGGAATGAAGCCCGACTTCATGCTAACAATGATGTTTATCGGAATATTATTATTCCCGACATTTAAAGAAACATTTTTATTAGCCATAACAACGGGTGTTCTATCTGGTCTATTTTCAACATTCCCTGGTGGTTTCTTCCCTAATATTATCGATAAATTAGTAACAGGTATCGTATTCTTAGTGATCGTGATGGCTTTAGGCCGCTTAACTAAAAAGCTTGCAGCAGGAACAGTGCTGGTTGCAATATGTACAATTGTTTCAGGAACAATCTTCCTATCAATGGCATTATTGCTAGTAGGCTTACCTGGAGGTGCGGCATTTAGTGCATTATTCGTAGCAGTTGTACTACCTGCTGTCGTGTTAAATGCAATTGCCTTTTTCATCATCTACCCAATCATTACAAACCTATTAAAACGAGGAAATTTTAACACATCCGTGTCTAGAGCATAATGTAAGTGTAGACAAGTCTTAGATGACTTTGTCTACGCTTTTTTTATATCATTTTATCGTTTTTTCTCCTTCATGCAGTTCTTTTTAAAATGTCGGATTCATGGTTTAATATGGGTAAGAATAGGAAATTTTAAAGAAAAGGGTCAAAGTAATTTGGCAAACTACATAATTTTAAGGAGTGAACGCTATGCGCGCAAAACCATTTTTAGTCGGCTTATCAGCAGGAGTAATCGGAGGAATTACGGCAATTCTCTTCACAACACCTCAATCTGGAAAACAGCTTAGATCGAGTGTTGTACAAAATTCTAAAATCGCGAAGTCTAATCTTGAAGAGATTAAACACCATACAATGAGCGTAAAAGATTCGATTCTTACACTTAAAAACGAAGTGAAAAATAATATCCCACAAATAATGAATGAGTTTAAAACTTCAATTTCCTCCTTTAGTCAAGAAATTGAGCCGGACACTGTAAAACTAAAAGAAGAAATAGATGGTTTACAGAAATCTATTATAGAAATCGAGAATAATTTATCAGATTTAAATAATAACAAAAACAAAGACAAGGAAAAAGAATAATCCCTTATTCCTAAAAAATGGGTATAAATTAAGTATTTTTTATTAATTATCTACAAATTTATAACATTTTTTCACCTAAATTCAATTATTTAATTTTTCTAACTTTAAACTTTTTTCTTTTACTGCTATAATATTTTCATAATGTGAATGAAAGAAGGTGTTTGCTTTGTCAGAAGATTCATACACTATGAAGGAAGCAATGCTTTATAGCCAACGAATTGCACAATTGTCAAAAGCATTATGGAAAGCAGTAGAAAAGGATTGGCAGCAATGGATTAAGCCTTACGATTTAAACATCAATGAGCACCATATCTTATGGATTGCATTCCACTTAAAAGGAGCTTCAATTTCAGATGTTGCTAGATTTGGTGTTATGCACGTTTCCACTGCGTTCAACTTTTCAAAGAAGCTTGAAGAGCGAGGCTTATTAGAGTTTTCAAAACGTGATGATGACAAACGTAATACTTATGTAGAACTTACTGAAAAAGGCTCTGACTTAATTTTGGAAATGTATGACCATTATTACGATACACATCATTCAATCCTTGAAGGATCTCTAGCATTAAAAGAATTGTATGGCAGATTCCCAGAGTTCTTAGATGTTATGGCCGTGATTCGTAACATTTATGGCGAGGACTTTATCGAGATATTCGAACGCTCATTCAAAAACTTTAAAGACTCAATTGTTGAAGATGAAGACCAACAATTGATTTTAAAAAGATAATATTAATACAATTTACGTATACAGCAGCGTATGAATACGAAATTGAATGTCAAGGATGATTATGAGTGTAGCGATACACTCTTTTTCTTTTATCCTTTTTTAATTACTCAGTTTGTAGGGTTTTTGCAAAATACAGTAGCAATTCCCTTTCATATCCTTTACAATGTTTTCACTGCAAAGGATAGTAAGGTGAAATTACTCATAAAATTGACTTATTAATGGCTTTATCATTCCTATATACGCATTAATTTTAAAACTTTTAAAAAGGAGCCCTTCATCTTGCATTGTTGGAAAACGATTAACATAAAAAAAGAATATGGCTCTACATGGCTCACAATTATGGCGGTTTCTCTGTTTATAATTGTTTTTTCTATATCATTTTTAGTATTTGGCCGAATTCATCCAACATTTTATCAGGATGATTATTTTTGGCTTTTCGCACTATGTTTCGTTCTAATCTATCCGATTCATAAGCTTTTTCACTACTACTCATTATTTGGTTATCGAAAATCCGTTAAACTAAAATTTAAAATCGAGTATCGATTCATTCCGATTATTAGAATGCGCATAAAATCGATTATTCCAAAGAAACGCTATGTCTTTACACTATTAGTGCCATTTGTAGTCATGAATGGGGTGCTGATTTTTGCTGCGATCTCTTATCCAGCCTATGCCCATTTAATTTCAATTTTATTGGCATACCATTGCAGTATTTGCTTTTTAGATATTTTATTTGTCATCAATTTAATCCGTGCACCAAAGGATTCTGTGATTGAAGAAACACCTAAAGGCTGTGAAATTTTAGTTCCAACAATTTTTTAACGCGAATAGTATATATATTGGCTTATCGCTATTGTCCAAAGGGTATATTTACTTGTGTTACACTGACATTTTTTGTATCCTTAAGAAAGTGAAAGAGGGGAGGAATAGATTTGCTACTTTTGATTGTAGTGCTATTCTCAGTATTTTATTTATTTCAAATTAACCGTATGACCTATGCACTTGTAACGCAAAAGGACATACCAGAAGAAAAACATGAAAAAATATTCCGAACTATCAATATATTAATCACTATTTTATTAATTTCATTTTATGTAGAAGTTTATGTTGCGTTGTAATTCGAAAAGCCGTGGCATGTAACCGTTTAAATGACGGTGCCTAATAGGTACTTGGAAAGCAAAATAACAGTTCTAAAAGCTTTAAGAGCTAAAGGCCCCCGCCTTTAGCTCTCAAGCTGTATCGTTACATATATTGTTTGGTATTAGTAGATGAACGCTGCACCAACAATAATCAATAGGATGAACAATACAACTAATAGAGCGAAACCATTTCCATATCCGCCACCGTAGCTATTTCCCATCACGACACCCCCTTTCAAAAACTATACTATGCTTGCACGTTAACTGGACTTAGGCAGATAAACATGCAACCCATTTTGTTTTTGAAACGTTTATGATATAGTAACTATTGATTTCAATCGAAGTTAGGAGAGTAAATAACAAATGAAAAAACCATTTTTAGCACTAACACTTGCTACTTCAGTTTTCGCTCTAGCAGCTTGTGGGAACTCTGGCGATGACGTAGTAGTATCCTCAACTTATGGCGATATTACAAAAGATCAATTCTATGAAGAAATCAAAACACTCGCAGGTAAAGCATTATTAGAGCAAGTTGTAGTTGAACAAGTATTAGAAAATAACTACGAAGTAACTGATAAAGAAGTCGAAGAACAATTCACCTCTGTAAAAGAGCAATATGGGGATTCTTTCGAAGCAGTATTAGCACAAAATGGTTTAACAGAAGAGGCTTTCAAAGATAATGTGCGTTTCCAACTATTACAAGAAAAAGCGACAAAAGACGTTGAAGTATCAGATAAAGAAATCGAAGCTTATTACAACCAAGCGAAATACGAACTAAATGCTCGTCATATCTTAGTGGCTGATGCAGAAACTGCTCAAGCAGTGGCGGAAAAACTAAAAGCTGGCGGAGATTTCGCAGCTTTAGCTAAAGAATACTCTACAGATGGTTCTGCTTCTAGTGGTGGTGAGCTTGGATGGTTTACAGTTGGCTCAATGGTACCAGAATTCAATGATGCAGCTTATGCACTTGAACTAAATACAATCAGTGAACCAGTGCAAACAGAATATGGTTTCCATATTATCGAAGTAACGGACAAGCGTGAAGTGAAAGACTACGGTACTTTAGAAGACAAAAAAGCTGAAATTAAAGAAGCGATTGCAGCACAAAAAGGTGATTTCGCTGCTAAAATCTCTGAGTTATTAAAAGAAGCTGATATCGATATTAAAGATAAAGATTTAAAATCAGCTCTAGACAGCTACTTAACAACTACAGATGATTCTTCTGAGAAAGAAACAACTGAAAAATAATCTACAAAACGCGTAAACGGCTAGTTTACGCGTTTTTCTTTGGTTTAACTCAATTAGATTTTCTTAACAAACTCCGATTTTAACTTCATCGCACCGAAGCCGTCAATCTTACAATCAATATTATGGTCGCCTTCTACAAGTCGAATATTTTTTACTTTCGTTCCAATCTTCAATGTAGACGAACTGCCCTTTACCTTCAAATCTTTAATAACTGATACTGTATCTCCATCAGCTAAAATATTTCCATTTGAATCCTTTACAACTATCGAATCATCTTCAGCTTGTTCTTCGCCTACTGTCCATTCATGCGCACATTCTGGACATACAAATAATTCTCCATCCTGATATGTATATTCTGAATTACATTTTGGGCAATTTGGTAAACTCAAATCGATCCTCTCCACTCTCTAAATTAGTAAGTCTTAAGTATATAGAATTCTTTCTATTTCATCCATTCTTTCTAATATCCCGTGATGAAAACGTTTTAAAAGACAAATTATTCTCATTTTTGTACAATGGGGATGATAAAAATGAAAGTAGGTTTGTTATGAAGCGCGTTTTCCAATACAGTACCATTCTCCTTTTTGTCTACTTACTCTCAGGATGCTCCTTTTCGAAATTTGAACCAGAGCTTGATTTCAAGGTGAAGGATTTTGAATTTACAAACCAACGAAATGAAGCTGTTTCTTTACAAAGTTTAAACGGCACTCCGTGGCTTGCGATGTTTATCTATACTCGCTGTAATACCGTATGTCCTCCCATGACTTCCAATATGACGGATGTGCACACTGCACTTGAAGCAGAAGGCATTGAAAACTACAAAATTGTAGGCTTTTCAGTAGACCCCGCTTACGATACACCTGAAATTTTAAGCAACTACCTTTCATATTACCCTATAGAAAATGAATCAAAATGGGAGCTCTTGACCGGTTATCCGCAAACGGAAATGACCCAATTTGCGCTCCAATCCTTCAATACCGTCGCAAAAAAATTAACCGGTTCCGAAGATGTCGTCCACGACATCAAGTATTTCCTTGTCGATCAAAACGGCACAACCGTAAAGTCCTATAACGGCTATAGTGACGTGCCGATCGAGGAGATTGTGAGTGATATGAAGAGTATTCAAAACTAAGCATAGAAAAAATGGTGGAGGAAACAAGACAGAACAATTTTACCTTTTGCTTTTTTAACTACTTAGAAATATCGTTCATGTTATCAATTCTATAGAAAGTTGACCTAAACAGAAGTCGCAGCCTACTACGTAAGCTGCGCAATAATACCGGAAACTTTAGAAGCTACAACCTTTGTGGGCGGGCCTTAACATAAGCACAAAGACAAGTCGTAGAGACAACCACAAGTTGTCTCTGCGGCTTGTGTGCTTAGACCGCCCACCTAAACTGCAACAAATTTTGAATCTATATAAGCTAAAATCCATCCCATAACAAAAGGCACTCTTTTTTCGAGTGCCCTATAATTTCATTTATTCAAATGTTGGTTTGTAGAAGGAACGGTTGTCTAGTGGGAATAGTCTTTCCGTAAATTCACCTGGTTTTGTTTTTGCTAATGCTCTTGTTAGCATATTCATTTTCGCATCAATATTATCGATATAGTGAAGAATTTCAGCCTCTTGAATCATCGGCTTTTTCGGGCTTCCCCACTCTTCTTTTCCATGATGGGACAACACAATATGTTTTAAAATGACTACTTCTTCCCCATCAATACCTAATTCTTTTGCTGCTTGCCCAATCTCATCAACCATAATCGAAATATGGCCAAGTAAATTCCCTTCCACTGTATAAGCTGTTGCGATTGGCCCAGTCAGTTCTTTTACTTTTCCGATATCATGCAAAATAACACCCGCATAAACTAAATCGCGGTTTAAGGATGGATATAAATCACAGATTGATTTTCCAAGGCGCAGCATTGACACGACATGATCGATTAACCCTGATGCATAATCATGGTGGTTTTTAGAAGCTGCTGGAAATACCGTAATCTCTGACTGATACTTTTTAAGAATGTATCGAGTAATACGAGAAATGCTTGGATTTTTAATCTCAAAGAAAAATTGAGTTAACTCTTCATAAAGCTCTTCTTTTGGCGTTGTTGCAGAAGGAAGCAGATCATTGATTTGAATGCCTTCTTCTGGTTTAACGACTCTGATTTGCTTGATGCGCAGTTGGTTTTTCCCTCTATAATCGTGGATTTCCCCACCTACCTGCACAATCACTTCAGGTCGATACATTTTTTCATGATCTTCATTCGTATCCCATAGTTTTGCCTCAATATCGCCACTCTTATCCTGCAGAATGAGTGTCATGAAAGGTTTTCCTACTGTTGTAACTCCTTTATTAGCTTGTTTGATTAATAGAAATTGGTTTACTTGTTCACCCGCTTGGAGTTGTGTGATTCCTTTCATATAGAAAACACTCCTTTTTTATATACTAGTTCTTTACTGATACTACTATTGTAACATGCAAACTCGGCTGTTACGATGGAATTTCCAAAGAACAAGTTTACTTTTTTTGGAAAATTTAAAAAGTGAATATATGATTATTCGAAGTTACTGCCTTTTCTATGAATTATCCCACTATATCTTGTATAATGTACTATATCTTCTAAAAAAGGGGACTGGATGATATGGAGAAATTTCGTTTCACAGCATTCGAAAAAACAGGGGAAGTATTATTTGATGAAGTTTGGACATTTGAAAATGAAGAAATGGCCAAAGCTGAAGGACAAAAGCAAATTGAAGAAAAAGGCGTAGAGAGTAAAACGCATCGTCTAGTAAACGCTTCGGGGAAGCTTGTTTTATTCCATATTTAAACTTGTACAAAGAATTGTAGGAGCTAGCGCATATGCTTGGGATATGAAAGACATTTTTAATCCAAAAGCACCATAATGTCTTTCACAACCCAAATCCGGCTCCCATCAAAAAAAGTGGAGAAAAACGAATCGTTTTTCTCCACTTTTTTCATTTCCCTTTAAATTGTTGGGCTCTTTTTTCGATAAAAGCCTTGATTCCCTCAAGGTGATCCTCTGTTTTGCGCATTTTCACTTGCCCTTTAGCTTCTTTGTTCAAGATTTGCGTTAGCTCTGGAATCTTTTCTGCATGAAGAATTTCCTTCGTTTCAAGCATTGCCAATATTGGCGAAGATAAAAACTTCCCAACAAGCTGATCGACAAAGCTTTCCGCTTCCCCTTCATCCACATGATAGTCAATCAGCCCGACTCGATAGGCTTCCTGTGGACTCATAATATCTCCTGCCCAAATCATTTGTTTCGCCTTTTGTGTCCCTACACGCTCTTTCATAAAGAAGTGGCCACCACCATCAGGAATTAAGCCAATTCCTATAAAATTCATCGCAAGCTTGCTGTTTTCCTCTGCCACAATGACATCACACCCTAACGCCAAACTAAAGCCTAATCCAGCAGCAGCTCCACGGATTTGCGCGATTGTGATCATCGGCAATTGATACAGCGCTAAAACCATTCGAGAGATATAACTCATAATATTTTCAAAATCATTTGGAACACCTGTCGTAACCATCATCTTGATATCTCCTCCAGCTGAGAAGATATTGCCTTCCCCTTTAATTACCAAAATTTGAACCTCTGGATTTTCTTTTAGAAATTCTAAGCAATCCGCCAGCTCCTGCATCATTAACAAGTTCATAGAATTTGCCACATTCGGTCTGTTAAAAGATAAAGTTGCACGTCGGTCCGCAATTTCTATTTTAATTGTCTCATAAGCCATCGATTTCCCCCCAAGTTTTTTATGAACATCCATTCAGTAAATATATTCAATTTCTCGCTAGCTTTTTCCTTTATTTACTTAAATATTTACCAACTTGTCTCCCTGTAAACAAACAGCCGCCTACAAAAGTTCCTTCCAATGACCTGTACCCATGAACGCCGCCTCCGCCAAATCCGCACACTTCTCCAGCAGCATATAATCCTTGAATCGGTACTCCAGTTCCATTTAAAACTTGTCCGTTTAAATTCGTCTGTAAGCCTCCTAAAGTCTTTCTCGATAAAAGATTCAACCTTACAGCAATAAGCCGTCCATTTTTGGAATCTAAAAGTTTATGCGGCTTTGCGACCCGTATTAATTTATCGCCTAAATAATTTCTCGCACTTTGGATTGCCATCACTTGCAAATCCTTCGTAAACTTATTGTCCATTTCACGATCTCGTGCTAGAATCTGATCTTTTATTTTTATAAAATCAAGCAAATCATTGCCTGCCAGCTGATTCATACCCTCTACTAAGTCTTTTAAGCTATCTGCAATAATAAAATCCTCCCCGTTGTCCATAAATGCTTTTACTGGAGCTTGTGGGCCGGGTAATACGCGTTTTGCAATTTGCTGGAGGCTTTTATTGGTCAAATCTGGATTTTGCTCAGAGCCCGATAAAGCAAATTCCTTCTCAATCATTTTCTCCGTTAAGATGAACCAAGAATAATCATAGCCCGTTTTCATGATGGCTTCTAAAGTGCTTAACGTATTAAAGCCTGGAAAATTCGGTGCGCCAAAACGCTTTCCTAATGCATCAAACCATACGGAAGAAGGACCGGGTAAAATTCTGATTCCATGGTTTGGCCAAATGGGGTTCCAGTTTTTTAGCCCTTCCGTGTAATGCCACATGCGGTCGCGGTTCACAATCGCTGCGCCTGCCTCTTCTGAAATTTTGAGCATTCGACCATCTACAAAAGCTGGTACGCCCGTCACCATGTTCTTCGGAGCTGTACCGAGTCTAGTTGGCCAATTTTCACGGACTAGGTCTAAATTTGCGCCAATCCCTCCACTAGCCACAATGACAGCATTCCCATAATATTCAAAATCGCCTATTTCCTCTCGAGAGCTTTCTTGTCCCCGCAAAACAGGGCTTTCTTCAAGTACTTTTCCCCTGATTCCAATTACTGTTCCATTCGCCGTAAGAAGCTCGTCTACTTTATGTCGAGGTTTATAATCGATTTTTCCTTCACGAACAGCTTGCTCTACTTTTTTAGCAAATGGCTCTACAATTCCCGGGCCTGTCCCCCAGACAATATGGAAACGCGGGACTGAGTTTCCATGCCCGCCTGCAAGTGAGCCGCCTCTTTCTGCCCAGCCAACAATCGGGAAAAATTTAATGCCAAGTGATTTCAGCCATGTATATTTTTCACCTGCGGCAAAGTCCACATAGGCTTTTGCCCATTGATAGCCCCATTGATCTTCATCTTCCAACCGATCAAACCCTGCCGTCCCTAGCCAATCCTGCCACGCTAATTCTTTGGAATCCTTAATGCCTAATCTCCTTTGCTCGGGAGAATTTACCAAAAACAATCCCCCAAATGACCAGAAAGCTTGTCCACCAATGGAATTTGCCGGTTCTTGGTCAACGAGCAATACCTTTTTCTTTGCATCGATTAATTCACAGGCTGCTGTTAAACCGGCAAGTCCTGCGCCCACAATCACAACATCATACTTCACCCAACCCACCCCTTTTTGACTAAAAAGCCTATTAAATGATTTCTTGATTGAATTTTTGTTTCCCTTTTAAATTCAAATTTTTATTTTCATTCAATTCATGGAATCATTCGCTTTATCACATTACTGCGTAAAATGATTCAATCTATTTTGGTCCTATCAATGTAAGTCTAATCGCAATAATATTCTGACTTCTTAAGGTTTTTCAGCGATTTTGCATGGATTTATCTTTAAAAGAGGAAAAATCTTTTTTACGAACATTTGATATAACTTTGTATCAAAATGTTCGTATTTTAGATATGTTAGTAAGCCTTTTCATAAGTTTTTTGAATTTTTTTTAGAAATTATATTGACAGAACTGAACAATTGGGATTATGATGTTAACAATTAAATCAACGAATAAATATTAAGACGGAGACATGCTCGTTCGTTTGAAATCTCTAGAGAGCTGATGGTAGGTGTAAATCAGTGTTTTCTACGTTTGAAGTTCCACTCCCGAATAGATAGGCGGAAAACTAAAGTATGCCTATTCGTGTCATGCACGTTACGCATTTTCTTAGAGGTTGCACAAAAGAAATTTTTTTGGCAACGAACAAGGGTGGTACCGCGTGAGTATGTTAAATTAGCCTTTCGCCCCTTACATTTATATGTAGGGTGTGGAGGGCTTTTATATTTTTAGGATGGTGATTATATAAGACACTTATCGAATATGTCCCCTTCAACTAACACCCGTGTCTGCTGAATTATCTAAATTATTTGGAAAATCAACTTTAAAGGAGAGTTTTTATCAATGGTAACTAAAACTGCAACTGCAACTAACTTAATCAATGTATTTATTGCTGATCCACTAAGTGAAGATGGCATTTTCCCACTTCGTCAAGAAACAGAGCTAAATCTAAATGTTGTAATTGATACAGGCCTTACACCAGAACAATTAATCGCAAAAATCGAAGATGTACATGTTCTTTTAGTACGTAGCCAAACAAAAGTTACGCGTGAAATCATTGAAGCCGCTAAAAACTTGAAATTAATCGGCCGCGCAGGTGTTGGTGTCGACAATATCGATTTAGCAGCAGCTACTGAGCATGGTGTGATTGTAGTAAATGCTCCAGATGGAAACACAAACTCTGCAGCAGAGCATACAATTGCCATGATGACATCTCTTGCCCGCCATATTCCACAAGCTTACAATGCGTTAAAAAATGGCGTATGGGACCGCAAATCTTATGTAGGTGTCGAGCTTAAAAATAAAACTCTAGGTGTTGTTGGATTCGGACGTATCGGTACGGAAGTAGCTTACCGTGCGAAAGGTCAACGCATGAACGTAATTGCCTACGATCCATTCTTAACAGAAGAGCGCGCTAAAGAGCTTGGCATTACGAAAGGTACAGTTGATGAAGTCGTTCAAGCAGCTGATTTTATCTCAGTACATACCCCATTATTACCAGAGACACGTAACCTTATAAATAAAGATAAATTCGCGATCATGAAAAATGATGTACGCATCATCAACTGTGCACGCG
>Ga0182745_1004451_pt1 | contig 11645 bp, 9 predicted proteins | sample eDN3rd30CKraftBY_FD_128523 | JGI IMG/M metagenome (GOLD analysis project Ga0182745, IMG submission 128523) | Enriched backyard soil microbial communities from Emeryville, California, USA - eDNA 3rd pass 30_C Kraft BY (version 2) (version 2) | ecosystem: Environmental > Terrestrial > Soil >... | reverse complement strand
GGTGATCTACGGCATCTCGGGCGCCTTCAAGGAGATTGCCGAGGCCGTGCAGGGCGACCTGCGGAAGGTCGGCGTCGACCTGCAGATCCAACTGTTCGACGCGACGGTCGCCTGGGGCAAGCTCGCCACACAGGAGTTCGACGCCTTCGGCATGAGCTTCCCCTATGTCAGCGCCGGTGATGCGCTCAACCTCTACTTCCGGTCGACCAATGCGCCGACACCCAACCGCATGAACTGGAAGGACAAGGAAACCGACGAGCTGCTCGACAAGGGTTCGACCGCCCTCGACGAGGCCACGCGCACGAGCTCGTACCAAGCGGTGCAGCAGAAGGTGCACGATGCCTTCGTCTGGATCCCGCTGTTCCACGAGCCGCTGTTCGTTGTGGCCGGCGCCAAGCTGAAGCCCATCAAGGCACACGGCAACTATGGCTGCGGTCTCTACAAGGGCCTGGGCCTCGCCTACAAATAGCCAGCAGACAGCAAGCAATCGGAGCGAAGCGCTTATGAAGACGACCAAGATCGCCGGCCTCGACCACATCGTTGCGTGGGACGAGGCCGAAGGGCGGCACGTCTATCTCGAAAATGCCGATCTCGTGTTCAAGGGCAATGAGATCGCCCATGTCGGACCGGGCTACACGGGCCCGGTCGATACGGTCATCGACGGCAAGGGGATGATGGCCATCCCCGGCCTCGTCAACGTGCACAGCCATCCCTTCTCCGAGCCCGCCAACAAGGGTCTCACCGAGGAGTATGGCAGCGACAAGCTCGGCCAGAGCTCGCTCTACGAATACCTGACCGTCTTCGGACTCAATCCCGAGGATGCCGGCCCCTCCTCCAAGGTCGCGGTCTCGGAGCTGCTGAAGAGCGGCGTGACGACCATCACCGACCTGTCGATGGCACGCCCCGGCTGGTCAGACGACCTCGCCTCGACCGGCATCCGCGCCGTCATCTGCCCGATGATGCGCCAGGGCGTCTGGTACACGAAGAACGGCCACACGGTCGAATATGCCTGGGACGAAAAGGCCGGCGAGAAGGCCTTCGAGGCCTCGATGGCGACACTCGACGAGGCCGCGAAACACCCCAGCGGTCGCCTCTCCGGCATGGTCGGCCCGGCGCAGATCGACACATGCCGCGAGGGCTTCTTCAAGGAGGCCCTGCAGGAAGCCCGGCGGCGCGGCCTGCCGATGCAGACCCATGCCTGCCAGGCCGTCGTCGAATTTCACGAGATGGTCCATCGTCACGGCAAGACACCCATCGAATGGCTCGACTCGATCGGCGTGCTCGGGCCCGATCTCATCATCGGCCATGGCATCTTCCTGAACGACCATCCGCAGATCCACTATCCGCACGCCAACGACTTCGAGCGGCTGCGCGATTCCGGCGCCTCGGTGGCACACTGCCCGACCGTGTTCGCGCGGCGCGGCATGGTGATGAACTCGATCGGACGCTACATGGATGCGGGCATCACGGTCGGCATCGGCACCGACACCTTCCCGCACAACATGCTCGATGAGATACGACTGGTCTGCTACCTCGCCCGCGCCATAACCATGAACTACAAGATGGGCACGACGCGGCACGCCTTCGAGGCGGCCACGATCGGCGGCGCCAGGATGCTGCGCCGGCCCGACCTCGGCCGACTCGCGCCGGGCTGCAAGGCCGACTTCTCGCTGGTCGACATGAGCCATCCCTACATGCAACCGGCCCACGAGCCGGTGCGCAGCCTGATCTACTCTGCGGGCGACCGCGCCATCCGCCACGTCTATGTCGATGGCACGCAGGTCGTGAAGGACGGCCAGGTCCTGACGGTCGATGTCGAGGCGGCGACCGCCGGCCTCGTCGAGGGCCAGCGCAAGCGGCTCGAAACGGTAAGCCAGCGTGACTGGGCCGGCCGCACCGCCGACCAGCTCGCGCCCCCCGTCTACGGCACGCGCGATCGTCTGCCGCAGTCGCGGCCGGTGACATGAAAACGATGAGCCGCATTCAATTCATGCTCCTCTCCCCTGCCAGGGGGAGAGGTTGGGCGAGGGGGTTACACCCGGCCTCGCCTCCTCACCTAGCCTCTCCCCCTGGCGGGGGAGAGGAACACGATCGGCGATGATGACAAAGGATACGCCCCTCCTCGAAGTGAAGGGCCTGCGCACGGAGTTTCGCTCCGGCGGCAGTTCGTTCGCCGCCGTCGACGGCATCAGCTTTTCGCTGGCGCCCGGCGAGACGCTGGGCATCGTGGGCGAATCGGGTTGCGGCAAGTCGGTGACGTCGCTCTCGATCATGCGGCTGGTGCCCAATCCGCCCGGCCGCATCACAGCCGGCGAGATCAAACTGGAAGGTCGCAATCTCCTCGACCTGCCGGAAGGCGACATGCGCGCCATCCGCGGCGACGACATCGCCATGATCTTCCAGGAGCCGATGACCAGCCTCAACCCGGTGCAGACCGTGGGCAATCAGATCATCGAGGCCGTCCAGCTCCACCGCTCGCTCAGCGCCGCCGCGGCCCGCGCCCGCGCGCTCGAAATGCTGCAGCTGGTGAAGATCCCCTCGCCCGAGACCCGGCTCGACGAGTATCCGCACCAGCTCTCCGGCGGCATGAGACAGCGCGTGATGATCGCCATGGCGCTGGCCTGCGACCCGAAACTGCTGATCGCCGACGAGCCGACCACCGCCCTCGACGTCACCATCCAGGCGCAGATCCTCGACCTGCTGCGCGACCTGCGCGAGCGCACGGGCGCGGCGATCATGCTGATCACCCACGATCTCGGTGTGGTGGCCGAACTCGCGCATCGCGTGATCGTCATGTATGCCGGCCGCATCGTCGAGGAGGCGCCGGTTGGCCTACTGTTCGCCGACCCGCAACATCCCTATACGCTGGGCCTCCTGGGCTCGATCCCGCGGCTGGGCAGCGACGGCGACGAACGTCTCACCGCCATCGAGGGTGTCGTGCCCAATCCCTACGCCCTGCCGCACGGCTGCCGCTTCAGCCCGCGCTGCGCGCTCGCCGATGAGAAGTGCCGCGCCGAGCAGCCCGCGCTGCGGGAGATCGCGCCCGGCCACCGCGCCGCCTGCTGGAAGGCGCCGCTCGACCTGGTTCTCGCCGAGGCCGCCGAATGACTACCGAGCCTCTCCTCTCCGTCTCCGGCCTCACCAAGCACTTTCCGGTGAAGCGCGGCATCGTCTTCCAGAGCGCCGTCGGCACCGTGCGCGCCGTCGACGGCCTTTCCTTCGACGTGGCCCCGGGCGAGACCCTGGCGCTGGTCGGCGAATCGGGCTGCGGCAAGTCGACGACGGGCCGTCTGGTGCTGCGCCTGATCGAGGCCACCGAGGGCACGATCCGCTTCGCCGGCCGCGACGTGCGCGGCCTGTCCCGCGGCGCGCTGCGCGACCTGCGGCGCGACATGCAGATCATCTTCCAGGACCCCTACGCCTCGCTGAACCCGCGCCTCACCGTGGGCGAGACGCTGGCCGAGCCGCTCCGCCTGCATGGGATCGCCTCGGGCGCCGCCCTGCGCAAACGCATTGACGAGCTGCTGGGCGAGGTCGGCCTGTCGGCGTGGCACGCGCTGCGCTACCCGCACGAATTCTCCGGCGGCCAGCGCCAGCGCATCGGCATCGCCCGGGCCCTGGCCTCGCAGCCCAAGCTGATCGTCTGCGACGAGCCGGTCTCGGCGCTCGACGTGTCGATCCAGGCGCAGGTCATCAACCTGATGCAGGACCTGAAGGGCAAGTTTGGGCTCTCCTACATCTTCATCGCCCACGATCTCGCCGTCGTGCGGCACATCTCCGACCGCGTCGCCGTCATGTATCTCGGCAAGATCGTCGAGCTGGCGCCCAAGCGCAGCCTGTTCGCGCGGCCGCGTCACCCCTACACCCAAGCCCTGCTGTCGGCCGTGCCGGTGCCCGATCCGACCGCGCAGCGCGCGCGCATCCGCCTGGCCGGCGATGTGCCCAGTCCGCTCAACCCGCCCAAGGGCTGCCGCTTCCACACGCGCTGCGCCTACGCCCAGGACCGCTGCCGCAAGGAGGAGCCTCTGCTCCGTCCGCTGCAGGACGGCGCCGGCGCCGAAGGGCAGGTCGTGGCCTGCCACTTTGCCGAGAGCATCGTGCCACCCATCCTGGTTCCGGAGAACGATCCTCCCTACGCCCGCCGACTGGCCGCCCTGCGCAAGCTCTCCGCGGCCGCGTAGACTGGACAGCCGCGTCAATTGCGAATCGTTCGCACTCGCGATATGATCCAGGCGTGCCATCAGAAGCTACGACCGCGCTTTTCACGGAGCACCGACGTTCGCTGATCGACTACGCGACCGGAATCGTCGGCTCGCGCGCCGAAGCGGAGGACGTGGTGCAGGAGGCCTGGCTGCGTTTCGACGCGGTGTCGCGGCGCCAGCTTCTCGACGAGCCGCTAAGCTACCTCTACCGGATCGTCCGCAACCTCGCGATCGACGGCCGCCGCAAGCAGGGCCGCGAGGAGCGCCACATCGTTGCGGGCACGGCCTCGCTGCTCGACGGGATCGCCGAGGACCGGCCCTCTCCCGAGGCGGTAGTCTTGGCCCGCAGCGAACTGCAGGCCCTGCAGGCCGCCCTGCTCGAACTGCCGGAGCGGACGCGGATCGCCGTCGAGATGCACCGGATGGGCGGCGCGACGCTGAAGGAGATCGCCGCCTACCTCGGAGTCTCGATCGGACTGGCCCATTCGCTGGTGATCGACGGCCTCGAACATTGCCGTGCCCGCCTCGCGCGCGTGGCGCCCGACCGGTAATCGGTCCCCGAAATCGAACTTTCCCTGAAATTTCGCCCCTTGCCCGTCGTGTAGGAAGTGCGGGAGTTGCGCCCGCCCGCAGGAAAGCATGGCCGACAGACGAGAAGTCGCGAACGACGAGATGCCCGATACCGCCAGCAAGTGGCTTCTGGCCCTTGCCGAGAGGCCGGACGACGGTGCGCTGCGGGCTGCCTTCGAGCATTGGCGCGGCGCGAGCGCCGACAACGCGCGCGACTGGCTGGAGATGAGCCGGACGGCAACGCTGCTCGCGACCTCGGTGCCACCCCGCGAGCCGGGTTGGGCCGAGTTCCTGAGACAGCGCCGCGCCGCCGTAGCCCGCCGGCAACGTCGGCGCCGCACGATTGGCGGCGGACTGGCCGCGCTCGCGACGGCGGCCTGCCTGCTGCTCTTCTTCCAGGGCAGCACCCTGCTTCTTCGATTCGAGGCCGACCACATGACCGCGAGCGCGGAGCAGCGCCGCCTCGACCTTGCCGACGGCACGCGTGTCGAGCTGGCGCCGGAAAGCGCCATCGTCGCCGAGTATTCGACCGGCGAACGGCGCGTGAAGCTGTTGAAGGGAACCGCCTTCTTCGAGGTCGCGAACGAGTCACGCCCGTTCGTCGTCGAGGCGCGCGGCGTCGTCGCGCGCGATGTCGGTACCGCCTTCGAGGTCAGGCTCGGCACCGACAACGTCGAGGTGGCCGTACGCGACGGCATCGTCGACGTCACGGCGCCGAACGTCGCTAGGGCGGAGCGCCTGCTCGCCGGGCAATGGGCGCAGGTGACGCATACAGGAGTTGTCGGTCGTGGGCAGGCGCCGCGCGACCTGGTCGCGGCATGGACGGCCGGACAGCTCGTCGTGAAGAACCAGCCGGTGAGCGATGTGATCGACGCCCTGCGTCCCTACTTCGACGGCGTCGTCGTCCTGCACGGCCGGAAGCTCGCCGCGGAGCCGCTCACCGGCATCTACAATCTCGCCGATCCCGTGGGTGCCCTGCGCGCCGTGGCGCGTGCCCAGGGCGCATCGCTGCACCAGATCTCGCCGTGGCTGATTGTCGTCACCGGCGACTGAGGAATTTCTTCGGAGGAAATCTGAAAACGTGACGGCGCGCCATCGTGTCGAGATCGGGGGGCTGTTGATGCGTCGCTTGTCGCCATCGTGCGCGGTCCTCGAGCGGAGAGACGCGCATGCATTCGATGAGGACGGCGATCGGACTGGCACTGGCAGCAGGACTCGGCACGACCGGCCTGCCCGCCCTGGCGCAGAGCCCGCCGGCGCAGTCACCCGGTGCGGCGGCGCCCCGGGTCTTCAACTTCAACATTCCCGCGCAGCCGCTGGCCGATGCGCTTGCGCAATTCGGTCGCCAGAGCGGCCTGCAGGTGTCCGCTCATGGCGACCTGCTGCGTGGCCTGGCGTCGCCCACCATCAGCGGCACCCTGACCGCAGACGCGGCGCTCGGCCGCCTGCTCGGCGGCAGCGGCATCGTCTACTCGGTGAGCGGCAACACCGTCGTCCTGCAGAAGCCCGGCGCTCGCAACGTTCAGGGCGCTCTACAACTCGATCCGGTGCAGGTCCAGGGCGTGTTCCCGGTGCCGAGTCAGGGCCTGATCGACAATATCCCGCCGCCCTATGCCGGCGGCCAGGTGGCGACCGGCGCGCAGCTCGGACTGCTCGGCAATCGCGGCGTGATGGACACGCCCTTCAACCAGACCAGCTACACCGCGCAGAAAGCGCAGGACCAGCAGGCACGCACTGTGCGCGACGTGCTGATCGACGACCCGTCGGTGCGCACGGTGTGGCCGTCGGGTGGCAGCCTCGACGAAGCGATGTGGATCCGGGGCTTCTATGTCGGCAGTCTCGACACCTCGTTCAACGGTCTCTACGGCATGTTGCCCGTCGCTGCCGTGGCTGCGGAAATACCGGAGAGGGTCGAAATCCTGAAGGGTCCGAGCGCCATGCTGACCGGCATGGCCCCGGGCGGCGCGATCGGCGGCACGGTAAACGTGGTCCCGAAGCGCGCCGGCAGTGAACCGCTCAACCAGGTGACGGCGGGCTATGCCTATTCCGGCCAGTTCGGCGCCCATGTCGATGTCGGCCGGCGCCTGGGCGACGACCAGCAGTTCGGCGCGCGCTTCAACGGCGTATTCCGCGCCGGCAACACCGCGATCGAACGCAACACCGAACAGGTCGGCCTGGCCTCGCTCGGCCTCGACTTCCGCGGCGACAATGTCCGCCTCTCCCTCGATCTCGGCTTCCAGTCGCAGATCATCGGCGGCCTCGTCTCCTACGTGCAACCGGCGGCCGGCGTGGCGATGCCGAGCGCACCGTCGAACGGTTCCAACTTCGGCCAGACATGGACGGGCACCGACAAGAAGGACCTGTTCGCGGTGTTGCGCGGCGAGGTCGATCTGACGGAGAGCATTACCGCCTACGCCGCCGTCGGCGCCCATGACAACAAGGTGAGCAGCTTCTCCGGCGGCAATCCCGTGGCGACCAACGTCAACGGCGACATCACACAGACTCCCTTCAAGCAGGACGTCTACAACAGCTTCTGGAGCGGCGAGGCCGGCATCCGCGCGAAGGTGCCGACCGGCCCCATCGACCACGAGCTCGCTTTCTCGGCCATGACCTTTCGGCAGGAATCGGGCGCGGGATCGGCCGTCGGCACGACATTCACCTCGAACATCTACCGGCCCAACCTGATCGCGCAGCAGAACCTGCCCAATCCCGGCGCCAACAAGACCGGCCTCACGATGCTGTCGGGTTTCGCCTTCGCCGACACGCTCTCGGTCGCGGACAAGCGACTGCAGATCACCGCCGGCGGCCGACTGCAGAACGTGAAGACGGTAAACTACGACTCGGTCTCGGGAGCGGAGACCTCGACCTACGACGCAAGCGCCTTCTCGCCGTCGGTAGCGCTGGTTTTCAAGCCGTGGAGCAAGGTCTCCATCTATGGCAACTGGATCCAGGGCCTGCAGCCCGGCCAGCTCGTACCGGCAGGCTTCGCCAATGCCGGCGAGACCTTCGCGCCCTTCAAGTCGACGCAGTTCGAGGTCGGCGTGAAGATCGACTGGGGCAAGCTCACGACGACGGTGAGCGCCTTCCAGATCGCGCAGCCCAGCACCATCACCGACGCGGCGACGAACACCCTCACGCTCGCCGGCCAGCAGCGCAATCGCGGCCTGGAGTTCAACGTGTTCGGCGAACCCGTGCCCGGCGTGCGGCTGCTGGGCGGCGCCATGCTGCTGGAGGCCATCATCACCCAGTCGCAGGGCGGCACGAACGATGGATGGCAGGCCTTCGGCAGTCCCGGCCTGCAGATCAATCTCGGCGGCGAATGGGACCTGCCGTTCGCGCCGGGCCTTACCCTCAACGGGCGCGTCATCTACACCGCCGCGCAGTACATCGACCTCGACTATCCGCGCCGCACGATTCCCGACTGGACGCGCGTCGACGTCGGCGCGCGCTACGTGTTCGAGAATGCGAAGAGCCCGACCGGCCATCCGGTCGCCCTGCGCTTCAACGTCGAGAACCTGTTCGATGCCCAGTATTGGGGCACGGCCTACTACGGCTACGCGATCCAGGGCTCGCCCCGCACCTTCCGGCTGTCGGCCACCTCCGACTTCTAGGCGACCGCATGCGGTTCGCCTTCGTCCTCGCACATCGCTGGCTCGGCCTCGCCCTCGCAACGTTCCTGTTCGTGGCCGGGCTCACCGGTGCGGTCATCTCGTGGGATCACGAATTGGACGGCGTGCTGAACCCGCATCTCGTCCGGGTCCGTACCTCGGGCCCGGCCCTGCCGCCGCTCGCGCTGGCGGCGATTGCCGAGCAGCGCGACCCGCGAATCCGCGCCTCCTATGTGCCCATGATCCTTGAGCCCGGCGAGTCGCTCGCGCTCAGCATCCTTCCGCGCATCGATCCCGCCAGCGGCCTGCCCCACGAACTCGGCTTCAACCAGCTCTTCCTCGATCCGGCAACCGGCGCGGAGCTGGGCCGCCGGGAATGGGGCGCGCCCTGGCCGGTCACCCGCGAAAACCTCGTCTCGTTCCTCTACGAGTTGCACTACTCGCTCCACCTTCCGGAGATGTGGGACGTCGACGAATGGGGCATCTGGCTCATGGGCATCGTGGCCCTCGCCTGGACCGTCGATTGCTTCATCGGCTTCTACCTGACCCTACCCGCACGCCGCCACGTCGCCGGCGGCGCAAGGCCACGACCGCGTGGCTGGACAGCCTGGGCCGGGCGGTGGGCGCCCGCCTGGAAGATCAAGCGTGGCGCCAGCGCCTGGCGCCTCAACTTCGACATCCACCGCGCCTTCGGCCTCTGGACGTGGGTGCTGCTCTTCATCGTCGCCTTCACCGGCTTCTCGCTCAATCTCCATCGCGAGATCTTCTTCCCGCTGATGCAAATGGTCTCGAGCGTGACGCCGACGCCGTTCGAGGGGCGCATGCCAGGCGACGGCAAACATCCAATCGAACCGCAGGTTGGCTACGCGGACATCGTGGAGATCGCGCGACACGAGGCGGCCCAGCGCAGCTGGCAGGCGCCGGTTGCCGGAATCTACTATGCGCCGAACTGGGGCATCCATACCGTGCAGTTCTCGCACACCAGCCGGAACCGCACCGAGGCCGGGATGCATCCGACACGCCTGTTCCTCGACGCGACGGGCGCCGTGCTGGGCGAGCGCGTCCCGTGGACCGGCACGGCCGCCGACATCTTCGTGCAGGCGCAGTTCCCCCTGCATTCCGGCCGCATCCTCGGCACGGCAGGGCGAATCGCCATCTCGGTGATGGGGATCGTCGTCTCCGCTCTGTCCGTAACCGGGGTGGTCATCTGGTATCGCAAACGCTTTGCGCGGAGGCGATCTGAGCGCACGGGCCGCCCCGCCTAGCAGACCGTTGGAAAGATCGAAGTCGTGGCCGATAAACGAAACAACCGAAACAAACGAAATAAACGAAGCGCATGTCGCAGCCCCCCGAATTCCTGCCGCGGCGACCTCCTACGCAATAATATTGCTCGTCGAATCGAGCGGAATCACTTCCTCGACGAAAGCGTCGAGGACGAGATCGTCAGACGATCCCAGATGCCAGAGGCAATTCACGTCGAGCGTGAGGACCGGCCTGTCCCACCATCGCGCGACGATCTCCTGCAGCTCTTTCGCTTCGGCCGCGTCGAGGTGATCGGTGAGATTGTAGAGACCCACAAGGTAGAGATCCGTTTCCGGCCTGCCGAGACTCCGCTGGATCCGGCGCAGCAGGTTCATGCCGTTCCGACACTCTGGGTAGACGCGCAGATAGAGGCGGCCGACGTTGATGTTGCCGGAGAACAGGCCGCGCACCTCGACACGTAACGGACCGAGCTGCCCGAGAGCGGCCCTCTCGTCGTCGGAAATGCGGTACGGCACATCCTTCGACAGAGATCCGCAGATCGTTGCGTGGAGTCTCTCCCGGCGCTTCGCCATCAGCTCCCAGGCGATCTTGGTCGCGAAGGGCGAGTGCCTGAGTTCGCCTTCCAGCGCCTGATACGCGGCCGACTTCTCCAGCTCGTCCGGAGGGATCGGCAGGACCATCGAGAAAGCCCGTTCGTGCCGTCCCATGCGATAGCTTGCACCGGGACGCGACGGGATCACGTCGGGATGATCCGGCGCGATCAGAGGCAGGTGCGCCAGACGATAGGCCTCGTCCAGCCGGAGCTCATCTCCGGGCACGAACCGCGTGCGGCTCCGCTCGTAGCCGAGTTCTGCATCGGAGCAGAAAGTGTCCACGGCCGGCCGCTCAGGCGTCGGGCACGCCCGAGGTCGTCGAATATTCGAAGTGCAGCGGCGTCTCGGGATGGATCAGCGCATAGGCCGAGCGCGCGGCGATCGCCGCCTCCGCGAAGCCCGTCAGGATGAGCTTCAGCTTGCCGGGATAAGTGACAACGTCGCCCACGCCGAAGAGGCCGGCCTTGCTCGTCGCCGCCGTCGCCGGATTGACTTCGATCTGGTTGCGCTCCAGCGCCAGCCCCCAGTCGGCGATCGGCCCCAGCGACATCGAGAGGCCGAAGAACGGCAACAGCACGTCCGCCTCGATGCGCTTCGTCTCGCCTTCCAGGGTGGAGACCGTCACCGCCGTGAGCTGGCCATTCTCGCCCTCGAGCCCATGGAGCTGATACGGCACCACGAGGTCGATCTTGCCCGCCTTCGCCAGCGCCTTGAGCCGGGCCTCGCTGTCGGGCGCGGCCCGGAACCGGTCGCGGCGATGGATCACCGACACACGGCCGGCGATCTCGGCCAGCGACAGCGCCCAGTCGACCGCCGTGTCGCCGCCGCCCGCGATCACCACCCGCTTGCCGCGGAAGGTCTCGCGCTGGGTGACGTAGTAGAAGACGCTCTTGCCCTCATAGGCCTCGATGCCGGGCAGCGGCGGACGGTTGGGCCCGAAGGCGCCCACACCGGCGGCGATGATCACCGCCTTGGCCTGCAGCACGGTGCCCTTGGACGTCGTCAGCCGCCAGAACCCGCCGGTCAGCGGCTCCAGCGCCTGCACCTGCTCGCCCAGGTGATAGACCGGCCGGAAGGCCGCCGCCTGGGCCTTCAGCCGGACGATCAGTTCGGCCGCCTCGATACGGGGGAAGCCGGGAATGTCGTAGATCGGTTTTTCGGGGTACAGCGCCGTGCACTGGCCGCCGGCGTCGTCCAGCACGTCGACGACATGGCAGTTGAGCCGGACCATGCCGCACTCGAACACGGTGAAGAGGCCCACAGGCCCCGCCCCTACGATGATGACGTCGGTCTGCTGCGTGTGTGCGTTGGCCATGGTCTAAATTGGCGCAGGTGATGCGCAAATGAAAGGCCCCCGGCCGCACCTCAGAGGCGCAGAACCGGGGGCCGGAATTGGTAGCTGGGGGCGG
>Ga0182745_1004450_pt1 | contig 11647 bp, 14 predicted proteins | sample eDN3rd30CKraftBY_FD_128523 | JGI IMG/M metagenome (GOLD analysis project Ga0182745, IMG submission 128523) | Enriched backyard soil microbial communities from Emeryville, California, USA - eDNA 3rd pass 30_C Kraft BY (version 2) (version 2) | ecosystem: Environmental > Terrestrial > Soil >... | reverse complement strand
GCCGAGTTGGCCCAGTCGTACAGCGCCCAGGAAACGACCTGTCGGTTCAATAAAGGTGCCTTCACGCCGCTGACCTTGAGTTGGGGGCTGCGCCCGATCGCAGCGCGAGTCTAACTCAAGGTCGCGGGTGACGACGATGGATCGGCGCGCGGCGACTCAGCGCGCCGCGCCCTGCTTCATGCGGCGGCCGCCAGATGCTCGCGGGTTTCCCGGAAGGTGATGTCCGGCCAGCGCTCCAGCGTGAGTTGCAAATTCACCCGGGTCGGCGCGAGATAGACCAGCGCTCCGGAATGATCCAGTGCCAGGTTCTCATACGCCTTGAGGCGGAACTCCTCCAGCTTCTTGGCATCGTTGCAATACACCCAGCGCACCGTGTACACGTTCACGTTGTCGAATGCCGCCTGCACGCTGTATTCGTCCTGCAGCCGGAATGCCACCACGTCGAACTGCAACTGGCCGACCGCGCCCAGCACCAGATCATTGTTGCGCAATGGGCGAAAGACCTGTGTCGCGCCCTCTTCGCACAACTGATCCAGCCCCTTCTGCAACGCCTTCATCCGCAGTGGATCGCGCAGCACCACCCGGCGGAACAGTTCCGGCGCGAAATTGGGGATACCGGTAAAGGTCAGCGCCTCGCCTTCCGTGAAGGTGTCGCCGATGTTGATGGTGCCGTGATTGTGCAGGCCAAGGATGTCCCCGGCGTAGGCTTCCTCGGTATGCTGGCGGTCGGCGGCCAGAAAGGTCAGCGCATCGCTGATGCGCATTTCCTTGCCCAGGCGCGTGTGATGCAGTCGCATGCCCTTGGCGTAGCGCCCCGAGCAAATGCGCATGAAAGCGATGCGATCGCGATGTCCCGGATCCATGTTGGCCTGGATCTTGAACACGAAGCCGGTGAGCTTTTCTTCACTGGCATCGACCAGGCGGCCTGTGGTGGCGCGCGGCTGCGGTCCAGGCGCGTTGTTGACGAACGCCCCCAACAGCTCGGTGACGCCGAAATTGTTGATGGCCGAACCGAACAGCACCGGCGTCTGACGGCCCGCAAGGTACTCGGCACGCGAGAACTCCGGCGCGGCACCCCGCACCAGCTCGACCTCATCGCGGAACGACTGCGCACGGCCGCCCAGGAACTCGGTCGCCTCGTCGCTGTGCAAGCCGTCGATGGTGGCGTTGGTACCTGCCCGCCCCTTCTCAGCGGCCTGGTAAATGTAGATGCGGTCTTCCAGCAAGTGATAGATACCCTGCAGCTCGCGCCCCATGCCGATTGGCCAGGTGAGCGGCGCACAGGAGATCTTCAGAATCTTCTCGATCTCGTCCAACAGCTCCATGGGCTCGCGGCCTTCGCGGTCGAGCTTGTTGATGAAGGTCATGATGGGCGTGTCGCGCAAGCGGCAGACCTCCATCAGCTTGATGGTGCGGTTCTCCACGCCCTTGGCGCAGTCGATGACCATCAATGCCGAGTCCACCGCGGTCAGAGTGCGGTAGGTGTCTTCGGAGAAGTCCTCGTGACCGGGAGTATCCAGCAGATTCACCATGCGCCCGTCGTACGGGAACTGCATGACCGAGGAGGTCACGGAGATACCACGCTGCTGCTCCAGGGCCATCCAGTCCGAGGTGGCATGCCGGCTCGCCTTGCGTCCCTTCACCGTGCCCGCCAGCTGAATGGCACCGCCGAACAGCAGCAGCTTCTCGGTCAGGGTGGTCTTGCCGGCGTCCGGGTGGGAAATGATGGCAAAGGTTCTTCTTCTGGTTATTTCTTCGAGTAATTCAGCGTTCGACATTCGATAGATTTCCGACTTTGTACAATTTTTTTGTACAAGCTTCTGGAGGTGTTCGGCCAGTGGTCCGAGGCGACTGAGCCGATCATTGTAAGGCCTGGAAAGTGTTCGAGTTTGTCAAACATCGAATGTTTAATTAAATCAACATATAAATCCCATATGTTGTACCAATTAAACATAGTGATTGGAATTCAAAATTAGGTTATGATCATTTGAATCAACATATACACGATATAAGTTGCTCTTAATAACCATGGCCAAGACCAGTCAAATTTCGAAGACCCCGCCCTACGCGGTTGAGCAGGTTCTGTCCCAGCTGGGTCGGAATATTCGTACTGCGCGCCTACGCCGCAAGCTGCGCCTAGCAGACCTGGCTGAACGCGTCGGCATCTCCCGCTACGTCATGTCCGATATCGAGAAGGGCAAGCCAACGACCGCCGTCGCCGCTTATATCGGCGCTCTTTGGGCACTGGGCCTGGCAGGTGACTTGCGGAACGTCGGCGATCCGGACCGGGATTCAGAAGGAAAAGCCTTCGAGCGCGCTCGCGCGCCGTCAACTGCGCCTAAACGCACCAAGGCTCTCGACAATGACTTCTGAGCGCGAATGCTTCGTCTATATCGTTCCGCCCGGCGCAACAGAATTTGTCACGGCAGGACGTTTCCGGGTATCGCAAAACCGCGACGGCATATACCTGGGCGAGTTCGTCTATGGCAAACGGTACATGGAGCGCCCTGACGCCGTGGAGCTGGACCCCGTAGAATTGAAGCTTGCACAAACGCGCTACGAGACCCGGCGTATGGCCGGATTCTTCGGCGCGATCCGTGATGCGATGCCGGATTTCTGGGGGCGATGTGTCATCGAGCGTCATACCCATAACCCCAAGCTCGAGGAGTTCGATTATTTGATGCATGGCCCGGACGACCGGGCGGGTGCGCTCGGCTTTGGCTTCAACACCACTCCTCCGGCCCCGCGCCGCAGGTTCAGTCGCACACTCGAGCTCGACTCATTGCAGAAAATGGCGGATGCCATCCTCAATGACCAGGCCGAAAACATTGCGAACGAGGCCGATGCACGGCAGGTACAAGAGCTATTGCTCGAAGGCACGTCGATGGGCGGTGCGCGACCCAAGGCGGTGATCGAGGAAGACGACGGCTTGTGGATTGCAAAATTCAGCAGTCCGCAGGATCGCTGGAATCAGCCACTCGTCGAACATGCCTTCCTCAATCTCGCTAGAACCTGCGGCTTGGATGTTGCCGATAGCAAGATCACGAATGTCGCCGGGAAAGATGTTCTCTTGGTGCGTCGCTTCGACCGCGACAAAATCGAGAACGGATATCGCCGTCATCGCATGGTCAGCGCATTGACGCTGCTACGTTCGGATGGCGACCCAAGCGCAAGGGAAAACTGGTCCTATCTGCTACTGGCCGATGAAATCCGTAGAACGAGTGCCAGCCCGAAAGCTGATTTGCGCGAACTCTTTGCGCGAATGTGCTTCAACGCCATCGTGTCCAATCTTGATGACCATCCCCGCAATCACGCACTCCTTGCGAAGGATAGAAGCTGGCGCCTGAGCCCGGCTTACGACCTGACGCCAACACCTGTCATTGCGAAGGACACGCGCCTGCTTGCGATGGCCTGCGGCACATACGGGCGCATCGCACGCAGACAAAACCTGCTGACAGCGGCCGGACGATTCCTGCTTTCCGATGACGTGGCAGAAAACATGATCGACACCATGGTCAACGTAGTTCGTGCCGAATGGGACGCGACGCTGCGCCGCGCGGGAGCGAGCGGGAAAGACTGCGCGTCCATTGCCAGCGCGTTTATCTACGACGGTTTTTTCTACGACCTATAGAAGCCATCAACGATGCTGCCGAATCGGCAAATGGCGCTGCAGGCAACCGATGATGCTAATTTCGAAATATATAAAGACAAAACAGATATCATTTAACCATTTTCACAAAAAATAACCTTTTAGAATTGCCTCGCTTCGAAATAATTTCGATATTTTATTGAAACGAGCGGCCTCGCCCGGCACAATCCCACGCTCAATCAGGGGCGAGCGGAGCGGACCGTGGCAACTTCGACCAAGACAGCATCTGCTCCAAACGGGCGCATGCGACTGCAATTGTTCTGGCTGAAAATTCATCGCTGGATCGGCCTCGCCCTGCTGATCGTGTTCACGGTCCTGGCCCTCACCGGCTCGCTGCTGGTCTGGCCCGACCACTTCGACCGCTGGGTGAATCCGGAGCGCTACCCCACCAGCGCGGCGATAACTTTCGCACCGCCCACGACCTTGATCCGATCCGCGCAAACCGCCCTGCCGGCAGGCGATCAGGTCAGCGCGCTCCGGTTTGCCAACGGAATCACGGCGGTACGCGCCGTCGGCCAGGTGAACGGCCCCGCGCCGATGGACCTGGGTCCATCGAGCCGCGCCATGGTGTGGCTGGACCCGGCGACCGGTTCGATACTGGCGACCGCCGAGGGTGCCGGCGGATTTCAGTGGCTGCTGCGAGCCGTGCACGGCCATCTCTTGTCGTCCAGTTGGGGCCGGGAACTGGTGGCGCTGGCAGGCTTGATCCTGCTGACCTCCGCCTGCACCGGCTTGTGGCTGTGGTGGCCCGGTACACGCCACCTGGGGCGGGCGCTCAAATGGCGCCGGCAAGCGTCGATCAGCATGAACCTGCACCGCCAGGGAGGCGCCATCGTGGTGCTGATTCTCGTGCTCGAAGCCTTCACTGGCGTCTATGTGAGCGTGCCGTTCCTGTTCGCTCACCAGGACGTCGCTCCCTCGGGTATAGCGCAGCCGATCGAGCGCCCAGCCGCTCCTCGGACGATGGCTACGCCCCAACAAGACGCCGACGCAGTTCTCGCGGCGGCGCAGGCTCGATTACCGGATGCCAGACCGGCCGCGCTGTCGCTGCCAATGCAGGGCTCGGGTGAATGGGTGATTACTTTCGCGACGGCTACCGGCGAACGCAGCGTAAGAATCGCGGATGCTACAGGTGAGGCGCGGGTGGACGCGGCCGAGACACCGAACGCGGCGCAACGCATCCAGCACGTCATGGAGGACGTTCACTTCGGTAACTATGGCCCGCTCTGGCAAACCGTCGTGTTCCTGTCCGGCGTGGTCCTGGTACTGCTGTCCGTCACGGGCCTGCTGTTGTGGCTGCAAGGCCGTGCCCGGCGTATGCGGCACGCCCGCTAGTCGACGTGCGGATGCGGCGATAGCGCCAGCTTGTAGATCAGCGCGTCCTCGCGCCCGCCGCTGGCCTGATAGTAATTCTTGCGCAAGCCGACGCGTTCGAAGCCAAGCGACTCGTACAGTTGGATGGCGACGGTGTTGGAGGGCCGTACCTCCAGGAACACATCCTGCATGTATTCGTCGCGGGCACGATCGAGCAGATAGTCCATCAAGCCGCGCCCCACTCCCAGGCCACGCAGATCGTTACGGATGCAAATATTCAGCACATGCGCCTCACCGGCGCCAAAGGACAGGATGCCGTAGCCGACGATTTCGCCGTGCCGTTCGACCACCCGGCACAGATAGCCGACTCGCACGCAGTCGCGAAACACCCCCTCGCTCCAGGGGAACGGATACGAGGCACGCTCCACTTCGGCCACCCGCACGACATCCGGCATGGTCATGGGGCGGAAACGAATGCTCTCCAGTTCCTTGAGGCGATCCAGCTCGGCGCTCATTGCCGCCCCTGCCCGTCGCTGGACTGCTCGAGCTGCTGCATGGCCAGCACCAGGTCGGCCCAGGACTTGCGCTTTTCCCCCGGGCTGCGCAACAAGTAGGCCGGGTGATAGGTGACGACCACGGGCCGCCCCGAGGACAGTCGATGCAGCTTGCCCCGCAACTTGCCGATGGTGATCTGGGTTTCGAGCAGGGTTTGCGCGGCGATCCGCCCAACGCACAGGATCAGGGTGGGATTCACCAGTTCGATCTGCCGGAACAGATAAGGAATGCAGGCGCGTACTTCCGCCGGCTGCGGATCCCGGTTATTGGGCGGCCGCGACTTGAGGATGTTGGCGATGAAGACCTGATCGCGCGACAACCCGATGGCCTTCAACATGGAGTTCAGCAACTGCCCGGCCCGGCCCACGAAGGGTTCGCCCTGCCGGTCCTCGTCTGCGCCTGGCGCCTCGCCGATCACCATCAAGCGCGCCTGGCGGTTGCCGACGCCAAACACCGCGTTGGTACGAGTCTGGTGCAGCGGGCACGCCGTGCAGGTGCGCACGGTCTCGGCCAACGTATCCCAGTCCATGGTGGCCACGGCGTTGCCGTCGGGCGCGGCAAACGTTGACACGGGAGACGTCGGCGCAGGCTGAGACAGCCTGGGCTTGATTTCGACCACAGAGGCTTGGCGACTCTCAGTCACAAGGTGAGCGGCGGTGGCAACGGTCGCAGGCGCCACGGCCGGCTCGGGAGGGTTGCTCGAGAGTTCACGGCGCCGCCAAACATCGATGTCCAGGGCTCGGAGGTAACTGAGGCGACGCGAATCCATGATGGTGGGACGGTTGGAACTTCAGTGACTGGGGTGCGCGGAGTTGGACACCCGCCGCTTCTTGAAGATCTTGCGGAACAGCCACAGCGCCGGTCCCGACAGAGCATACAGGCCGAAAAAGCCGAGCAGCAATTGCGGCGCCAGCGACAGCTGCGGCGCCAACGAGGCCAGCACATAGATCAAGGGGATGACCAGGGCATAGACCCAAGGCAGGCGGCCCCGCAGATTGAGTTCCTTGCCGCTCCAATAGGAGAATTTGCTGACCATCAGGCCGCCGGCCAGGATGGACACCATGAAGGCCAGCACCAGCCGGAACAGGCCCGACACTTCGACTTCGCTCACCAGCCAGATGAATCCCGCCACCGTGGCCGCGGCCGAAGGGCTGGGCAGCCCCTCGAAGTACCGCTTGTCCGAAGTCGCGGTGCGGGAATTGAATCGAGCCAGGCGCAAGCCCGCGGCGACGGCATAGAAGAAGGCGGCCAGCCAGCCGAAGCGCGCCCAGAAACGGCCGTAGTCGGCGATACGCTCGACGCCCCATTGGTACATCAGGATGGCCGGGGCCAGACCGAAGGCCACCATGTCGCACAGGCTGTCGTATTCCTTGCCGAACTCGCTCTGGGTATTGGTCCAGCGCGCTACCCGCCCGTCCAGACCATCGAAAATCATGGCGGCGAACACCGCCGTGCCCGCGTGGGAGAAATTGCCGTTGATGGCTGCCACGATGGCATAGAAGCCGCCGAACAGGGTCCCGGTGGTCAGCAGGTTGGGCAGCCAATACACGCCCCGGCCCGGCTTGCCGCCATCGTCCGAGATCGGGTCGCCAACGCGTTCAGGTTCAGCATTCATGCGCAGCATGATAGGGTGCGCGCCGCAACGCACACAATATGACGACACGGAGCGGATCGAGACGATGCGCGGCGGGCTGGAGCGTTGCGGAACGGGCCTGGCTGTGACACAGGTCGCGGCAACAGTGCCGCGCAGCCCGCAGCATGCCGTCCTGCCCAGCAAAGATCACCTCCAAAGCTGACCCCGAGCTATTTCTGAGCTGTCCTTGGAAAACTGACGCCCGATGAATCCACGCGTCCGCCCTCCCGCTCCAGCCCGATCCTCCGGCCCACGGTCGGGCCGGATCTGGTGCCTGTTGCTGGGCCTGCTGGGCATTTCGTGCATCTGGGGCAGGGCCCAGGCCGACCAACAACAGGACCCCGAACTGGGGCGGCTGCTGCAGCAGGCATTGGCGGAAGAGAAGTGTTTCGAGGACAAGTACGAGCAGCAGGTATGGCGCGCCGCTATGGAACCGCAGCTGCGGCGTGTCGTGCAGGATGACGCGGAGCGGGCCGAAATCCTTTACCACGTGCATTGCGAAGCGCGCCGGCTGAATCTGCCGCCCGCCCTGGTGATGTCGGTGATCGACGTGGAGAGCCGTTTCGATCGCTGGGCCGTGTCCAGCGCCGGAGCGGTGGGACTGATGCAAATCATGCCGTTCTGGCCCCATGAACTGGGCATGACCAACGCGGAACTGGTGCGCATCCCACGCAACATTCGCATGGGCTGCACCATTCTCAGGTTCTATCTGGATCGGGAGAAAGGCGACTACACCCGCGCGCTCGCCCGTTACAACGGCAGCCTGGGCCGCAGAAACTATTCCGACCTGGTACTGACGCGGCTGGCCAACCGCTGGCACTACCGCTAGGCCCCGAGTCGCTATTTTATCGAGAAAGCGCCGGGCAGTTCGCCCAGCTCCGTCAGCGCCACTTCCTGCACTTCCACCTTGCTGACCTGCGCCGCCGGGGGACCCAGCGCCAGCCAGTCGATCAGCGAGTTCACCGCGGCGGGCGCGCCGATCGCCAGTACCTCGACCCGGCCATCCGGCAAGTTGCCGGCATAGCCTTCGATGCCGAGCGTTCGAGCCTGCTCACGCGTGGAGGCGCGATAGAACACGCCCTGGACCCGGCCGGAAACGAAACAGCGTCGTGCAATCAGGATCGACAACGGCTTCAGGTCGTGCCGTTATTGTATTCGGCACGCGCCTTGAGCATGGCTTCGTTGGCCTTGCGCCGCGCTTCGACCGCATTGCGCCGGGCATCGCGCCAATCGCCCTTTTGCAGACTGGTCTCGGCTTGCTCCAACAGCGTTTGCGCAGTGCTCAGTTGCTGCGATTCCGACCGGTCGGCGCCGGCATCGCGCGCGGCCTTGATGGCCTGGCGGGCATTGCTCATTTCCTGCACCGGCGCGCCGGCACAGCCCAGCAGTCCGGCGCATACCAGCGTCAGCAGCAAGCCGCGCAACGAATGAAGCGATCCGAGGTAAGTCATGACTCGTACAGGAATAATCGCCGGCGAACGTAGCAACGCAAAGCCTACACCGTCAAGCAGCGCCCCCATACAATGAGTGACAATGGGCGTCACGAGACCGTCTCCGGTACGTTGCGCTCAGCCCACACCCAGCGCCGCGACACCGCGGGCGCTGACAAATCACAGATCAATCCCGGAGTTTGCTCACGTGGCTGAAATCCTGGTGGTGTTTTATTCCCGCAAAGGCAGTACCGCGGAGCTGGCGCGACAAGTATGCCGCGGTATCGAGTCGGTACCCGGTGCACAGGCCAGATTGCGCACCGTGCCGCAGTTGACGACCGTGGTCGAGCAGCCTCAACCGGCGGTGCCCGAGGAAGGTCCGCCTTACGTCAGCCATGACGATCTGCGGCAATGCGATGGCCTGGTCCTCGGCAGCCCGACCCGCTTCGGCAACATGGCGGCGCCGCTCAAACATTTCCTGGATGGCACCAGTTCGCTGTGGGTCGGCGGGGCCCTGGCCAACAAGCCTGCCGCGGTCTTCACCTCGACCCAAACCATGCACGGTGGCCAGGAAAGCACTTTGCTCAGCATGATGCTGCCGCTGCTGCACCATGGCATGGTCATTGTCGGCCTGCCTTACACCGAAGCCGCGCTGACTCACACCCGGACGGGCGGATCGCCCTACGGCGCCAGTCATTTCGCCGGCGGGGAGACTCAGTCCAGGCTGTCGGACGATGAACGCGTGCTGGCGCAGCTGCTGGGCAAACGCGTGGCCGAACTCGCCATGAAACTGCGCTCCTGACGTCATGGGCAGCGCAACCGCATGGCAACGACTGGCCCTGGTATTGCTGGGTGCACTGATCGCCCTGGTAATCCTCTGGCAATGCTTCACTCCGGGTGACCTCGGGCCCTGGCATCGCGTGCTGCTCGGCGCCCTGCTCACTCTGCCGTTGTGGGCGCCGCTCCATGGCCTGATACGAGGTCAGCGTCGAACCTTCGCCTGGGCCACGCTGTGCGTGATCCCTTACTTCGTGATCGGAGTGACCGAAGCGATTGCCAACCCGGCCACGCGCAGCTGGTCGGCCAGCTGCCTGGCGCTGGCCCTGGTGCTGTTCGTGAGCCTGATCGGATATTTACGGATCACCCGGCCGGCGGGCGGTGCTGCGTGATACGCCGGCGCCGACCTTCCGCCGTATGACATCGCACTGATTCGATCAGCGCGGCGGAGCCGTCCGCTCCAGTACATTCTTGACGAACGGCACCGTCAATTTGCGCTGCGCCGCCAGCGACGCCTCATCCAGCTGATCCAGCAATGAGCACAGCGTCGCCATGTCACGCGGCAACCGACGCAGCAGATAGCGCGCCGCCTCATCGGGTAGTTCGAAACCACGCAACTGCGCCCGCAACTGCAACGCCCGGATCTGTTCGGCCTCAGCCAACGTGTGCAAGGTGAGCAGCAGGCCACCCCCCAGACGTGAACGCAGATCGGCGAGCTCGATCCCGCTTTGCGCCGGCGGCAATACTCCCGCGACGACCAACCGTCCATGGCGCTCGTCCAACTGCTGATGCAAGGTAAACAGCGCGCGCTCCCAATCACGGCGGCCGGCGATCAACCCGATGTCGTCGACGCAGACGCCGTCGAGCTCCCCGCAGCCTGCCAACAGATCTGGTCCCAGCGACAGCAAGTCGGCCAGCGGCAAATATGCGGTGGCCTCGCCGCGCCGGCCGGCGCGAGCGCACCAGGCTTGCAACAGATGCGTCTTGCCGGTGCTGGCGGCGCCGTGCAAGAACACACACGTAGGCGGTTCCGAGGTACGCAGACTCAGCAAGGCATCCACGGTGGCTTGATTCCGGCCCGGGTAATAGCTCTCGAACAGCGAGCTGTCCCGCAACCGCACGCCGAGCGCGAGCTGACGGCTCATCCGATCTCAGCCCGCCGCGCCACGGCGCCGCCGGGTGGCCACCAGAGCCTTACGGATGTAAGTGATGATGTAGTCGATGCCACTGACCACGGTGGTGACCAGCACCAGCGCCCCGAGAGCGGTCACCACGGACTGCGGTACCCGGCCCACGGCGTGGGCGGCGACGATCAGCAGCAGGTACACGATCTGGCACAGCGTGTTGAGCTTGCTGATCCAGGTCGGCCGGCCATCGGGATTGCCGTACAGGGATTGATAGATGATGGCGCCGGCCGTGATGATCACATCGCGCAACACCGCGGTCGCCGCCAACCACAGTGGCACCCAGCCCATCAGCGCCAGCGTGACGAACACCCCGACCAGCAGGATCTTGTCGGCCAGGGGATCGAGAATCTTGCCCAGCTCGGAGGTCCAGCCGAAGCGCTTGGCGAGAAAGCCGTCCAGGCCGTCAGTTGCCGCGGCGAACGCGAACACCCATAGCGTGAGCTTGAACTGCTCGTGCGCCAGCAGCCAGGCCACCGGCACCAGCAACAGCATGCGCACTATGCACAGGGCATTCGGTATGAAACGCAAGCGAGACAGCATCGGGAGCAGGTCCGCCACTTCAGCTAGGGCTGATAGCGCAACCGCAGCCGGTTGTCGGCCGGCGCTGCGCCGGCGGGCTGCGGCACCAGTTTGCCGCCCAGCGCCAGTGTGCGGCGCAGAACAGTGGCATCACCGCGCACCGTGAGCCTGAATTGCAGGGTCTCGCCCTGGATCTGTTCGAGGGCCACGCCACGCACCAGGGTCATGCCTTCCAGATAGTTGAGCGTGCTGGCATAGGCATCCATGTCATCGATGCCTGACACTTCCACCTGGACACTGTCCACGGCCGAACCCGAAGCGGCATAGACCCGGGCAAACGTATCGGCGGCGAGTTGCACTCCCGCATCGAGTGCGCCGGTAGTCTCCGCCGTCCCTTCGGCCGAGGCCAAGGTCCAGCGCACCGTCAGGCCTCCGGCGCCATCGCTGCGCCCCTGGCCCAGCAACACCGCGTTCGCGCCATAGTGCGCCGCAGTCTGCAGCAATACCGCCGCGGCAGATTCGGCACCAAGCTGGCCGTACTCCGGGCTGTCGGGCCATACCAGGGGCAGGCCGCGCTGGCTGG
>Ga0182745_1004449_pt1 | contig 11650 bp, 8 predicted proteins | sample eDN3rd30CKraftBY_FD_128523 | JGI IMG/M metagenome (GOLD analysis project Ga0182745, IMG submission 128523) | Enriched backyard soil microbial communities from Emeryville, California, USA - eDNA 3rd pass 30_C Kraft BY (version 2) (version 2) | ecosystem: Environmental > Terrestrial > Soil >... | reverse complement strand
CTGCTTATATAATGATGAAAAATAATGAGATGCTTGCTTTTCAGCTAAAAGATAGACTTCATCTGCATTTTCAGTAAACACTTTATTCATAGTGAACATTCCTCTACTTCTTGTTTGCATAGTAAAAGCGCAAGGCACCCGTCTATCGACTTATGACCTTTAGCCGATGGCGCCTGGAGCTAGACACCTAAACTAAGTACAAAACATATAAATTCTGATACTTCAAGTAACTTCTACACTTCCAAAAATTATACCAAAGTATAGTGAAATATAAGCGAAAATTGACCTAGTTATTCTCATTAATTCATCTCACCATGAATAAAGTTTTTAAATTCCTTTTAAAACAGACGATTCCAGTACAATAAGAAAACTTGAACCCTTTTTATAGCAACTCTTCAATTAATTCAACAGCAGAGGTAAAACGTTTATGATAATCACCACTCAAAATGTTATAAGTAATTTTTTGATTATCTAGTAATTCTTTTAAGGATTCATTATTATGAACTCGCATGACTTCTTCCCCATGAACCCTTAAACCATCATCAACCCACTTAACATCAGGTTCTAAAAATAGCCAAAGATCATAGTCTTGCAATTTGGCCATTTCATCCAGAACAGGTTGATGCTCCTGATTATAAAGGTTAGAGTAAAACTGTGTAACTATTGCCTCTGTATCAATAAAGACAAGTTTATTCGCCTTTTCTGTCGCCTTATATTCCTCCATTTTATGACCATACGCAATCTTGTGATAATCTTCCTTGGCGATAACCCCTTCACACCCGCCTAATTCCTCACAAACAGTACGACCATATTCAGATACATAGGTTGTGTTATATAATTTTGCAAGGTTTCTGGTAAGGGTTGATTTTCCACAACTCTCTGTTCCAACGATAACAATCTTCTTTACAAAATAGGGTCTCACTACATCAGGTATATACTCCCAATGATTAAATACACCTTCTTGACGGATTTTTGTCGCAGATATGCTGACTGAATGACGTTCCGGATCAATCAACACATGCTTGGAGTTCGGATACAGCTCCTGAAATATCTCTCCATACTCATACTCAGAACTAAATACATAGTCAATCTGTTTACCAATTTTTCCTTTTATTAACTCGGCACCTTCTGCCCAATTATAATCATCATTTCCATGTTCATCCTCTATTGAAATAACCTTAACCTTCGACATATCTCTTGTTAATTGGGATAGCCAACGCATTCGAACTTGAGGCGGTATATATTCCATTTTTGACTCAGAGAATAGTTCTGTATCACGCTTTTTACTATGGGATAATATAACATAAAGTTCATCGACCATTGTAGATGCATGAACGATGGCATAAACATGCCCAAGATGAAGCGGCAGAAATTTTCCGCCTATAAACCCGACTGTCATTTACTCCACCTCCGTATTTTGCTTTGAATATAACTTTCTCCAATTGATATATCCATAAATACTGTTTACTAAAAATGCTGTCCACATAACCAGCATTGAGAAGTCGTTCCCACCTTGTGAAAGGAGTACACTAATCCATAGATAAATAGATAGAATATTGACTGATATCCACAGTAACCATTGTTCGGCAAAGCGTTTTAACATTAAAATTTGTGCCATTACAGACAATACATTTGTCGCTGAATCAGCCCAGATACTATTTCCGCCTAAATACTTCAGAAAAAATCCATAGCTGATTATAAGAATCACAGCAGTCGATATTGTATACAACCATCCCGCCTTTGAGAGCCGCTTTACCTTTACATCCTCACCACTTACTCCTTGATTTGTTCTATGCTTATTCCAGAGATAGATCCCGATAAATTGGACAGGTAGATAAAAAAAGCCATTTAACATCGCCTCTCCATATAGACCGTACCCATAAGAAATATACGCATAGGTTGATGTTTGAATAATCCCAAAATAGTAGTTTGAAATTTTCCCTTTTGCTACTAACACAACACAAAGCATTCCTGTTATAGAAGAAATTAACCCAATGAGTGAATCAGACCAAGCGAAGAAAAGATAAACATTAACAGCAGTGAAAATAAGCAGCCATAACTTTTCAAATATTGTCCAATCTCTTAACATTCAAACACCTCTCCTTTATCCTTTAAGTTTTTGGTTATAGATTGAAACCATTGGCTGGAAATCAGTAAACCGGTAAAGCTGAGCAGGTGTTTTCGAGTATCGATTTGATTTCTTCAATTGACCATTTTCCGTTACTGCTTCAATAAACGGCAGCTTTGGTGCCTTTCTAAAAAAAGCAGCATCGGTAGATATGGATGAATCATCTAAAATGGTTAACAAAACACCTTGTAATTCAGATAGCACAAACTCTTCTGGTAAAAAGTGTTGGGCAAGTGTTGTAAGAGCCATATCTTTTTTTATAAACCAAAGTGCATCATCAATAATCTTACGATGATCAAAGGCAAGAGGAAGGCTTATAGCCTCTTTGATCGTAAAGAGTTGAATATCTGATGCATCATTTGTTGTCTTACGACTTCTCAATGCTTCTTCTTTCGCAATGACATAATGAGCACTTGAAATGATCCATCCCCGATTATCTCTGTTTGGAGAATCATACGTCCCAAAATGTTTTATCCGCAATCCGCTGACACCTGTTTCTTCTTCAAGCTTATGTTCTGCTGCCTGTAATGCAGTTTCGGTAGAACGGACGAACCCTCCCGGTAGTGCCCACTTCCCCGCCTCCATATTTGGATTACCCTCATGGTCTGATTCACTGCGTTTAATAAGCATGATTTTAAGCTTTTTTAATGGAGGCTTGTGATCTCCATTATGCTCAGAAGTAATGGTAAATACAGCAATATCACTCGTATATCCATCCGGTGTTATAAACCCAGTCGATTTTCTACTCATTTTTAGTACCGCCAATTAATTAACATTTTGTTAATTAAAACATAACCTCTTTCCTTAATAGAGTCAAGGAAATTTTGGAAATAATCTTACTATAGTATTTGCTTCCATAATTGTTTCAACTTTAAAGGAAAATCTTTTAAATTTCGCTATTAACCTATCAATTTGACTTCAACGATCCATTTTTCATAAAATTCTAAAAAACAATTTTTTCCTTGCATTCACATTCGACATTATTCGTGTTAAACTAACTTCTATGTATGATTATACGTGTTAATGTATCAACGCAATGAAGGACTTCTAAGACTTCAACATAGAATCGGAGGCACACAAAAATGAAGAGTTTATTTCACAAATGGAACCAACTCAGCTTGGTAACTCGTATTATTGTGGGGATTATCATCGGTGTTATCCTTGCTTTAACAGTCCCTGATGGAGCAAAATGGGTTACTATTTTTGGTTCTTTATTTGTAGGTGCATTAAAATCTGTAGCACCAGTATTGGTTTTATTTTTGGTCATGCATGCCATCTCTAAGCATAAGAGTGGCCAGCAAACAAACATGAAATCTATTATTATCCTATATATAATTAGTACATTTCTTGCAGGTCTTGTCGCTGTTGTGGCAAGCTTTATCTTCCCTGTAACCTTAACACTTAAAACAGGGGCCGAAGGATTTGAACCTCCTAGCGGCATAACCGAGGTACTTCAGACATTGCTTTTTAACATTGTCGACAATCCTGTTAATGCTCTTATAAATTCTAACTATATCGGTATTCTTGCATGGGCTATCCTACTTGGTATCGCATTAAAGCATGCACCTGATTCTACTAAAAATATGCTTGCTAGCTTTTCAGATGCCATTTCGCAAATTGTAAGGTGGATCATTAATTTAGCTCCACTTGGTATTATGGGACTTGTGTTTGAAGCTCTTGTGACTAATGGATTGTCAGCTTTGCTTGATTACGGAAAATTATTGCTAGTTTTACTAGGCTGTATGCTCTTTATCGCTCTTGTTGTAAATCCAATTATCGTGTTTATCAACATTCGCAAAAATCCATATCCGCTTGTATTTAAATGTTTAAAAGAAAGTGGTATCACAGCGTTCTTCACGCGTAGTTCAGCAGCAAACATCCCTGTTAATATGAGTCTATGTGAAAAACTTGATTTAGATAAAGATACGTATTCTGTCTCCATTCCATTAGGTGCAACAATTAATATGGCTGGAGCAGCTGTCACAATTTCAGTCTTAACACTTGCAGCTGTTCATACACTTGGTATTGAAGTCGATATGGGTACAGCACTCATCCTTAGCATTTTATCAGCTATCTCTGCCTGTGGTGCTTCAGGTGTAGCCGGTGGTTCACTTTTACTCATTCCATTAGCATCCAGCTTATTCGGAATCTCAAACGATGTGGCCATGCAAGTCGTAGCAGTAGGATTTATTATCGGTGTATTACAAGACTCTTGTGAAACAGCCCTTAACTCCTCCTCAGACGTCCTTTATACAGCTACTGCAGAATACGCAAAAAAGCGTAAAGAAGGCAAGTGGGACGGAGGGACAGGTTCATTGTCCCAAAACCCAAAAGTAAAAAGTTAGACTTAATCACAATAGAAAAGCACTAGGCCCCTTGATCAGCCTAGTGCAAAAAAGGGTTCTTTGCCTTCTCGGTTAAAATCGAGAGGTCAATCTCCACGACTGCCCATGCACGTCCTGGGCTTAAGGGCTTGGCCTTGGTACTAGACACTAAAGCTAAAATACAAATTTATACACTTTCTTATCTATTAAAAGGAACTAGAAAAGTATTATTGCTAAAAAACCCCTTCACAATTATAAATATGTGAAGGGGTTTTTCCTATGGGACTACTTAACGATGCCAATTTCAGTAAGTGAAATTCAGCAATGATCTCCTGCAAACCATTCTCGAATACAAAAGGAAAGTTGATAATGATTCAAGAAGTAATGAGGCATCTTTTCATTTTTCTAATGCATCTTTTAGAAATTTCAATCTCTGTGCTGCATTCCCTTTAACAATAATATCAACACCACTATCTATGTTTTTTTCAACCTTTTCACCTTTTATAGCTTTCGCTGCAGCTTCTACACTTAAATATCCCATATCATAGGGATTTTGAGAAACGGAACCTGATAACGTCCCATCTTCTATTAACTCTAGCATGTCAGTTATTCCATCCGCTCCAGTTACAGGAATACTAAGTCCATGTTTTTTTAGAACATCTTGTACATGTAAGGCTACTGTGTCAGTAACAGCCATCACCCCTTTAAGGTCTGGGTGCTCTTGTAACAATTCCTCCATGCCCTTTTTTACAAGTTTTTCTTCATTACGATAATCACTTACATTTATTGTGGTCACAACATCAATTCCTACTTCTTTTAAGCTATTTTCAGCCCCTTCTATTCGCTCACTTATTAACCTTACTCCGACATCTCCCCCAAACAAAGCTACTTTATCTCCCGGTTGTAACTGGGAAGCTAATAATTGGCCCGCTCTTTTCCCAAGCTCTATATTATTAGTACCAATATAAGAAGTCTTATTCTTCCAAGGATCATCAGTGTCTACTAGCAAAGTTGGCACACCTTTTTCAACAAACTTATTTAAAATCGGAATGACTCTATCTGGTTCAACAGGTGAAGCTATTAATACATCTGGATTTTCCTTTAACTTTCTTTCCAATAATAAGAGCTGTTCTTCTGTCGTTCCATTTTTAGGAGCAATAACTTCACCCTCTATTCCAAAGTCTTGAAAAGCCCTTTCACTTCCTGCTTTAATAATCTTCCAATATTCAGAGTTTACTTCTTTTAGAACCACTACAACCTTCGGCTTCTCATCTGCAAATGATTTAGATATGATACCTACAGTTCCGATAATAATGAAACTTAAAATGATGAGATAAATTTTCATTTTTTGATTCAAAGATCTCCACCCTCCTAACTCTTAAACACATTGAAGATCACCTTTTTTTATAATGATAATAAGTTCTCTACATTCTTTATCTTTATACTTTTATCTTAAGGAGCAAGACAAAGGCTGCTTGACCTTTGTTCTTCATTCATTCACTTTAAAGTGAACGGAAAACGTTGTCCCCCTGTCACCTGTGTGTATATTTATATCCGCATTATGACGTTCTGCAACACTATAACAAATAGCTAACCCCAAGCCGGTACCAGTTTCTTTTGTTGTGAAAAATGGGGTTCCTATTTTCTCTAGTACCTCCGGGCTAATTCCCACACCTTGATCACTAATTTCCAAGATGACCTCACCCATTTTTTCATAGGTTTTTATCGTGAGTTGCCCCCCTGAATCCATCGCATCAAGTCCATTTAAGGCAATATTTAATATCATTTGCCTAATTTCCTTTTGATCAATAAAAATATCACTGCATTTATTTAATTCTAAGATAGTGAGTTTACTTGAGCGCAATGCCTCAGCCTTGATTAAAGGAGATAAGGCATTTATTATTTTATTTATACTTTGCTTCTTTTTAAGACTAACCTTATTCTTAGCTAGATTTAGAAATTCAGTAATTATTGTATTAGCCCTATTTAATTCCTCAAGCATTAAATCAAGAATTTCTTTTGAAAAACCACTGCTATTTTTCGTTAATTGTAAAAATCCATGGACTGTTGTCATTGGATTTCGGATTTCATGAGCAATACCAGCAGCCATTTCTCCTATTAAATTCAAACGATCTAATCGATACATTTCCTTTTCCAAGTGAAGTCTTTCTGTTATATCTGTTACTACAATTAGTGTACATGGTTCATCTTGTATCTCTATCATTTCTGTGGACATTAATCCATAACGCACATCACCATTCTTTGTCTTGTAGCAAATCTTTTCGTTTCGGAACGTTAGCTCAAGATCGATTTGATTTTTTTCAGAATCAACTACATAATCTAAGCCTTTGGTTTTCATTATCTCATCAAGAGAATACCCCGTGAACATTACCCAGTTTGTATTAACATCAAGAATTGACCTGTATTTCAATGAGTAAATAGCCATTAAGCATGGGCTAGATTCAAAGATCTTCTGGAATCTATCTTGGGAAAGATATAAATCATCCGCTATTTTTTTTCGTTCCTTGATTTCTTTTTCTAACTCTTTATTCGCTATAACGAGTTCCATTGTACGTTTTTCTACGATGTGTTCCATATAGTTGAATTTTTGCTCTTTCAATTTTTCCATTTGCTTTCTCTCAGTAACATCACGTATTGTACAAACAAATATTAGCTGATTTTCCACTATTGTTTTCCCAATTTGAATATCAGCAGGAAAGGAGCGGTTATCCTTACGCAAGGCATCTATCTCTATAACCTTTCCCATTGAACCTTTTATAGAAGAAAGCTTAGTCTTGATAGACTCATCTTCAGCCTGAAAAAGCATCATTGTGTTTTTTCCAATTAATTCATCGGGGTAATACCCAAACATATTTTCAACAGCTGGGTTTACCGATAAAATATATCCCTCTTCATCAAATGTAATAATTGTGTCTAGTATAGTTTCACCTATTACTTTTGTTAAAGCCTCAGATCTTTGTAAGTTTATTTTCACCCGGTCTAATCTGTTATGAACTTCATTCATTTCAGCCTTTTGTTTCTTTTCATTTTCAACTAGTGTTTCTTCATGATTTTGATGAAGCCGAACAAATTGTTCAATTTTCTGTCTTAGCGTTTCCGGATGAAAAGGCTTAAAAATATAATCAATTGCACCCACAGAATAGCCTTGTTTTACATGCTCTACTTCCTGACTTATAGCTGTGACGAAAATAATCGGTATATTTCTTGTTTTCTCTCGTGATTTAATAAGCTTTGCCGTTTCAAAACCATTTATACCAGGCATTTGAACATCTAGTAAGATAACAGCAAAATCCTGTTTCAGCATACATTTTAATGCCTCTTTCCCAGAAGTTGCACTGACTAAATGATAGTTTGGAGATGTTAGTACGGCTTCCAATGCTAGTAGATTCTCGGGATGATCATCCACCATTAAAATATTAACCTTTCTACTAGGTTTATTATTTATATTTTCGATACAGCTTTTGCTGACCATCAAATTCTCCGTAACAGTTCTCATAACTTGTAAATTTAATCCCCTCTCTTTTACCTAAACCAAGAAATCCCGAAACACTCAGGCTATCATAAATCAGCTTATGGACATCATTTTGAAGACGTTTATTAAAATAGATTAGGACATTTCGACAAATAATAATATCAAACTCGTTAAATGAATGATCCGTTACTAAATTATGCTGTGCGAACACAACATTTTTTAGAAGAAAGGGGTGAAAAAAGACCTGATCATCAACTGCCTTATAGTATTCAGAAAATGATCTTTTTCCACCTGCTTCAAAGTAATTTTTTGTGTAGAGCTGCATTCCATCTAATGAAAATATGCCGCTTTTTGCTTTTTCTAAAACATGAAAATTTATATCTGTAGCAAAAATCCTCGTCTTATCATATAGTCCTTCCTCTTGTAACAAGATTGCCATAGAATAAACTTCCTCACCCGAAGAACACCCCACATGCCAGATCCGTATTTTAGGTAAATTCTTTACAATCGGGATTACATTTCTTCGGAAGCTGCTAAAAAATTGGGGGTCTCTGAACATTTCTGTTACATTTATGGAAAAATCCGAGATTAGATCTTCCATTGCATCCTTATCTCGAAGCACGCTTTCTTGTAATGCGGATATGCTACTCAAATTTTCCTTTTTCACTCGTTGCACGATTCTCCTTTGAATAAAGGGAGAGGCATAGTTCCTGAAATCATAACCACAATAACGAAAAACAGCTTCTAATAGTAAATCTATTTCTATCTCCTCGACCTCATTAACTAGTAAGTGATGTTGAATACCTTTTCTTAAAATCCCTAACCCTCCTTGCTGTACAACCAAACATGCATTAAAGAGAATAACTGATCCAGGTTAATAGGCTTACTAATATAATCCGTCGCTCCAACCTCTAAGCATTGCTCTCTGCTATGTTTCATCGCCTTTGCCGTTAATGCAATAATTGGTATATGATTAAACTTTTGTATTTTCCTGATCTCTCTCATTGCCTGAAATCCATCCATCTCTGGCATCATAATGTCCATAAGAACTAAATCCACATCTGGATTATTTAGTAACTCTTCTATCCCTTCTTTTCCGTTTTCTGCAATAACAATATTCAGCTCATATTTTTCAAGAGCTACAGTTAACGCATATACATTTCGAATATCATCATCAACTATAAGGATTTTCTTACCTTTGAGTAATGACTTCCCCTGTTCTTCCTTTATATGATGTTCCATATCCCCATTCTCGTTATTTTTTACTACCAACGTGTAGTTTTCCTCACGTGTCACTGCAGCCTCTTCTATCGAGAAACGATCAATCATCGTGTTTTTCTGTTCATCATAAGGTAAGTATAAAGTAAAGGTACTCCCCTTTCCTTTCTTACTGTTCACATCTAAAAATCCACCTAATAAGTGAGCTATATTTTTACTTATTGAAAGTCCCAGTCCAGTACCACCATATTGCCTACTCGTTGTTCCATCCGCTTGTTTAAACGCCTCAAAAATTACTTCTTGTTTTTCTTCATCAATTCCAATTCCAGTGTCAGTGACAGAAAAAGCAATCATCGATGTTACTTGGTTACTTCCTATGTTAAATTGTTTTAAGCTTTCTTTATTTACTTTTTGAACAGATAATAAAATGCTTCCATGCTCAGTAAATTTAAAGGCATTTGATAAAAGATTTTTTAAAATTTGATGTAATCTTTGTTCATCTGTTAAAAGAATTTCTGGTAAATCACCATGAAACTGGATTTTAAAGTCTACGTTTTTTTGGCGAGAAATCGGAGAGAATTGCCCAATAATAAATTCTTTTATTGTTTGCAGTTTTACCTCCTTAGGTATTACCTCTAACTTTCCAGATTCAACTTTTGCTAAATCTAAAATATCGTTAATGAGTTTCAATAAATCATTACCTGAAGAGAAAATCGTACTAATATACTCTTGTTGTTTAAAAGTAAGGTTACCCTCACGATTTTCTGATAAGATTTTTGCTAATATTAATAAACTATTAAGTGGCGTTCTTAATTCGTGGGACATATTCGCCAAAAACTCAGATTTATATTGCGAGCTTATCTCTAGTTGTTGAGCTTTTTCTTCAAGTGCCTCTCGAATCCTTTCAACTTCTTGTTTCTTCTGCTCAGAAGTTTCATACTGCTCCTCAAGCTTTTCATTTGTCGTTCTTAATTCTTCTTGTTGAACCTGCAATTCTTCTGATTGCGCTTGGAGCTCTTCTGTAAGTGCTTGTGACTCTTGTAACAATTGATCTACTTTCATCCTGTTCATAATACTATTAATTGTAATGCCTATATTACTACTCACTTCTTCTAGAAGTTTAATATGAGAACTACTAAATACATTAAATGAGGCAACCTCTATAACTGCTAACACATTACCTTCAAATTGAACAGGCAGGATCATTATATTTTTAGGTGTTCCCTTTCCCAAGCCTGAATGTACATTTATATAATCATCTGGAATACTTTTAAGTAAAATTGGTCTTTTTTCAGCTGCACTTTGCCCAATAAGCCCCTCTCCGAAACGAAAATACTCTAATGAATTATTTTCATCAAACAAGGCATATGAAGCCATTTTCTTTAAATACTTGTCACTATTTTTCACTTCCTTAACATAAAAAACACCTAAACTTCCTCCTACCATAGGAACAAGCTTCGTTATCAACCTTTCTGATAACATCTTGATATTTTCAACTTCAGGATACATCGTAGCTATTTCGGCAAACTTCGTTTTAAGCCAGCTATTTTCCTCTGCTTCTTCCTTTAATTTCTTTTCGAGCTTACTATGATTCTCTAAGGCAATGGCCATTTTATTAAACGCAATGGCTATTTCACCAATTTCACCTTTTTGAGTTATCTCAATTCTAGGTAAATGATCAAAATGACTATTTGTAGCACTTTTCATTACTGAAGTAACATGATTAAGATTATTTGTCATCCGTTTGATAATCCAAATCGTGTATCCAACTCCAATAAGTAAGCCAATGGCTAAAAATACATAAATGTTTTTAACAGCCCAATTATATGTATCTCTCGATCTTAAAAGTTCATTTTTCATTTCTTGTTCTTGTAGTCCTTGAAGAAGTTCCGCAATGTGAATCATTCTCTTTCTTATAAGATCTGCTTCATTCCATAGCGAGGAATTGACTTCAGTTTCTTGTGCTGATAAAAGTTGCTGAACAATAGCTAAATAAGACTCTTGTAATGTTTTATACTTTACAATTAATTCTTTGGATTTCTCTTGAGTATCTTTATCTTCAAGTTCCTCCAACGACTGCTTTAAGTTCGTCTGCGACTCTTCCCAAGCATTAAGTACTTCTCTATTGCTTGTGGATGACTGATTAAGGGCAGTAAGTTCCCTTAAATGTCTATCAATATTTGCAGTCTCGTACTTAATATTTGTAGCCAAATTTATTCTATTATTTAAATCATTTACAACTACATTCATGTTAACTGTTGAATGCTCAAGCATGCCCATTAATATCACAACTATGATTGAAATGAGCAGCAGCAATGACACTATACTCATATAAAGCTTTGTTTTAAACTTCATGTTACCTCCGATATGATTAGGAAAAACAAGATTTTAATTATTCAGATAATAACCTTTGCACTCTTACATATTTTGTTATAATCATACTTTAAATGATGAAATTTCGTCTAGTGAATCTTCAAAAAATATTAT
>Ga0182745_1004448_pt1 | contig 11655 bp, 5 predicted proteins | sample eDN3rd30CKraftBY_FD_128523 | JGI IMG/M metagenome (GOLD analysis project Ga0182745, IMG submission 128523) | Enriched backyard soil microbial communities from Emeryville, California, USA - eDNA 3rd pass 30_C Kraft BY (version 2) (version 2) | ecosystem: Environmental > Terrestrial > Soil >... | reverse complement strand
CACGGCTTGTTCGCGGGGTCTTCCTCGGGCTGCGGGTTCAGCTCCGCCTTCACCCAGGCCTTGGCGGCCTCGTAGCCGGGCTGGAGCTGCGCGCGCACCACGGGCAGCGTCGCCGCCCAGCCGAGCCCCCCCAGCAACGCCAAGGTGATCAGCCGCCCCGCCCACCGGGACGGCGGGCGGGCCGCGGGCGTCTCCGCCGGCGTATCCGTGGGCAGGGCCCCGCCGGCTCGCGCCGAGCGCGCGGCGGTCCGGGCGCCCTCCGCGCCGGGCTTCGGGGGCCGTGAACGGAACTGTTGTGTCTGGACGTCACTCGGCTCATCGAGCGACTCGGGCTCCGGCTGCGGCTCATTCCGGGGCGCTGCCCGTGGACGAGGCGTCCGCGACGCACCGGCCACGTCGTGCCCACCTCGCGGCGTGCGCGACGCCGGCGTGGCCGCTTCGGCGGCGCGGCGCTGGGGCATGGGCCTGGGCGCGCTTCCCGCGCTGGTGGCTGCCTGGCCGCGAGGCGTCGTGGTCTCCCCGGGCCGACGCTGCGGCGCCACCCTGTGGGAACCGCTGGCTCCGGACCGGGCCCCACCCGGCGGCACAGCCCGGGCGCGAGGGGCAGGCATCTGCGACGTTGGCGCGGCGTCCGCGCCCTCGTCCTGCTGGAGGGCTCCGGCGGCCTCGCTGACGCGGGCATCCTCGGCGCGGCTGGCCAGCTCCAACAGCGTGCGCGTCTTCTGGCGCTTGTCGGCGAAGAGGTCGCCCATGACGGCGGTGACCCCATCCTCGTCGAACAGCTCCGCGCCCAGCGCCGCCTCGATGGCGCGCGCCATCTCCCGGCAGTTGGCGAAGCGCTGGGACACGTCCCGGGCCAGGGCCCGCATCACCACCGCTTCGAGCGCCTCCGGCACGTCCGGGTTGATGCTGCGCGGAGACGGGATGTCCGCCTCCACGATCTGAATCATCACCGCCGCCTCGTGCGGCCCGGTGAACAGGCGCTGGCCACAGAGCAGCTCGTAGAGCATGACGCCCACGGAGAACAGGTCGCTGCGGCCATCCAGGGTGGCCACGCCCCGCACCTGCTCCGGGGACATGTAGCCGCTGGTCCCCTTCACCGTCCCCACCTGCGTGCGGCCCAGCCGGCCACGCGCCTTGGCGATGCCGAAGTCGATCACCTTCACGACGCCGTCGTAGGTGAGCATCACGTTCTTCGGCGACACGTCTCGGTGCACCACCACCGCGGGACGGCCCGAAGGGTCCGTGAAGTGGTGCGCGTAGTGCAGGCCCAGGCAGGTATCCCGGATCACCCGCCCGACGAAGCCCAGCGGCAACGGGTAGCCCTGGCGCGTGGCAGCCTTCGCCACCTGCTCCAGGTTCTGCCCGGGCAGGAACTCCATGGCGAGGTACAGCTCGCCACCCTCCTCGCCCAGGTCGAACACCTGTCCGATGTTCGCGTGCGAGAAGGCCGCGGTGATGCGCGCCTCGTCCAGGAACATCTGGACGAACTGGTCGTCCTTCTTGATGTCCGGGAGGATCTGCTTCACCGCGACGAACTTGCGAAATCCTCCGGGCCCCGACGTGTACGCGAGGAACAGCTCCGCCATCCCTCCAATGGAGAGGCGCGTGAGGATCTCGTATTTTCCGATGCGCCGCCCCCGATCGGGATCATCACTGGCGCCACCCTGCATTGACATGCGTGGCGGCATGTTAGCCCTGGCCTGGGTCCGCGTCGACCGTCGTGAAGAGCAACAGCAACACGCGTCCGCGCCTCCTTCTTTGTCACACGAGTTCCGTGCTTCTCGGGCCTGCCTCCGTGCGTGACACCTCGTCCGGTTTCCGCTTGACGCAGCGGAGTCGGGACCTGTGGGGCGAGGACCGAGTTCCTCAAGCGCTCAGCGCACGAACCCGGCCCGCCAGGTTCTGGGTGAAGAGGCGGTAGATGCGCAGCGCCGCCGCCTCGTGCGTGTCCACGTAGCGCTCGAAGTCAGCGCGGCAGATGCGCAGCGCGCGAACGGACGTGCGCGCGCGGACGTGGGCGGAGACGGGCCCGTCCTGCACCAAGGAGATTTCCCCCAGGTACGCGCCCGGCCCCAGCGTGTTGAGGTGCCGGGCGTCCTCCTCCGGCCCACTGAAGACGTCCACCGAGCCATCCATCAGAACGAAGAGCCCCACGCCCGGCGAGCCCTTCTCCAGCAGCACCGTGCCGGGCGCGATGATGACCTGGCGCGCCAGCCGGTAGAGGTCCTTCATGTCCTCCAGGGAGAGCTCACCGAAGATGGGGATGGCCTTGAGGAAGCGGTAGCCATTCGCCGCGGGCACGGTGACCCCGCCCGAGCGGCGGATGAGCATCGCCTCCGCCTCCGCCTCCATGCCCATGCGGCGCAGCAGCCGCGCCTTCTCCGTCACCAGCTCCGGGTGCGCCCGCGCCACCTCCGAGCTGCTCACCGCGTCCGCCAGCACCGCGAGCGCCCGGTGGGTGAAACCCTCGGCGTCCAGCAACTGGCAGATGCGCAGCACCGCTTCCACATAGCGGGGTTCGTCCGCCCGGACGCCTCCGAGCGCCTCCACCTCCGCGTGCGCCTGCCCCAGCTCCTGGTAGAGCGCGGCCGCCTCGAAGGGCCGGTCCAGGCGGACCAGGCACTGCGCCATGGCCTCGCGCGCCCCCAGCTCGCGGTAGAGCGACAGGGCGCGCTCCAGCGCGCCTCCGCGCTCGAAGGCAGCGGCGGCGCGCTCCGAATCACCGGCACGGAGATAGCTCTCCGCCGCATCCATGTACTTTCCACTCTGGAAATAGAGGTCGGCGGCGGTGGCGTCCTCACCGTGGCCATCCATCAGCCGCGCGGCGCCCAGGAAGTCGCGCGCCCGCCGGAGCACCTCGACGAAGCCCCGGCGCTGCTTCGCCGGTCCCCGCTCCGCCTCGCGGCGAATTCGCTCGCGCTGAGCGTCGCCCAGCTCCTCGTAGAGCTGCGCCGCCCGGTCCGTGTCGTCCTGCGCCACCAGCGACTGGACCGCGCGCAGGGCCCCCTCGCCGGGCGTGCGAATCCGCCCGCCGTCTTCGCCCTGGCCACCTGCCGACTCTGACATTGTTGGGTCTCCCGTTCCGGTGAGACCGGCCAGCGTGGACGCGGTGACTTCGGACCGCCCCTTCCTGGCCTGCCCCCTCCCCGTCAGAGACTCGCATTGAACTCGGTAGCGTGCCAACGGGTCCCCAGGGCACGAAGCCGGAGTCAGCCCGCGTCCCGCGACGCCCGCTCCGCGAGCTGGCGCTGGGAGGCGCTCCGCCGCCACGCGTCTTCCAGCAGCTGCCGGACCAGCGCCGGGCGGGCCTGGGCGACGCGCACGAGCAGGCACTCCGGATACCCGACGTAGTGGTCGGTGATGAAGCAGCTCTCCGGCTCGGCCCGCATGAGGACCTCACGCACGCCCAGCTCCACCTTCACGAGGAGCGACTCACCGTCCTCATGGAAGCGCGCGATGAGCTTCTTGCGCACGCGGAAGGCAACGGTGCCATACGACGTGCCCTCCTCCACTCCCGGCAGGGACAGCGCCAGCGCCCGCACCGCGTCGAACGTCAATCCCGCTCCAGCCTGTCCACGAGCCGCCCGGACCTTGCCTCGTGTCGCCATGTGCGTTCGCCTCCCGCCCCCTCAGGCAAACACGCCCCGGACGCGGCATCAAACGTCATGAGGTGAGGCCCCCGTGATATCTTGACTTTCATGTCTGAACTGGATCGGGCTCGGGCCGCACCTTCCTCGCCAGATGCAAAGGGCGAGTCGCAATGGAGGACGGAAGTCGCGGGTGGCGGCGACGCGCCGCTGCACGTCACGCTGCCATACGAGCACGGCCGCCGGGCCTATGACGCCTCCATGGTGCGCCGCTTCCGGCTCACGGTGGCGGAGGGCCCTGGGACGGGCACCACCTGGGAGTCCACGGGCGACACGTGCTCGGTGGGGTCGCACCCGCTGAACGACTTCGCCCTGGAGGACTCCACGGTGTCCCGGTTCCACTGCGAGGTGCGCATCGGTCCCCGCGGGCCGCAGGTGAAGGACCTGGACAGCCTCAACGGCGTCATCGTGGATGGCGTGCAGGTCGTGGAGGGCGTGCTGCGCAGCGGCAGCCTGCTGCGCCTGGGCCGCGTGGTGCTGCGCTTCGACTTCAGCGCGGAGAACAACCGCCTGCCCCTGTCGGAGAACGCACGCTTCGGGACGCTGGTGGGCGCCTCGTTGGCCATGCGCGGCTGCTTCGCGATGATGGAGCGCGCCGCGGGGCGCGACGTGACGGTGCTCCTGGAGGGTGAGACGGGCACGGGGAAGAGCCAGGCCGCGCTGGCCATCCACCAGGCCAGCCCCCGCCGCGACGCGCCCTTCCTCATCGTGGACTGCGGCGCCATTCCCGCGCACCTGTTGGAGAGCGAGCTGTTCGGCCACGAGAAGGGCGCCTTCACCGGCGCCGTGCAGCGGCGCGCGGGCGTCTTCGAGGAAGCCGACGGAGGCACCGTCTTCCTGGACGAGATTGGGGAGCTGCCCGCGGAGCTGCAACCCAAGCTGCTGCGCGTGCTGGAGAACCGCGAGATTCGCCGGCTGGGCAGTAACACGTACCAGCCCGTGGACGTGCGCCTCCTGGCCGCCACGCACCGCGACCTCCGCGCGGAGGTCAACGCGGGCCGCTTCCGCTCCGACCTCTTCTTCCGGCTCGCGGTGCTGCGCCTGCTGCTGCCACCGCTGCGCCAGCGCCCCGAGGACCTGCCCATGCTGGTGGAGGGCATCCTCGAATCGCTCGGCGCGGACCCGGAGCGGACGGCGGCGCTGCGAACGCCGGACTTCCTCGCGCGGCTGCGGCACGCGGCGTGGCCCGGCAACGTGCGCGAGCTGCGCAATTACCTGGAGCGCTGCCTCGTCTTCGAGGAGGCCGTGGAGCTCTCCGAGGAAGATGCGCGCCGCGTCGGCCCACCCGAGGTGGACCCCACGCAGCCCTACGCGGATCAACGGCGCCACGTCGTGGACGACTTCGAGCGCCGCTACCTGCGCGCGCTGCTGGAGAAGCACCAGGGCAAGGTGGCCCAAGCCGCCGTCACCGCCGGCATGGACCGCGTGCACCTCTACCGCCTGCTGCGGCGGCACGGCATCAAGCCGTGAGCATCACCTCGCGCGGCTGACGCGCCAGCAGCCCAGCCGCGCACCGGACACGGGCGTCGCCACGATGCCCGACGCGAGCCCGTCGAGCACGGCCCCCGTCGCCACCAGCCCTGTTCCGGGCGGCTCCGCGACCCAGCCCGGCAGGTAGAGCAACCCGTCCGTACCGCGCTCGTCCTCCGTCGGAAGCGGCGCGACGTGCAGGGTGATGGCCAGGTCCACGGGCCGGGGCGCCTCATCCCCCTCCACCTGCTCCACCAGCGCCAGCGCGGCCTGCAATACGCGGCTTCGCGCGGCCTGCTGCGACTCCGCGTCCAAGGGCAGCGGCGAAACGGCCAGCAGGCACCCGCTGCCCTCCAGCCGCACGTCGAGCCCCGCCGCGCGAGCGGTGCCCCCCACGTGCTCCAGCAACGCGTCCAGCCGCTCCAGGGATGACACCTCCGGCGCACCCCGGAGCCGAGCCTCCGCGTACAACGCCACCGCCAGCGTGGACCGAGCCGGAGCGCCGCCCCCCTGAGCCGCGCTTCGCAGCGCTTCGAGCAGCGCGTCCACGTCCGCGAAGCGCTCCTCGCGCCGCTTGCTCATGCAGCGAAGCACCACCGCGTCCAGCGCCGCGGGGACAGGTGCGCGCTCACTGGGTCGAGGTGGCGGCGCATTCAGGTGCAGGTCCTCCACCTCGTGCCGGGTGGCACCCTGGAAGGGCGGCTGTCCCGTGACGAGTTGGAAGAGCAGCACGCCCATCGCGTACAAGTCGGTGCGCGCGTCGGGGGGCTCGCCTCGAATCTGCTCGGGCGCCATGGACAGCGGCGTGCCCAACGAGCCCCCCGTGAGCGTGAGGGTGGAGGCCCCCGGGGCCTCCGGCGTCAGCCCCTTGGCCACGCCGAAGTCCACCAGCTTCACCTGAGGGCCGGCCCCTTCCAACGACAGGCGCACCACGTTCTGGGCCTTCAAATCGCGGTGCACGACGCCCGCCTGATGCGCGGCTCGGAGCGCGCCGCCCACCTGCTCCAGCACCTCCCACGCCTCGGTCGCCGACAGCGGACCGCGCACCTCCAGCTCCGCGGCGAGGTCCCGCCCCTCCAGCCACTCCATTGCGATATAGGGCCGGCCATCCGCCAGCGTGCCGTAGCCGAGCACGGCGACGATGTGTGGGTGGCTCAGCCGCTGGAGCGTCTCCGCTTCCCTGCGGAAGCGTCGAAGCGCGATGTCCGAGGGCTGCGGCAGCAGCACCTTCAGCGCCGCGGGCACGCCCGTGCGGAGGTGACGCGCCCGATAGAGAGTGGAGCCAGGCCCCCGGTAGTGGACGCGCTCCACCAGCCAGTCCGCCACCAGAGCGCCGGCGCCCAGCTCCTCGCCATAGAGGGCCTCTTCTTCTCCCGCCGCCATGCGCGCTACGGCAGGAGGCCCTGCCTACGGGGAAAGGGCAAGGGCAGCGGCTCCGCCGGTACCGGCACCGACCTGGAGCCCCGGCTGCAGGTCTGGGTGCGCAGCTCCTTCGTCACCGTGTCGCAAGGCGCATGGAGATACGTGGTCACCGACTGTGGCCACAGCCGGTCTTCATGGTCACGGCACTGCTCGTAGTCGCCATCCCCGGACGTCAGGGCTCCGTCCTGGATGGCGCACTTGCCGGCCACGGGCGGCTTGAGCGACGTGAAGCAGGCCCCCGTCACGTTCGCGGCACAGTTGGAGCCCGATGACGGAATCGCGCAGACGCGGTTCGCCGCGTAGGCCGCGCCACTCGACCAGGACGGGTCATAGCAGGAGTACATCTTCCGATAGATGGAGCCTTGGATGACGACATCCGTGCCCACGACGACGACGCCCTTCTGCTTCCCGTCGTAGACCTCCTTCACGTCGACCTCCGTGGCCAGGTCGTCCGGCAGGAAGATGTTGCCGTAGAACGCCCCCTCCCTCACGCCGTACACCTGCTGCTCCGACAGGCCGTACTCCGACGTGCTGTCCGGCCTCGCCTCCACGTTCGCCACCAGACCCGGGGTCGTGCTGTCGGCCGGCGCCGTCATCACGCTGAAGTACCCACCCTCCGGGCAGGTGAAGCTCACCACCGAGCTGAGCGCCGCCCCCATACAGGTCCCCGTCGTCTCACCGAGGTTGCGCGCTTCGAAGTGGTCACAGCCCGCGATGCCCTCGCACACGCGGAGCACCGCGGGGCCATTCACGCTGGAGCCCACCGGCGATGGGATTCCCACACAGGACATCAATCCGCCCGCCCCCACCCACACCGTCGACGAGGGCGTGCAGCTCCCGATGCCATCCGGCGTCCACCCACAGTCACGCTGCGGGCCCGACTCGCCCATGCCGCAGCTCTCGAAGCTGGCCATCGGCTCACCCGAGATGGGCCGGTGCACGGCAGGGAGCGTCCGCTCCGCCAGCGTATAGATGTTGGGACCGGACGCGGTGAAGCGGTGCTCGCCCCGCATGGACAGCTCCACGCGCCGGCCCTCCGCGTTGTTGCGGGCCAGCACGCAGGCGGACACGCGCTCCAGGCAGTCCTGCGTCGGCGCGGAGGTGGCCCACGCCGGACAGAGGCCCGCCTGCCCCCACCACTTCTTCTGGCCGGGGTTGGGCATCCGGGGGTCGTAGTAGTCCAGTGCCTGCCCTTCCGACAGGGCACAACCCACCAGGTACTCCATGAACCGCTGCGCGTTCGGGTCATGCAGACGCAGGCGCGTGTTGGCATCCCCCAGCGTCGGGTGGAAGAGTTCCTCGAGCGGCATCGTCCCCAGCAGGCCGTTCGATTCGCGGTTGGTGGCGATCGCGTTGAGCACCAGCGCCTGCGTGGTGAGCGAGTTGGCGATGCGAATCTCCGCCCCCTGCGTCCCCAGCCCCGGTGACTCCGGTTCGAGTGGCCCGGTCCCACAGCCCGACATGGCGAACATCAGGAGCGAGGGAACCGCCAGTAGACGAGGCGAACGAAGGGACATGAGACTTCCTCCAGCAGCGACGGAAGGAGAGAATGACCTCCCAGCAAGCATGGGCCGGGCCCGCCTGGGAGGTTGGACGCCACAGCATCAGAGCAGATCTCCCGCCTGCGTTGGCGTAGCGCTTCACGTCACAACCCCAAACCTCTGTGACATTTCGCGCTACACGCCCGGAAGCGATGCGCGCAGGGTGTCCAGTCGGGCGCGCCATAGGGGCGCCCCCTCTTCCACCGCCCGCTCGGCACGCGCAAGCCACATGTGGGCCTCCTCGACGCGCCCGGCCTGGAGCGCGCCCCGCGCGGCCTGGAGGTAGATCTCCGCCTTCTCGTCAGCCGAGGCCAGGGTCTCCGCATCCGCCGCCAGGGCCAGCCACGCGTCCGTGGACGAAACCCCGGCCTCCGCGTCCCGGACCTGGAGCTCCACGAGCCTGCGCATGACGGCAGTGGGCGGCAATGAGTCGGGAGGACACTGGGCGTCGATCCACCGGAGCTGCCGCGTGGCTTCCTCCAGGTCCCCCATCGCCGCGCCGATGCGCGCCAGGAGCAGCGCATCCACGGGAACGGGGTGCTCCCGGAAGAAGCGCGTGCCCAGCTCGTGGGCACGGCGGGCCAGCGGCAGGGACTCTTCCAGCCGCCCCTGCATGTAGAGCACCTCCGCGAGGTTGAACGAGGACCAGCGCTCCACCTGGGCATGGCCCAGCTCTCGCCCCAGCGACATGGCGCGGCGCAGGTCCACCTCCATTCGCGGCATGTCCCCCTGCCGCAACCACAGCAACACGCGGTTGATGAGCGTGGCGGACTGGTGCAGGGCGTCGCCAGCCTGTTCACACCGCTGCAAGGCTTCGTCGAAGCGGCTCGCGGCTTCCTCGTTGCGGTCGAGGAACGTGAGCGCGGAGCCAAGCAACGCCAGCGCCACGACGAGCGTCTCGTGGTCATGCGCCCGCTCGGCGCCCTCCACGACCCGGGAGAGGATGCGCGCGGCGGCGCTCCATTCGCCCAGGCGCACGTGCAGCCGCCCCCGGGCCAGGGAGCAGCGCAGCGACAGCCGTGGTTCGTCCAGTTGCTCGATGCGCTCCAGCGCCTCACGCGCGCACGTGGAGGAGCCCTCCACGTCCTCCATCCAGTCTCGCGCGGTGGCCTCCTCCAATAGGAGTTCCACCTGCAGGGCCTCGTCGCCTCGCGCTTCGGCCAGGACCCGCGCCGCGCCCAGGTCCTCCAGTCCCTCGCGGAAACGCTGGAGCCGGTGCCGCACCCGGCCACGGCCCGACAGCGCCAGGGCCCTGCGCTCCACGTCGCCCTCCGGCAGCAGCGCGAGCGCGCGCGTGTAGAGCTGCTCCGCCTCGACGGACCGGTGCGCGCGCCGGGCCGACTCGGCGAGCGAGAGAAAGGCGCTCGCGGCCTCCGCGTGGGCACCGCAAGCCGCGGCGTGGTGTGCCCAGCGGCGGCGGTCACTCACGCCACCATCGGGCGTGGCGCGCAGCGCCGCCATGTGAAGCGCCCGGCGCGCCGTGACGGGCAGCAGCGCTTCCAGCGCCTCGCGCAGCAACGGATGACGGAAGGCGAAGCGCCCCGGCGAGGTGGGCCGCAACAATCCCGAGCGCGCCAGCCGCTGAAGCCCCGCCCCCGCGTCGAGCGACGTCACCCGCGCCAGGTCCTCGCTCGGCTCCAGGTGACGGAGGGCGGCGTCCACGCGGGCCACCTCCACCTCCGAGCCCAGCACCGCGCAGAGCCGCGCCAGCACCCGGTGCGTCGCGGGCAGCCCCGCCAGCGCCCGCGCGGCGAGGCGCTCGAAGAGAGGCGTCACGGACACGTCGAGCAGCGCGTCCGGCGCGATGTACCAGCCGCCCCCGGGAGACATCCGCAGCGCCCCGGCGGCGCGCAGCGCCCCCGCCAGCTCCACCAGCGACAACGGGACGCCCTGCGCGAGTTGCTCCAGACGCGCCAGCACCGGCTCGGGTACGTGCTCGGCCGGACGCAGCAGATGCAGCAGCAGCGAGCGGCTCGCCTCCGGGGGCAGCGGCGGCAACGGCAGACTCGCGATACGGGCGCTGCGCTCGCCCAGGTGGGGGCGCAGGGCGAGGAGCGCGGGCCGTGCGGCGACACACACCCAGAGGGGCGCCCGCGTCCCGGCCAGGGTCGCGACCTCCAGAGCGTCGAGGCTGGTGGGGTCCGCCAGGTGGCCATCATCCACCAGGAGCACCAGCGGGACGTCGTGAGCCCGGCGCCGGAGCCCTTCCGCGAGGGCCCGCGCGATGGCGTGGCGCTCGTCGGCGACCCGAACCGGCGCGGCGCGGACGGCACGGGGAAGCTCCGCCGCGGCACGCATCGCGTCCAGCAGGGGCTGCGACACCGCGGTGTCCGGAGAAGGCGCGCGCAGCCGCACCACGAGGCACCGCCCTGATGCCTCCAGGCGCGCGGCCAGCGCCTCCAAGACACGCGACGCCCCATGCCCCACCTCACCGGTGAGGACACACAGGCCCGGCACCGCGTCCGCGATACAACGGGACGCCGCTGCCTCCAGCGACTCCAGGAGGGGCTCGCGGCCCACAAGCGGCGGTACCTCCACGGATGACGTGAACGCCCCACCATCGTGCAAGCGCAAGCGGGCGCCGTCGGGCGAGGGCGCGGTGGCGCCCGGTCCCAGCCGGACCGCCGCGTCCGGTGTGACGCGTGCCTCGCCCGGCGCGAGGTCTTCCGGCCACCAATCCCCGATGGCCTCCAGGTCCGGCCCGGCGACGCGCGTGGTGGTCGCTCCCGGAAGGACGTGGAGCCGCGCGAGGTGCAGCACGGTGGCCGCCGTTCCCTCCTCCATCAGCCTCCGTGCGACCAGCGCGCCCGCGCGCAGATTGGCCTCGGCGGAGAGGGATTCGGCGAAGGCGACGACATACCCTCGGGCCCGCACGCGCGCCAGTGCGCCACCCTGTGGCTCGATAGCCCCCCGCAGCGCGTCCACGGACACGTCGGCGTGAACGCCGAGCAGCGCCACCCAGCGCGTCCCGCCCCCCGGTGCGGAGGGCACGGAGGGCACGGGCGCGGCGGTGGCCTCGGACTCGGCCGAAGCAGGCGCCTCCATCAGCGTCTGGCGGCACGCGGCGTCGAACGCGGCCAGGACTTCGGCGGCGCTGGTGAAGCGCTCGGCGGACGCCTTGGCCAGACAGCGCAGCAGCACGTCGTCGAGCGCCCCGGGCACGGGCGCGCGCTCCGACACGCGCGGTGGGCGGAGGCTGACGTGGCCATGGCGAATCGCCTCGGCGCCCCCGGTGAAGGGCGGTGCCCCCGTGAGCAGCTCGAACAGGAGGATGCCCAGCGCGTAGAGGTCCGCGGAGGCTCCGGCCTCGCGCGCATCCAGGCACTGCTCGGGCGCCATGTAGTACGGCGTGCCCAGCCGCTGCCCCACGTGCGTCAGCGCCTCGGACGCGGCGGCAACCACGCCGCCTTCCTCGGGAGCGTCGATGAAGCGGGCGAGCCCGAGGTCCAGGAGGCTGAGCGCCCCACCCTCGCGCAGAAAGACGTTCTCCGGCTTGATGTCGCGATGGGCCACGCCCGCGGCATGGAGGCGCTCCAGGGCGGAGCAGAGCCCGCGGAGCAGTTCCCGCACGT
>Ga0182745_1004446_pt1 | contig 11656 bp, 14 predicted proteins | sample eDN3rd30CKraftBY_FD_128523 | JGI IMG/M metagenome (GOLD analysis project Ga0182745, IMG submission 128523) | Enriched backyard soil microbial communities from Emeryville, California, USA - eDNA 3rd pass 30_C Kraft BY (version 2) (version 2) | ecosystem: Environmental > Terrestrial > Soil >... | reverse complement strand
GGTAAAAATGACGATTAACGTTGACCAAGCTCCATTAGCTCGTCTAGTTACAAGTGAAGCTTATGCTCTTGGTGCAGAAAAGGTTATTGTAAAATGGTCTGATGATGAAATTTCAAAACTTCACTATTTACATCAACCAACTGAGGTTTTAACAGATATTCCACAATATGAAATCGATGAAGTTGAAGATCATGTATTAAATAAACGAGTTAGTCGTCTAACAATCGTTTCTAGTGATCCGGGATTATTAAATGAAGCAGATCCTGCTAAAATAGCTGCATACCAACAAGTTGCAGGTAAAGCCTTTAAGGCGCAACGTGTTGCTACACAAAATGATGATTTAAAATGGACAGTTGCTGCAGCTGCAGGTGCTGGTTGGGCATCAAAAGTTTTCCCTAACTTAGCTTCATCAGAAGAGCAAGTCGATGCTTTATGGGATCAAATCTTCAAAACATGCCGTGTTTATGAAGAAGATCCAATTGCAGCATGGGATGCTCATAAGGAAATGTTAAATGAAAAAGCAGCTAAATTAAACGAAATCCAATTTGATGCGCTTCATTATACAGCACCAGGTACGGATTTAACTTTAGGATTACCGAAAAACCATATTTGGGTTTGTGCTGAAAGCTACAATCCAAAAGGCGAAGAGTTTATCGCGAACATGCCAACTGAGGAAGTGTTCACTGCCCCTGATACTCACCGTATGGATGGTGTTGTGCGCAGTACATTGCCTTTAAGCTATGCAGGTACATTAGTTGAAGGTATTGAAGTACATTTTAAAGATGGTAAAATCGTCGACATTACAGCTGAAAAAGGCGCAGAAGCGATGAAAAAATTAGTTTTCGACAATGAAGGTGGAACAGGGTTAGGCGAAATCGCATTAGTTCCAGACCCATCTCCAATTTCTCAATCAGGAATTACATTCTTTAATACATTATTTGATGAAAATGCTTCAAATCACTTAGCAATTGGTTCTGCTTATCCAACGACAGTTGAAGGCGGTACAAAAATGAGTGCAGAAGAATTAAGAGCAGTTGGTCTAAATACAGGAACAGTTCATGTCGATTTCATGATTGGTTCTGCTCAAATGAATATTGATGGTATTAAAGAAGACGGAACAGTTGTACCTGTATTCCGCAATGGTGACTGGGCGATTTAATATTGCACGAGTCAAAATATAAAAAGCAATTTTCTCATCTTAGATTGAGAAAATTGCTTTTTTATTTCAGTAAATTATTTTTCACTAAGATTTATGAAAAGGTTTAATACAAATAGTAGAACACCTAAAATTACGATCAGAGAACCAATAATAATACCAACTGTTAGTGAGCTATTTCCAGTCAAAATTTCGATAAATAGTGAACCCTGCATAATTGGTAACCCGATATTATGCAGCCAGAAATGTGCCTTCGCTAATGTCGTTTCTCCAGCTTTTTTGTAGACACTATAGATTAATCCAAACAGAGCCATAGAAACCCATCCCAGTAAATTTAAATGTGCATGAACAGAAGTAAAAGCAAAATTTTGAATAATTCCCATTACAAGTCCTAGAGTTACAGCAAGGACAAAATAAACTCCTGCAATTTTGATAAATCGTGTACCCAATACTTCACCTCCTTCCTACTTCTTTGTTAAGCAATCACATTTGTAATTGCCTTAACTCACTACAACAATATGCAACAAATTTCCCAATTATTTGATGAAACAAAAAATGTGTGAGTCGTATTGACTCACACACTTTCAAAAGGGAGAAAAGCATTTATTAGTTTAATACATTAACCGTATCTAAAGTGAATCCTTCGTAGTTATTGTCCGCTACATCATCACAGATTTTTTTATAATTGTTTAACCCACCTACAAAGATTACAAATCCACTTCGTTTCGTGCCGTCAAGGTTGGCACCTGTATACCAAGAGTTTGTGTAAGGGAACAATGTTTGGTTGGCAATATCATCACATTGTTTTGCCCACTCTGTTTCAGAGTCTTCTTTGGCCTCAATTAATGTAATTTGGTTGTCCTCTAAATAACCAATACATCTATCAATCCAATCAACATGTTGTTCAATAGAAGAAGGCATATTTGTTAATACAGATGGACTTTGTGGACCAGTAATCATAAAGAAGTTCGGGAAGTTTTGTACTGATAATCCTAAATAAGTTTTTACAACTTTACCATCTTCCCATTTTTCTTTCAGTTGCTGACCATCACGACCACTAATATTCATTCTTAAAATAGATCCAGTCATAGTATCATAACCAGTTGCAAATACAATTACATCACACTCAATTGTTCCGTCTTGTAGTTCAACACCATTTTCTACAATTTTTACAATTGGATTGTCTTTTAATGTTACCAAGTTAACATTGTCACGATTAAACATTTCATAGAAATTTGTTCCAATGATTAATCGTTTCGTTGTAATGTAGTAATCTGGATGTAATGCTTTCGCTGTTTCTTCATCGTTAACGATTTCATCAATTTTGTCGCGAACAAACTGAGAAACAATAAAGTTTGTGTCTTTATTAACACCCGTATCGATAAATAAAGAACCTAGTGCTAACCCCCCAGTTTCCCAAACATATTCAAGTTCTTTTTGTTGTTCTTCCGGTGATAGTTCAGCAGCAGTTTTACCCGTTGTATACGAATGAATTCCGCCAGGAGTTGTAGAGAATGAATCACGAATATATTCGTATTTTTCCATCGCTTCATCTTGCTGTTCTTTCGTTAACGGATGATTACGAGCCTCTCCAACATAGTGTGGAGTACGCATTAATAATGTAAGTTCTTTTGCTTCTTCAGCAATAATCGGCATTGCCTGTACACCACTGGAACCGTTTCCAATAATAACTACACGTTTACCAGTGAAGTCTACTTTTTCATGCGGCCAACGTCCTGTATGATATTTTTCCCCTTTGAATGTTTCGACACCTTCAAATGGAGGAACATTTGTTGTTGATAAGCAACCTACACCACTAATAAAATATTTTGCTTCGAACTTCTCATTCGTATCCGTTTCAATTTCCCACTTTTTATTCTCATCATTGAAGCTTGCCTTTGTTACGCGAGTTTCAAACTGAATATCTTTTCGTAAATCAAGCTCGTCTGCAACAAAGTTTAAATATTTTAATATATCAGGTTGTGCTGAATAACGCTCTGGCCAACGCCATTTTTTATATAACTCTTCTGAAAATGTAAAACTATAAAAGATTGAGTCAGAGTCACAACGAGCTCCAGGATATCGACTCCAGTACCATGTTCCCCCTACACCATCTGCAGCCTCAATAACCCTAACATTCAAGCCCCGTTCTCTTAACTTGTGAAGCATATAAAGTCCTGCAAAACCTGCCCCTACTACAATTGCATCATATTGTTTTATCCCCATAAAAATCCCCCTTTGATTTTAACCATAAAACAAAGACAATCAATTTAAACAAAAGCGCTCCGTTATTGCATTAAACGCTTTTTAAGAAATCTGTAATCAGATTCACTGTGGTTTTTGTTTCATCAGGAAATACAGCCATATTACTAAAAAAGCCATGAATACTGCCTGGTAGGACAGTATAATCCACTCTCACACCAGCATTTTTTAATTTATCACGAAAAGCTGCTCCTTCCTCTACTAGAACATCATTTTCAGCCGCAACAATCACTGCAGGCGGTAAAGCGCTTACATCTTCTAGTAACAAAGGCGATGCATACACATTTTTATAATCCTCTTCATTATTCACGTAATATTCACCAAACCAAATCATTAAATCTTTATCAAGTCCATAGCCATCACCAAACTTTTCATATGATGGTGATGTGAAGTCAAAGTTTGTAGCCGGATAAATTAATGCTTGTGCTTTAATTTTTGGTCCGGATCTTTCTTGGCTGATAATTGACATCACTATTGATAGATTACCTCCAGCAGAGTCCCCACCAACAACAATATCATCACCAATTGCATTCAGTTCAACAGCATTGTCTTGTACCCAACAAAGAGCTGTGTAACAATCCTCTACGGGTATAGGGAATTTGTATTCCGGTGCTAGTCTGTAGTCAACTGATACAACGACTCTTCCCGTATTTTCTGCTAGTAAACGGCATCCAGCATCAGAAGTTTCTAAATTCCCTATGACCCAGCCACCACCGTGATAATATACAAAAAGTGGGAATGGTCCTTCCCCTTCAGGTGTATAAATTCGAACTGTAATTTCTCCACCCTCAACCGGAATCTGACGATCTTCAACTCTACTAATTGGTGGTACTACTAAACCTTCTGGTACAGGAGCACTACTTAGCGCCGCGCGTACCACTTCTGGTTCTAGCTCTTGAAGTTTCTTGGGACCACTGTAAAAGGCCTCCAAATATGCTTTCGCATTAGTTGTTAATCCCATTAGAATGTATCAACCCCTTTCCCCAAATTACATGACTTCTGTTGCAATTTTATCCTATCAAACTATTAGCGCTCTCCCTATTCCTACTTTTGGTTAATTTAAGTACCTCTTATAGTTCATTTTTTTAATAGATTTACTACTTTTCGTATATGTAACAGCATAATTTATATAAAGGAGTGATTGAATGCAGATAAATTTATGGACAATAAGAGAGACTTTAAAGAATGGAATAAATTTACAGTCGCAAGAAGAAAAAATCTGCTTTATTCTTCACACTTTAGAGCAAATTATCAAAGGTGAAAGACTATCATTCTATCGATTTAGTCCTGTTGGATATGTTGGAGAAGGAATTGCAATGCTAGAAAATGGTCGTTATCAATCCATCAATTATATTCGAGATGATATAAGAGTATTACCCGTTATTAGACAGGCAATTGATAAGCAGAGACCATTTTATTACGCTGGACAAGACATCATCACTCAGATTACGAGTCGGTATACTCGTAATGATCCTTTATATGCATTACTTGTCATTCCTGTTATTATGAATCAAATAACAATTTCCTACATGTTATGTGAATTTGTTAAACAAGATTTACAAATAGAGATGGGAGAATTAGAAGAGTTATTAGAATTTGGCAAGATTGCAGGCGAATTATTAATTCAACCTCAAATACATTCACACCCTAAATTAAGTCCAAGAGAATGCGAAATTATGAAGGCTCTTGCAAATGGCCTTTCTACAAAAGAAATGACTGACCTACTACATTTGAGTGAGGCAACGATTAAACAATACATTAAATCGATAATGGGAAAACTTGATGCGAAAAATCGTGCACATGCAGTATCCATTTATATGGCACAAAACTTGTGATATTAAATTAAACCAATAAATACAATAAAACGCTACAAACCTGTTTTTTAGATGGTTTATAGCGTTATTTCATGAAGCTATTATTTTATTTACTTTGCGTTTGGATCGGGTTGATGAATACCAATGATATTTCCTTCTGTATCAATAAAATAGCCCTGCCAAGCCATGCCTGGTAATGCATATTTCGGTAATGCAACTTGTCCACCAAGCTCAAGAATTTTTGCTGCAGTAGAATCAAAATCTTCTATACCCATCGTACATACAAAAGAATTTATAGGCTGCCCTAATTCCGGTTTAGCACCCTGTCTTTGCATAAGAGCACCATTGATTCCTTGTTCGCTCTCATCTCCTGTTATTGCACCGAAATATGGCATACCTGCAAAGCCACTATAATCTTCAAACTTCCACCCGAATACGTCACCATAAAAGTTCTTTGCACGCTCCATGTCATCTACATGAATTTCAAAATGAACTAATCTCCCCATTCCATTACCTCCTAAAGTGTTTATGAATCTTATTACATATTAAGAATACTATACTATCATTTAACTTAGCTGGAAATTTTATACGCAAATACAACTACAATTTACTTTTTTTGTATAAATGAACTCATCCAGAAAAAAACCAGAGACATTTCAAAATGTCTCTGGCTTCCTTATACTTCTCCCCTTTTCCGCGCATCCATCTCTTCCTTCATCTCTTCTTTCATAGCGTCAACGGAAAGTTTACGACGTTCATTTTTCTCTTTAATCCAGGCACGTTCCTCAGGGGTTGCAAACTCCATGCTAACCTCAGTTTCCTGAATTTTTCTCTCAGTATTTTCAATCATGTCATGTAGTCTTTCGACATTGTTAAATCTATTATCTGGGTTTGGTTGTTTTTGATTCGTCATGTCTTCACCCCACTAGAATATTTCCATTCTAGTTTGTTTCTCGATTACTTTTTTATACTTAACAACACGGTATTCAGTTCTAGATATTAAAGAGGAAAATTTTCTTTTAAATAAGTGATTAATGGCTACTAATGATAAATGTCTATAAGAGTATTTTTTAAATAACAATAAAATTTCTAATTCTGAAATATTGAAAGCACATGCCATATAGACATTGCCCCATTCCTTATAGGTACTTTCCCTAAAATATATTAAATAATTGTTCTGTTACTTTTATACAAGTTATTTTCTCTTATTAAAAAGTAGGCATCTTCCCTATTATTTCATAAAGTTTTTTTAAAATAAGGTTATTTAACCTATACCAATGTTTCACAGGGCCATATCCTATTACAGACAAGTTGATATGAATGACTCAGCTTGGGTAACTACATCGAAAGGGGATTATTCTGTTATGTATTGTAGGGATTACGATGGCCCTTTGTTATTGGGTGGAGATAGGGAAGAAATGGAGGTGGAGTACACAATGAGTAGAAGAAGAAGAAATCGTAATGCAACTCTTACTCAAGGCTTTGATCAGATAGCTGGTTTCGGCCAAGAATCTGATGAGTGTATTTGGATTAAAGATTCATGTAATGTCACAGTTAGTTCACATGATACTCAAGCAGCTGTTTCACTTCAAGTTGGCTTACAACTGGCAATCGCATTAGTTTTAAGCATTTCTATTGGCGATGAGCAAGGCCGTGCAGTCGCTCAAGAGATGTTCCAACAATTTGATGATCAACAAATAAACAAACAAAAAATCTATATAGAGAATACAAAAGACTGTGAAATTGTTACAACAGATACTGATCTTTCAGTGAATATTCAAGCTTTATTGCAAGTATTAGCTACGCTTGTAGCAAAATTGGATATCTTTTAATTATTAAATAAGCGAGGTGAAAAAAATGGCAAGAAAATGGAGAGCTTTAGATCATTGTAATAATAACAATCACAACGTTGTAGATGCTGATTTTACACAGGAGAATACTCAAGTAACAAAAGTAACACAAGAATCATTTGAGTGGATTATTGTTAGAGATTCTGAAGGAGTTACTGTACACACAACAGATACTCAAGTAGCTGTTTCCTTACAACTAGCGATTCAAGCTGCAATTGCTGCTGTTATTAGTATTTCACTTGGAGACAATAATCAAGCAAATGCAATCACACAAGACCTTAAACAATTTATGAGAACGAAACAACGTAATACACAAAAAACAATCATTGAAGGTAGTAAATGTATTACTGTAAAAACAGTAGATACTGATGTAGCTGTAAACATTCAAGCAATGCTTCAAGTATTATTAGCGATTGTTGCTAAGCTAGATGTAGCATAATATTCCAAATCCCAAAGCATAATGGCGATAAACAACTAAGCGTTTCAAGAAATTCATCTATAATTATAGAAGAATATGATTTCTTCCACGCAGTATACTACATGTGCTGCGTGGGATACTTCTATATTTTGTGAACTTTATTCCTTTTATACATTCATAACATTAAAATTCGTTCCCTCTTATCGGATCTTTGCATATATTTAAGGCGTACATTTTAAGAAAAGGAGCGATGAAATTGAGTAAATTACCTAATGGTTCAAATGGAATCCCAAACATTGCTGTCGATTTACTAGTTAGTGAAGTCTTTAGAAAAAATGGTGTAAATCTTAATAAAGCTAAAAGTAATTTAACTGACGAACAAAAAACTGCTATTAAAGATTTAGTTGAAGAGCTAAAAATGCAAGTAGATTCTTTTGTTAAACAATCTACTGATACAAAAAAAGACTAATATTAACATAATGAATTTTACTCTTAAGAAGCAAGAACGAATCCATCTGCAGGAATTCGTTCTTTTATTTTTGTGTAGTCTTGATTTATCACTCTTTTTTAAATGTAATATAATAAAACAAACTAACAAAAACTGCAGCTCCAACTGCATTTCCTAAAAATACTGGTATGATGTTTGGTAAAAATACCGCCCATGATAATCCCCCGGCAAAAATAGCAGCAGGGATTATAAACATATTTGCAACAACGTGTTGGAAGCCAATTAAAACAAATCCCATAACCGGAAACCATATGGATACAATTTTACCACTATAGCTTTTTGCACCCAAACTTAACCAGACAGCCATTGCGACTAGCCAATTACAACCAATCCCCGAGACAAAAGCTTGCCAAAAACTCGCATTCACTTTTCCATAAGCTGTAAGCATTGTCTTGTCCAAAAAGTCTCCTTCAGTAAGTCCAACAAAATGTCCAAAAAAGTAGGCAACAAACAAAGCGCCTAGTAAATTAAACAACCCTATCCATAACCAATTTTGTATTAACTGGAACAGTTTTATCTTTTTTGCAAAATAGGCAATGCTCATCATCATCATATTACCCGTAACTAGTTCACCACCACCTAGAACAAGCAAGATCAGTCCTAGAGGAAAGACGCTGGCCCCTAGGAAAGAAGAAAAGCTTCCCCATTCAGCAGGCAATGTTCCGGTCATCCGAATACACGCAAGGTAACCTATCGAAATGAATGCCCCACCCAAGAAACCTAAAAGGAGCATACTAGGAATAGACATTTTCACCTTATCTGTTCCCTTTTGAATTGCCATCTCTGCAATTTCCTTTGGATTATAATCCATCCCTATCCCCCTGTATTTCTATAAATTAGTGTTATTGTAATTGGTAGACACACAATTTGTTTGGTTTGCTGCAAAGAATTCTCTCGTGTCTTTATAAGTTAATATACTCTGAACTTCATCAATCCTAACAAACTTTATATCTTGTATTTCATTATCTTTAGGGAGTAAATCCGAACGGTCTCCAAGATATTCAACGATGAACATCGTAGTCTCTTGCTTTGTGAAGCCTGTATTCCTTGAAAATTCTTCATCAAATGAAAAACAGATTTTTTGTTTTAGTTGCTCCATTACTCTAAAATGTTTGGAACCAGTCTCCTCATGAAGTTCTCTTAATATAGAACTCTTTAAATCAGGATCACTTTCTTCAACTCCACCCTTCGGAAAATCCCATTCTCCTATCATTCCCGGCTCTTCATCTTGAATTAGACTTCTTTTGACTTTATATACAAGTAGCATTTCAGCACCTTGAATAACCATTGCACCAACAGCATTTCTAATCATTATTTCGTCTCCTTATAACAATGGCTATCATCACCCTCAAGAATTACCTTTCGTTTGCCATCTCTTAATTCAATGATTGATAAACTGGTGTCATGGATAAACGGAGGATTCCATAATTTTTCGACTGGTAGGTTCTTACAATGTGCTAATAAGGCTTTTATAAATACTGTATGAGTAACGATAAGTATATTTCCCTCGTTGTGCTCCATTTGGATACGATTCAGGAAATTTAATACTCTACTAGATAATTGATAGAAATTTTCACCTGATGCTGTGCTGTATAAGTGGGGTTTTTCCCAGAATTCTTCATAGCCCTTTGGGTTTGCTTCTTTTATTTCTTCATGGGTTTGACCTTCCCACTCTCCAAGGTGAATCTCCCTGAGATTGTTGTCTTCTATGATGTGCTGTTTCCTTTCTCCTCTAATTAGTCTAGCGGTTTCCATCGTTCTATTACTAGGACTAGAGTAGATTGTATGAAAATTGACTTCGCTCAGTCGATTTCCTAGTGCTAATGCATTTTTTACTCCTCTTTCAGTTAGATCTGAATCTTTCCAACCCTGCAGTCTTTTTTGCGTGTTCCAAATCGTTTCCCCATGTCTTGTTACGTAAAGTCTTAACAATTCATCCACCCCTATTTCCTTTTGATAATTTTTACCATACTTATTCAGTTCATCGCAACAGTTGGGATTAGCAAACTTTAAGGATTGGGTATATTAAGTTTATTAATTGCATGGAGGGAAATGCTCTTGAATGACTTTTACACACTTTGGCCAGAAGATCCGACTCCTAAAAATTTAAATGATTGTAGCGAATGTGGTCTTATCCACCATGGTTCACGAATGATTTGGGGTGAAGGAAACCCACTTGCCCCTATCTATATATTATTGGACAACCCAGGTTCTCGCGAAGATCGTGAAAATAAGCCCTTTGTATGTGGAACAAGGCAGGCATTACAACAAGCTGCCCATGAGGTTGGTTTAACCACTGATGATTTATATGTAACTTATGTATTAAAGAGAAGACCAAAAAAAGCTTATGACAAAGAGCAAACTAGAGAAATTTGCATGAACCATTTTAGACAGCAGCTGCAGTTGTATAAACCAAAATATATATTTTGCCTTGGCAATGTAGCAGTTCAGACTTTTTTTCAAAATCAAGAAATTGATGTTAAGTCATTACGAGGTCAATGGCATGATATTAAGGGCATTCAAACAACCGTTGCTTACCATCCTCTTGCCGTTAGAAGACGCCCTAACTTATGGCGACTATTTTTAGAAGATTGGAAGTTTGTTGCGGAATCATATTTCCAAAAACATCATTAGAAGTAGATGTCATTTCAATAATAATTTATTTTTCATTTTGGGAATCTATCACTATTAATAAGGAATCAAGTCCTATTAATTATTACTGTCCGGTTCTAAATTAATTTTTATTATCTAAAACCAATATACTCGCACAGGCCCTTCTTTCTACTTTGCATAGTTTAGTAGAAGGAAGGGGGTGAAAAACATGAGGAAGTTTGGAAAAATCCTCCTCTCAATGTTTTGCTTCGCTATTCTTTCGTTTGCCACCAGTGTTGTTGCGAATGCAATAGGACCAGAAGGAACTACAGAATACCGTGGTATAGATGTATCCAGATATCAGGAAGACATCGATTTTGATGCAGTAGCAACTGCAGGAATTGATATTGTCTACATTAAGTCAAGTGAAGGAACGGAATTGATAGATCCGTACTTTGAAAGAAATTATAAAGGGGCAAAAGCAGCGGGCCTTAAGGTAGGATTTTATCATTATGTGATTGCAAAATCGGTAACGGATGCAGTTAGTGAAGCTAATTTTTTCGTATCCGTTATAAAAGATAAACAGGTCGATGCTAAATTAGCTGTAGACTTTGAAGATTTCGGCGAATTAACGAAAGAACAAATCAATCAAATTACTTTAGCCTTTGCAGAGGAAGTTGAAAAACTATCTGGGAAGGAAGTTGTAATATACAGTAATTCAAGTAATGCATCAACTATATTCGATGAGTCTTTAACGAAGTATTCATTATGGGTTTCTCAATATGACGGAGACAAAATTTGGGATGAAGTCATTTGGGATACTTGGGCAGGCTGGCAATATACGGATACTGGAACAATTGAAGGTGTCAATGGCAATGTGGATATGAATACCTTCAATGAAGGAATATTTTTAAAGGATTCATCTCAGGTGGATTCGTCACAAGAAGAACAACCTGAACAACCAAAACCAACATCGAATTATTCTAGTGATGTGGAGTCTTCAGATTCAACGTCCTCTTCTACAAATCTATCTCACACAACTTACATTGTAAAACG
>Ga0182745_1004445_pt1 | contig 11657 bp, 12 predicted proteins | sample eDN3rd30CKraftBY_FD_128523 | JGI IMG/M metagenome (GOLD analysis project Ga0182745, IMG submission 128523) | Enriched backyard soil microbial communities from Emeryville, California, USA - eDNA 3rd pass 30_C Kraft BY (version 2) (version 2) | ecosystem: Environmental > Terrestrial > Soil >... | reverse complement strand
ATCTGAATTGTGCGCGTGCGAAGGCGGCGGTGTTTGTGCGCGCGTCTGTTTGGGCATTGTGAATGTACTAGTTAGTATGTTAGCGTCCGGCGCATGATACGCCCCATAAGCACGGCGACGTCCAAGGAAGCGCCCAATGCAAGCAAAGCAGCGTCCGCACGCGTCGCGGCGACCCCGCTTTCACTTGCGCACTTGACCGTATTGGAAGCCTCGCCCACGCAATTGACGATCCTCGCCGCTCGGGCGGGTTATGCTTTCGTAGGGTTGCGGCTGATCCCGGTTACGCCCTCGGAAACGCCTTGGCCGCTCATTTCAAGCCGCGCGATGCTTCGCGAAACCAAACGGGCGTTGGCGGACAATGGCGTTGGCGTCCTCGACGTCGAGTTGGTGCGCCTAACGCCCGACCTTGACGTCGCGGACTTGGAGGGGCTTTTGGAAACCGCTGCGGAACTCGGCGCCCGCCATGTGCTGACGCAGGTGCACGATGGGGATTTTGTTCGCGCCGGTGAAAAATATGCCGCGCTCTGCGATCGCGCCGTCGGCTTTGGGCTCACGTGCGATCTTGAATTCCTGCCATGGACGGACATGCGCGATGTCGGCGACGCGATGACGTTCCTCAACGCGGTGAACCACGATCACGGCGGGCTCTGTATCGATACGCTTCACTTGGCGCGCTCGGGAAGCCCGCCTGAGATTATAGACGCGATTCCCCCACGCTGGCTGCATTTCGCGCAGATCTGCGATGCGCCCGCCAAGGCGCCGCAGACGCGGGAGGGGCTTATCGAAGCGGCGCGGGGGGAGCGTTTGTGGCCGGGGCAAGGCGGCCTGCCGTTGCGCGCGGTCATTGAGCGGCTGCCCCCGGGCGCGCCGCTCGCGCTTGAGATTCCAAATCGCGAACTGGCGCTTAAGATGCCGGCCGAAGCACGCGTCCGCGGGGCGGCTGAAGCTGCCCGCGCGCTGCTGGCGGAGATGCAGAGCGCCGGCGATGGCCGGGCGGCGAATTAGGACGATGCCCATGCGCAAATACGGCCACTTTATTAATGGCGCCGAAGCGGCGCCGGCGTCGGGCGATTACATGCCCACCGTCAATCCTTACACAGGAGAGGCTTGGGCGGAAATCGCGCGCGGCGACGCCGCCGATGTCAATAGTGCTGCGAAGGCGGCGCAAGCCGCTTTTGAAGGGGCGTGGGGCGCGTTTTCGCCGAGCGAGCGCGGGCGCCTGATGCGGCGGGCGGCTGATCTGATCATCGAGAACGCCGAGCAAATCGCTGCGATCGAACAGCGCGACAACGGCAAGCTGGCTGCGGAGGTCACCGCCCAGACGCGCTATGTGGGCGAATATCTGCACTATTACGCGGGCCTCGCCGACAAGATCGAGAGCCGCGTGTTGGCGACGGAGAAGAAGGGCGTGTTCGCATACACGCGATACGTGCCCAAAGGCGTGGTGGGGATTATCACGCCGTGGAACTCGCCGCTGACTTTGACGAGTTGGAAGCTCGCGCCGGCATTGGCGGCAGGCTGCACCGCCGTCATCAAGCCTTCCGAATACACGTCCGCGTCGATCCTCGAAGTAGCGGCGCTGTTCAGCGAGGCGGGCTTTCCCCCCGGCGTCGTCAATGTTGTCACCGGGCTTGGCGCGGAGGTAGGCGAGGCGCTCGTTACGCACCCGGACGTGGCGCATATCGGCTTCACCGGCGGCGAGGTGGGCTGGCGCATTTACGAACTCGCCGCGAAACACCACAAGACCGTGACGCTCGAGCTTGGCGGCAAATCGCCCAACATCGTGTTCGACGACGCTGATCTCGATCAGGCCGTGAAGGGCGTGGTTTCAGGCATCTTCGCCGCGACAGGGCAAAGCTGCCAAGCGGGTTCGCGCTTGCTTGTGCAAGAGAACATCAAAGACGTGCTGCTTGAAAAGCTTATCGCGTTCGTGCGCGACGCGAAGATTGGCGATCCCAGCAAGATGGATACGCAGATTGGGCCGGTGGCCACGGCGCCGCAGTTTGAAAAGGTCATGCGCTATATCGCGCTTGGCCAAGAAGAGGGCGCAAAGCTTGTCCTCGGCGGGCGCGCGCGTCCGGACATCGGGGCGCAATTCGTTGAACCAACGATCTTTGATGACGTGCGCAACGATATGCGCATCGCGCAGGAGGAGATATTCGGGCCGGTGCTTAGCGTCATCACCTTCAAAGACGAAGATGATGCGATCCGTATCGGTAACGACACGCGTTACGGCCTCGCCGCCGGCGTTTGGACGCAAAGCCTCAAGCGTGCGATGAAAATGTCGGAAAAGCTCAAGGCCGGCACGATCTACGTCAACAATTATCGCGCCACCAGCTTCACCTCGCCGTTCGGCGGTTTCAAGGAATCCGGCATCGGCCGCGAGTCGGGCGCGGACGCCGTTTACGAATACCTCGAAACCAAGACTGTCTGGATGTCGAGCGACCTGGACGTGCCCAACCCCTTCATTCGCCGATGAGCGCGCCCCAGCCCCGCAAGCCGCTCGACGGCATTCGCGTGCTTGATCTCACGAACGTGCTCGCCGGCCCGTTCTGCACGTATCAGCTCGTGCTGATGGGCGCGGACGTGATCAAGATCGAAGCGCCCGAGGGCGGTGACCTCGCGCGCGTGCTCGGCGCGGATCCTAAGCTCAGCAAGGCGCTGATGGGCGCGTCTTTCCTGGCGCAAAATTCCGGCAAGCGTTCTGTCGTGCTTGATCTCAAACAAGCGGAAGGAAAGGCGGCGTTCCTCGCGCTGGTCGAAACCGCGGACGTAGTGGTGGAAAATTTTCGTCCCGGCGTGATGGCGCGGCTTGGGTTGGACTATGAGCGCCTCAAGGACGTGAAGGCCGACATTGTCTATTGCGCCATTTCGGGCTTCGGCCAAACCGGCCCGATGAGTGGCGCGCCGGCGTACGATCAGATCGTGCAGGGCCTTTCCGGCGCCATGAGCATCACCGGCGATCAAGACACTGCGCCGCTGCGCGCGGGCTATCCTGTATCCGACAGCATCGGCGGCATTACCGCCGCGTTCGCCATCGCCGCCGCGCTCGCAGGGCGCGCGCGCAACGGGCGTGGGGCGTTTTTGGACGTGTCCATGCTCGACAGCACAATCGCCGCGATGGGCTGGGTCGTTTCCAACTACCTGATTGCCGGCCAAGCGCCGGCGCCAATGGGGAATGACAATTTCACCGCGGCACCTTCCGGCGCGTTTCGAACCGGTGATGGCCTGTTGAATATCGCCGCAAATAAGCAAGAGCAATTCCATGCGCTGATGATGCTGATAGGGCGGGCGCACCTCATTGACGATCCGCGTTTTGCCGAACGCGAGGCGCGCAAGCAAAATCGCGTGGCGCTGACCGCGGAAGTGGAAGCGGGGCTCGCCGCACGATCCGCGCTGGAATGGGAGGCGGTGCTCAACAAAGCGGGCGTGCCGGCCGGACGTGTGCTCTCTGTGCCGGATGCGCTCTCGCTGGAGCAAGTGAAGGCGCGTGGGTTTGTCCATAGTTTTGCGGATGTGGAAGATGTTGGCGGCGCGCTGAGCGTTTGTCTCGGCGGCTATCGCCTTGATGGCCTGCCATGTGCGCCCACAACGCCGCCGCCGCGCCTAGGCGCCGATACCGAGAGCATTCTGGCGGAAGTTCACTCAACGCAAGCGAGGGGCTAAGGTGGCGAACGATAAATCCGAGCCGCTGAAGGACGTCGAGGATTGGTGGTCCACGTCGATCATCAATATGAGTCCCGGCGTGATCGAATTTCGCGGCTATCCGATTCAAGACCTGATCGGAAATGTCAGCTTTGCGCAGATGATTTGGCTGATGCTGCGCGGCGAGCTTCCGGCGCCGGGGCAGGCGAAATTGCTGGAAGCGGCGCTGGTGGCGTCGGTTGATCATGGCCCGCACGCGCCGTCGATCGCGATCGCGCGCATGGCGGCGACCTGCGGCGTCGGCTTAAACAATGCGATGGCTTCGGCGGCCAATGTGCTCGGCGACTCGCACGGCGGCGCCGGCGAGCAATGCATGGAATTGTTCGAATCCGTGCGCGCGGCGATGGCGAACGCGCCGCTGAAGGCGGCGGCCGCGCAGGCGCTGGATGCGCATCGCGCTACGTACGGCAAGATCATCGCCGGCTATGGCCACCGTTTCCACCCGATCGATCCGCGCGTTGCGCCGCTTTTGGAATTGATTGAACAGGCGGCCGTGCGCGGCGTTGTGTCGGGCGCCTACGCGCTGATCGCGCGCGAGGTCGAGGCGGCGCTGGAGCGGCAAACCGGCAAGCGCATTCCGATGAACATCGATGGCGTCACCGCAGCGATCTTCTGTGAATTGGGTTTTGCGCCGCCGCTGGGGCGCGGGCTGTTCGTGCTCTCGCGCTCCGTCGGCATTCTCGCCCATGCGTGGGAGCAGCAGCAGCAGGGCGCACGCAACAAAGGTCCAGCGCCGAAGCGCGTGCAATTCACCTACACCGGCCCCGCCCGTCGCAAGTTGAAAGAAGAGGACACGCCATGAAGGCCTCAGTCGCATCGCAATTGGTTAGGTTCCTGGAAGACCGCGGCGTTGAGCATATCTTCGGGCTATGCGGGCACACCAATATCGCGGTGCTCTCGGCGTTGGAGGGGAGTTCCATTCGCTTCATCAATACGCGCCATGAGCAAGTGGCTGCGCACGCCGCGGATGGCTATGCGCGCATGAAGAAGCGCGCGGGCGTGGTGCTTAGCCACCTTGGGCCAGGTCTCACCAATGCGGCGACGGGCGTGGCGAATGCCGCGCTGGATTCTATTCCTCTGGTGGTGATCGCCGGCGACGTGCCGAGCCACTTTTACGGCAAGCACCCGCACCAGGAAGTGAACCTGCACGCAGATGCCGCGCAGTGGGAAATCTATCGCCCGTTCGTAAAGCGCGCCTGGCGCGTGGAGCGGCCAGATCTGTTTCCAGAAATCATCGCCAAGGCGTTTCAATTGGCCGAGACCGGCCGACCTGGGCCAGTGCTGGTTTCTGTGCCCATGGATATTTTCTCGGCGGAGATCGACACGGCGCTGTTTGAAAAGCGCCAGCAGCACGCCAAGCACGTGGCGGCGCCCAGCCTTGATGAAGATGCCGCCGCCGCGTTCGTTGAGCGCATCGCCAAGGCCGAAAGGCCGGTGATCTACGCCGGCGGGGGCGTTTTGATCGCGCAGGCGTCCGATGAACTGGCGGCGTTCGCCGATCATCTGTCTATCCCTGTGGCGCACTCGTTGATGGGCAAAGGCGCCTTGCCGGACGACCATCCGATGACGCTGGGCATGACCGGCTTTTGGGGTACGCAATTCATCAATGATTCTTGCCGCAACGCCGACGTCGTGTTCGGCATGGGCACATCATTCAAGGAAGCCGATTGCAGCTCTTGGGAGAACGAGTACACGTTCAACATCCCGCAAACGAAATTGCTGCAGATCGACATCGATCCCAACGAGATTGGCCGCAATTATCCTGTCGAGCTCGGCGCCGTCGCCGATTTGAAGCAGGCGCTGGGCGTGCTCAACCGCGTCGCCAGGCGGCTCTATCCGAAGGGCCGCGCCGACAACGCGGTGCGCGGCGCCATCGAGGCGTACCGGAAAGAGTTTCGGGCCGCAAACGCCAAGCTGGAGGCGAGCGACAAATTCCCCTTCCAACCCGAGCGCATCCTTGCGGACGTGCGCGCCGTGCTGCCCCGCGATGCGATCATCACCACCGATGTGGGCTGGAATAAAAATGGCGTCGGTCAACAATTTCCTATCTACGAGCCTGGCTCGATTTTGACGCCCGGCGGCTACGCGACCATGGGTTTTGGCGCGCCGGCCGCGCTCGGCGCGAAGCTCGCCGCGCCAGATCGTGTCGTCGTATCGCTGGTGGGCGATGGCGGCTTTGGGCAAAACCCCGCGGCGCTGGCCACCGCGGTGGAATGCGGCATTCCGGTGATTTGGGTGGTGATGAACAATTTTGCTTTCGGCACCATCGCGGGGCTGCAGAAAGCGCATTACAACACCACCTTCGGCACGGTGTTTCAGCGTGATGGCGAGGCCTATTCGCCCAATTACGCGGAGATCGCGCGCGCCTACGGCGTGGAAGGCGTGCGCCTACGCAGCGCGAAAGAGCTCAAGCCCGCACTTGAGCAAGCGATCGCTTCGGGCCGGCCAACGGTGATCGAAGTCATCATGGAAAATTCGCCTGTGCCCACCACCGGGCATTGGAACATCATGGACATCTACTCGCCGGGCAAAAAAGTATCGCATGTGCGGACCTAAGGGGTGGGGCGATGGCGGTGACAGGTCTCGACCATGTAAACATCGCCACGGCGAAGCTTGAGGAAACGCGCGCGTTCTATCGGGATGTGCTCGGCCTCACCGAAGGCTATCGCCCGGGCTTCACCGCGCCTGGCTACTGGCTCTACGCGGGCGGGCGGCCGATTATTCATCTGCAGGGTGCGCCCGAAGGTGAGGGCGATGGCGGCGCGGTCCGCCATTTCGCTCTCAACGTCGCCTCTTTGCCGGACGCTGCTGCGCGCCTTGACGCGGCGGGAGTCGGCTATCGCCTGACCCAGACGCCGGATGGCGTGTTTGACCAGGCCTTCTTCCGCGACCCCAGCCGCGCGTGGGTGGAGCTGATCAGCCGCCGCCGTTAACTGCGCGCTTGATCCCCATGTAGGCGCCCGCCCTTGGCGGCCGCTGGTTTGTCCGATAGGACCAGCCTTTGCGCTTGGCCCTCGCCGCCATGACTGGAGCAGGGCGCGATCACGCAAGATATTGAGGAAGTGGACGCGATGAAGGTGCTTATCCTCAACGGCCCCGGTCTTGATGACTTGCGTCGCTTGGACTCAAGCTTCGACAAGGAGCTGACGCTGGACCGCATTGAGGAAGCGTGCGGCGCGCTATGCGCGAGCTACGGCATCGACATGACATTCCGTCAAGGCGATGTCGTGCGGGAGTTGTTCGATTGGGTCGGCCGCAACGCCTCCGAGTTCGACGCGCTGATTATCAACCCGATCGGCTATTATTCGTACGAAGCGTACGAGACGTTCGAGAAATATCGCTCCGCGATCAAAGTGCTGGCGCACCTCAAGAAGCCGGTCGTCGAAGTGCACATCTCGAACATTTTTCGCCGCGGCGCCCACCTCATTGAGCCCCTGCGCGAGCCGGATGCGCAAATCGGCTTCATCTGCGGCCTCGGGCTGCACAGTTATTTGTTGGCGATCGAATCAATCGCGCAAAAAGCCAATCTCAAAGGAAGCGCCTCGTGAGCCAGCGAAAGAAGGTCCGCGTCCTGAATGGCCCAAATCTCAATCTGCTCGGCACGCGTGAGCCGGAGATCTATGGCTCGGCCACGCTCGCGCAGATTGCGGAAGGCTGCATTCGCCTGGGCGCCGAGCGCGGCCTCGACGTCGAGTTTCTGCAGTCCAACCATGAGGGCCAACTCATCGATTGGATTCAGGGCGCCATCGATCATTGCGATGCGATCGTCATCAATGCAGCAGCGTTTACGCATACGTCCGTGGCGATCCATGACGCCTTGCGCGCTTACAAGGGCTACAAGATCGAGCTGCACATCTCCAACCCGCATCTGCGTGAAGAATTTCGGCACACGTCTTATGTGGCGCCGGCGGTTGACGCGGTCGTCGCCGGGCTCGGTGTTGGCGGCTACGCGTTGGTGATCGGGCTGCTGGGCGAGGTGCTTTAAGGCCTTTCTCCGCGCGTCGCGCGTCGAGAGGTGGAAGGTTGGGGCAGCGCCGCTAGGCGTGACGTTGCGCCATTGATCTATCCTATTGGCGTATGCCCATACCGTAATCATAAGGCCCGCGCCCGACCCGGCGTTTCAAGGTTTCCATTGGGGTTTGCAAAGCGCGGCGAACACTCTATATGCGCGCTTCCTTTGACGCGGGATGGAGCAGCCCGGTAGCTCGTCAGGCTCATAACCTGAAGGTCGTAGGTTCAAATCCTACTCCCGCACCCAAAACGAGAGCATCGAAAAGCCCGGGCGGAAACGTCCGGGCTTTCGCATTTTGTCACTGCGCCGTAAGGCTGGCCTTGGCGTCGGCGCCCGCGCGGACGGCAAGATTGTCCGGCAACCGAAGCCCAAGAAGGCATGAGCGCATCCGCGCCGCGGCCGACGATGTTTGTCATCGCCGGCCCAAATGGCGCAGCTAAAACGACCTTCTACGAGACCGTGCTGAAGCCCAGGCTGGCGGCCCCGTTCATCGCCACGCATCGCGCCCGCGCCCTCAAGCCGCGAAGCGCAGCTCCAGCTCGCGCGCCATCTGCGTCAGCCGTTCGCGCTTCTCATGCGTGCGCAGCGCCTCGTCCACGTGCGTCAGCGTCTTGTTGTCCAGCGCGGCGAGTTCGGCGCGGATGCGCGCGAGTTGGGCCATAATGCTCTGGATGTCGGGTTCGGTCTTCATGGCGCGAGCATGAGCCGAGTCGCCCGCCCGCGCACAGCACGGGCCGGCCCCTTCGCACGCGCACCCTCGCAAACTTGTGTTCGCCCGCCGCGCTTTAGCGCTTGCCGGCGGGGGCGAAAGGCGTTGCCGTATTGCGCGCGCCTTGCGGGCGCCGTTTTGCGCGAAACTGCAGTTTCCTGCGACGAACCAACCTCTGAGTGCGACGAACGGAGCCGCCGCTGCAGATGCAGAAACACCTCGCACCCGGCTTGGCGTTAAGCTGCGGGCTATGAGCAACCTAGCGGATACGCGCAGCGGCGCCGGGGGCGAAAGCCCGCCGCAACGTCTGCTCGATAATCCCGCCTGGGTGCGCTGGGGCGCGCATATCGCGTTTTGGGGAATCTATTTCGCCGTACGCAGCGCCGCGGCCGGCGCCGATCCGCCCGAAGACGCGAGCGACTTTCCTTACGTGCTGAACCGCATGCTGGTCGTCGCCAGCTACGCGGTGCTGACGGCGATTTTGCTGGGCGCCGTCGCGGGCCTGAAGGCGGAGCATTCGAATTGGCCGCGCAATCTCACGCTGGTGCTCGGCGCGCTGGCGCTCGCGCCGCTGACGCAGTGGAGTGAACAGGCCTGGCCGCTCGCGCTCGCCAATTTCGCGCCTGAGCCCTATCCGTTCGTGATCTATCTGTTCAATTTCGGTTGGGCGCTGCCGCTTTGGGGGCTGACCCAAGCGCTGCTCGGCTATCATTTCGAGACCATGGCCCAGGCCCGCGCCGTCGCGCGCGCCCAGGCGCTTGCGTACGACGCGCAGCTCAAGATGCTGCATTACCAGATCAACCCGCATTTTCTGTTCAACACGCTGAATGCGATTTCCACGCTCGTGCTGGAAAAGCGCAACGAGCAGGCCGAGAGCATGTTGCTGAAGCTCGCGGGCTTCCTGCGCTATTCGCTCGATCGCCAACCCACCGAGCTCGCCGCGCTCGCCGCCGAGCTCGAAGCGCAGCGCAAATATCTAGAGATCGAACAGACGCGCTTTGACGACAAACTGAAAGTCACGTTCGATATCGAGCCTGGCCTCGAAAGCGCGCGCTTGCCGAGCCTCATCCTCCAGCCCATTCTCGAAAACGCGATCAAATACGCGATCACCCCGCGCACCGATGGCGGCGCCATCGTCGTCACCGCAAAGCGGGACGGGGAGATGCTGCGCATCGCCGTTGAAGATGACGGCCCCGGCCTGCCGCCGGTGGAGACGCCGCGGCGAAGACGCGGCGTGGGTCTCGTCAATGCGCGCGAGCGCCTGGAATTGATTTACGGCGACCGCGCCGGGCTTGTGGCGTCGAACCGCAAGCCCGCCGGCTGCCGCGTGGATATCTGGTTGCCTCTGGAGGAAGAGCGTGCCCGCAGAAACCCTGCGCCTGCTATTGGCTGACGACGAGCCGCTTGCGCTAAGGCGCATGCGCCTGGCCTTGCAGGACATACCGGACGTCGAGATCGTCGGCGCCGCCAGCGATGGCGCCCAAGCGATCGATGCGATGAAGGCGCTGCGCCCCGATGTCGTGCTGCTCGACATCAAGATGCCGTTGGCCGACGGCTTCGAAGTGGCGAATGCCGTCGAAGATGCGGGCGGGCCGGCGGTGATTTTTGTATCCGCGTTCGATTCCTATGCGCTGCAGGCGTTTGAAACCTCGGCGGTGGATTATCTCCTGAAGCCGGTCGAATTCGAGCGGCTGAACTCGGCGCTGGCGCGCGCCCGCGAACGGCGCGCCGCGAAGGACGCCGGCCGGCGCGCCGAGGAGCTCGCCTCGGTGCTGGAGGCGCTGCGCAAGGAAGCCGATGAGCGCGAGGGCCCGCGTTACGAAAAGGAATTCTGGATCCGCGATCGCGGCCGTTTCCTGCGCGTGCCGGTGGCGGATGTGGAGCGCATCGAGGCCGAGCGCGATTATGTGCGCCTCTATTGGGAAGGGCGCACGCTGCTGCATCGGGAAACCATGTCGCATCTGGAAGAGAAGCTCGATCCCAACGTGATGCTGCGCGTGCATCGCTCCGCGTTTGTGAATTGGAAGCGCCTGAAGGCCGTGCGCCGCGATCACAATGGGCGCCTCATGGCGGTGCTTGAAAGCGGGGAGGAGGTGCCGGTCAGCCGCGCCTACGCCCAGCGCGTGCTGCAGGAAATGAAAGCGCGCGGCTAAAGCAAAAAAGGCGGGCGGACCGGCTCGATCCGCCCGCAGGTAAGGCAAAGCAGGCGTGGACAAACACGCCTGGCTTTTAGATGCTGGCCAAAGCCGTTTTAGATGCGGGCAAGAGAGGCCGGATGCAGGGCAAGGTGATCGTCGTGACGGGCGCTTCGGGGGCGCTGGGCGGCGCGGTGGTGGACGCAGCTCTCTTGAAGGGCGCGCGCGTTGCGGCGATCAATCGTTCGCAAGCCCCTGCGCGCGCGGATGTGCTCAGCTTCGGCGGCGTTGATCTCTCGGACGCGGCGCAGGCGCAGGCGGCGTTCGCAGGCGTGCGCGCCGCAGCCGGGCGCATCGATGCGCTGCTCAACATTGCGGGCGGCTTCGCCTGGTCCACGCTGGCCGATAGCGACGCCGAGCTGTGGCGGCGCATGCAGCGCATCAATCTGGACACCGCGGCCAATGCCTGCCGCGCCGCCGCGCCGCATCTGATTGAAGCAGGCGGCGCGATCGTCAATGTCGGCGCCTTGAGCGCGCTTCAGGCTGGCGCGGGCATGGGCGCTTACGCGGCCTCCAAAGCGGGCGTGCACAAGCTGACCGAGAGTTTGGCGGCGGAATTGAAGGGCAAAGTGCGCGTCAACGCCGTGCTGCCTTCCATCATCGACACGCCGCAAAACCGCAAAGACATGCCGGGCGCCGATCCATCCAAATGGGTGGCGCCCGCGGACCTGGCCAATGTGATGATTTTCCTTGCGTCCAGCCACGCGCGCGCCATTACCGGCGCGCTCGTGCCGGTGACGGGCGAGGTCTAGCCCTTCGCCATCAGCGCGTTATCGAGTTCGTTGGCGCGGATCGCGGCCGGCCGTGACGCGAGGCGCGCATAATAAGCCTCAAACGCCGGCCGTTTTTCGATCGAGCCGAACTGCAGGCCGAAGCCAATCTGCGCGCCGACATAAACATCCGCCGCGGAAAAACGCGCGCCCAGCAGGTAATCGCTCTGCGCCACCGCCTTTTCGATCACGTCGAGCACGTCAGCGCCGGTGCCGTAGCCCACGAAGCCGGCCTTTTCTTCACTCACCTGCACGCCCAACGATTT
>Ga0182745_1004443_pt1 | contig 11659 bp, 16 predicted proteins | sample eDN3rd30CKraftBY_FD_128523 | JGI IMG/M metagenome (GOLD analysis project Ga0182745, IMG submission 128523) | Enriched backyard soil microbial communities from Emeryville, California, USA - eDNA 3rd pass 30_C Kraft BY (version 2) (version 2) | ecosystem: Environmental > Terrestrial > Soil >... | reverse complement strand
TATATTTATGCTGGGATTAGGGATTGTTTTTTTTCTGTTTGCCGGGAAAGAGCTTGTGGTAAACGAAAAGCCGGTAAAATCTGACGTGATTATTGTGTTAAGTGGTGATAATGATCGACTGGAGAAAGGAATTGAATTATATAAAAAAGGCTATGCGGCTCATTTAATCCTTTCGAATGGTCAAGAGAATAATTTTTATCATCAAGCCAAGGAATCAGGGGTACCTGAGAATTCAATTATATTAGAAAATCACGCTACAAGTACTACGGAAAATGCTAAATTTACAAAAAAGCTAATGATGAACGATCATTTTCAATCCGCTATCGTTGTTTCTTCCAACTATCATATGAAAAGGGTAGAAAAAAACTTTAATAAAGAATTTAAGGATACCCAAATACAATTAACCTATTGTTCTAGTGGAAGTCGTTATTATAATCCACAGAGATGGTGGGAAACTGCTTTAAATAGAAAAGTTACCTATACAGAGTACGTCAAGCTTATTGGCAATTATTTTGGTTTTAGCGGAAAGAAATCTAAAGAATTATTAAGAGAATTTATCTAACAAAATCGTATAAAAAGTCCATAGGGGTTGCCTCTATGGACTTTTTGCTGTTTAAAATTACGAGTAGTTTAACGTAATATTGTAAGCTCATATGAAACGGAATGATAATAGATTACTTGTTTAACATAAAGGAAAGCACGGTGCCCCATATAAAGATTACTAAATAGAATAATCTTTGCAAAAGGCCGGTAGGCATAGGAACAAAAAATACAAGCATAATGAGTATAAGGATGACTAGTAAGGAGACTAAGCAGCCATAAGTCCAATACTTGCCCCTGGTTAATAAGGATGCATATATCCAAAGACCAGCTAAAACAGTGATCATGCCAAGCTGAGCGAATATTGAATGCCAAAATAAATGTATATCAGCCGGTATAAAGCCTGAAACAATATTACCTAAAGCTAATATAAGAATAAAAGCTGTTGCGAGTTGGGTTATTTTTGTTTTCTTTAGGTTTTGTGAAATGTACAAAACACCAATTGAAAGTGTTAATCCGTTTATAATAAACAATACGTTCATCCAGAAATGGTGAGGAGAGCAAATTTCATGAGGTGCAATTGAATAGGTGTAGTTTCCACAAGAAGTTACACCAAGATCACTCATTGCGTGATGTAAAAAACTGTAGGGAGCAGTTGAAGTCAAAATAAAGAAAGGTTCAACTAAAAAATACAAGCAAGTAGCAAACCAGCTTAAAATGCCAAGATTTTTCGATATATACAGAAGAATCACCTCTTAAAAAGCGTTATATACGAATTATATATCCAAATAATGTTGAAAGTGATGGTCTTGAAGCCTATTTTTTTGTAGGGCTTGAGGTTGATATGAGGAAGGAGGACAAAGTGTTTAACTGGGAGGTGTTTAGGAAAGGACCTCTTTATTAATGCTTTGTAGCAGTAGAGAGGTCCAAAAGCAGCTTAATTAGAAATGAATAACGCTGATTATACGGCCTAACTTGCGTGGAGTTTAATGTATCCAAAACGCGGTGACATTCAAGATGTTTTCTCTAGGATTTAATAATCTGCCTTTTTTTGAATATCTACATCATATTTATGTGCGAATGTTTCTAACTCCTTAAAAACATTTGGTGGATTAAATAATGCTACTCGCATATTCCAACCGTTTTCTATTTGTACTATTGCCAATTTTGTTTTCCAACTTAACCGTTTAAACACAATTCGTTTAATGTCCCTTGGTTTAACGGTTTTTGCATATACCTTAAACCATAATATATATATTCTATAGGTTAAAGTATCTCTGTCTATCTGAAATTCATATCGGAGAAAAAAGGAAAGAAACAAACAAAGGATAGCCAAAAGGTGTAAAAAGACAAGTTCTTTATGTTGAACTGATTGAATGAGTAATAAAGTATTTAAAAGTAATAAAGAAAAAACAACAGTTTTTTGAGCGGTAGCTTTAAATAACATAAAGTCTCCTTTCTTTAGTAAATAAGCCAACTTATTTTTCTTCTATGATATTATTTAATTATTGATTTAGATTAGATTTATATTGGGAGGTCTTTTACATGTATAATACCATTTCAGATTTTATCAAAGAATGGAACAACGAAGCCATGCTAACTCAAAAAGTTTTGGATAGCTTAACGGATGATTCGTTGAAACAACAAGTTTATCCTGAAGGGCGTACGTTAGGGAGAATTGCTTGGCATTTTACAACAAATATTCCAGATTACCTAACTGAATTCGGATTAAGTATAGACAGAATTGAAAGTACAGCAAGCGTTCCATCTTCAGCACAGGAAATCGCTATAACCTTTAAAAATGTAAGTTCTCATGCTGCTAAAATTATCGAACAGCAATGGACAGACGAATCTTTAGAACATACGCAAGAAGCGTTTGGAAGAACCCAATCAAATGCCACAATCTTAATGGGACTAATCAAACATATTGTTCATCACCGAGGTCAAATTACCATTCTTATGCGTCAAGCAGGACTAAAACCTGCTGGAGTTTATGGGCCTCCAAAAGAAGATTGGGTTCATTTAGGTGTGGAAAATCCACCGCTTTAATAATATCAGGTAAATAAAAAAGAGGCTGCCTGGAAAATACTATAAAATTATTTTCCAGGCAGCCTTTACGTAAAACCTAATTAATCATTTAGTGCTTACTCTGAAAAAGATTTTGAGTAATGTACAACACCTTGCACATTTTTTAGAGATCCTTCTGTTAACTCTATGGCCATAAAAAATTCTTCAGGCACGTCAAATGGAGCATATATATTCCATGAGCTAGCTGGTTTAAATCCAAACTTAGGATAGTAATCTTTGTGCCCTAAAACAATTACTGAATGATAACCAAGCTCTTTTGCGCGTTTTAACGCAGCGTGTATTAGTTGGCTCCCAGCTCCTTGTTTTTGATACTGAGGTGCAACTGAAACTGGAGCAAGTGCTAAAGAAACGGTAGCGTTATCACCATCTATAATTGTTATTTTAGATAGAAGAATATGGCCTATAATATCTACTGCATTCGGATTTAATGCGACTAGTGAAAGTTCAGGAATAAATTCATCTGACTTCCTAATTCGTTTCACAAGTAAATGTTCTTTCTTATCGCTGTATTCTTCATTTAAAAAAGCGCTTTTCACAACTTTTTCAGTTTCATTATATTCTTCAGTGAGTTCTTGTTTAATTAAGATATCCATTTAGAGTCTCCTATCAACTTGCTAAATTACCGCTTTTTATACTCCATAAATGGGGCTTCCTTTATGCACACATTCATTAAGGAAGCTTACTCACCCAGCTCTAAGCATAAGTTTAACAAACAAAAACCTCCAAAATTAGTATGTATATATTTTACAGTGTTGTATTTTGTGAGTCCACCTTTAATACATAACATTTGTTTATTTATTATGGTAAAATGTACTATATATGTTAAATTAAAGTATGTAAAGAAGGTGTAATGTCTGGTGTTGAAATTATTATTTATAAGTCTAGTAAGCTGTTTAATCATTTATATTGGGAAACGTGTATGGAAAAAAGGTAGTACTAATTTTATTGCTGGATATGGAAAGATATTTACACCTAAGGATGAAAAGCAGCTCGCTAAAGGAATTGGACTTATTATTATGTTGTTTGGCTTTGAAACTATAATATTTCCCATTCTTTCTTTATTTTTTGAAGGGCTTGGCTTTTATTATGGATTGCTGGTTGTATTAAACTTCTTCGCTATATTTGGACTTATGATAAAGGATCAGGTGCAAAGAGAAGCCTAAAGGGGGAGAAAACAATCAATAAAAATATTCGGCTTATGATTGGTTTAATCGGCACTATTATCCTATGTTTTTATAGAATAAGAGGTTTATTCATGCATGAAACAATACCGTTTTTATTGTTTTATTGATTGCGTTTATTTTCCCATTGATTATTCAAGTTATATGGCTAATTTTCAATTTTAAAGCTAACAAGCATGTACTGTAGAAAATAGAAATGATGTTATGGAATAGAGGGGTAATATGTATGTACAGCAAAAAGTGCTCTAAATGTGATTCAACTTTAACTAGAGCTCGTATTCAATCATCACCTGGAACTGTAGGTGTAAATAAAATACCAAGCAGCGTATTGAATAACAATCACAATTACAGTGAGTTAATACCTTATGTTTGTTCAAGCTGCGGTTATGTGGATTTTTATGTGGAGGAGCCTGGAAAGTTTGCGTGATAGAACTTTTAGGATTGTTCATTTTCGAATACATTATAATACGTCACTGAACTTGGTATATCGCATAATGTCAATTTTAATCAAAGGGTAAGGGAAATGATTTGTGGAGGCTATTATGAAGAGAACAATTAGTTTTCTGTCAGTAGTTTATTTAACCGTTCTAACTGCATGTAATCAAGAAAGTACAGGAACGAATACAGAAGGTTCTTCTGCTATCATTGTTATAGTTGAAAACAAGGAATATAACGGAACAGAAGATAAACTAGATCAAAAGCAAGAAATGGGACACCAAATAGGAACGATAGAAAAGAAAACGAAAGAAAACAGGATGCCCGAAGATAATAATCAATCAAACTATTTTACAGTGGGTGCAAAGATTTATTCAGTAAAAGGAACAGAGGACTATATTATAGTTAAAGATAAAGATCATAAAAGTCAGTTAATGAAAAAGGTAGTCCAAAAAAGGTGAGTATTATTTAAGTTGACTGCTTTATCTTTCAGAAAATACGTTCTATGTGAGCGTATTACATATATCAAAACCTAATTAACCTAATTATAGTAAAAAAAATTTTTTTAAGAGGTCGAAAGTGAATAAAAAAATTCGATGGGGCTTAGCTAGTTGTATAACAATTATAGGGGTGTTAAGTATATATTTTTTGTTCTTTTCTTACGATAAGTTTTATGTAACGACAGACGAGAATATGTTTAACACAAAGCTTTTAAGTGATATTTATGGAAATTATGAGTGCGTGGAGATGGCTGATCAAACAAAGTATGACTCTAAGAAATATTTTAGAGCCTTTGGTAAAACACAAAATGGTGATTTTATTTATGCTATTAAAGGTGATCCTAAGCATAAACAAGTGCTGCTAGTTGAAAACACGGAGATGCCTGCATGGTTTTTGTATTCTCGTCAATAAAGGTGCTAAAGTGTCTATAAAACCCATTATATTAAGTAAAGATAGTGTATCATTTTTATTTTGAAATAGAGGTGGAATAAAAAAGGGGTGTGTTATGAAAAACTTCTATCTTGGTTTGTTTGTTATTTGTTTGGTGTTTATCATTTCCGCTTGTTCAAAAACGGAATATGTAAACAATGTTGAGTACTTAAAATTACAAAAAGCAGAGGTACTGTTAACAGATGATAAAAAGATCGTTGGGGAAATGATAGTACCTGATAAAAAGAATAAAAGTAAACGTATCGTTCCAACGGAGTTACGCTATACATTCACGATGGAAAATAAGTCTAATAATAGTATGACTCTCTCTGATTTTGCTAAAACAAACATTCGCATAGAACCAGATAAGGAGTTAGTATCAGCTGTAAAAGAAGCAATTGGTTCAAATATCTATAATATGGATAACAATAAGTTAGGTATTGGTATGAGTATAGGAGAAATTCCATCTAAAGGAACAAGTAAATTTACTCTTAGTTATACCTTAGGAGCAAAAGAAAAAAATAATGAATTACCACTTTTGCCAGCTGAAGAAAAACTAAAAAAGCTACAGGCTAATGCATTAAAGGGTACACTCATTATCTCCCAAGATGAGAAGGATATTGCGGAGTTTAGGTTAGATTCAGGCCAATAAACATGATTATAATTTTAACTAGGTTAATAGCTCGCTAACTCTGTATATCGTCAGCGTTAGCGAGCTATTGTTTTTATATTTATACGCTTGTATGTGGATTTACTTTTCCAAAAATAAAATTGATTAGCCTTACTTATTTGGTCACGATAAGCGCTCGAATAATTTCATTCCAATAGTATTTGAAGTTTTTTTCGCTGGTATCTTTTTGCACTAGACTCATTGATTCTTTTGTATTTTCTTTTTTTACAGTCATTATGATTTCCCCTTATCTCTTTATATTTAGTACGTTGTGGTTTGATTTACCATATTTTATAATGAAATTAACGATCGTTACAGATGAACATTACGATTGAATCAATCGTAATATCCGATTATAAAGAGGTGAGGAAAATCGAAATAAAACAACTGATTACATTTAAAACAGCTGCAGAAAACTTAAATTTCACCTATACGGCTAAAATTTTGAATTTTGCTCAATCAAGTGTTACCGCCCAAATAAAAGCTCTTGAAAATGAACTTGAAACGCCTTTATTTGAACGTCTCGGAAAGCGATTGGTTTTAACAGAGGCAGGTAAAGAATTTAAAAGGTACGCCGATAAAATGATTCAACTGACTAAGGAAGCCAAAAACGCTGTAAGTGGAGTGGAGGAGCCTGCGGGTACGCTTATTATTGGATCTTCTGAAAGTCAGTGTACATATAGATTGCCTCCAATATTAAAAGAATTTAAGGATCAATTCCCAAAGGTTAAAATGATTTTTAAACCTATTTATTCTCAAGAACAAACAAAAGCGCAGCTACTAGATGGAACTCTTGATATTGCCTTTACAATGGAGCCTATCCAGCATCATGATGCAAATCTACATACACAATGTCTTGTTGCAGAAAACCTAAAAATTATTGCTTCTCCTCAGCATCCTTTAGCTGATAAAGCGGAAATTTACTTAGAAGATCTTGAGAATGAGACTCTTTTGTATACCGAATCAGGATGTTCATATCGTGTAGTATTGGAAAACTTGTTTCGTGAGGCGGGTATTTGTACATCAACTAAATTTGAATTTGTAAGCGTAGAAGCTATTAAGCAATGCGTGATGTTAGATTTAGGTATTGCCATATTGCCCGAAGTAGTAGTGAAAGCGGAGGTTGAAAAAGGAATATTAAAAGAATTAGTTTGCACTAAAGTTGATACACCTCTTTATACACAAATGTTTTGGCATAAAGATAAATTTATGTCTCTTCCTTTACAATCTTTTATTCAATTGGCTTGCAGTACTTTTGGTTTAAATTATATAGGTATCGAAAGTAAAAAACTCTAGGTGAATTATGCTGACTAGAGAATTACACAGGATACATAAAATAATCTAATATCTTTCCTAATAAGATAAGAGGTGAAGGAAATCTTCATTTCTTCACTAATATATAGATGAACCTTAATAAACTAGATTTTAATTGGTGAAATCTGAGTTAGGAGTTGATCTAATTTGAAAATGGGAGTAAATCAAATTGAACTAAATGGTTTAACATTTCAATATCGAGAGTCGGGCGAAGCTTCGGCACCCGCCATTATTGCACTTCACGCTTTGGGAATGAGTGCAGAGTCGTGGGATGAAGTAGCAGCTGTATTAGGAGAGGAATATCGATTTTTAGCTTTAGATCAGCGAGGACACGGTGGAAGTGAAAGAACCGGTACCTATACGTTTGAACTTATGTGTGATGACTTACTTCATTTCGTAAATGCGATGAATTTGGAGCGCTTTACGTTGATTGGGCATTCTATGGGCGGTACGGTGTCCTATCTTTTTTCTGAAACATTTCCAGAAAGGGTAGATCAATTGATTGTTGAAGACACTCCTCCACCTTTTACAGGAGAAAAGTTCGAAATTCCTGCCAAACCTCCTGGTTCTTTACCGTTTGACTGGGAGGTTGTACCTTCAATTCTTCAACAGTTAAACAACCCCAATCCTAAATGGTGGGGAAGTCTTACAGAGATAATTGCACCTACTCTCATTATAGGAGGAGGATCCAGCCATATTCCTCAAGATAAATTGCAGGAAGTTTCTAAGCGTATTCCAAATTGTAAATTAGTAACGATAGAAGGGGCTGGACATGAGGTGCATGCAGGAAACTTATCCGCTTTTTTAACTGCTGTGAAAAGCTTCCTTGCTTCGTGACTTTCTGGATCTCTTATTTAATTTGAAAGTTTGGTTAAGTAAATAGAAAACAAATAAAGAGCCTTATTTAAGGCTCTTTATTTGTTCTTATTCTTTTACTATAGGAACATTCTTAAAAAATTGTTCTCGAATAGTTGCGGATTTAACTGTTTTATTTATCTTTTCTTCATTATCATCTATAAATTGCTGTGTTTTTTCTTTATCAAATAATTTATTACTATCCGGTAAAGTTTTAATGTTGTCAGAAATAAACTGTTCCATTTCTTCTCTAGACACTGAGAATTTTTGATTGTCTACTTTAAAACTGTAACCTTGAGCATTAGGCACTAATATTGTTAAATAAATAGCATTGTAAAGAAAGTTTTTCTCCAATGTATTCTTACCGTCAAACCAATATTTTAACTTTTCATCTTCTGATAAAGAGCCCTCTTTAGTACCATAAATTATTTTTGGTGTTTTATTATGTAAATCGATTTCTTTAAACGTTTCTCCTCCAGGCAATGCTCTTACGATAGCTAAAACGTTAGAATTATCTCCAACATAAGTTCCGCTGTGCTCTTTAAGCTGTTGTACATCAACAGTGTTAATACTCGTGACTTCTTCTTTTGAAGAACAGCCGGTTATACCTACAAGGGTCAATAAGATTAAACAAAAAAGTACCTTAAAATATTTCATAAAACCTCCATTTTATTACTTTAATACTATTATATGGATATTATGCAGAATATCAGTGTATCGTAAATGTGATGTTTTGAAAAGATGCAGGTACTTTTGTACAAAATAGCCTTTGCTATAGGAAACGTTTTTGTCAACTGCTAGTAGAAGGAAGGAGTTTTGAAATGTGAAAAGACCCCAAAGCTTTCTTGAAAAAGCGCTTTGAAGTCTTCATATCTCATGTTTTACTTTTAGGAGCTAATCTCTACAATTGCTTCGATAATTTGGTCCCAGTCTTCACTATGAACTTCATGTCCTGTACCCTCAAGAGCTATTAATTTAGCATGAGAAATAGCTTTTGCAAGCGCAAGTCCATGTTCATAAGGCAGTGCCGGATCTTTTGTTCCATGAATAATCAGCGTAGGTGTGCTAATTTCACTCAACCTGTCATAATATTGGCCTCCTCCTTGAAGCAAAGCATGGTTAAATCTACTCGGCAGCTGTTTGGCACGGACAGCTTCTCTTTTTGCTAGCTTATACATTCTTTCCTCTTCATAAGGTTTTGTTCCACTTAAAGTTTCCCATCCACCTGCAAGATAGTGAACGATTGCCTCTTGATTTGACCAGTCTATGGAAGTGCTTTTTGTATGATAATCAAGTATACGCTGGTCCATTGGAGGCAATTTTTCCGCCTCCGTTCCAAATACGCTTGATGCAATTAAAGTAAGAGAATCTATGCGATCCGGATATCTAAGAGCAAGAATCTGACCTATCATTCCGCCCAAAGACATTCCAACAATATGAGCTCTTTCTATAGAGTAAGCATCTAAAACGCCAATTGCATCATCAGCCATATCCGTTATCGTATAGTTAGAAGTACCCGGCGGGTAAGTGGTAGAGCGGCCTAAATCACGATGGTCGTAACGAATAACAAATCTCTCTTGTTCAGCGAGGCGAAGACAGAAGTCTTCATCCCACCAATCTAACGAGGACATTGCTCCCATTATTAAAAGTACAGCAGGATTTTCTGGGTTCCCAAAACTTTCTGTACAAATCTCTACGTTATCTATTTTTAGTATTTGTTCATTCATTCGTATACCTCCTTTTAAATGTTAGAGAAATGAAAAGCAGCCCTTTATTCAGTTCTCTAAAATGAGGATATTTCCTTTTGGAATTTTACTGATGAAATCCATTATTCTGTCTATATCTTTACCAAAGATTGAAATATAAGCAAAACCAAGGGAAGAGGACAAGCATAAACTTGTTAGAGATAGAGAGTTTACTACCTGTAATAAGTTCTGTATTGACTAGAATAGAGCAGGAAAGTTGAAGGCACGTATGGAAGACTAATCATGTGAGGTGAAAACGAGAATGAATGATTATTATGGAGAGCTCTGCACAAGGTTGTACGAGGTTGATAAATCCGCTGCAAATAGAAAAGAGCTTGAGTTTTATCTTTCCTTTGTCAAAGGTCAAAATATGAAAGTATTAGAACCGATGTGCGGGAGCGGTAGAATGCTTATTCCATTTATGCAAAACGGAATTGATATTGAAGGGTTCGATATTTCTAAAGAAATGCTTAAAGCATGTGTAGAAAAAGCTGAAGTACTAAACCTTAAACCAAATGTATGGTATCAAGATATCGAGAATTTTAAAAGTAGTAAAAAGTATGATCTTATTATAATAACTTTTGGCTCTTTTTCGCTGTTAGCTGATGATATTGCTGCTAAGAGTCTTCAAAACATGAAAGCAGTTTTAAAAGACGACGGGAAAATACTTTTAACGATGATAAAGAAAAAAAGTGAAATTGAAGAACTATTAGATTGGACCGAAACGGATCGAGTATCTTTTAATAAAGAAATCCTCGTCGTTTACAAAAAAAGCTTCTAGGATAGAAGAACGAGCGCTTTGAATACTAAGATAAAATATGAGCTACTTCAAGGAAATCAGACAAAAAAGGTGGAGATAATGGATTTCCCTCTTCGACTTTATGGCTTAGAAGAATTTGAACGCATTCTTAACTCTAATGGATTTAACAATCTTACTGTTCATGAAGTAAAAGATGGCTACGGAGAAGGTATCTCATTTTCTGTTTATGAGTGCGGAATATAGACAGTCGAATACCTTTTAAATTTCACTTACATTTTTTCACTTATTACAACTTGATAGATTAATATACATATACAGGATTGCTGAACACATGTGCTATTGGTGAGCATACCTTTGTTCAGCGTTCCCATGAGGAGATGCTTTATGAAGCGATTAATAAATAAAATTGCGATTGTTACTGGTGCTAGTCGGGCAAAAGGTATTGGTACTGAAATATGCAGGGAGTTAGCTAAAGAAGGCGCGGATATTTTTTTTACTCATTGGTCAAATTATGATCGTTTAATGGATTATTGTAATGAGGATGATTTTAATTGGTCAAAGCACCTGATTGAGGAGATTCGCAGTCTGGGAGTACGATGTGAATCGATGGAATTGGATTTATCGCAGCCTGATGCACCAAGAAAACTGCTTGATACCGTTCAAACCAAACTGGGTTCTCCATCAATCCTTGTAAATAATGCAACACATTCTGTAGACGTAGATTTTCGTTCGATAGATGCTGATGTTCTCGACGCTCATTATAACGTGAATATTAGAGGAACATGTCTTTTAACTGTTGAGTTTGCACGTCTAATCGAAGGCAAGCATGGCGGTCGAATTATTAATATGGTATCAGGTCAAGATAAGTCACCTGAGCCTGGAAATTTGGCTTATGTTGCCACCAAAGGTGCCGTTTCTACGTTTACTAAATCAGTTGCTATTGAATTAGCACCTCTTAAAATTACTGTTAATGCTGTAGATCCTGGACCAACTAATACTGGATGGATGAGCAGTAAGCTGAAGGAAGATTTACTGCCGAAGTTCCCAATGGGTCGACTTGGTGAGCCCCGGGATGCCGCAAAATTAGTTATTTTTTTAGCAAGCGAAGAAGCAGAATGGATTACCGGACAAATTATCCACT
>Ga0182745_1004438_pt1 | contig 11663 bp, 12 predicted proteins | sample eDN3rd30CKraftBY_FD_128523 | JGI IMG/M metagenome (GOLD analysis project Ga0182745, IMG submission 128523) | Enriched backyard soil microbial communities from Emeryville, California, USA - eDNA 3rd pass 30_C Kraft BY (version 2) (version 2) | ecosystem: Environmental > Terrestrial > Soil >... | reverse complement strand
TCCATGACCTTCTCGGCAGAAGCAATGGGAAAAACGGAAAAAAGTCGTGAGGTGAGCTATATATGATCAAGAAGGAAAGAATGAAGGTGTTAAATCATAAGGAACTGGCCCCATCCATCTTTGAACTTACCCTGCAAGGTGAATTGGTTTCAGAGATGAATCAACCAGGCCAGTTTGTCCAAGTCAAGACAACAGAAGGCACTGAGCCATTGTTAAGACGCCCGATTTCGATTTCTTCTTACAACAGGAGTGAAAAACAGTTCACGATGATATACCGGGCTGAAGGTAAAGGAACGACACTGTTATCGCAGCGTAAAGAGGCGGAAGCGGTCGATATCCTTGGACCCCTTGGCAACGGATTTCCCGTTCATGAGGCTAAACAGGGTGAAACGGCATTATTGGTTGGCGGCGGGATTGGTGTCCCGCCCCTGTATCAATTATCACAAATGTTGGTTGCGAAAGGTGTTACGGTAATTCATGTATTGGGCTTCCAGACCAAGTCGGCCATCTTTTACGAAAAAGAATTCAGTGAATTAGGTGATACCTATATTGCCACGGTGGATGGTTCATACGGGACAAAAGGATTTGTTACGACGGTAATAGACAATCTGGAGCAAGAGTTTGCAACGATCTTTTCATGCGGGCCTACACCAATGTTAAGAGCCTTGGAATCGGGCTATCGTGAGAAAAAGCTTTTCCTGTCCCTTGAGGAAAGGATGGGATGCGGCATCGGTGCATGCTTTGCTTGCGTGTGTCATACAGGGGATGACCCAACTGGTTTCAGTTATAAAAAGGTTTGCAGCGATGGACCCGTATTCCGGGCAGGAGAGGTGGTATTATGAGCAGGCTTTCAGTTGAATTACCAGGATTACACTTGAAAAACCCGGTCATGCCAGCATCTGGGTGCTTTGGATTCGGCCGTGAATACAGTCAATTTTTCGACTTGGATATTCTTGGGGCGATCATGATCAAAGCGACCACTCCTGAGCCGAGGTTCGGCAACCCGACTCCGCGTGTTGCGGAAACCTCTTCGGGAATGCTGAACGCCATCGGTCTGCAGAATCCAGGCTTGGAAAAGGTCATCAGTGAAGAGCTGGCCTGGCTAAGTAGGTATGATGTTCCCATCATTGCCAACGTTGCAGGTTCGCAAATAGAAGACTATGTAAAAGTTGCCAGTGAAATAAGCAAGGCGGGGAATGTGAAAGCACTTGAATTGAATATCTCTTGTCCGAATGTAAAAGAAGGAGGCATAGCTTTCGGTACGGTACCGGAAGTTGCCAAAGAGGTAACCAAGGCGGTAAAGGAAGTATCTTCCGTCCCAGTCTATGTGAAGCTTTCACCGAATGTCAGTAATATTGTGGATATGGCCAAAGCAGTTGAAGATGGCGGGGCCGACGGGTTGACAATGATAAATACATTAGTCGGCATGCGACTGGATTTAAAAACGGGCAAACCGATCCTTTCTAACAGAACGGGTGGATTATCTGGTCCTGCAATAAAACCTGTAGCGCTCCGGATGATTTATGAGGTTAGCCAGCAAGTTTCTATTCCAATAATCGGAATGGGCGGCATCGCTACGGCGGAAGACGTCATTGAATTTTTCTATGCGGGTGCCAGTGCTGTTGCAGTGGGAACCGCGAACTTCGTGGATCCCTTTGTATGCCCGACCATCATCGAAGAATTACCGAAATTGTTGGATGAGCTGGGATTTGACCATATTTCAGAATGTACCGGAAGGAGCTGGAAGCAAAATGAAACAGTCACTAATAATCGCTCTTGATTTCCCTGACCTCCTTCAAACGGAGACATTCCTAAAACAGTTCCATTCGGAAAAACTGGCTGTAAAAGTGGGGATGGAATTATTTTATCAGAATGGTCCATCAATCGTTTCTTTCGTAAAGGAGCAAGGCCACGATGTGTTTTTGGACTTGAAGCTTCATGATATTCCAAATACCGTTAAAATGGCCATGACCGGATTGGCAGCTTTAGGAGCTGATATGGTCAATGTACATGCGGCAGGTGGACAAAAGATGATGGAAGCAGCCATGGAAGGTCTGGATAAGGGTACGTCCGCTGGTAAAAAACGTCCATTATGCATTGGGGTTACCCAACTGACGAGTACGTCACAAGAACAAATGAATGCTGAGCAAAACATTGCCGGGTCTCTGGAAGATTCGGTCCTCCATTATGCAAAACTTACTAGACAGGCAGGATTGGATGGCGTCGTCTGTTCTACCCATGAAGTAAAGAACATACATGAACGCATCGGTCATGAATTCTTGACCGTCACACCTGGAATCCGAAGTGCAGGTGGACAGACGCATGATCAAAAGAGAATTGCCACGCCTGAACAAGCTAGGGATTTTGGAGCGGATGCCATCGTTGTAGGGAGAGCCATAACGGGGGCGGCAGATCCATTAAGGGCGTATTTGGATATGAAAGCAGCTTGGGAGGGAATATCATGTTAAATAATAAGATAGCTGAACATCTATTGGAAATAAAAGCAGTGTACCTACAGCCGAATGACCCCTTTACTTGGGCATCTGGAATTAAATCACCCATTTATTGTGATAATCGCTTGACCCTTTCATACCCAGAGGTTCGCAATGAAATAGCGGAAGGATTGAAAGGTTTGATTGAACAGCATTTCCCTGAGGCTGAACTGATTGCAGGCACAGCAACTGCCGGCATTCCGCATGCAGCTTGGGTGAGTGAAAAATTAAATGCACCGATGTGCTATGTTCGATCCAAAGCCAAGGAGCACGGTAAGGGCAATCAAATCGAAGGCCGCGCAGTTCCAGGACAAAAAGTGGTCGTTGTAGAAGACTTGATTTCAACCGGCGGAAGTGTGATTACTGCTGTTAACGCGCTGAAAGAGGCTGGATGTGATGTTCTAGGAGTCGTTTCGATCTTTACTTACGAATTGGAAAAGGGAAAAGAAAAATTCGAAGCTGAGGGCATTATTAACCATTCGTTGAGTGACTACTCTACTTTGATAAAAGTCGCTAATGATAAAGGGTACATCACGGCAGAAGAATTGGAAAAGCTAAAAAAATGGCGGGAGAATCCGGCTGATACAGCTTGGATTTCGGCATGAAAATAGAGGGGGCCCAATCACTCAGGACTGGGCCCCCTCTATTTTTTTACTCCTTTACCGCTTCCTTTAAGCGTATGACAGTATCGGCATCCGGTGTAATATAAACGGTCTGCTGCTGGTCATAGATTACGAACCCGGGCTTGGAACCATTCGGTTTCTTAACATGGCGAACCTGTGTGAAATCAACGGGCACTGAACTCGATTGCTTTGCTTTACTGAAGAAAGCTGCTAATACGGCGGCCTCTTTTATTGTTTTTTCACTTGGCGATTCATTTCGAATCACAACATGTGAGCCGGGTATATCTTTTGTATGAAGCCATATTTCATCACGGCGTGCAAACTTGTTCGTTAAATAATCATTTTGTTTATTATTCTTCCCGACAAAAATGAGATCTCCATCCGTAGCATAATATGTTTCAAGCTGCGGTTTTGCATTTGCAGGCTTTTTCATGCCTTTTTTCTTTTTTTGCCTAATGTATCCTTCTTCCTGAAGTTCTTCCCGAATCTCCTCTATATCCCTGGGTGACGCTGATTGGAGCTGCTGATGCAAGGCTTCGAAGTAGGTCAATTCCAATTTTGTCTTTTCGATTTGTTCTTGGACGACTCCGACTGCATTTTTGGACTTTTGGTATCTTGAGAAGTACTTTTGTGCATTATCTGACGGATTTTTTAATGGGTCAAGCGGGATGGTGACCATACTTTGTTCTTCATCATAATAATTGACGACTTCTATTTCCTTCATGCCTTTTTTCATTTGATATAGATTAGCTGTAAGCAGCTCACCGAACAACTGATACTGTTCACCGCGTTCCGTATCTTTCAATGTACGTTCGAGCTTGCCGATTTTTTTTGAGTTCTTTTCGATTTCATTAGTAATGAAACGTTCTACATCCTGGCTCTTTTGCTTAACCCGATCTCTTTCTGCCTTTCCGAAGTAATAGCGGTCGAGCATCTCGCTCAATGAAGAAAACGTACGTTGATTCCCAGACAGATGCTCTAGTGAAAGCATATAAAAAACTTCTTTATTTCCATCTTGTTTGATCGTGGCAGCATATTTCCGTTCCGAGATTTCCTGGATAATCTTAAAAAAGGCTGTTGGAAGGGTCGTGCTGTTGGCAAGTCCGGCCCGGTAGACGGCTTCCTTTGCAACTAATGGTGAAACCCCTGAAAAATGGGCAACAAGCTGTCGATCCAGCTTTCCTGCATTGAAGTCAATATTCTTCCTGATATCGTCCTCGGTAGCCTTGAAGGGATCATTCTTTTCCTGTGCGGGTGGAGCCTTATACTCGTGGCCGGGCAATATCGCCCGATAACTATTGACGGCATGTGAAACATGCTTAATGCTGTCCAAAATCATATTTCGTTCTTTATCTACTAAAACAATGTTGCTGTGTCGCCCCATGATTTCGATGATTAACTGCTTTTGAGAGACATCGCCAAGCTCATTACGGCCCTTCACTTCAAAAATGATCATCCTATCAAGTTCATATTGATAAATGTTTTCTATCGTATAGCCTTCGAGGTGCTTCCTAAGAAGCATGCAGAACATGGGTGCCTCTTTGGGATTTTCATAACTTTCTTCGGTCATTTGCACCCTCGAATAACTTGGATGGGCTGATAATAAGAGCTTATGGTTCTTACCTCCAGCACGAACAACCAGTATTACTTCATTTTTATAAGGCTGATGTACCTTATTGATTCGTCCACCTTCTAATAAAGAAGCGATTTCTTCCGTCATCGCTTTCGTAAATAATCCATCAAATGACATTCTATTTTTACTTCCTTTACATAAGATTTTCTAAGAACTCATTTTTGCCGGGCGTTATAAATGCATCACGGCTGCCCATTTTAGTTAATCACAATTTTTTTAGCCAACTGGGTGAAAGCAGCAGTTCAGGTACAGTGAATGGATGCTTTTTTATTTCCTGATAGTGAATACAAAATTGGTCCATTCATCATGATTACAGTTCGTTCATTCAAAAAATTATCCGGATCGTTCTTCTTTCCGCAATTCTGTTTAATTATAGCATTATTTTGGACGAGTCTGAATAATCATGGAAGAAGAGCAGGTTGTTTTATGTATCGGTAAGCAGGCAGGTGTTGTAAGAGTAAAACAAAAAGCGCCTGTTGAGATGTATACAGGAGCCTATTTCATTCTATTCAAAGGGATGTGTGATACTTGATGGAGTTCAGGGAAATGAATAATCAAGAAATGGAGAAAGCGCTTCAAACAAACGTTACACACGGTTTGGACGATGATGTAGTAAAGGACAGGCTGCGAAAGAATGGTTTTAACGAATTGAAGGAAGGAGAAAAACAGTCAGCCATTCTTTTATTTTTCGCCCAATTCAAAGATTTCATGGTCATAGTTTTACTTGCCGCGACATTGGTTTCCGGGATATTGGGTGAATATATCGATGCGATTGCCATCATGGCGATTGTTTTTTTGAATGGATTACTTGGTTTTTTCCAAGAACGGAAGGCAGAAAAATCCTTGGATGCCTTAAAGGAAATGGCTGCACCGCAAGTTAACGTGCTTCGAGATGGCCAGTGGATGAAAATCCCATCGAGAGAAGTGGTTGTTGGGGATATCCTGAAGTTTTCGAGCGGTGACCGTATTGGTGCCGATTTACGGATCATCGACCATTCAAGCCTTGAAATAGAAGAGTCGGCACTTACCGGCGAGTCACTCCCGGCCGTTAAATGTTCTGATCCATTGATGAATGAGGTTGAAGGTATCGGTGATCAGGAAAATATGGCGTTTATGGGAACGATGGTGACAAGAGGGAATGGAGTCGGAATCGTAATCGCCACTGGAATGAATACGGCGATGGGAAAGATTGCGGATCTCCTGCAGACTGCGGAAACAAAAGAAACGCCGCTTCAACGGAGGTTGGAGCAGCTAGGCAAAATTTTGATCGTCACGGCCTTAATATTAACTGTAATCGTAGTCCTGACTGGTGTCATTCAAGGACATGACCTTTATACGATGTTTTTGGCCGGGGTATCTCTGGCTGTTGCGGCGATTCCCGAAGGTTTGCCGGCCATTGTGACCGTAGCCTTGTCTTTAGGTGTTCAGCGTATGATCAAACAAAAAGCGATTGTCCGTAAGCTTCCTGCCGTAGAAACGCTTGGCTGTGCAACAGTGATTTGCTCAGATAAAACAGGTACACTGACACAAAACAAAATGACGGTGACGAAGGTTTGGAGTGGAGGAAAAACTTGGGATGTCGGCGGTACTGGTTACAATCCGGTCGGAGAATTTTCTTTAGATGGAGTTTCAGTTGCCCCGAAAAACCATAATGCCTTGCTTCAAATAATTACATTCGGCATGCTCTGTAATAAAGCTGAGTTAAAGGAAAATGGGAAACAATATATTCTAGACGGTGATCCGACAGAAGGGGCGATGTTGGTCGCGGCAATGAAAGCTGGATTGACGAGGGAACACCTATCTAAGAGGTTTACGATAGTAAAGGAGTTTCCATTTGATTCGAGCCGCAAAATGATGAGTGTCATAGTGAAGGATGATAAAGAGAATCATTTCGTTATCGTAAAAGGTGCCCCGGACGTATTGATTGCCCAGTCCGACACGATTCTTTGGGAAGGAAGGTCGGAAATATTAAATCGGGAGAGCAAGGAAAGGGTGCAACAGGACATGAATGGGCTTGCTTCGCAGGCACTTAGAATGATTGCTGTAGGTTATAAACCACTTTCTAAAGGAACGATTTTGCTGCATGAAACCGAAGCTGAGCGTAATTTGACCTTCATGGGACTTCAGGGCATGATCGATCCCCCGCGTCCGGAGGTGAAACAGGCAGTTAAGGAATGCAGGGACGCCGGGATCAAAACTGTCATGATTACAGGCGACCATGTGATAACTGCAAAGGCAATTGCTAAAGAACTTGGAATTTTAAAAGGAAAAGACCGTGTACTTGAAGGACGGCAATTGGCGGACATGGAAGTCGGGGAACTTGAGGAAGTTGTTGAAACTGTTTCGGTATTTGCCCGAGTTTCCCCGGAACATAAGTTGAAAATCGTAAAAGCCTTGCAAAATAAAGGACATGTCGTTGCAATGACAGGGGATGGTGTCAATGATGCCCCTGCGATAAAATCAGCGGATATTGGTATATCCATGGGCATCACGGGGACTGATGTTGCTAAAGAAGCTTCTTCCTTAATATTGGTTGACGATAACTTTGCCACAATAAAATCGGCCATTAAAGAAGGCAGGAATATTTACGAAAACATCAGGAAGTTCATCCGTTACCTGCTTGCCTCCAATGTTGGGGAGATTTTGGTCATGTTTTTTGCGATGCTATGTGCCTTGCCATTACCATTGATACCAATCCAGATCTTATTCGTGAACCTTGTAACCGACGGACTGCCCGCGATGGCATTGGGCCTGGATGCCGCAGAAGAAGATGTAATGAAAAGAAATCCAAGAAATGCCAATGAAGGTGTTTTTGGAAGGGGGCTTGGCTGGAAGATCATCTCACGCGGTTTTCTGATAGGGGTTTCCACATTGATTGCATTTTATGTTGTATATCGTGCAAATCCGGATAATCTTGCTTATGCACAAACGATTGCTTTCGCTACCTTGGTCTTGGCTCAGCTTATACATGTATTCGATTGCCGAAGTGAACGTTCGATCTTCTCGAGAAATCCATTCGGTAACCTTTATCTAGTGGGGGCGGTACTTTCCTCCCTATTATTGATGGTAGCCGTCATGTATGTGCAGCCTTTACAAACCATCTTTCATACGGTACCGATTTCGGGAAGGGATTGGCTATTAGTAATAGGAATGGCATCCATACCAACTTTTTTACTGGCTGGAACCTTTTTAGCAAGAAAAGCACAGTGATATATGGTATAATCTTTAAGGTGGTAGAGTCTTGCTCTATTGCCTTTTTATTTTTGTGGTATTTTATTTGTAAGCTAATGTTTCCGTACTTTAGCTAATATATAATGAATGTCAAAAGGCCAAATTACTACATTATGTTTTGATAGGATGTGGAACCATGGTTACCAGTATGACGGGCTATGGAAGAGAAGAAGCGGAAAACGAACAGGTCAGGGTTTTTGCTGAAATCAAGACCGTTAACCATCGTTTTTGTGAATATACGATTCGAATGCCGCGCCAGCTTTTGGTTTTGGAAGAAAAGGTGAAAAAGAAGGCGAATCAATACATAAGAAGGGGACGGGTGGAAATCTTCATTACAGTGGAAGGTGAGAGCCTGGTTTCCAAAAAGGTGAAGATCGATTGGGATCTTGCTGATCAATATGTGGGATTGATGGATGAAGTCAAGGGAAAATACAATCTGGAAAGTTCAATTACATTACAGGATATGCTGCAACTTGAATCGATTTTCATGACGGAAGAAGTACCTGTGGTTCCTGCCGATTTGGAATCCCTTTTAATGAAGGCCGTCACGGGGGCATTGGAAAATCTGAAAAAAATGCGGGATCTCGAAGGTCAGGAACTTGCCTCGGACATGAAACGCCAGCTTGAAAAGTTTGGTGAGATTGTAGCAGGAGTCAAAATGCATGCACCTTCAGTCGTCGAAAAATATAAAGCCCGATTGGAAATCAAACTGGCCGAGTTGACTGATGGTTTGATTGAAGATAGCCGTATTGTGACAGAAGCGGCCATTTTTGCTGATAAATGTGATATAAATGAAGAACTGACCAGACTCGATAGCCATTTACAGCAATTTTCAAGGACCCTTACCCATAGTGAACCAATTGGAAGGAAACTTGACTTCCTTGTCCAGGAAATGAATAGGGAAGTCAATACGATTGGATCAAAGGCAAATGATTCGGCCATTACGAAAGATGTGGTGGAAATGAAAAGTTTGCTTGAAAAATTAAAGGAACAGGTTCAAAATATCGAGTAGTCGGTTTATGATGAACCTAACAAGGTGACAATAGATATGAATGGGGGACAAAAATGTCAATTAAGCTCATTAATATTGGTTTTGGGAATATCGTTTCCGCGAACCGGATCGTATCCATCGTGAGCCCTGAATCGGCTCCGATAAAAAGGATCATCCAAGACGCCCGAGATCGCGGATCCTTAATAGATGCTACATATGGCAGAAGAACCAGGGCCGTTATAATTACAGACAGCGACCATGTTATCTTATCTGCCGTTCAACCGGAAACGGTTGCTGCACGGCTACAAGATAGAGATGACAGCGTAGAAGAGGGGTAACTGAAACAATATGAGAGAAAAAGGTTTATTAATCGTTTTGTCCGGACCATCCGGTGTTGGTAAAGGAACTGTTAGGAAGGCGATTTTTTCTCAGCCAGGAACGGCATTCGAATATTCAATTTCGATGACGACAAGGCTGCCTCGCCATGGTGAAGTGGACGGAGTGGACTATTTCTTCAAAAAACGCGAGGAATTCGAAGCACTGATCGAAGAAGGCAAATTGCTGGAATATGCTGAGTTCGTCGGTAATTATTATGGAACACCCGTGGATTATGTCCGTGAAACAATCGATTCCGGAAAAGATGTATTTCTGGAAATAGAAGTTCAAGGAGCTAAACAGGTCCGGGAGAAATTCCCTGAAGGACTTTTCATTTTCCTTGCTCCTCCGAGTTTGACCGAACTCGAAAGCCGCATCGTTACTCGCGGAACCGAGACGGAGGAAGCGATAAAAGGCCGGATGAAAGTGGCCAAGGAAGAAATAGAACTTATGGATCTGTACGATTATGTTGTTGAAAATGATCATGTGGATGCAGCATGTGCTAGAATTAATGCAATTGTAATTGCCGAGCATTGCCGTCGGGAAAGAGTTGCAGTTTTATATAAAAAAATGTTGGAGGCGGAATAAACCATGTTATATCCATCAATTGATTCTCTATTACTTAAAATCGATTCTAAATACTCACTTGTATCGGTGGCAGCTAAACGCGCCAGGGAAATGCAAATTAAAGATAATTGCCTTATTAAACCGGTTTCCCATAAATCGGTAGGTCGTGCCCTTGAAGAAATTCATTCCGGTAAATTGACTTACGATAATTCTTACGAGGAAAACTAAGAGAACACAGAGCTTGACCTATCGGGCCTGACACCCTAAAGCAAACAGGAGCGTTACATTTGGAAAGTGCTTCCTTCCTGCGGCCAAGGTGTCAGGCCTGTTTGTTTTGATTTTTTTTAAAGTAATGTTTGGGGGAATCCATAGGTTATTGCGCATTTCAAATGAAATTTCTTCGGTTTTCCGTCATAATTAGAAAGAATAGAATGTATAGTTAGGGGAAATTTGCATGCTTATCGATAAAAAAGTACTTCTTTGTGTCACCGGCGGGATTGCTGTATATAAGGCTGCTGCCCTGACAAGTAAATTAACTCAGGAAGGTGCGCATGTTAAAGTGATCATGAGTGAATCGGCACGTAAGTTCGTGACGCCGCTCACCTTTCAAGCACTTTCGAGAAATGATGTGTACACAGATACTTTTGATGAGAAGGATTCTTCAGTCATTGCCCACATCGACTTGGCTGATTGGGCTGATATCATCCTGTTGGCTCCAGCTACAGCCAATGTCATTGGCAAAGTAGCCAATGGAATCGCGGATGATATGATCACGACCACCCTATTGGCAACGGAAGCACCTGTTTGGGTTGCGCCGGCAATGAACGTGCACATGTACGCACATCCAGCGGTTCAGAAAAATATGGAGACACTTCGGTCGTTTGGATATCAATTCATTGAACCGGGTGAAGGGTATTTGGCCTGCGGATATGTAGGGAAAGGGCGATTGGAGGAACCGGAAACAATCGTAGAACATCTTAATCGATATTTCAATGAACGCAAATTACAGCAACAGCCTCTTAAAGGAAAGAAATATTTAATAACGGCAGGACCGACACGTGAAGCGATTGATCCGGTGCGTTTTGTGACGAACCATTCCAGCGGCAAAATGGGCTATGCCCTAGCCGAAGCGGCAATTGAAATGGGCGCTGAGGTGACATTGATTACCGGCCCAGTGAACTTGACGCCACCTCCCAAGGCCAGAGTAATACCAGTGGAATCAGCAGCAGATATGTATGATGCGGTATTCGATCAGTTCGCTGCCAGTGATGTCGTAATCATGACGGCTGCAGTGGCGGATTATAAACCGAAGGTCTATCATACTCGAAAGATGAAAAAGCAGCCAGGGGAAAATGTGATTGAATTTGAACGGACAAAGGATATTCTAAAGGAACTCGGTGAAAATAAAACGCATCAGATTTTGGTGGGCTTTGCGGCTGAAACGAACAACGTTGAAGAATACGCAAGAGGAAAATTGGTCAAAAAGAATGCAGATATGATCGTTGCCAATAATGTTACCGTTGCAGGGGCAGGATTTGGAACGGATACGAACATCGTGACCATTTACGATAAAGATGGAAGTGCGACCGAACTTCCAAAAATGAGTAAAGCGGATATAGCTAAAAGCATCCTGGCAGAAGTATCTCGCATGCAAAAGGAATGATGTCATATGGATATAGCATCCGTCATCGTGGATGTACCTGCTAAACAAACGGATCGAGAATTCGACTATCGCATCCCTGAAAAGTGGA
>Ga0182745_1004437_pt1 | contig 11664 bp, 6 predicted proteins | sample eDN3rd30CKraftBY_FD_128523 | JGI IMG/M metagenome (GOLD analysis project Ga0182745, IMG submission 128523) | Enriched backyard soil microbial communities from Emeryville, California, USA - eDNA 3rd pass 30_C Kraft BY (version 2) (version 2) | ecosystem: Environmental > Terrestrial > Soil >... | reverse complement strand
CGCTCGCCCATCAAATGGGACCCGGATTTCGAAGCCTATGTGCTGGAGCAATGGCAGCACGGCACCTTCGACGATTTCTGGAAGCGGACCGGGCTTTGGGCGGCGGGGTATTACGCCACCTTCCCGAAGGTTCCGATCATCTTCATGTCCAGCTGGTATGACGTCTATGTCCCGACCACGCTTGAGAATTATGCCGGGCTGAAGGGCGATCCGGCGCGGCCACTGACCCTGATCATGGGGCCGTGGACGCATGGCAACCGCTCGCGCAGCACCTTCGGCGATGTCGATTTCGGCCCCGCCGCGACCTTCGACGGGCAGATCGACCGCGACTGGCTGAGCTATCGGCTGAAATTCTTCGCCCGCTGGCTGAAGGACGAGGATCAGCCCGCGCAGGACGGCCGCGCCCATGTCTTCCTGATGGGCGGTGGCAGCGGGGCGCGCACGGCGGCGGGGCATCTGGATCATGGCGGCCACTGGATCGAGGCGCCGGACTGGCCGATCCCGGCGGCCGAGCCGCTGGTCCTTTACCCTCGCCCCGACATGAGCCTTGCAACCGAAGCCCCGGCGGCGGGCGCCGTCCTTGGCTATGACTTCGACCCGCGCGACCCGGTGCCGACCATTGGCGGCGCACTGACCTCGGGCGAGCCGATCTTTACCGGCGGGGGCTTCGATCAGGTCGAGGCACCGGAATTCTATGGCTGCCGCAATCCGGGGATGCCGCTGACCGCGCGCCCCGACGTGCTGAGCTTCGAGACCGCGCCGCTGGCCGAGGATCTGGCCGTGGTCGGCCCGGTGGTGGTTCGGCTTGAGGTTTCGACCGATGCGCCGGACACGGATTTCACCGCGAAGCTGGTCGACGTCTATCCGCCAAGCCCGGATTACCCGCGCGGCTATGCGCTGATCATCTCGGACGGGATCTTCCGCCTGCGCTATCGCAAGGGCTGGGACCGGCCCGAGCCGGTCGCGCCGGATGAAGGGATCATGGAGATCGAGATCAATCCCTTCGCCACGGCGAACCTGTTTGCCAAGGGGCACCGGCTGCGGCTGGACATCTCGTCCTCGAACTATCCGAAATTCGACGTGAACCCGAATACCGGCGCACCCGAGGGCACGTCGCGGATGACCCGGATCGCCCGGAACCAGGTCCATCTGGGGCAGGGCACCCGGATCGAGCTGATGCGCCTGCCGCAAGGCTGAGGCACTGGGTCAGACCGCGGCGAGGGCAGCGCGGGCGCCCCGCGCCGCCCGCCTGCGAAGATGCTGGAGGCGGACGGCCCGCCCGTGACCAGCGTGTCGATGTCGTCGCTGCGCATGACGTTGAAATTCGTCAGCCTCGGTTCTCGCGTTCCAGCGCCTTCATCCGGGCCGATAGAAATGCAGATTGTTCACAAGTACCCTCGCCCTGCCGCCGGTCGGTTTCTCTCGCTGGATTTCATTTGGAACAGCCACCCCAACCCTCCCCTGAGCGCTATCGCATCCCGGCCAGCTTGGCCACGTCGACGAATTCGCGGACCTGGCGCGACCGGTTCGATCGTTTCCAGGCCAGGACGGTGCTGATGCGGAACTGCGGGTGCATGATCGGGCGTACCTCGACGCTGCGGCCCAGGAAACCGATCAGGCTTTCGGGATAGACGGTCACGCCCAAGCCGGCCGCGACCAGGCCCAACAACGCCAGGGTGTTTGATGCCTCGATAGCGATGTGCAGCGATATACCCTCGGCGCTGAACAGGTTGGCCAGGCGCCAGCGGTATTCGTCCCATTCATGGGTATCGCCCAGGATGATGTCCTGGCCTGCCAGGTCGGCGGGCGTGACGACCGTCAGGCGCAACAGCTCATGGTTGCGCGGTGTTACCACATAGAGCGGCTCCACCGACAGCGTCAGGCTGTGATAGTCCGAATGATCGAAGGGTCCGATCATGTATCCCAGGTCGATTTCGTCATTGGCCAGCGCGATCTTCTGGCCCTGGGTGCGGATATAGCGGATCTTCAGGTCCACATCGGGATGAGCCTGCCGGAACCGCGCCACCGCGGCGGGCATCAATTCGGTGGCCGCGAAGGCCATGTACCCCACGCTCAGCGCCCCCAGCTTGCCTTCGGCAATGCGCCGGGCCAGTTGGATCGAGGATTCGTAGCTCCGCAGCAGGTAGGCATTGTCATCGTAGAAACTGCGCCCGGCCTGGGTCAGCCGGACCTCGCGCGTTGTGCGCTCCAGAAGACGGAATCCCAGCGTCGCTTCAAGCTTCTGGATGCGCCGACTCAACGCCGACTGGTCCAGGCGCAGGCGTTCGGCAGCGCGGCGAAAGCTCAATTCCTGGGCCAGGGTGACGAAGGAATGGACATTCTCGATGCCGGAATGATCGTTCACGGAATGGCAGCCTCTTACTGATGCACAGCGTGCATGAATAATTGCTGACATGCCATTTCACTACAGTCAATGAAACAAGGAATATTCTGGCAGAGCGATGGATGACGGATTTCCAACGGCTCGGATACTCGGCGCCTCCATGCGCCCCTCTCATCAAGACAAGGACTCGATCATGAGCGAAGTGGACACCAAGGAACTGGACCGCCTGCTGCAGGAAGCCTTCGACACGGCCAGCAGGCTTTACAAGGAGCGCGGTTTTCAGCGCCGCGTCGGCTTTGGCAAGCGTCCGGCCCTGGTCAGCGTCGATCTGGCGAATGCCTGGACGCGGCCCGGCAACCCCTTCACCTGCGATCAGGAGAAGATGGACAACGAGATCATTCCCGGCATGCAGAAGCTTCTGACCGCGTTCCGCGCCGCCGGCCTGCCGGTCGTGCATGTGACCACCGCCTATGAGATCACCGACCGCAACGCCGATTTCACCGACATGGGCCTATGGCACAATAAGATCCCGGTGGATGTGGTGGACATCAAGAATACCGAGCTTTGGGCGATCGACAGCCGCATTGCGCCGGTCGAGGGCGAATACACGCTGCTGAAAAAGCGCGCCTCGTCCTTCCATGGCACGGAACTCGCGGGCATCCTGCGCGCGAATGGCGTGGACACCATCCTGGTGACCGGCGTGACCGCCTGCGCCTGCGTGCGCCAGACGATCTGCGATGGCATCGCCGACGGATTCCGCACCATCGCGGTGAAGGAAGCCATCGGCGACCGCGTGCCGGGCGCGGTGGCCTGGAACCTGTTCGACATCGACGCCAAGTTCGGCGACGTGCACACCGTCGATGAATGCGTGGCCTATATCGACGGCCTCGCCGCGCAGAAGATCGCGGCGGAATAACCCCTCACCTGGCGCCGGCCCCTGTGGCCGGTGTCCTTTTTTCCAGCGCCGCGAAGACAGGCGCAAAAACCAACCGGAGAGGTGACACATGGCCAGGATTGGCGTCGATGTCGGCGGGACGAATACCGATCTCGTCCTCGAATGCGCGAAAGGTGTCTTTTATCACAAGGTTCCGACCACGCTGAAGAACCAGTCGATCGGCGTGGTCCAGGGCGTTCGGGGCATCTGCGATCAGGCTGGGATCGACCCGTCCGAGGTCGAGACCATCGTCCACGGCACCACCACCGCGACGAACATCACCATTGAGCACAACGGCGCGGAATGCGGGATGATCACCACCCACGGCTTTCGCGACATCCTGCATATCGGGCGCCACAAGCGGCCCTATAACTTCAGCCTGCATTTCGACGTGCCCTGGCAAAGCCAGCCGCTGGTCAAGCGCCGCAACCGCATCGCCGTGCGCGAGCGCATCCTGCCGCCGTCCGGCGAAATCGCCGAGCCGCTGGACGAACAGGCCGTCCGCGACGCCTGTGCGCTGTTTCGCAAGCGCGGTATCGGTTCGGTCGTGATCGGCTTCATGTTCAGCTTTCTGAACGACGCCCACGAGGCCCGCGCCAAGGAGATCGTGCTGGAGGAAATCCCCGGCGCCTATGTCACCATGTCGTCGGAACTGGCGCGGGTGATGCGGGAATACGAACGCTTCTCGACCGCGGCGATGAACTGCTATGTGGGGCCTAAAACCGCCTATTATCTGCGCGACCTGGATGCCCGCCTGCGCGAGGCCGGCGTCACGTCCAAGCTGCGGATCATGCAGTCGAACGGCGGCGTCTCTACCGTCGAATCCTGCGCGCGCCGCCCGATCCGCATCTTGATGTCGGGCCCTGCCGGCGGTGTCATCGGCGGTGCGTCGGAAGGCCAGATGGCCGGCACGCCCAATATCATCACCGTCGACATCGGCGGCACTTCGGCCGACATCTCGACCATTCCCGGCGGCCAGTTGAAGATCATGAACCAGCGCGACACATATGTTTCGGGCTATCCGGTTCTGACACCGATGATCGACCTGGTGACCATCGGCGCGGGCGGCGGCTCGGTCGCCTTCATCGACGAGGCCGGCGGCTTCAATGTCGGCCCACGTTCCGCCGGGTCCGAGCCGGGACCGGCCTGCTATGGTCGGGGCGGGGATGAACCGACCGTGACTGACGCGCAGATCGTGCTGGGCCGCCTCGACCCCGACATGGCGCTTGGCGGCGACCTGCGGCTGGACGCCGAACTGGCCCGCAAGGCGGTCGAGGAAAAGATCGCCCAGCCTCTGGGCCTGTCCGTCAAGGACGCGGCGCTGGGGATCATCAGAATCATCAACAATAACATGGCGCTGGCGATCCGCTCGAACTCGGTCGCGCGCGGCATCGACCCGCGGGAATTTTCCATCATGCCTTTCGGCGGCGCGGGGCCGCTGCATGGCGTGGCCCTGGCCGAGGCGGTCAGCGCCCGCGACGTGATCGTGCCGGTGGCGCCGGGCATCACCGCCGCCGTGGGCCTGCTGAAGACCGACCTGCAATACGAACATACGGAGGCCGGGATTTTGATATTGAACTCTGCCGCCGACGCAGACCTGGCCCGCATCAACGGCCATGTCGAAAAGCTGCGCCAATCCGTGCACGAGGAACTGGATGCCGACGGTATCGCGCGCGAAGCGCAGGATCTGAAGATCATCGCCGAATGCCGCTATCAGGGCCAGGGCTTCGAGTTGCGTGCCGATTTCCCCGAAGGACCGCTGACGCAGGAGAACAAGCAGGTCATCATCGACAGCTTCCACGACGCGCATGAACAGGACTATGGCTATGCCTATCGCAAGGCCGAGGTGGAACTGATTACGCTGCGGGTCATCGGCTCGGCCAGCGTGCGCCGGATCGAGATCCCCAAGGTGCAGACCACGGACGGCTCGTCCATCGACCGAGCGTTGATGTTCGTGCGCCCAACCACCTTCGATTGCGGCCAGACACTGGAAACGCCGCGCTACGACCGCACGAAGCTGTTTGCGGGCGACCGCGTGCCGGGGCCGGCGATCCTGGTCCAGCACAACTCCACCACCCTGGTCCCGCCCGGCTACCTGGCCGAGACGCTGGATTACGGCAACACGCGCATCAGCAAGGGAGCGTGAGATGAACCAGATGAGCAAGATCACCGAGGTCGATCCGATCACGCTGCAAGTCGTCCGCGGCGCCTTCGAGACCATCGCCGAGGAAATGGGCCATGTGCTTTACCGTATGTCGTTTTCCTCGATCATCCGGGAAAGCCAGGATCTGGGCGCGGGCCTGTTCGACACCGATTTCAACACGCTCTGCGAGTCGGAATCGACGCCGATGCATATCGGCTCGATCCCCGGCTATCTGCGCGGCATCGCCGAAACGCTGGAGGACGGCGAATGGTATGAAGGGGACGCGGTCGTCCACAACCACCCCTATCACGGCTCGTCCCACACCCCCGACCTGGCTATCGTCGTGCCTGTGTTCTTCCAGGGCCGGCTGGTAGGCTTTGCCGGAAACACCGCGCACCATGTCGATATCGGTGCGGCGACGCCAGGGCTGATCATCGACGTGCCCGATGTCTATGCCGAAGGCATGCTGTTCGCGGGCACCAAGCTTTACCGCAAGGGCGAGCCGAACAACGCCATGTGGAACTATATCCGCCGCAATTCCCGCGCGGCCGGGCAGTTGGTGGCGGATATCGAGGCGCAGATCGCCTCGGCCCGCCTGGGCGCGCGCCGCTTCGTCGAACTGCTCGAGAAATACGGCGAGGAGACGGTCTTCGGCGCCGCCAATCAGCTGATGGATTACGCCGAGCGCATGACCCGCCAGCGCATCAGCGAAATCCCCGACGGCGATTACACGGCCGAGGGCTGGCTGGACGACGACGGCCGCAACCGCGACCACCGCCTGAAGGTCAAGGTGACGGTCCGCGTCCGCGGGGACGAGGTCGAGGTGGACCTGACCGGCTCGGCCGACCAGACGCCCACGGCCTATAACGTGCCCTTCGAGGGCTCGACCAAGGTCGCAGCCTATGCCGGCTTCCGCAAGCTGCTGCTGGATGCCGCCACCTCGGATGCGCGGGTGCCGTCCAACGAGGGATCCTTCCGCCCGATCAAGGTCACGGCGCCGCTTGGGTCGATCTTCAATCCCCGCGCCCCCGCATCGGCCGAGGCCCGCTTTACCCAATGCAACCGCATGATCGACCTGATCATCCGCGCGCTGGCCCCCGTGATGCCGGAACAGGTGATCGCGGGCTCTTCTGCCTCGATCAGCTTCGCGGCCTATTCCGGCGTGCGGCCCTCGGGCGACTACTGGGTGTTTCTCGAGGTGAACGAGGGCGCCTATGGCGGGCGACCGCGCAGCGACGGGCCGGACAGCATCGACAATCTGATGGCCAACACCCGCAATAATCCGCTGGAAGACCTGGCGATGCATATCCCGATGATCTGCGACCGCTACGAACTGCGTGACGACGCTCCTCCGGGCGCGGGCGAGTTCCGGGGCGGCATCGGGGTTGTCAAGGCGCAGCGGGTGCTGACGCCGGCCTTTATTACCCACGAATCCGAACGCCACACGGACGCGCCATGGGGCATCTTCGGTGGACAGGACGGCGCCGTGGGGCGCTGCACGATCAGCAACCCTTCCAGGTCCGGACAGGAGCAGGAGATGCACTCCAAGTTCTCGGGCCTGTCGGTCGGCGCCGATGACGTGATGACCTATTACAGCCCGAACGGCGGCGGCTACGGCAATCCGCTGAACCGCGCACCCCGCAAGGTGCTCGAGGACGTGCTGGACGGGTTCTGCACCCTCAAGGATGCCCGGGAGGTCTATGGCGTCGCCATAGACCTCGAGACTGAAACGGTGGACCTTGCCGCCACCGAAAAGCTGCGCCTCGCGATGCAGCGCCACGATTGACCAAGGGGGCCGCATCGCGCGGCCCCTTCCATATTCCGAGAAGAACGGCCGAGCGGACTGATCGCCGCGCGACGGTCGCATATGTCCAACACACAGGGATAAGCATCATGTCACTGACACAAGACGGGCTGGCCCCGGGGCGCGACCGTACCGCCCTGATCGAGGAAAGCATCCTGCCCACCCGAGCCAACCAGCGGCCCATCGGCATGCTGGGCTATGCCTGGATCTGGGTCGGCATTGCGGTCATCATCGCCACCTATTCGCTGGGTGCCACCGGCATTCAGGGCGGTTTCGGCCTGGGCACGGTCGCGCTGACGATTCTGCTGGCGAATCTAGCCATTGGCGCGCTGATGCTGTTGACCGCCGATATCGGCACCGAGCACGGGCTGTCCTTCGCGGTCTATCTGCGCGCGCCCTTCGGGCTCTACGGCACGCATCTGCCCGCCGTCTCGCGCGGGGTCGTGGCGGCGATGTGGTTCGGCATCCAGACCTATCTGGGCGCCCTAGCGCTGAACGGGATCGGCGAATACTTCTTGGGCTTTTCCAACTGGTTCCTGTGGTATGCGCTCTTCGCCGCCGTGCAGGTGGCCAATACCATGCTGGGCATCAAGTCGGTCGAGCGGCTGGCCTCGCTGGCCGCACCGGCGATCATCGCGATTTCCGCCTGGATGTATTTCACCCTGGACGGCATCGCCCAGACCAAGGGGCTGAACATCTGGACCTTCCGAGCCGAGGGGCAGGCGTCGTTGATCGTGCTTTTCATCGCCAACATGAGCTTCTGGTCCACGATGGCGATCGACATTCCGAACCTGACGCGGTTCGTTAAAACCCAGACCGGAACCCGCAGCTTCTTCCGCCGCAACCGCGCGATCTTCCTGGCGCAATTGGTCGCGCTGCCGGTGACGCAGGCGATGATCGCCGGGATCGGCGCGGTGTCCTTCATCGCCACCGGCAACTGGAACCCTGTCGAGGTGATCCAGGCCGACGCGCAGGGCATCGCGCTGCTGGTGCTGTTGGTGCTGGTCGTGCTCGCGCAATGGTCAACCAACAACTCGGCCAACCTGATCCCCGCGGCACTGACCTTTGTCAACTTGGCGCCGCGCATCATCAACTATCGTCTGGCCGTGGTCATCGCGGGCGTGGTCGGCACGCTGTGTTTTCCCTGGCAGATCCTCGACAACCTCTTCGTGTTCCTGGGCTATTACGGTGCCTTCCTATCGGCCATCGGCGGCATCATGGTCGCGGATTACTATGTCATCCGCCGGCGTCGCCTGAACGTCCCGGCGCTTTACGACCCGGAGGGGCAGTATCGCTATGGCCGCGGCTTCAACCCGGCCGGGCTGATCGCCTGGGTACTGGCCGGGGCCATAGCGGCCTGGTGGTCGGTCTATGCCTTCGTGATCGGCTTCCCGCTGGGTTTTCTGCTGTATCTGGCGCTGATGCATGGACTGGTGCTGTCGCGCTACAGCCAGGGAGAACTAGGGCCGCGGGGATCGGACGACTATCTGGCCGCCTCCGTTGGCATGGACTGGGTACATCTGGGCGGCGGACGCTTTGCCCGCACGCCCTGCGGATCGGGCGGCGCGATTGATCGCGAAGACCTGTAGGCGACGGGAAAGTGGGGATACGAGTTCACCGGCTTTTCGCCAAAGATGTTCGGCACGTGGGATACTAGGAGGCTTTGATGATTTGCCCCCCGACGGTGACCCTGTCTCAGGTGAGGTCTGCAACGTTTTGCGTTTGGACCTGGGTCGCTCGGCGCGCAGGCGGGTGCACGATCCGTCGTTGAGCCCGAGCCGGCTTACGGTTGCTTCGCCGGAACCTTTAGCCCTTCTTGCCGCCAGATCCGCTCGACACGCTTGTCGTTGACCACCCCGCCCGCCCGCATACGCAAAGGCTCGGCGATCTTTCAATAACCGTAGCGGCATGAAGGTGGGCCATAACGATAACTTTGGTCAGTTGCCGCTCGCCGCCCCGGCCGTAGGAGAATGTGGCGCTGCGTGGAGCGGTACTGCCCCAGTACGCGGCACACCTGGCGCTCCGATACACGTGGCAGGACAGTGCGAAGGCGGTCGATGCGATCTGTCCACGGCGGAATTGCGCGCCGTGCGCAGATTCGTATTCAGCGCCTGCGGGATGATGAGGCTGAACGGTGCGCGCGGTAAGGGGCTGCAGCGGAGTGGCCGGACGGCCTCAGGTTCCCAGCTTCCGGAGCAGCTTTTCCTCGATGCCCTGCATCCTTGCCAGTGCCTGCTTTTCCGTAGGTTTCAACGCGCGCATCATGTCCTCGGCAGATGGGGCGGGCTCATTCGCACTGAGTTCGCTCAAGACAGTGCGGGCAATCCCCTCGGGTGGATGGGCCGCGACCAGCGAGTCCGGCAAGGTCGGCGCGGCAGGCGTTGTTGCATCGATATCGGCTGCCGCTGTCGGAGGGAGGGCTTCGCGCGCGGCGCTCGCGGGCGCCGGTTCCGCCTCGGGATAGTCGAGAGGCATGCGACGCTCAATGCGTTGGGTCAGATCCTCCACCTTCTCACGCAGGCTGCGCAGATCCTCGGCCTCCCGGGACGGATAGGGCAGGGGTCCGTTCTGGGCGGCCATGATTTCCCGGAAATACGGATCCTCGTAATAGACGATGCGATGGGCGATGACCGGATGCTGGCGTTCCGGGACCAGGATGACCTTGTTGCGGTCGAGCTTTTTCAACTCATCCGGCGTCATCAGCGGGCGCTCTTCGTTCCGCCGCGAGATCGAGCGGCGCAGGAGACCGGAGCCGTCGCGGGACAGGCTGTCGCTCACCGCGAGTTTCGTGGTCTTGCCGAGGCTTTCGGAGATCTCGGCTGCGGTCTTCTTCTCGTTCGGGGCGAGATAGAGCTTGATGCCGGCCGCGGATTCGATGCCGAGGCGCTCGTTCTCGCTATAGGGCGTCGATTCCAGGCCCGGCACCGACTGGGTGATGATCGAGACCCGGCCGCCATGGCCGGCCAGTTGCTTCAGCGAGGAGACAATGATCGGCATCGGGCCGAGCTGGTCGAATTCGTCGAGCATGATCTTCACCGGCCAGGGCTCCTGTTCCGGATCCGGCATGCTGGCGCGCAGGGTGGCGATGAGCTCGCCGAAGAACAGCCGGATCAGCGGCGCCAGGGTGGTAATCGCATCCGAATTGACCACCAGATAGACCGCCATCGGCCGGCGTCGCAGATCGGCGAAGGAGAAGTCATTGCCGCTGGTCGCCCGGTCTATGGCGGGATTGTTCCAGAGCGAGAGGCCGGCCCCGCTCAGCACCGAGGCATGCGAGGAAAGCGTGCGGTCGGAATAGCCGGCGAATTTGCGGAAACTCTGCGCCGCGCTCGGATGCCGCACCTCCTCGGCATGGGCAGCATAGGCGGCCTGCGTCGCGCCCTGGCCAAAGAGGATGAGGCAGATCTCGCCGATGGTCGGGCGCCCGCGTTCAATGGCGAGAAGACCTGCGGCAATGAAGAGATCGCGGCCCTCGGTCAGGAAGTCGCCGGCGCTGCCCTTGTCGGAGACGGTCAGGAAATAATCCGCGATCTTGGCCAGCTCGGTATAGCATTCATCGCCATGCCTGATCCGGGCGACGCGTTCGAGCGGGTTATAGCGATGCGAGGGGTGATCAAAATCGAAGGGCGAGAAATAGAAGATCGCGTCGCCTTGCGACTGGCGATGCCGGGAGGTGGCCTCGAAAAGCTCGCCCTTGACGTCGAGCACCACCATGGAGCCGGGAAAGAGCAGGAGGTTCGGGATGGCGTAGCCGACGCCCTTGCCGGCCCGGGTCGGGGCCACGACCAGGCAATGCGGGAACTTGTCGTAATCCGCGGCGATCAGGGCCTTCCCGGTTTTCGGCGGGCCGAGCTTGCCGAAGACCAGCCCGCGGCCGACCGGCTCCAGCAGGCCATTGCGCCTGATCTCGGCCCGACTCTGGAAATGCGCCTGGCCGTATTCGGTCAGCTTCTGGCCGAAGGAGAGGATCAGGGTGAAGCCGGAGAGGAGCAGCGCGCCCCAGAGCGCGAAGCTGTAGCTGCTGGCCCAGGGCTCATGGAAGAGAAACTGCCCGCCCGGATAGCGCCGGAAGAGCACGAACATGTCGCCGTTCAGCACCGCGGCCCCTGTCTGGAAATTGAACCAGAGGCCGCCGGCCATCAGGCCGAGGAGCCCCCCGGCGATCAGGGCAAATGGCAGAATGATCAGGAGGCGCGGCATGCTCAGCGCTCCCGCGATTGATCAAGGCTCAGTTCTCTCCCCGCTGGCGCGTGGGGAGAAGGCGCATCCCGGGCTTTCTCAGGCATATAACCCGGAAACTTTTGAAGGTAGTCCGGGGGTGTCTGCTGATCCCAGATCCGGCTGATCTGCTCCGCAGCCTCTTTCGAGCGCGTTGCGAACTCCGTCACGTCCCTGAGCAGCGATGCGGCCTCGTCGCGCCCCCGGGCGCGGACCTGGCG
>Ga0182745_1004436_pt1 | contig 11665 bp, 7 predicted proteins | sample eDN3rd30CKraftBY_FD_128523 | JGI IMG/M metagenome (GOLD analysis project Ga0182745, IMG submission 128523) | Enriched backyard soil microbial communities from Emeryville, California, USA - eDNA 3rd pass 30_C Kraft BY (version 2) (version 2) | ecosystem: Environmental > Terrestrial > Soil >... | reverse complement strand
TTTTTATCCGAGAATCGGATCGTGTCAAAGAACTGCACTGCATCATAGGTCGTATAACCGTATAATCCCTGTGCAAAGCGGGCTTCTTTTTCATCAGAAGGTGTTAGGGAAAAGCGTTGCATGAATTCCCATAAAATACCTGGCACAGCGGCTGCATTACCGATGGCCGCCTTTTGTGGTTCCTGGCCCGGCAGTTTGAATTCGATCGTTTCAGTGGAGCGGATCTCTATTCCTGCGATAGCATTGATGCAGATAAAAGAATAGCTGTTTTCTGCTGCATGGGAGTCAGTACTTTCCAGCAACACCGTATCCCGGAAACGGTCACGCAGACGGAGATAAATACCAACAGGTGTAAACACATCTGCCAGCATCTTTTTACAGGTAGTAGTAAGTGATATTTTCTTCATTTGAATATCTGTCGTTATTTTTTAGCCAATGAAATGCCCCTATTCATTGTTTACGGCTTATACCGGATCATGGGCATTTCATATAAAAGAAAAGCCCCGAACAGTGTCGGGGCTGGATATGTTTAAGAATATACACAGTAATGACATTACAAACCCCGTTCAGCGTTTGTTTGCCACCACCATTGAATATTTACTTGTTGTTTTCTCATTTCATTGCAAATATGTAGCAGCAAATCCATTTAAACAAAAAAAATTTCAAAGGTCTTATCTTGCTGCAAGTTAAAAGGGGTTATGGCGTCTAATAAGGATGTGTCTCCGGGCTGCTATCCACGCCCTTATCCCAAGTAATCAAACCATTTAAAAAACCAATACTGCTATGCACACAAGAAGAATCTCGCTATTGTTCTCTGTCCTTTTTCTTGCCAGTCAGTCCTTTTCGCAGGATGATGTGGCTTACAAACTGCCCCCAAAGGACATTGCCGATATGGTACTGGCAAAACCAACCCCGAATGTCAACATTGATGATAAGGGGGAATGGATGCTGTTTACCGAAAGTAACAGCTACCCTTCGGTAGAAGAGCTGGCCAGGCCTGAATTGAAGATCGCAGGTCTTCGTATCAATCCTGCCAACTATGCGCCCAGCCGCCAGAATTTCATCAATAACCTTTACCTGAAGAATATCGGCTCAGGCAAGGAGTTCAAAATAGCCGGTCTGCCTTCGCCTTTATATGCAGGCAGCGTAAGCTGGAGTCCCAACAATAAAAAAATTGCTTTCACACACACTACTGCCAACCGGGTAGACCTTTACGTGATCGATGTGGCCACACAAAAAGCCACCCATATCAATAAAACTGCGTTGAACGTAGTAGGCGGCGGCTATCAGTGGTACGATGACAATACCCTGATCTACCGCACCACGCTGAAACCACCTACTGCAGCCCCGGCAAAACCGCTGGCGCCCAAAGGCCCTACCACACAGGAAAACTATGGCAAGGCTTCTCCCCGCCCTACTTACCAGGATATGATCAAAAGCCCGTACGACGAACAGTTGTATGAGTTCTTCGCCACTTCACAACTTGTGAAGAACGTAAATGGTGTGGAAACAAAGATCGGTGCGCCTGCCATCTACAGCAGCATCCAGGCTTCTCCTGATAAGAAATACCTGCTGGTGCGCACATTGAAAAAACCCTTCTCTTATCTTGTTCCTGCCAACGGTTTTCCTTCCACAGTATCTATAATCGATCTGCAAGGCAAACTGGTGAAGAAACTGGCTGATCTGCCTTCTTCTGAAACAGCTCCCGGCGGCAATGATAACGTACAAAATGTAGCACGCGGATTTGACTGGAGAGACGATGAGCCAGCCACGATCGTATGGTGCATGCCACTCGATAGCGGTCTTATCAAAAAACAGGCAGAATACAGAGACGTCGTGTATTCACAGTCAGCCCCCTTTACAGCTGCGCCTAAAGAGCTTTTCAAAACAAAAATGCGTTTCCGCAATATAACCTGGGGCGATAAGAACCTGGCCCTGGTAACGGAAGGATTGACCGGCAAACAGACAATGCAGCTTGACCGCTATAATTCAGTGACCGGCGACCTGGAAAAACTGATCAGCCGTAATACAACCGATGCATACAGCAACCCCGGCTTCCCTCTTACTGCACCTAATAGCTTTGGAAAGAATGTATTGATCACTGTAGACAATGGCAATAAAATATTGTTCAGCAACACTACAGGCAGCTCACCCAAAGGTGATCTTCCCTTCCTTCTTTCTTACGATGTACACACCAAAAAAGCTGATACGCTTTGGCGTTGCCAGGAAGGGTATTATGAAACAATCGTTCGTGTACTCGATCCTAATAAGCTGACCCTGATCACCCGTAAGGAAAGTGAAAAGGAAATGCCTAATTACTGGCTGAAAAACCTGAAGCTGCGTGTGGCCGACCGCCAGCTTACTTCTTTCACCAATCCATATCCACAAATGGAAGGAGTGACCAAAGAGAAAATAAGATATAAAAGAGCAGACGGTGTTGACCTTACCGGTGATCTCTATCTTCCTAAAGGATACGATGCCAAACGTGATGGTCCGCTGCCTGTATTCATCTGGGCTTACCCGGCAGAATATAATTCTGCTGCTGATGCTGCACAGGTTCGTGGCAGTGAACACCGCTTCACGTTAATGAATTACGGCTCACCCATTTTTTATGTAACACAGGGTTATGCCATTCTCAACAATGCAGAAATGCCGATCGTAGCCCTGGATAAGGATAAAAAGCCCAATGATAATTTTGTTGAGCAGTTAAAGCTGAATGCTGAAGCTGCTATCAATAAACTGGCTGAAATGGGCGTGGGCGACCGCAACCGTGTAGCAGTAGGTGGCCACAGCTATGGAGCATTCATGACCGCCAACCTGCTGGCCCATACCAATCTTTTCAAAGGTGGCATTGCCCGCAGCGGCGCCTATAACAGAACGCTTACTCCATTCGGCTTCCAGAATGAAGACCGTACTTACTGGCAAGCGCCTGATCTTTACAATACCATGAGCCCATTCAGCTATGCTGATAAAATAAAAACACCGTTGCTGCTGATCCATGGTGATGCGGATAATAATACCGGCACCTATCCTATCCAGAGCGAAAGGATGTTCAATGCCATCAAAGGGCACGGTGGCATCGTAAAATTTGTGAGTCTTCCCTATGAAAGCCATGGCTATGCCGGCCGTGAGAACATTCTGCACATGCTGAATGAACAATTCAGCTGGCTCGAAAAATATGTGAAGAATGCGCCGAAAAGCAACGAAAAAACGAGTGACCCGAAAGCATTTTAAGATACCTTTTAGCGGATAACCTGAATTAACAGGAGCCGCCTGATCTTCCGCAGGCCGACTATCATTAGTCGGCCTTTTTTATGCAGGTCATTCAATATTCATTTATTCTTGTATATTAGAACCTCAGCATCTGCACATGAAAAAGCATTGGCTTCTTATTTCCATCTTATGTCTTATTAAACTAATCATACACTTTGCCGGTAATGGCCATTATGGTTTTCACCGTGATGAGCTTTTGCACCTCTCTGCAGGCGATCATCTCGATTGGGGGTATATGGAATTTCCTCCCTTTATTGCATTTGTCAGCCGTACTGCACATATTTTATTTGATACCAACCTTTGGGGCATACGGCTTTTCCCGACACTGGCCGGGCTGGCTATATTAATACTGTGCTGCAGGATGGCAGAAGAAATGGGTGGCAAAAAAAGATCGGTCTTACTGGCTGGCATTTGCATATTGGCATTCCTGCCTTTTTTCCGCAATCACCTGCTCTTTCAACCCGTGGCTTTTGATCAGTTGTTCTGGACACTTGGTTTCTATTACCTTATCCGCTATATCAATACCCAATCGCACAAATACCTGCTGTTATTGGGAGTAGTAGCAGGGTTGGGTATGATGAATAAGTATACCATGGTGATCTGGATAGCGTGCATACTTGCAGGCTTGTTATCTTATCAACGTTCACGCCTCTTCAAAGAAAAATGGTTGTATATCGCCGGAGGTATCGCCTTTCTTATATTCCTGCCAAATCTTATCTGGCAACACCAGCACGATTACCCTATTCTGAAACATGTCAGCAAACTGGGAGAACTGGAAGAAGCAAAGCTCGCTCCTTTTGCATTTGGCAGGGAACAATTAAAACTTCCTTTTACACTGGCTGTAAGCCTGATCGGTATTTATGGAATGTTTGCCGATGCTCAATTAAAGCAATACCGCAGCATCGCCATTGCAGTGCTCCTGGTCTTTATTGCCATGTGGGCTTTACATTCGAAAGCTTATTATTTCTTTGCAGCTTATCCCGTGTTGTTTGCAGCAGGTGCCGTGAAGCTGGAGAAAATGTTCGTACGAAAGCCTGTATGGAATTATGTAACAGTGGTGGTACTGATACTACCTGTTCTTCCGTTCATCCCTGATGCCATCCCGGTTTTACCCATAGAGACTTATGTGCACTACAAACACAAAGAACCGGAAGCAGATGGAAGAATAAAACTCACCAGCGATTATGCAGATATGTTTGGCTGGGAAGAACAGGTAAAGCTTGTAGATAGTGTTTACCAGGCTTTATCGCCGGAAGAACGGTCGCGTTGTTTTATCTGGGCCGAAAACTATGGAGAAGCGGGTGCCTTGCAGGTGCTGGGCAGGAAATATGACCTGCCGTACCCGGTATGCTCACACGGTAGTTTCTGGCTCTGGGGGCCGCCCAAAACAGATGAATCTATCTGCATTAGCATTGGCATTGAGAAGGACGTGATGGAAAGGACTTATAAGGATTTCCAGTTGATCCGGATGGTCACTCATCCTTATGCCATTGAAGAAGAGAACAATATCCCTGTTTATATCGCGCGGCAGCCTATCAGGTCGCTGAAAGCGAAATGGAAGGAATGGGGAAAATATGTCTTTGATTAAGAAGGAGGCACCCTCTTAAAATTAAGTTAAGCCCCGCTCCTGTCGTACCTTTACCCTATCACCACCGTCATAGCATCATAAATCCGGATTATGATCAGATTGCTACTCATTCTTGTACTTCTTTCTGCAACCGCCGGCTTAAAGGCCCAGCAGGTGGACAGCATTTATTTTCACCTGTACACAGACAGCCTGAAAAAAGGGACGCATAATTATATCAATGTGGATGGCAAACTATCCGATGGCCGCTGGCAACCACTGACAGCAAAGGAGATCACGTTCTCTTCTTCCGATTATGTATTCAATGGCAATGAGCTTATTGTTCCTGCAGAGTGTGCTGTAGAAAAAGTGAAGGTGAAAGCTGTGCTGAAAGCCAATCCCGCTATATGGAGGGAAACGACTATCTGGATCAAAAAGAACCCTGATCCGGACCTGCCTACCAAAGAGGAGATATTGCGGAATACCAATCAGCGTAAGAGACGGCATTGAGCCTATAAAATAAAAGCCTTCCGTAGTGGAAGGCTTTTTATCAAGTTGCCGGTTTTACCTGGCCTGAATTCAATTAAGCTGTTTTCTTCGCATCTTCCAGGAACTTTGCCAGGCCGATATCCGTAAGCGGATGTTTCAGCAGGCCCAGTATGGAATCGAGCGGACAGGTGCATACATCTGCACCAGCTTCTGCGCATTTAACGATATGCAGTGCGCTGCGGATAGAAGCAGCAAGGATCTCTGTTTTAAATCCCTGGATAGAATAAATATTGGAGATCTGCGCGATCAGGTCAACACCGTCCCAGGTGCTGTCGTCAATACGGCCGATAAAAGGCGACACATAAGTAGCGCCGGCTTTAGCAGCCAGTATAGCCTGCCCTGCAGAAAACACCAGGGTGCAATTGGTGCGGATGCCATTATCGGTAAACCATTTGATCGCTTTCACGCCATCTTTGATCATAGGCACTTTCACCACGATATTTGGGTGGATAGCCGCCAGTTTTTTACCTTCTTCAATGATGCCGTTGAATTCAGTGGAAATAACTTCTGCACTGATATCCCCATCCACCATTTCACAGATGGTTTTATAGTGGTTGAAAACGGCTTCCTGTCCTTTGATGCCTTCTTTCGCCATCAGTGAAGGATTGGTGGTTACGCCGTCGAGTATGCCTAATTCATTTGCTTCCTTGATTTGAGCGAGATTGCCCGTATCTATAAAGAATTTCATCGTATTGATTTAAATTGTTAAGTATCGGTCTTGAAATGCGTCTGCAATTTAACGCCTCTGGCCGGAAAATTTTTGAAGATACTATATTTAGCTGGTAATCAGCTAATTTAAAAAAGAAAAAAGGCAGGCTCCTCACATCGCACCGCTACAACCACTTATCCTTGCTGCCTTCCGGCCCTGGGGAGGTTCAGCAGGAGCTGGTCGTGTAAGACCTGCCGGCCGCAAAGATAACGGTTAGCAGGTTAAAATAAAAAGCTATCAGGATAAAAGTTTGAAAGTTTAGAGGTTCAGCAGTTGAACTTTTAAACCTTTCAAACGCTCGTCAAAGTCCGATAAAAGAATTGAGCTGCGCCATCCCGATCAATTCATCTGCACGTCCGCCAAAAGGCCTGAAATAAACCAGCACCATGTAATTGTTTTCTGTATTAGTGAAGTTCCCTTCGGTATTATCCAACGGAAAGCGGCTGCCGCTTCTTTTACCTGCATCCAGGGTGATATACTCATAATTGTAGTATCCCTGCTTCAGAAAAAGCGTGCGCTCATAAATCCCCAGCGTTTCATTAAAGATCATTTTCGATCCTTCGCCGGGAAGATAATCAGTGAGCTCACCAAATACATACACATCCTTGCCGGGATAAGGTTTATTGCCCGGCGGTACAAACGTAAAATGCACATAGGCATAATCGCTTTGCCAGTAAGGATTGTAGCCATCCCTGTTTTCCAATGTAAACTGCCCATTGATATCCTTGTAATAGATATACACCTGTTGCCGCCGTTCAATATCCGGTCTTATGTACACGTCTGTCCGGTCTTTTATGCTGTCATCCTGCAACCGCTGCATCCTGTCGGTCATCAATCGCAGGCTGGTCAGATCGATCCATCGCCATTCACGGCCTGCCTGGAAAGTGGTGGCATCATCGTTATATTCATAATAATTTCCGCGGTAAATAGTGGGTTTGTCAATCAATGCAGCCGTAGGCCAGATATTATTTTGCAGCACCACTATTTTCAGGTCCTGCGGTGATGTGGTATTGATACGTGCATTTGCTGTATTCACCGACACCATTACACGCTGATCTGTGAGGAAATAAGCCGAATTGAATGGTTGCTTCATCTGCGCTGCTATAGACACTTTATTGTCCACTACAAGAAAACGCTTCGTAAAAAACAGGTCGGATGTATCATTATTCCGGAACACTTTCAGCAGGTAATTTCCTGAACGGGTAGGAACAGAACTCCTGTCGGGCACCGTGGCCTGGTAATGCGTATAACGGGTAAGTGCAATGGATGAATTGCGATAGGTGGTGATACGGGTTGACTGAAAACCCCGGATATAATCAAATGACTGGAGTTGGGAAGGCGTCCAGTCTGCATTGCAAAGCTGGAAAGTATAATAAAGGCTTTTCACATCAGCATCCAGGTCGTCAAAATGCAGTTCCAGTTGATCACCCCCATTCAATGTGAGTATGGGATAAGCCAACTGATTGCCGTATTTAAAAAGCTTTACCGCCTGAATGGATGGTTGGTAAACATGATCAGGCAATTGGGCATTTGCTGTAAAAAACAGGAACAAAAAAACCGGGCTGAGGATCTTATTCATCGGCAATTTTTTAACTGAGCATTGAATAGGGTAAAATTCGGGCAAAAAAGGCCATAAACTGTTTTTACCCTTATTTTTGTTCGTAACAAAGACAAACAAAATAATTTGAGGGTTGCAGGCTTTATAGCAAACCGTATCGCATTTAACCAGCAGCGGTCTTTTTCCCGGTTCATCATCCGGCTTTCCATTGCCGCCACCATTATCAGCGTTGCCGTGATGATCATTACGCTGGCGTTTGTCAATGGCTTCCAGGAGCAGGTAAGCCAGAAAGTATTCAGTTTCCGGAGCATCTCCGCATACAGAAAAAAGAGCCTTTTAAAAAGATAATCACAGAAGAAACTCCTATCGAAAGAAATGATTCGCTTGTTGAAGCCATCCGCCAGTACAGCGAAGTGCAAAGCATTCATCCTTTCGCCACTAAATATGCAACGCTGAAAACACGGGAAGATATTGAAGGGGTTTTGGTAAAAGGGGTCGACAGTACCTACGATTTCAGCCATTTCCGCCAGTTCATCCTTTCCGGGCGCCCACTCCGTTTTAACGACAGCAGTTACAGCCGCGAGATCATGATCTCTGCCTATACAGCGAAACAGTTGAAATTATCATTGAATGATCGCATTCTTATCTACTTTATCCGCCCCGATGGCTCTTACCGCCCCGACAGGCTGACCGTATCCGGCATTTATAAAACCGGTATTGAAGAATACGATAAAACCTTTGCTATCGGAGATATAAAACTGATACAACGTCTCAACGACTGGAGCAGCACCGAAGTGGGAGGCTACGAGATTTTCCTGAAAGATTATAATAAGATGGATGTGATGGCTGCAGACATTTATAACATGGATATATTCCCGCTTACCTGGGACACAAAAACTGCCCGTGATATTTCACCCAATATCTTCGACTGGCTTTATATCCAGAATAAAAACAGGAATGTGTTGCTTGGATTGATGATCAGCGTGGCATTGATCAATCTTGTCACCTGCCTTATCATCCTGGTGCTGGAAAGAGTGCGGATGATCGGTGTGCTGAAAGCCCTTGGCGCTACCAACTGGACGGTGCAACAGATCTTTCTCCGCCACTCACTTTTTATTACCATCACCGGTATTGTTTTCGGCACTGCATTCGCCCTCGGGTTCCTTTATCTTCAGCAGGCTACAGGCTTTATCAAACTGGAAGAAGAAGCTTATTACCTCAGCCAGGCTGCTGTAAAGATCATCTGGTGGCAGGTGGCTGCCGTATGCATCGGCACATTATTGATCTGCTTCCTGGTGCTGATGATACCAACGATACTGGTGAGAAAGATACAACCCGTGAAAGCGATACGGTTCAGCTAAACCAGGTGCGACACAATTATTCCCGCCGCTACAGCAGCATTCAATGATTCAGCCTTCCCTTTTTGCGGAATAGTGATCCGGACATTTACCTGCTCCATCACAGGAGCACTGATCCCTTTCGATTCATTGCCGATTACGATAATGCCTTCGACAAGTGTATTCATTTTAGTAATATCCTGCCCTTCCAGGGCGGCTGCATAGATCCTTGTTTCTTTTTGGGTGGCCAGCCATGCAGGCAGGCCGATATAATGCAATTGCACCCGGGCAATGCTGCCCATGGTGGACTGCACTACTTTGGGATTATAGAGGTCAGCACATTCATGGCTGCATACGATATGAGCGATCCCGAACCAATCAGCTATCCGGATAATGGTACCCAGGTTGCCGGGGTCCTGTATGGTATCGAGCGCCAGGATAATATTGCCTTTTGCCGGAGGCGGGACGGATGATGGAAATTGCCTGATCACGGCCAGCACCTGGTTGGGCGTATGCAACTGTGAAATTTTAGATAATTCGTCCTCGCTCACCTCTGTGACCAGGGAAGCTTTATACCGCCCTTCATTTTCCCTGGCCCAGGACGATAATGCGTATACCTGGCTGATACTGCCCGGAACGGTTTCCAGCATTTCAGCCACAATTTTAGGGCCTTCTGCGATAAAAAGCCGTTCATCATCCCTGTGTTTTTTCTGGCCTAAACTTTGAATATATTTGGTCTTCGTTTTACCCAGCATTGTCGCTTGATTTTAATTATGTTATCCGGTAAGCCTACCACCCATATCAACCTTCTGAAAGTAATTCTTACCGGATTCGTCCTTGTGTTTTTTGCTTCCTGCACTATTGTTAAAAAATATCAACCCGGAAAGCCCTTTGTTTATAAAACAAATATCAACTTAATAGGCAATTTTTCAAAAGCGGAAAAACAAAACCTGATCGTGGGCCTCGAGGGGCAGCTGGATGATAGCATGCGGGCAAGAAAACTGGATAAGCTGCTTTGGAGCACCATGCGGCAACCACCGGTGTATGACAGCATCAATGCAGACAACTCTATTGTGTTCATGCGTGCATTGCTGAGTTCGCTGGGCTACTTCAACGATTCGATCTATTATACAAGCAGTGTCAAGTTTGAAAAGCCTGATCAGTACAAAACCACCGTTGACTTTTTTGTAAGACCCGGCAAGCAGGTAAAACTGGATTCCGTCACTTATAACCTGCGCCATACAGATCTGCAGTTTTTAACCGATTCAACAAAGTCGCAGGCTATTATTAAGAAAGGCGATCCGTTTGCCAAATCCCCTATCTCGGCTGAGTTTGACCGGCTGACTGAACTGTATCGCAATACCGGTTATTTCCGTTTCAGCCGTGATGAGTTGGTAGGCATCTGGGATACGCTTGATGTAGCATTGCTTCAGCCCACACTCGATCCTTTTGAGCAACTGGAATTGCTGCAGAAATTGCAGGAGCGCCGCAATAACCCTACCGCCAATCTTGAAATACGGTTGAAAAGCGTAGACAGCACTAAGCTGGTGAAGTATTATATCGGCAATGTGACCGTGTACCCGGATTTCACGACTGACACGGTCGGACTAAAGCCATCTATCGTGGAGGTGGGGGGAAAAGATGGCAAGAAAGGAATAAAGATAGTTCAGCATTACGGCCGTTTCAAACCCAAAATATTCCCATCGAATATTTATTTGCCGAGCGACAGCGTTTACCGCTTCCGAAGATATTTGCGCACGATCAATCGGTTGAACTCATTGGGCACCTGGCGTTCTGTCAGCATTGACCAACTGCCACGCAAGGGACAGGATACGATCGATTTTGTGGTCCGCCTTACTCCCGCCAAAAAATATTTATTCGATACCAACCTGGAAGGAAGCATTAACCAGAATGCATTTTCCGGGAATATTCTTGGTATTGGTGTGAACGTCGGTTTGCAGAACAAGAACTTTGCAAAAGCAGCCAATATAGCCAACAGCAACCTGCGCTTTGGTATTGAATTGGGCAATGCAAGCAGTCTTGGCCAGTTTATCCAGACACAACAGATCGGTTTCAGCCACTCGATCTATATGCCAAGGGCTATCCCGAATTTTGGTTTTATACCGGAAAACCTGAAAGATAATTTCAAAACGGTATTAAATTTTAAAGCAGCCAATACAGAAAGACGCTGGTTATATAATCTTACCACTTTGAACGGCTCCTGGGGATATGAATTTCAGCGAAGGAAAATGCTGATCTCCGTTAAGCTGCCAAACATCGAATATTCTTCCCTTATAAGAAGAGACAGCCTGGATACATTGATCAAATACAATCCATCGCTGCGAAATGTTTTTACCGATGGTTTTATCTCTTCCGTAATCGGAAGCCTTACATTGAGCGGAGGCAGCACCAACCGCTTGAATGTACTTCGCGTGAATGTAGAAGAATCCGGGTTGCTTACAGGTATGATCCGCAATTCCTTTCTTGACAAGCAACTTTACCGTTTCCTGAAACTGGATGCAGAATTTGCTTACCTGATGCGTTTCCCGAAATCGGCGTTAGCCTTCCGCTTTTTTGCAGGCGCCGGTTATGAATTTAACTCCACGCGAGACACAGCCAAACGGCATAATCTTCCATTCTTCAAAGAATATTTTGCCGGTGGCCCCAACAGTATG
>Ga0182745_1004435_pt1 | contig 11665 bp, 9 predicted proteins | sample eDN3rd30CKraftBY_FD_128523 | JGI IMG/M metagenome (GOLD analysis project Ga0182745, IMG submission 128523) | Enriched backyard soil microbial communities from Emeryville, California, USA - eDNA 3rd pass 30_C Kraft BY (version 2) (version 2) | ecosystem: Environmental > Terrestrial > Soil >... | reverse complement strand
GGGGCCATCGCCTTGGTAGCACGAGAGAACATTGTTGGCACGAGCAAATTCCTCCCTGGGAGCGCGGGCGTCCCGCCCGCATTCGCCTTTTCATTTTCGAGTGCATTCCTCCCTGGGAGCGCGGGCGTCCCGCCCGCATTCGCCTTTTCATTTTCGAGTGCATTCCTCCCTGGGAGCGCGGGCGTCCCGCCCGCATTCGCCTTTTCATTTGCGAAGAATAGCCAGGACATCAGGACATCCGCGCTTCCAGAAAGACACAACTTAAAAATTGAGATGTGACGAGGCACTTGTTCTTGAAAACACAGAAATTTTTGTGCCTGGTCCGGTTCCAAGGGTGGATGATCACCGTTCGAGGATTGGCTCAATGACACCCAGTGACACCCTCTGGCTCGTGGGGCAGGGCCCATTGATCGCCCTGGTCCTGGCCCGAATCTTGGGCTTGGCGTGGACGGGGCCCTCTTTCTCGGCCTCGGGCTTTGGGTGGCGATCGCGCGTGGTACTGGCCCTGATCCTGGCGGGCGTGGTCGTTCCCGTGGTGGCGGGGGAAGTCTCGGCCCCCTCCAGTTGGCCGGTCCTGGGGGGCCTTTGCCTGGCCGAGGCGATGGTGGGAGCCGCGCTTGGGCTTTCGGCGGGGCTGATCGTCGCGGGAGCCAGGCAAGCGGGCGAGCTCGTGGGGACGCAGTCCGGGTTTTCTCCCGCGGCCCTGTTCGACCCCGAAGCGGGAAATGAGATGACGGCCCTGGGCCACCTTTACGGGTTACTGGCCCTGGCGGCCTTTCTCTCGCTCGATGGTCCGATCGTGCTGGTCAAGGCCCTGGTGGAAAGTTACCAGGTTGTGCCGGCGGGCTCGGCGGCCCTGAATATCGAGACGGTGAACGAGGTCTTTCGCCGGGTGGGCGAGGCGCTTACCTTGACCATCCAGTTGGCGGCCCCTCCCGCCCTGGCCCTGGCTCTGGCGGGCCTGGCCATCGGCTTGCTCGGCCGCGCCGCCCCCTCGTTGCAACTGGTCACGCTTTCATTGCCGGTTCGCTCGGCCCTGGGCCTCTTGCTCGTGGGCCTTGGTCTCTTGACGCTGTTGGCCACGCTGGTGAACGCCTGGAACGTTTGGCCGGGGGGAGGCTAAGTCCCATGTCGGAAGATCGGAACCAGGCCCCGTCAAAGCTCAGGCGTCAACAGGCCCGCGAGCACGGTCAGGTCGCCCAAAGCCCCGAGCTCACCGGAGCCGCCGGGTTGCTGGGGGCGGTGATCGTTCTTGGCTTTTGGGGCGCGGACCTCTCCAACGCGTTAACCACCCTGATCCGGGAGCCGCTGACCTCGGCTTTGATCCTCCACGCTGAACCGGGGGAACTGGTGGGCCGCCTTCGCCTGCTGACCCTGGCCGTGCTCAAACCACTCGCCCCGATTACGGGGGGCTTCCTGCTCTTCGCCTTCGCCACGCACCAGGCCCAGGTACGAGGGTTGTGGGCCCCCAGCTTGCTCGCTCCCGAGCCCTCGCGACTCTGGACGCTCGGGCAGGGGCAAGGTGTATTAATGCGAGGGGGGCGTGGGGTATGGTCCTTGCTTAAAGCCGTCGTGATTCTGCTCGTCGCCGGCTGGGCCATGCGCTTGCGCTGGACCGAATTTCAGCAGTTCAGCCAGATGGATGTCCCCAAGCTGACCCGCGCGGTGGGGCACTCACTCTGGTTACTCTCCGCCTGGCTGGCGGTCGCCATGGTTGTACTGGGCCTGATCGATTTCGCCCTGCAATACCGCCGGTTCGAATCCTTGCTCCAGACCACGCCGCAAGAACAGCGCGAGGATCAGAAGTCGACCGAGGGGGATCCCGCGTTGCGTTCGAGACGCCGAGGGATCGCCAGGAGCCGTCGGGTCGACTCCGCCGAAGTCTTCGCGGGCGCAACCTTGGCCCTGACCGGGTCCAACGGCCTCACCTTGATTCTAGCTGGTGGACCACCTCCACGTGTCATTTCGGTGCGTTCCATCGCCCAAGGGGCCTCGGGCCTACGTTTGCGAAATTCGGCTGAAAGCGCCCGGATTCTCCAAGTTAACGCGAATGACCTCGCTCGTCGACTGGCGGGCCGCCGCGCTCCCGCGCTCCCGATCCCCGCCGAACTTCTCGCGGAGCTGGCCTCGGTGTGGCCCGTTCCCGGCATGGAAAGTCGGAGTTGAACGAGATCGGATCTTGTATAAATCTCCGTATTATTGCATGTTCGATTCCTTGGGAGCCGATCTAAATCAGCACCTTCCGTTTGATTTGGTCCGGAGTTTGCTGTTCGCTTATTTAGATCGTCCGAAAACGAACGAGTCAGACCCTCGGAACGTAGTAACCATGGGCGGAGTTCAACTTTCCCAGAATCACAGAGGGTTTCGTCGTGGTTCATTGGGGAGACGCTCGCTTAATCCCGAAGGCCGAGTTCGCGTGGTAGATAAACCACTCCAGCCCGGTGACCAAGAGAGTGTGTGGGAGGAGTGAACCATGGCAACGGTTTCGTCCTTGTACCCAGACAAGCGAGGTGGTGGACGAGGAGTGCGTTGGGGTCGCTTTGAGCTCGTTCGCGATTGGCTTTTCTCGGCCGCGGTGGTCTTGATTATCGCGGCAATGCTCGGCTCGCTGATTCTGAGGCCGGAGAACTGGAACGACTTCCATCGCGACGAATGGCTGATCCTGGGTTTCTCGCTCGTCCTGCTGGTTGTTTCCTGGTTGAAGCGAACGCGGTTCCCTAGTTCCGGTGAAGACGTGCGCTAGTTCCAAGTCAAATCGGCCTGGGTTGCTCTTGCTCGTTCCAAGACATGAAAGTTTGATGAGCGGATAGGAGCCGGCCGCCCATTCGAGAATTTCGTTTCAAGGCCCCATTTTTCAGGGCAATTCATTCGCCTGAGTACAGATTGGGTTCCTCGAATTTGGTGGCCATCAACTGCGTGACGCGGGTTGATGGCCACCTCTTTTCTCTCTGGACACCCGAGACGTTCGGCGGTATCGTTCCGCCACACGTCTGAGACAGGTCACCCCGATCGCGGGCCGCTCTTGTCAATCAAGAGGCAACTGGCCGCAAACGGTTGGAACAATGTGATTTAAGTGCGCATGGCACCGTGGGGCAAGGACGCTCGACGAACGCTCCGTGACGATGACGGACTCAAATTCATCAAGTTCATGAATCCAACGTCGTGGAGGGGAAGGGATGCCTCCCACTTCAGCATCAACTGCTCAAAATCTAAGTTGGTCGCGTCTTACGAACGCGATTTTACCCGTCACGATCGTGGGGGCCGTCCTCGTATTCGTGGTGCCGGTTCCCCCGGTGATTCTGGACTTGCTGCTCGCGGCCAACCTCACGCTTTCGGTGCTGGTGCTGCTGACCACATTATCGATTCGAACTCCTCAGGAGTTCAGCGTTTTCCCCACGCTGTTGCTGACAACCACGCTGACCCGACTGGTGCTTAACGTCGCGACAACGCGGTTGATTCTCACCAACGGCGGCACGAGCGGCTTGGACGCGGCGGGGGGAGTGATCCGGGAGTTCGGTGAGTTCGTCGCCCGCGACCAGGTACTGGTGGGGGCGATCATCTTCGCCATCCTGGTGGTGATTCAGTTCGTCGTGATCACGAAGGGGGCAACCCGCATCAGCGAGGTGGCCGCTCGTTTCATGCTGGACGGATTGCCCGGCCGTCAGATGGCGATCGACGCCGACCTGCACGCGGGCCTGATCGACCAGCACGAAGCGCATCGGCGCCGGGACCTGGTCTATCGCCAGGCGGACTTCTTTGGCGCGATGGACGGTGCCGGGAAGTTCGTTCGGGGCGACGCGGTGGCGGGTGTCATCATCATCGCCATCAACATTGGGGCCGGCCTCTTCATCGGCATGGTCAACCATGGCATGCCACTGGGCGAAGCGGTCAACGTCTATAGCAAGCTCACCATCGGCGATGGTTTGGTTTCCCAGATCCCCGCCTTCCTGATCTCGCTGGCCGCGGGGTTGATCGTGACCCGATCGTCCTCCGACACCGACCTGGGTAAGGACGTGGTGGGACAACTCTTTGGACATCGCGAGGTGCTCGCGACGTCCGCCGTCTTCCTCGTTTTGCTGGCGCTCACGCCTCTGCCCAAGCTTCCCTTGCTGATCCTGGCGGGCTTGCTCGGAGGCGGGGCGGTGTTCATGGGGCAGGGCTCCACCAAGGACGCTGAAGAAACGGCCGAGTCGGCCCCTTCGCCCGAGTCGGCCGAGTCAACCGCCGCTTCGGCCTCGGCTGAGCCTCCGGGAGAGCGGATGGAAGACCTACTCCATGTGGATCCACTCGAGCTCGAGATCGGTTACCGGCTGATCGCCCTGGCGGATCCAACCCGAGGAGGCGACCTGCTCGACCGACTTCGCGCGGTGCGGCACCGGGTCGCCCGAGACCTGGGCCTGATCGTGCCGCAGGTGCGAATTCGCGACGAGATCGGGCTTGGCCCCCACGAGTACCGGCTGAAGATTCGAGGGACGGTGGTCGGGCAGGGGATCGCTTACGTGGGCCGCCTGCTCGCGATTCCGCCGGCCGGCCTGGTGGCTCGACCCGACGGTCGAGATGGGGTGGACCCGGTGACGGGCCAGCCCGCCGTCTGGATCCATGCCGACGGTCGCGAGGTGGCGGAACTCGCCGGATGCCGGATCCTCGAAGCGTCCCAGGCGCTGGCGGGCCACTTCGGAGAGATTGTCCTTGGGCATGCGGACGAGCTCATGACCCGTGAACAAACGGGCCGGCTGCTCGAGCGAGCTCGAGCCACGGCTCCCGCCCTGGTCGACGAGGTCGTTCCGGGCTTGCTCCGCGCGGGCGAGGTCCAGCGGGTGCTCCAGAACCTCTTGCGGGAACGAGTCAGTATCCGCGACCTGGAGACGATTCTGGAAACCCTGGCCGTGCATGCCGACCGCGTCAAGGATATCGAACTGCTTACCGAGCACGTTCGTTGCGGGCTGGCGCGTCGGATCACGGAACAGTACAAGGGAGCCGACGGGCGCTTGCGCGTGGTCTCACTCTCGCCCGAGGTGGACATGCGGCTGGTCGCGGTGGGTGTTCAGCCCGATACGCGTCCGGCCTCCGCGCTTGGCACCGAAGTCGCACGGAGCTTGATCCGCGCGGTGGCTCTCTCGGTCGGGCCGTTGATCGAGAATAGTCTGCCTCCCATCGTGCTTTGCTCGGCCGAGGCCAGGCCGGTCCTCAAGGATTTGACCCGGACTGACCTGCCCAGGCTGGTGGTGCTGAGCCAGCGGGAAATCCCACGCGACACGCCTATTGAGTCGTTGGGAATCGTGGCCGAGGAAGACGCGCCTGACCTGTCCTCTTCTTCCATCACCACCGCCGTGGGTGTTCACTGAGATGTTCATGTCGAGATTGGAAGAAAGGGGAAGGGGTCGTGCTGAACCTTTCAAAAAATTGAAATTTTTGCAGACACAAACGTATTGCGAAGGGAAGTACCGGACTGTGGCTTGTCTGCCTGGGTTGAACGCGTTCGACATTGAGACGAGCTGGACGGAGAGGATGGGGTGGGCATGAGCTCGAAAACCTACCGTGCGGGAACGATGAAGGAAGCGCTGGCCCAGGTCCGCCGTGACCTGGGAGGGAGCGCCGTGATCCTGAGCACACGGGAGGTCCGTCGCCGCCGCTTGTTCGGCCTGGGATCTCGTGAGCTCATTGAGGTCACGGCCTCGGGCGATGCGCCGGTCTCCGTAAAGCTTCCCAGCTCGATCGACACGCCCCAAGGCCCCTTGCACGCTCAGTTCGGTGAGCAATTGAGCCGTTTGCATGCGATGGTTGAAGACCTGAGCAAGCATGGCCGTATCGATCATCTGCTCCCCGACTTGCCGAGTGAGTTGGTACCAACCTATGCGCAATTGCTCGAGGCCGACCTGCCCGAGGTTCTGGCGCGCCGGCTCGTCCGATACGTGGCGGAACGTCTCGACCCCGATCAGGTGCACCGGCCGGAGGTGATTCGCGACGCTCTGTGCGACGCGGTCGAGTCTTGCGTGCCGATCGCCCCGCCGATCGCCGCCGTCTCGGGAACCCGGCGCGTCGTGGCGCTGGTTGGTCCGACCGGGGTGGGGAAGACGACGACCGTCGCGAAGCTGGCGGCCAACTTCAAGCTGACCCACGGGTTTCGCCCGGGGCTGGTCACGGTGGATACCTACCGGATCGCGGCCGTCGAGCAGCTTCGGACGTATGCCGAGATTATCAGTCTCCCCTTGGCGGTGGCCAACGCTCCGAATGAAATGCGCCGGGCCATCGACGAGCTAGGAGACGTGGACCTGGTTTTGATCGACACGGCGGGGCGAAGCCCGCGCGACGAGGTGAAGATCCGCGAACTGGCCGACTTCCTGACGGCGGCCCAGCCCGATGAGGTTCACCTGGTCCTGAGCGCCGTGGCCGGAGAGCGAAGCCTGAAGGCGGCGGTCGAACGTTTCGCCATGGTCCGCGCGGACCGCTTGATCCTGACCAAACTGGACGAGGCCGACGGCCTTGGCGGTGTTCTCTCGGTGCTGGGGCAGGCCGACCGGCCCGTCAGCTACCTGACGACCGGCCAGGCGGTTCCCGACGACATCGAACCCGCGAACCGGACCCGCCTGGCTCGCCTGATCCTGGGGCACGAGGTGGTGGCATGAGCCAGGGTAAGACGATTCGTCCCGCCCGGGCGGTCCCTCTTCTCCCGAATCGAGTCGCAAAGGAGGGATCATGCGGATTTCGACCTTCTCGCGTGCTGAGAATCAGGTACAATCGCGAAAGATTTGACTTATTTGAGTGGGTACACACGAATCAAGTCGATATGTGTTGACCTAGACCAAGCTATTGGGTCGCGGCGGAAGGCGGAGAGAGCTCGGTTCTCCCGCCAACGGTCGCCAGGGGCAATCCAGGTGAGCTGTGCTCGCCGATCCGATCGTGAAACCGATTAGAGGGGATTCATGTCCGATCAAGCTGATGGACTGAGACAACTCGTCCAGGCGCGGTCGGGGGCGACGGCCCTGGTCGATCCACCCGAGCCTTGCCGGAGCCTTGAGGCCCCGGTGGGAACGCGTTCGCTGGTTTTCACCAGCGGGAAGGGGGGAGTCGGCACGTCGAACCTCGCGTTGAACCTGGCGATCGCCCTGAGCGAATGCGGCAGCCGCGTGGTTCTGGTCGACGCCGACCTGGGGCTGGCCAACATCGACTTGCTCTGTGGACTGGCCCCCACGAGCGACCTGGGGGACGTGCTGGCCGGCGAGTGCTCGGTGGCAGACACCATCGTCACCGGCCCCGGCGAGATCAAGATCGTCCCAGGCGCCCACGGAACACGAACCCTGGTCGAGATGCTTGGCGACGGTCCCTCGCGTATCGTCTCCGAGCTCGAGACGCTCGAAGCGGAGGCCGACTTCCTGCTGGTGGATTCGGGTTCCGGCCTGGGACCGGGGGTTGCGACTCTGGCGGGCGCGGCCGACCAACTCGTGGTCGTGACCACTCCCGAGCCAACATCGCTGGCCGACGCCCACGCGGTCATCGGCCGGTTCCGTCGCCTCTCCGGCCCTTCCCGGCTGAGAACCGTGATTAACCAGGCCGCCTCGGCCGCGGAGGCCGCCGACGTTCAGTCGCGGCTCGACGCGTCGAGCCGCCAGTTTCTCGGCACGGTGGTGAAGGGCTTGGGCTACGTTCGGTCCGACCCTCACGTCCCTTTGGCCGTTCGCATGCGTAAACCTTTTGTTCTGGCCTATCCGAGCTCGATCGCCTCGAAGGGGGTGCGCCGGCTGGCCCGCGACCTGATTGATGAACATAGCCCGAGAAGCCCTCGACCTGGCTTCTTCGCCTCGCTGGCCGCTCGCTGGGCCCTGAGCCGGGTCGCTCGTTGAAGTTGAAGAGGCCAAACACCTGGCCGGCACAATAATCAAGATTGTTTCGGTGGCAACGCTCAAGCGGATTGTGCCGAATGTCCGATAGATGAGAATAGATCGTGTTCCTTGGACCGTGAGGGGTTGTGGGAGAGGCGGGTCGTCGAGACTTGCCGATCGAAGACCTCGGCTGTTCCATCGCGAAGACGCGATCAACAGTCGCCAAACGTCTCCCCCGCAAGCACACGGAAGTGCTCCCCTTCGCGAAGCTGACATGGAGGTCAAGGATGTCAACCAAGCTGGACGTGGACGTGACGGAACTCTGGCGAGAGTTCAAGGAACAACCCACCACGCCCTTGCGTAACAGGCTGGTCGAGCGTTACCTGCCGCTGGTTAAGTACAACGCCGAACGGATCTGGCAGCGCCTGCCTGAAGGGGTCGATCTGGACGACCTGATCTCGGCCGGGGTCTTCGGACTCATGGACGCGATCGACGCGTTCGACCTGAGCCGGGGCGTCAAGTTCGAGACCTATTGTGTTCCTCGAATCCGAGGAGCCATGCTCGACGAGCTCCGCACCATGGACTGGGTTCCACGCCTCGTCCGCTCCAAGCACACCAAGATGGAAGAGGCCCGCAAGTCGCTGGAAGCCCAGCACGGCAGGCCCCCCACCGACGCCGAGCTCGCGGAACGCCTCGGATTGCCCCAGGCTGAGTACGAGAAGATGGCGATGGATGCCAACGCCGTCGGACTCATCAGCCTGAACAAGAAATGGTACGAAACCGACAGCTATAAGGATGTTCGTGAAATCGACATCCTCGAAGACAAGAAGGGGGAAGACCCCACCCGCCGTCTTCAGCGCAAAGACCTGATGCGCATGGTGACCAAGGGACTGAACCGTAACGAACGCTTGATCATCATTCTCTACTACTATGAAGAACTGACCATGAAAGAAATTGGGGCGACCCTCGACCTGAGCGAGTCGCGCGTCTCCCAGATGCACTCGTCGATCATCCAGCGCCTTCAGTCGCAACTCTCGACCCGTCGTCCCGAATTCGGCACCTAACTCAGAGTCTCGCTTGCAGCCTCATTCGGCCTCGATCCGATCCCTCCGGTTCCGCCTTGTCGTCGGTCTGGCTGGCACTCCCTCATCGTATCGTTTGCTTGTTTGCTCGTTCGTTCGCTCGCTCACCCCTCCGCTCCCATTCCGGGCCCGTCCCGGCGTTTCCTCCACGCTTGCGACTCGCAAAGCGAAATGGGGAACCGCCGGGACGGGCTCCCGCGCTTTTCAAAACCTCAACCAACCTGCCACTGTCACCAGGGCCGTTTCATTCTCAAATCGGGTTTGGCAGAACTTCGAGCGATTAGATTGGATGGCATCTGTCATGCCGTGTCGCAGCCGACGCGCTCTTGTGCACCAGCCGTTTGAACAAGTACAAGTACACCACGAGTTTCTCAAGATTCGAAGAACTGCTTTTGCCAGAGATAGAAGAGCGTGGGCGAGAGTTGAAGCTCATCGCAGAGATCGGAGATGGAGACATTGTCGATTAGATGGACGCCGAAGGATGGCGACCTTCTCGACAGGCGTATAATTCATTCGCGTCTTTCGCATGGTGAGACACCGGGCGAGTTTTTGGTATAACTCGCAGAGGGCGTCTCTCCATTTCCGTCTGAAGCAAAACAGCATAACTCGTCTGGAGTCTCATCATTTCCCTTTGAATCAAAACAGTTCACGGTGATTTACCAAAAGGTACGACGATGCCGTTGCCTCGGTCCTTTCTGAACCTGAATAACTTTACTCTCGCATTTTGGAGAATCGTCAAAAGCGTCAAGCTTGACTATAAGCAGTATTACCGTCATATGTTTTCTTCGTATTCAATGTCACTTACCGACAATCTAAAGTATCTCATCAATGACATAAGACGTGGAGTTTACAGCCCTGAAACTCCGACAATCATTTTTCATCCCAAGAAATCGGGTGTCTTGCGACCGCTTACTTTGTTAACTTTTCGCGACCTGATCGTCTATCAGGCGATTGTGAATGTGATCGCATCGAAGCTGCGAACGGAGCAAAGAAAATACGCATATACGCGGTGCTTCGGAGCCATTTTGGCGGGTGAGAGCGATCATTTTTTCTTTCGGTCATGGAAACGGTCCTACAGAGCATACAATCGAAAAGTAAAGGAAAGCTTCGAAAAAGGTAATGTTTACGTAGCGCATTTTGATTTAGTCTCATATTATGAGCTGATAGATCATGGAATCCTTAGGTCTTGCATCGCCAGCCATATAAAGAATGCCGATTTACTGGAATTCCTGTTTTATTGTCTTTCTCACTGGACTACCAATTCAGTCGGTAGGCATTTACGTCATGGCATCCCCCAAGGGCCAGAAGCATCTTCATTTCTGGCCGAGTGCGTACTATTTCGTTTTGACGCGATGAAGTTCAACGGAACGCATTACGCACGCTACATAGATGACATAAAGCTGATGGCAAAAGACGAGGTTCCACTTCGACGTGCGCTTTTAAAACTCGATCTGAAGTGCAAAGACCTCGGCCTAGTCCCTCAAGCTCAAAAGATTAACTTGGGAAAAGTGGATGATGTTGAGCATATTGTGAAATCTATACCGAGCATGATTGTAGTCAAAATTGAAAAGAAAGAGAAAGGATCTCAGGCCGAACTGGGAAAGCTCTTTCGGACGAGTTTGCAAAGAATCAGTGGTCAGACTGTCATCGTCAATGAGACGGCTTTTAAATATTGCTTGGGAAGGTTGAACCCTAGACATGATATACTCAGGCGGATTGCCCCGATTCTCACTCACAGACCGGATCTGTCCTCTACATTTTCACGATATCTAAAGCAGTTTGAATGCTCGAAGGAGGCGGCAGATATTTTGCTTGAAACTTTGAGGCGAGACCCGACGTATGACTCATCTGCCGCCGATTATATCGGAGCTTTGGATGTCTGCGAACCGGCAGTGGATCATCGCCAGTACCGTCACGTAGTGAGCTCAGCCCTGCGTCGATCAGAAGAGCAAAGCATCCTTATCCGTATCGCAGTTCTCACTTTCCAAGGACGCAGGAAAGGTCCGAAGGATGCGATGAGAATGATAGAGTCGGAGCCTGATCCCATTGTACGTAATATTGTTTTGCATTCGCTCTTTGGGCGGAGTAAGGATGCCCCCTACAAAGTCTCAGATTGTCGAACATTATTGCAGAAGGAAGTGGATGGTAAAAATGATGATCTGGCACGTTACTGTGCGCTATTGCTAATCTTCGATAGTTTCGCTAGGCAAGAGCAATGGATGCCGAATAAGTCCGCCAATGACTCTGTCAAGTTACTTGTAAAAGGCCTAGGTATACGCACGCGTATGCCCGCCAGAAATAGTGTACTTGACGGCTTCTTTTCCAAACATGGTGTCCGTGCGACTTTTTCTTGGAGAAAGGCTTTGGGCATAAATCTTAAGCAGTTGGAATATCGAAGCCTAAGGTTACTTCAACTTGCCATTGGAGACCCAACGGCTCGCATAATGATGCTGGATACCTTCAATGAGTTACTGATTCAGTCATTTTCAGTTAATCACCCCAGCTTGCAGACTGCTTACTCGAAAGCTGCTGGGAAAAACTTACATCCGGAGTATGGAAACTGGCTGCACAACGGCACTTTTGTTTCATTGATGGGAGCTTGTGCCATTGATTTCACTGAAATCCACGATGCTAGGGTGAAAGCCGATCTTGCGCATGCAAGAGGAAAAAAAGGCAAAGCTACGAAGGGGGTGTAAGCTCCACTTCGCAGAGGTCTCGTGGGTCGCTATCATGTCAAGGTGAGATTCCCAAATTCGCCCATCC